>Ga0181529_10000088_pt1 | contig 115993 bp, 94 predicted proteins | sample PEATcosm2014_Bin_36_FD_119763 | JGI IMG/M metagenome (GOLD analysis project Ga0181529, IMG submission 119763) | Peatland microbial communities from MTU Mesocosm Facility, Houghton, MI, USA - PEATcosm2014_Bin10_30_metaG | ecosystem: Environmental > Terrestrial > Soil > Wetlands > Peat | place...
ACGCTGAACATTAAGCTCAACGTGGGCGTGGCCACGGAATCGGTGGAGGTAACCGACACTCCCCCGATTTTGGAATCGTCCACCGCCTCGCTGGGACAAATCGTGGACACGCACCGCATCCAGGACCTGCCCGTGAACTACGAGAACGCGCTGATGCTGGCGTCATTGGGACCGGGCGTCACCAACCTCTCGACCAACAACCAGACCCAGACCTTCACCAGCAGCACACCTTCCAGCCTGGCGATCAACGGAGTAGGGAAGAACGACCTGGCGTTCACCCTGGACGGCGCTCCGAACAACGCCGGCGGCACCAGCGGTACGGGTGGCAACATCGGTTATACGCCGCCTTCCGGGGTGATTTCGGAGTTTAAGATCGAAACCGCAATCTTCGACGCCAGCCGCGGATTCAGCGCCGGTTCGAGTGTCAACTTCAGTCTGAAATCGGGCACCAATCGATTGCACGGCCAACTGTATGAAGTGCTCCAAAATCCCGATCTCAACGCCAACTCGTACTTTTCGAACCTGAATGGGCTGGCGAAGGACAACAACCGCCAGAACCAGTGGGGCTTCAACTTCAACGGCCCCGTGGTGCTTCCGCGGGTCTACAACGGGCGGAACAAGACCTTCTGGATGTTCGGGTACGAAGGGATCGACAATACCTATCCCAAGAGCACTGCGGCGCTCTATACGCTTCCCACCGCCGCCGAACGGACCGGCGATTTCTCGGCGCTGCTGGCCAACGGCTCCAGTTACCAGATCTACGATCCGAAGACCACCGTGGCGACGTCGGGCGGCCACTTCAGCCGGACTCCATTCGCGGGGAATCTCATTCCCACAAGCCGGCTGGATTCTATCGCGCAGAACGTAATGAGCAAGTATCTGAGCGTGGCGCCGAACCTCAAAGGCAAGTCGGATGGCACCAGCAACTACGTCGAAGCCGAGTATCAGGGCAACGACTTTCTGAGCACGGTGTTCCGGTTCGACGAGAACCTCAGCGACAACCATCGCCTTTTCGTGCGCGGCAACTTCAGCCACCTGGACGAGCCGGACTCGATACGGTTCAACGATAGCGGCGGATGGATCTTCAACCGCGACAACCGGGGCCTGGGTCTGGACGACGTGTACACGTTCAGCTCGTCGCTGCTGCTGAACACCCGGCTCACCTACAACCGCTACGGTCAAGGCTCCAACCCCATCTCGTTTGGAAAAGCCGACCTCGCGTCGCTGGGTTTTTCTTCCACCTTCATCAACCAGGTGGGTTCGATTTTCTCCGGGAAACCGGCGCTTCCGGACATTGCGGTCTCGGGGCTTCCCGAACTGGCTTCCGACGCCGTCAACATGAGCGCCGGCGATACGTATAGTGCGGCCGCCGACGTCACGTGGGTGCATCGCGCTCACACTTTCAAATTCGGCGGAGAGTACCGTCTCTACCGCGATACCAGTCTGAACCTGGGGCACGCATTCGGAAGCATGTCGTACAGCACTACTTATACCGTGGCCACCGACACCAGCACGGCCGCCACCTTCGGCCAGGGACTGGCGAGTTTCCTGCTGGGACAGCCGACCTCGGGCGGAATGGACCAGAAGGCCACCTACGCGCAGTCGATGCACATCGGCGGCTTTTACGCGCAGGATAGCTGGAAGTTGAACTCCCGCGTGACATTGAACCTGGGCTTGCGGGCCGAGTATGAGACGCCCGCAATCGAGCGATACAACCGCACCGTGACGCAATTCAACGCCACGGCGGTGAATCCGCTGAGCGCCACGGCGACGGCGAACTACGCCGCCAGTCCGATTCCCCAGGTGCCGGTGGCCAATTTCAAAGTGATGGGCGGACTTCTGTTCGCGGGCGTCAACGGGCAGTCCCGACACCTGTATAAGAGCAACAATCTGCCGTTGATGCCGCGCATTGGATTGGCTTATCAACTGGACGACCGCACGGTCATCCGCGCCGGGTATTCAGTCTTCGACGATCTGGACCGCCAGACCGTCAACCAGACCGGATTCAGCCAGACCACCAGTTTGACGGCGTCGCCAGACAACGGGCTGACCTACACTTCCAGCACCGCGAATCCTCTCCAGAGCGGGCTACTTCCCGTTTTGGGATCTTCGCAAGGGCTGCTGACTTACGCCGGCAACAGCATCACCGCGTTCCCGAATACTCTGAAACGCGACTACATGCAGCGCTGGCAGATCGGCATTCAAAGGCAACTGGACAAGCAGACGGTGGTGGAAGTGGCGTACGTGGGCAACCGCGGGACCGATCTCTTTGTCGGCCGCAACTATGTGGTCACACCACGGCAATACCTAAGCACATCGCCGGTGCGCGATACAGCGGTCATCAATATGCTCTCCGCCGCCGTATCGAACCCGTTCTATCCACTGCTGCCGGGCACCAGCCTGTCGGGTAAGACCACGACGGTCAGCCAACTGCTGAAAGCGTATCCGGAGTTTACGGGCCTCACCATCACCGGCAATCAAGGCTACTCCTGGTATCACGGCCTGCAGACGCAGATTCAGCGGCGCTTCTCCTCGGGGTTCACCGTTACCGGCGCCTTTACGTGGTCGAAATTCATGCAAGCCAACAGCTATCTGAACGACACCGATCTCATGCCGGAGAAGGTGATCTCCGATCAGGATCGGCCGTTGCGCTTCGTCACCAGCGGGATTTACGAGCTGCCCTTCGGACATGGAAGGAAGTTCGGCGCCTCGGCGAAGGGCATTCCCGCCGGCATTTTCGGCGGCTGGCAGGTGCAAGGGATCTACCAGGCGCAGATTGGAGACGCCATGGGTTTCGGGAATTCGATTCTGTTCAGCACCATCCACTCCATCCTGCTGCCTTCGGACCAGCGCTCCATCTACCAATGGTTCAACCCGGTCTTCGACACCAACACCAACGACAAGCTGGGCAACAACGTCCGCGCCCTATCGACGCGGTTCTCGGGGATTCGCGGCCCCGGCATCAGCATGTTCGATCTTTCCGCATTGAAGAATACCAAGCTGAGGGAGAGCCTCAACCTGCAGTTCCGCGCGGACTTCATCAATGCGTTCAACCACCCGCAGTTCAGCGACCCGGCCGCCTCGGATCCCACATCGAAATCCTTCGGGACCATCACCGGTACGTCGCAATTGCCCCGCACCGTGCAATTGGGTTTAAAGGTTATATTTTGATGAGAACGCCGACCTACTATTTGCTGCTGGGGCTGCTGATTGCGGCCCCGGCATTTTCCGCCGGCGCCCGGAACCCGCGCTTCTTCGACGTAACCCGGTATGGCGCCGTCTCCGATGGCGTTACTCCTGATGCCAAGGCGATCAACCAGGCTATCGACGCGGCGGCCGCGGCCGGCGGCGGGACGGTCTACTTCCCCGCGGGAACATACCTGTCGGGGTCCATTCGCCTGAAGAGCAACGTCACGCTGTTCCTGGAGCAGGGCGCGACCATCCTGGCGTCCGCCAATCCGGCGGACTACGATTCGCCCGAGCCGAACCAGTGGGACAAGTTCCAGGATTTCGGCCACAGCCACTTCCGAAACAGCCTGATCTGGGGCGAGAACCTGGAGAACATCGCCATCCTCGGCACGGGCCGGATCTGGGGCAAGGGGCTGATTCGCAGTACGGGCCGCGCCACCAACCCGCCCGCCACCGGACAGCCCGCCGTCCCACAGCCCGCCGCCAACCAGAACACCGAGTTGCAGCCGCCGGACCGGATGGTTCCCGGCAACAAGGCCATCTCTCTTAAGCTGTGCCACAACGTCACTATCAAGGACGTTTCGATTCTGATGGGCGGCTGGTTTGCGATTCTCGCGACGGGCGTGGACAACCTGACTATCGACAACGTCAAGATCGATACCAACCGCGACGGCATGGACATCATCTCGTGCCGCAACGTGCGAATCTCCAACAGCAGTGTGAATTCGCCGTACGACGACGGGATCTGCTTGAAGAGCGACTTCTCGCTGGGGTTCGCGCGCGCCGTCGAGAACGTGACCATCGCCAATAGCCAGGTCTCCGGGTACGACGTGGGCACTTTTCTGGACGGCACGTTCCAGCGCAAGGCGGTCTACGGAAGAAATCACAACGACGGCCCCACCGGACGGATCAAGTTCGGCACGGAGTCGAACGGCGGATTCAAGAACATCGCGATTTCCAACGTGGTGTTCGATTACTGCCGCGGCCTGGCGCTTGAAACCGTGGATGGCGCCATGTTGGAAGACGTCGCCATTTCGAACGTGACCATGCGCGATATCGTCAACGCGCCCATTTTCCTGCGCCTGGGCGCGCGCATGCGCGGTCCCGAAGGAGCGCCGGTTGGCGTGCTGCGCCGCGTCAGCCTCAGCGACTTCGTGGTGTACAACGCCGATCCGCGCTTCGGTTCCATCATCGCCGGAATTCCCGGCCACGATATCGAAGACATCCGCTTGAACGACATTCGCATCTATTACCAGGGGGGCGGCACCAGGGAACAAGCGGCGCTTGCGCCCCAGGAATTGGAGAAGGCCTATCCTGAACCGCGCATGTTTGGCGAAATTCCGGCGTACGGGTTCTTCATCAGGCACGTCAACGGCCTGGAGATGAACGACGTCCAGGTCGGCGTCATGAAGGACGATCTGCGTCCGGCGTTCGTGCTCGATAGCGTCAAGAATGTCGAGTTCCGCAATGTGAAGGCGCAGCACGCCGCCGATGCGCCGGCCTTCGTCTTGAAGAACGTCGAAAATTTCGAGCTGCGCGATTCGCACGGCGCTGCGGATACCGTGCTGAAGAGCGTCGATCAGAAGTCGTTCTGAGGGCCGGCCCTTACCGTTTCACCACCGTCAGCGTTACCGTGGACGCATACTGCCTGGAGTGGTGCACTACGTTGTGCGCCACCACGCCCTTGGATTCGTCGTAGTTATTGCCGCCGGTGTTCAGGTTCCGGTCGAAACGCGGGAAGTTACTGCTGGAGACCTCGATGCGAATCTTGTGCCCGGCGGCAAAGTAGTTGCTGGTGGTCATGGGCTGAAATACTACTTTGTAAACTTTTCCGGCTTCCATCCACACAGGCGGCTTCTGATATCCCTCGCGATAGCGCAGGCGTTGGATGGTCTCGTCCAGGTTGTAGGCGGTCCCATCCGGATATACGTCGAGCAGCTTCACCGTGAAGTCGGTGTCCCTGGCGTCCGACGATACGAAGAGCGTCACGTCGATCGGCCCGCTGGCTTCGGTCCCTTCTTTCAGCGCCTCCGAGGTGTAGACCAAAATGTCGGGACGCGCTTCCGTCTTGCGCTGGTCGAAGGCTCCGCCGGTGACGGCGTTGCCGGTGCAGCAGACGTTGCCGCCGTAGGACGGCACGGGGTCCATCGGGTCGTAGGTGAACGAATCGGGGCTGTCGGCGGCGGTTGCGGCAGGGGCGAGCGAGCCATCGCCATCGAGAGTGTTGGCCTTGCCGGCGCTCGCCAGATAGAACGTCATGGGCTGGGCGCCGCGCGGCGGCCACGTGTCCGAGGACTGCCACTGGTTCATCCCCATGGTGAAGTAGCGCACCTTGGGCATGGTCTCCAGCACGCGATTCGGCTCGCCCTTCAGGAAACGGTCGAACCAACCATAGGTCAGTGCGTCGTAATCCAGGCGCGCATCGCCCATGCTGCGGTCGCCCACCATGGTGTTCTCGGTGGCCCGCTTGTAGCCGCAGTGCAGGGTGGGGGCGATCACGGCGTATTGTTCATTGGCGATCTCCGGCCGCGCCGTCCTGCGGACATAGTTGTAGGCCGCCAGGTTCGGTCCGATGGAAACGTCGTACCACGACATAAACCAGAATCCGGGGACGTTGATCGGCTTGTCGTCGTGCCACAGGCCGCCGCGATACCACGCCGGATCGTCGGGTGTGCGCTTGATCATGGCGCCGCCGGTGGAGACTTCCATGCGGTCGGCGAAGATGCCGTGCGGTCCATCTACGGCCTTGATGATGTCGATCTCGGGAAGGTGGCGCAGTGCCTGGGACCAATCGACAGGCGGCATCTGCGGCGCCAGGTCGAACAGTTTCGACGCGCGGACGAGATCTTCCTGCGAAGTGTTGGGCGGAAACATGGGCCGCACCTGGTTCTGCTCGCCGTAGATCCACGCAATGAAGAGCATCTGCACCGCGCCGCCGCGGAACCAGTTGCCCTGCTCGAAGTACGGGGCCACGCGGCCGACGCCGGCGCCGAAGCCTTGCGGGATCATGGCGGCAAACGCGGGATTACCCATCGCAGCCACGCCCAATTGCCATTCGGCCGTCGATGAGCAGCCGATGGTGCCGACCTTACCGTTGGACCACGGCTGTTTGGCCATCCACGATATCGCGTCGTCGCCGTCGGACAGCGGCGCGCCGAGGATGTCGTAGAAGCCCTCCGAGAAAAAGTGACCGCGCTCGTTCATCTCCACGTAGGCGTAGCCGCGTTTGACGGCGTCCAACTCCGCGCTCATGTCGCGCGGCACGCCGTTGCGGACGTCCCAGAAGTTGAAGTTGTAGGGCGTGCGCACGAAGATGATGGGATACTTCTTCGACGTGTCCTTGGGACGATAGACGTCGGTAGCCATGCGCTTGCCGTCGCGCATTGCGACCATGGCCTTGCGCTCGACGATGGCCACGGACTGGAGCTCCTGCTCGGTCGCGACCCGTTTGGCAATGGCTTCCTTGGTTAGAGGGGTGCGCGGTTGTGCGTAGGCGCCGGTCGTCAGGGCGAGGAAGGCCCCGATGCACAGCGCCGGAAGGTTCACTTTCATAGGGATCAGTGTACAACGGGGAGGGTAGTCCGCCAGGGGCGGCATTTGTGCGTGGCAACCTGCCCCACATGCAACCATTGGTGGGACAGACCATCGCCTTTTGTGGTCTGTCATGCGGGGAAACTGACAGACGACAAAAAACGATCGTCTGCCCCACACAAGCTACTTCTGCGCCGCTTCGATCGAGGCCCGCAGATCGCTCTCGGAGGTGCCGGCGTCGAAGCGTTTGACCAGCTTGCCGGAGCGATCCAGTACCAGCGTGACCGGCAGGCTGTCAATCTTGTACGTCTTCCAGGTGTCCGCCGATCCCACGGCCACGCGGTATTCGATCGGGTGCTTCTTCAGGAATGCCGGCACGCCCGAAGGATCTTCGTCCATGTCCACCCCCACCATCGCCACGCCCTTCGGACCCATCTCGCGGTAGACCTTATTGAAGGTGGGCATCTCGGCGATGCACGGTATGCAGTAGGTCGCCCAGAAGTTGATTACCGCGACCTTGCCCGCCAGAGCGGCGGGGTCGAATGGGGCGAGCGGGGCGAGCGTCGATTCCGGTGCGCTGGCCGGCAAGGCGGGGCGCGTCTTCAGGAACGCCAGATACGCCGCGGCATCGTGGGTCAATTCATCGAACTTGGCGACCAGATGCTGGTCGGGGTCGAGGATCACATAGAACGGCAGGGAGACCGTGCCGAATTTATCCTGCTGCAGTTTGGAGTTGGCATCGGAAGCCGCGTCAATGCCGTCGGTGTACAGTTCCAGCAGGACAAAGTTCTTCAACTCGGCCACGATTTCCGGCCGATTGAGGATGTTGCCGCGCATCCAGTGGCAGTTGGCGCAGTTGTAGCCGGTGAAATCGATGAACACCAGTTTGCCTTCGCTGCGCGCGCGGTCGAGCGCCTCGCGATACTGATCCTTCATCCAGACCAGTCCACCGGAAGGCGATGCCGTGCCGCCCAAACCGCCCGATTGGTTGGCGGCCATGGGCACGAAGGCTTCCAGGTTTCCCAGGTTGCCGCCGAACATTCCCGGAATCAGGCTGAGCGCGAAGGCCAGCAGCGCGAGCGCGGTCAGCAGCCGTCCCAGGCCCAGCGGTTCATCGGCTTTGACGCCTTCCAGGCGCAGGAATCCGAGCAGGTACAGTCCCGCCATGGAAAACAGAACCACCCAGATCGCCAGAAACCGCTCGCGCGGAAGCAGGCCCCATTGCAGCGTCTGGTCCAGGCTGGCCAGGTACTTCAGGCTGAATGCCAGAATCGCGAAGCCCATGACGATCTTGACGCGCGCCAGCCATCCGCCGCTCTTGGGCAGCCGCTTCAGGTACCACGGGAAGAGCGCCAGCAGGAAGAACGGCAGCGCGAGTCCGGTGGCGAAGACCGCCATGCCCACCAGCGGCCGTAGTGCGCCCGCTTGCACCGACCCGGCCAGCAGCGTGCCCACAAACGGCCCCACGCAGGCGAACGACGACAGCGCGAATGTCAGCCCCATCAACAGCGTGCCGATGAACCCTCCGGCGTTCGACGACTGGTTCAGCCTGGTCAGAATGGGCGAGGGAATGGTGATCTCGAAAGCCCCCAGCAGGCTCAATCCGAAAGCGATGAACAGCGCCGCGATGAAGCCGCTCACCCACGGGCTGCCGCCCAGATTCTTCACGCCCGCCGGACCCAGAATGGCCGACGCCGCCAGGCCCAATCCCGTGAACAGGACCACGATGCCCAGGCAGAAAACCACCGCCTGCACCACCCCGTCGCGCCGCCCGCCGGACTGCCGGTTGAGGAAGTACGACATGGTGATGGGGATCATGGGGAAGACGCAGGGCGTGAAGATGGAGGCCAGGCCGAAGCCGAACGCCACTAGAACAAACGCCAACCATCCGCTGTCGGCTGGTGCCGCCAGGCCCGCGCCGCCGGGCGATGACTTGGGCGCCACCACTTCGGCATAGCCGGCGGGGATCGCGAGGGTAGCCGGCGCCGCCGGGTCGATATGCAGCGTCGCAGTGCCGGTCCACTTTCCGGGGACGCAGCGCGTGTCGCTGCACGTCTGGTAGCGCGCCGCCAGAGTCAACTCGGACGCGCCGGCCGGGGCATCCTCACCCACCGTCACTTCCAACAGGAACGCGACCTGGTTCTCGTAGGTCTCGGCGTCGGCGTTGGCTATCTTGTCGAAGGCTTTCCTGGGCGGCGGCTGGAGTGTGCGAACCCGCTCCACCAGCGAGGCGGGGCCGACTTGGAAGGAGGCCGGAATGCCCGAGGGCGACGACGCGGCGTAGAGGTGCCAACCCGGATCGATGCGCGCTTCGACGCGGACCAGCGTGGCGCCACCCGGGGCGACGCTGCCCGCCTGTGCGCTCCAGTGGGCCGGCTCGACCGGTTGCGCCAGCCCGCAGCCCGCAAAAATCAACGCACCGGCCCAAACCCGAGCGGCCACTTGCTTCCCGCGGACTGCCATGAATTACGCTCCGACGACGAGCTCTTCTTCGATTCTCTGGTTGACCTTGCCGGCGGCAAACTCCGCCGCCACGCGGATGGCGTTCTTGATGGCGTTGGCGTTGGAACGGCCGTGGCAGATGATGCACACGCCGCGCACTCCCAACAGCGGCGCACCGCCATATTCGGAATAGTCCAGGCGCTTTTTGAATTCGCTGAATGCCGTCTTGGAGAGCGCGTAGCCGATCTTGCCGGTGATGGTGGATTCGAGCGAATCCCGCAGCAACTGCTTCACCATCTCGCCCACACCTTCGCTGACCTTCAGCGCGACGTTGCCGATGAACCCGTCGCACACAATCACATCGACGTCGCCGGTGAAGATGTCGCGGCCTTCCACGTTGCCGATGAAGTTGAGATTGAGGGTTTTGAGCAGTTCGGCCGTGGCGCGCGTGAGATCATTGCCCTTGTGGGCCTCTTCGCCGATGGAAAGAAGTCCAACGCGCGGTTTGGGACGGCGCAGAATGATGCTCGAATAGATTTCGCCCATCACCGCAAACTGCGCCAGCATACGCGGCGAACAATCCACGTTGGCGCCCACATCCACCACCACCGCGGGCGAACCCTTGGTTGTAGGAAGGACGCCGGCGAGGGCCGGCCGCGTCACTCCCGGCACGACGCCTTGCGTAATCTTGGCGGTTGCCATGATCGCGCCGGTATTGCCGGCCGAGACCAGCCCTTGCGCGCGGCCATCGCGCACCATACGCGAGGCCACCTTCAAGGAGCTGTTTTTCTTGGTCCGGACAGCCTTGCTGCTGTCCTCCATGGTGATGACTTCTTCGGCGTGCTCGATCTCGATTGGCAGATCGAGGTAGTCGGGGTACTTTTCCAGCTCCGGGCGGACCACGTCTTCGCGGCCCACCAGAACCACCCTGACGCCCAAATTCCTGGCGGCCTGAACCGCCCCCTCCACTTCGGCTTTCGGGGCGTGATCGCCGCCCATTGCTTCCAGCGCAATGGTCAGCATCTTGGGATGAAGCTACTCCTGTTCAACTTCCACTACTTCGCGGCCCTTATACTGGCCGCAATGCGGGCACACCCGGTGCGGGAGTTTGGGCTCATGGCAGTTCGGACATTCCGAAAGGCCCGCCGGCTTCAGCGCATCGTGAGCGCGGCGGTTCTGTGTCCTCCGACTGGAATGTCTACGTTTCGGATTCGGCATATCTCTACCTCAATCAATCTGCTTCCGCATCACGCGGAGAATTTCATCCTGGTCAATTTTCCAGGTTGCGGAGCGCCGCCCAGCGATCGTCCGATTTCTCGATTCTACAATCGCAGGCCGACTCCTTGCGGTTGTTGCCGCACACCGGGCAGATCCCCGGGCAATTCTCGCTACAAACTCTCTGCATCGGCAATGCCAGAACCACCTGCTCCCGAAGGATGTCCTCCAGTTCCAGGCCGTCTCCCTGGTAAAAACCGATTTCCGTCTGACTTTCGTCGATCTCCACCTCTTCTTCACCGTTGCCGATGACGGAGGCGGGCTGGTACAACAAATCGAAACTCGCGTCCAACGGAAAACGAGCTACGCCCAGGCAGCGGTCGCATTGCGCCGTGATTTCCACGGTATACCGCCCCTCGATTCGCACTTCACCGTCGGTGTACGGCAGCAACTGGGCTACCCCGGTTGCATGCAACGGAGAAGCCGCTTCCAAAAGCTCGCCGGAAAAATCGATCCGTCCCGGTTCGAAAGTTTCGTCGAAGCGAATCTTCCGTAGCTCCATCTCTTTGACACTAAGGAACATAAGGAAAGCCTGGAAGGCCGGGCAGAACGAAACCAGTATAACATGGAGGCGCCCGCCCGCTGCTTGGCGGGAACGGCGGGGTGGCTACCCGGGGGATTCCCTGAGGCCCCGAGGAGTCAAACCGCCAATTCGAAGATCGACAATGGTATTGGCCTCGCGATTCCGGGAAAGCTCCACCTTCAGATAATTCTCCGTAAGCGCCGCGCCGGGTTCATGAAGCGTAATGGCCGACAGCGTCCGCCCCACCATGCGCTCGCGAAAGGCCCGGTTCTTGGCCGCCGCCAATTCGCGCAGCACGCGGTTGCGCTCTTTCCGCACGTCCATGGGGACGCTGGCCGCCGCTTCCGCCGCGGGCGTGCCGGGGCGCTCCGAGTACGTGAACACGTGCAAGTAGGTAAACGGCAGCGCTTCGATGAACTGCACGTTCTCGGCGAAATCCGCCTCCGTCTCGCCCGGAAACCCCACCATGACATCGGCGCCGATCGCTGCATCGGGCATCCACGCGCGCGCCTTGAGGACGCGGTCGGCATAGTGGCGCGGCCGGTACTTGCGGTGCATGCGCCGCAGAATGCGATCCGATCCGCTTTGCAGAGGGGCGTGTACGTGCTTGGCGATGCGCGGCTCGGCGGCCATCAGCCCCAGCAGATCGTCGGAGAAATCCATGGGTTCGACCGAGCTCAACCGCAGCCGCTCGACGCCGGTTTCCGCCAGCAGCAGGCGCAGCAGACCGGCCAGGCGAAGAGAACTGCCGGGCTCGCGCCCCCAGCGTCCCAGGTTGATGCCGCTGAGTACAATTTCGCGATACCGCCCGGCGAGGCCGCGTATCTGTGCCACCACGTCGGCGGGGGGGGCGCTGCGGCTACGTCCCCGAACGAACGGGATGATGCAGAACGAGCAGCGGTTGTTACATCCGTCCTGGATCTTCAGGTTGGGCCGCGTGCGGTCGCCGGATGCATCTTCCACCGGGGCCGACAGGAAATCCTGCTGGGCGAAGATATCGCCTACGAAAATGTTGCCGTGGTACGGGGCCGTTTCGAACTCGGGGAGCGCCGCGGCGCCGACGCTCACCAGGTCGGCGATGCGGGTCTTGTGCGAGTTGCCGACCACCCATTCGACGCCGGGCATGGCCGCCAATTCCTCGGGCGCGCGCTGCGCATAGCAGCCCGTGACCAGGATGCGGGCCAGCGGATTCTCGCGATGCACCCGGCGGATGGCCTGCCGCACGTCGTCATCGGCGGAGGAAGTGACGGTGCACGTGTTCAAGACGACGAGGTCCGCGGAGATGCGGTCCCCGGTCGCGTCGAAGCCTTTGGCTGCCAGGAGCGATTCCAAAGCTGCGCCGTCGGCCTGCGTAGCCCGGCAACCGAAGTTTTGTACGAAGTATTTCCCCACCTCTATTGATTATAGGGGTGTGGCCGTGCAGATGACGCCCACCGTACCCCAGGTGCGCCCGTGCCACGGACTCAGGTTCCGGATTCACGATGGTGCTTCATCTCTGTAGCGGCTTACTTGGCTGGACGTGTTCTTGAACTCGACGCCCTTAACGGAGCGGACTTCCAAGCTTGAGAACCTGAGCGGAGCGTCATCCGGTTCAGATGCAGGCGCGGCGTTCGGCACCTTCTCGAATACGGTGTAATTAAGCTCGGAGCCGTTGTCCGGAAATCCCGGGACGTCGTTCGGGCCACCAAATAGCCCGGGTTGATACATCGAGAAAATATCGTCGTCGGAAACAGAGACGTCCGTACCTTCCGGGATATCCAATGTCTGCACGCGTGCCGATTTTTGGAAGAGGACCACGTTACGCCGGTCTGCACCTCCTCCAAGCATCCTGAAACGGGTCGGCCGATGGTCAACCTGGACAGACGGATAAATGATTCCGTCCAAGGCCGGATCGGTCATAGCCGCGAGGAAGTCGGCGATTGCTTGAGTGGGAATGTAGTCGCGAGCTTCGTCGTTCGGCATGACCGGCTCTGAAATGAGCCCGCTCAGCCCGCGCAGAAACGCCGCTTGTTCCAGGCGGTTGACGTGGCCCGGGTCGAAAACGCTTCCCTCCCCGTCGCGGACCGATTCCAGCGCTTCGAGGTCGAGCAACCTCAGCGGGTGGATTACCTCAAAAGTCGCGATCAGTACCCTACTGCCGACTGGCGGCCTCACCTCGGTGAGCGCAACATCGGGGTCCGTAGCCCCGTAAAAGACGGCAATACCCGCGGCATTCATGCGGCCGGCGATTGCATTTGACGGCGGCGGAGGGCCGAGATCCAAGTCTGGGCGCTTCATGGCGTCTCGAAGTTTCTTTTCGGATTGAAAGACCCGCGCGCGATAAAGAGCGGTGAGATTCGTGCCAGGGCCTGCCTCAACAATGACCGGACGTCCGGTGGTTGTATTGAGCCCGTCGATACCCGCGAAGATAGATGTGAGGGTGGCGTGGGCCTCCCAGTTGAAATATCGATTCTTGGTCTTCAGACCCCGCTCGAACGCATACCAGTAGGAGTCGAAGTCCCCCGCATCCACAGACCTGTTTCTGGCGTAGTGGGCCTCGGCGTCGAAGGGACGCTCCCCAGTATCGGTTTGGTCCGATTCCAAATCGTTCTCTCGCTCTGACAGGACACAGCGGATGTCGTCGGCCGCGAGATAACGGCAGTCCACAAGATGCGCGATCACCTCAACCACCGGCTGGCCTGCTCGGCGCCAGCCACCTGTCGGAACTTCCGAATCGTCCAGCGGCTGCGCCGCGGTCCGAAAAAAGAACTTCGAGAGGACGGCAGCGACCCGATCAGCCACGTCGTCAACAGAGAGGGTCTTCCCGTTCTCCTCGCAGTAGGAACAGGTTCCCTCGTGCCCGTCATCCAGAATCACCTCCCGAAGATACGGTTCCTCCACGCATTCGGCGCACAGGCGCCGATCTTTCGGCCTGATGGCGGGTTTTCCTGCTTCGCCAGCGTCCATGATTTCAAATCCAGGCCTTTTCCGCCTCGGCCGCGTGGGCGAGCCGTGCGTGAATCTCGGGTGTGACGTCAACGGTAATCGTCATGTGCCCTTCAGAAACTCACCCTACTCTGCCTTAATCCCGTCGTCAAGGATAATGCAGCGTGAAGGTGGATCTCCCGCCAATAGGCAATATCACGCATCGGTCCCTCGCAGGCGCACGCGCACGAGCAGATCGTTCAGGGCGTCACGCGCACTCGATTCGTTCGGTAGATGTGACTCCGCCGCTGCCTTCTCCAGAGCCGAGAGGAGCCTGGCGTACTCGGCCCCGTGGAACTCCCGCTCACCAGCGTCGAGGGACCCGTCTTCCGATCCGCGGACTTTTCTCTCGACCAGTTCCGGAATGTATGGCAGGCGCGCCTCCTCGTTTAGCTTAAGGAGATTGGCCTCCACCTTCCCGGTGCGCATCAAATGGATGCCGGTCAAAAGCACACGGTAGACGTACAGCAGCGGCTTGACCCGTGGAGTATCCTCTTTCTGGAATAGCTCCCATTGCGTCGCCGAGAAGCCCAAGTAGTGATGGCTGTGATGCCGCGTAATACAGCCGGCTGCAATCTCCTTGAGCTCCTCATGCTCCGGTGTGGTGTGCACCACCAGCGGGGAGTAGAGTTGCTCCAAGACGTAGCCATTCCGCTTGAGCAGCATCAGGAAGAACTTGAGAACGTCGTGGGTGACCAGGTCCATCTCAATGCCTTCGCGCATGCCCGAAACCACGACCGTCTCCTGTTGCGGGAGCAGCCCGACCGCTTCCTCCGCTGGCAGGATATGGACGCCTCGCAGGTCGTAGTCGGAATCGGGCGACGGAAAACCGTACAAGTGCGCCCCGCTGACGGTCGCGAAGAGCAACGGATATGGGTGGCGAGCCAATTCGGCGCGCAATAGTTCGTAGTCGATCATTTTGCGTACTCAGGAGTGGCCGCCAGCCGGCGGGCCAGGATCAGGAAGTCGTTCGCGCGCCCGTAATCCGGGTGCTCCGGCAGCCGGGTCGATTCGAGAGCGCTGTCGAGTTCCCTGTGCAGTGTGAGGCGCCACTGTTCGACGCGCTCCCACGGCTCTTCGCCCCGGCGGACCGCAAGCAACCGGTCGCGATAATCGTCAACACGAAGCGGTACGAAGCCGTGCTTGAGAACCTCGACGCCGGAAAGCAGGAGGCGGATCAGGTGCATCACGTGCTTCCAGCGGAGTTGGCCGCTGTTTCGCAGATCTTGCTCGATCTTCTTGAATTGCGACAGCACATAGGCGTTGTAAGTTCGATGGACATACCGCGAAAGAAAGATGTGCCGCAAGTCAATTAGCTCGTGCGCCAGCGGGCTGCATGTTTCGACAAGGGGCGAGTATAGGCATTCCAACACGTTCGGATTCGCCTTGAGAGCCAGGCGAATGAACTTCTCGATTTCCCAGTACACTTCTTCGTTGTCGGTTTCCAATTGTTCCGGCACGCCGGCCAGTGACCATTCGGCATCCGCGGGCGGCAGGTAGAAACCGCGGCGGTCCGTATCCGACCCCTCTTGCGCCAGCCCATACGCTGTAGAACCGACGATGCAGCGGTAGATCACGAAGCGATGGAAATCCGTCGGGTCCGGCGCCCCCGGAAACTCAGCCTGAACGTGCTTGAAAATGGTGAGTTCGGCCCTCCGATAACTCTGTCCGGGGCCGTCCGGGAATCGGACGCGATAGCTGTGGTCCGGACCTTCGGGTGCGTGCGTAACGATGCCCACGCGCCCTTCCGGCTTGGTGAGGACCTTGGTGCCCGTGGGGATGACGATGTGGACCTGTTTTTCGCGCGTCACTTTTCAGAGCTTACGACGTTTCGGGGCGTAATCACCGGCGTCGGCAGATTTGCCGCGTCAGCTTCAAGCCGCCGGCCGAGGCAGAACCTCCCGCTCGATCCGCTCGCTCAGGGCATCTTCCGCAACCGCCAGATCGTGCTTGGCTTGCAGGTTGATCCACATCTGAGCGGAGGTGCCGAAATAGCGGGCGAGCCGCAGAGCCGTATCCCCCGTGATCCCCCGCTGGCCTTTGACGATGCCGCCGATCCGATTGGCCGGCACACGTAAAGCCAGCGCGAGCGAGTTCACCGTCAAACCCGCCTCGTTCAACGCGTCCTGCAGCACTTCGCCTGGATGGATCGGCGGCAGCCGTTTCTCTCTTCTGGTGGCCATCTCAAAGCCTCCTAGTGATAGTCCACAATCTCGACATCGTGTGCGTCCCCGTCCCGCCACTCGAAACAAACCCGGAATTGACCGTTGATCCGAATGCTGTACCGTCCCTTGCGATCTCCCTTGAGGGCCTCCAGCCGGAGCCCCGGCAGGTTGAGGTCCCGAAGCGAGACGGCCGCGTCCAGCAATTCCAACCGCAGGCGGGCGGCCTTCTCGATCGACTGAAGCCTCCGGCTGAACCTCCGTTCCAACAGCCGTTGCGCATCCCGGTCCTGGTAGGAGCGGATCATACAATTCTCATATTACGAGACCCGTACACGTCCGGCAAGCGTGCGGGCGTTGAGGCGTACCGCTTTGAAGAGGCCACCCTCTCGTGCTACGATTGATCTCGGTAACCGAGGACAAGCGAGCATGAGCAAGCCGACCGATCTCGTTCAGGGCACGCTGGATCTTCTCCTTCTGAAGATTCTTGCGCTGGGGCCAATGCATGGCTGGGCCGTCAGCCAGCGGTTGAAACAAATCTCCGGCGACGTGCTGGCCGTCAGCGACGGGTCGCTCTACCCGTCCCTCCACAAGCTGGAACAGGAGGGCTGGATCAAGGCCGAGTGGAAGACCAGCGAACTGGGGCGCCGGGCGAAGTTCTACTCGTTGACGCGGCTGGGCCGCGGGCACCTGGAGAAGGAAGCGGCCAACTGGGAGCGGCTGTCCAGCGCCATCACCCACGTCGTTCGCTTCGAGGAGGCCTGATGCTGGGACCGAGACACTGGCCCTACCGGTTGCGTTTGCTCCTGCGCTCCATCTTTCGCCGCAATGAGGTGGAGCGTGATTTGGACGACGAGCTCGAATTTCATCTCGCCATGCAGGCCGCTACCAATCGCCAGGCGGGGATGGCGGAAAGCGAGGCGCGATTGGCCGCCCGCCGGCAGTTCGGCGGCGTGACGCAGCAACGGGAAGCCTGCCGCGGCCACATTTTCGGATGGATGGAAGGCTTCGCTCAGGATCTTCGCTATGCCGGACGCTCGCTTCGAAGATCGCCCGGATTCTCCGCATTCGTCGTCTTGACGCTGGCCTTCGGCATCGGAACGAATGTGACGGTCTTCTCCATCGTCAATGCCGTTTTGCTGGAATCGCCGCCATTCCCCGATGCGGACAGACTCGTCACCATCCCCGGCGCCTACTCGGTTCCGGCGTATGAGTTCTACGCGCAGAGTTCCACCGTTTTTTCCGGCGTGGCCGCCTGGGTGGACGAGAGTATGACCCTGGTGGTTTCGGGCTCGGCGGATAGAGTCCGCGGCGCGCGGGCCTCGGCCAGTTTCTTCCCGGTCCTGGGAGTGCAGCCGCTGCTGGGCAGGTCTTTCCAAGCGGAGGAGGATCGTCCCGGCGGCGCGCACGTGGCCATGCTCGGTTACGACGCGTGGCGGAATCGATTTGGCGGAGATCGCTGGATCATCGGCAAGACGATTCGCGTGAATGCGGAGAGCCTCACGGTGGTCGGCGTACTGCCGTCGTCCTTCTGGTTTGCGGGAGAGCCCGTGGAAGTATGGGTTCCGCGAGTCTTCGATAACCGCTTCGTCCCGCCGCAAATGATCCGCGACGGCTCGGGAATCCTGACAGATATTGTCGCCAGGCTGCGGCCGGGGGTATCTCTCGAGCAGGCTGACGCAGCCGTGCGGGTAATGAACGCCCGGCTCGATCCGCTGCCGGACGCCCATCTCCAGCCAATCCAGCGCAACGGCACCGCCGATATTCGGCCCAGTCTATTGTTGCTGTGGGGAGCGGCCGGGTGCATTCTGTTGGTCACCTGCGCGAACACCTCCAGCTTGCTGCTGGCGCGCGCCACTGCCCGGCGCAAAGAGATCGCAGTGCGCTTGGCGCTGGGGGTAAGCCGCAGCAGATTGGCGCGGCAGTTGATGGCCGAGAGCGTGCCCTATGCGGCAGCCGGAGGGGTACTCGGCTCCCTGCTGGCGCGAGCGGGTCTCGCGGCCATAACGGCTCTCACCGGACAGAGCCTGACCGGGTGGCGGCCGGTCGAGATGGGCAGTCCCGTAGCTGCTTTTGCGATTGGCGCGTCATTCGTTTCGGCCCTGGTTTTCGGATTGGCGCCGGTGGTGCAATCGCTGCGGTGCGACCTGCAAAACGGCTTGAAGGACTGCGCACGCGGCGATTCCTCGGCGGGACAGCCCCGCCTGCGTGGCGCATTGGTGGTCACGGAAACGGCCGTGGCGGTGGTCCTCGCCATGTCGGCGGCTCTCCTCACGCAGAGTTACGTACACATGCGGACGCTCCGCACGGGAGTACAGTCCAGTGGGCTGATCACGGCGTCGCTGCACCTGCCGGACGCCCGCTACGGTGCCGCGCGGGACCGCGTGCGGTTCTATGACGAGTTCCTCCGCCGGGTGCGGGAGCTCCCGGGAGTTCAGAGCGTTGGTGCGACATCCGCGCTGCAACTGCAATCCAAAGGCGAGGGGTCGATGACATGGCCGGAAGGGGCGGTGGTCCGCGCCACCACGCCTCTCATCGTCAGGAATCGCAGCATCAGCCCCGACTACTTTCGGGTCCTCGGGATTCCGCTGGTTGCCGGACGCCAGTTCACGGAAGCAGACGATGCCTCGTCTCCCAACGTCCTGCTGGTGAACCAGAGCTTTGCGCGCAACCACTTTCCCGATGGGCATGTAATCGGCCGCCGCGTGACCTACTCATCGCTTCACATCACCTGCCAGATCGTAGGCGTGGTGGCGGACGTGCGGCCCAGAATGACGGACGCCGCGGCACAGCCCGAGATGTATTTCCCCTACATGCAGCGATCCCGGCATGAGATGAGCCTGGTGGTGCGCTCGCGCCTGGCGCCCGGCGTTTTGGAACGCGCAATCCGCGCGGAATTGCGGGCCGTGGACCCGGAGCAACCGTTGTACGCCGTCCGGACCATGGAGGAAGTGATGGACGGTGTTCTGAGCCGGCCGCGCTCCACCACATCCATCGTCGCCTTTTTTTCCGTCGCGGCCCTGCTGCTGGCGGCCATCGGGATTTACGGCGTCCTCTCTTTCAGCGTGGCCCAACGCAGCCGCGAAATCGGCATCCGCATGGCTTTGGGCGCACAGGTCCCCGAGATCAGAGCCCTGGTGGTGCAGCAAAGCCTGAAGTTGGTTGCGGCGGGGATTGCGGTGGGCATCCCGGCGGCGCTGTTGCTGGCGCGCTTCTCGTCCACGCTGCTTTTCGGAATTGCTCCGGCAGACCCCACGACCATCGGCGCGGTGATGACTATCGTGTTGTCGGTGGGGTGGATCGCCGCCTATCTACCGGCCCGTCGTGCCACGCGAATCGATCCGCTCGGTGCGCTGAGGTCGCAATGAGGAACTCCGGGAAGAGCGAAATGCGCAGCCCGCTGCGATGGCGGTATCGACTTCCGTTGCGCTTCCGGTCTCTGTTCAGGCCGGTGCAAGTGGAGCGTGAGTTGGACGACGAACTGGCATTTCACCTGGCCATGCAGGCCGAGTCCAATCGTCGTGCGGGCATGCCGCCGCGCGAGGCCGAACTGGCGGCCCGACGGCAGTTCGGCGGCGTGACGCAGCAACAGGAGGCATGCCGGGACCACATCTTTGGAACCTTCGAATCCTGGTTGCGCGATCTCCGATACGCGATGCGCGCGCTCCGCCGCTCTCCGGGCTTCAGCGTCACCATCGCGCTCACGCTGGCACTGGGGATCGGCGCCACCACGGCGGTTTTCTGTGCCATGGACCGGCTCCTCTTGCGCCAGTTGCCCTATCCCGCTCCGGACCGTTTGGTCGCGCTGCATGAAACGCAGACGGGGAAGGGATATCGTCCGGTGTCGTTGCCGAACCTGCTCGACTGGAGAGCGCAGACCACGGCATTCGACGGTATGGCCGGTCTCATGACGCGCAGTTTCGGTCTGCGCGGCGGAGGCGGAGACGAAGGTACGCCGGTGTCGGTGATCCAAGCCGGGCTGGTCACTGCGGATCTGTTTCACGTACTCGGAGAGGGCCCGTGGATTGGGCGCACGTTCTCGGAGCGGGAGGAGAGCGCCGGCCAATCGCTCATCGTGCTCACCGAAGGGCTGTGGACCAGGCAGTTCAACCGCGCGCCAGACATTGTCGGCCGCACGGTCCAACTCAACGAACAGCCGTACCAGGTGGTTGGAATCCTGCCGGCCGACTTCGTTTTCCCCGAACCGGGAATGCGCGTGGACGCCTACATTCCCATGAACCATCGGGATTACGGCGCACGCGGCGCCAAACCGCTACAGGCTGTGGCACGGCTGAAGCCCCGGGTGGGCTTCGCGCAGGCGCAAGCCGAATTGCGCGCCGTGGGTGCTCGTCTGGCCGAGATGTGGCCTGTGGAGAATCCGCGCGGAGGCGCCGACATCGAGAGCCTCGATGAGACCTGGAAAGGCAGTTTGCGCCGCCCGCTCTGGCTGCTAACCGCCGCGGCGCTTCTGCTGATGGCGATCGTCTGCACCAACGTCGTCAACCTGATTCTGGCGCGCTCGCTCACCCGCGGCAGGGAGATGGCCATTCGCGCGGCGCTGGGAGCCAACTTGCGGGACATGGTTCGACAGATGTTGGCGGAGGCTCTCCTGCTGAGCGCGTCCGGCTATGGACTGGGGCTGTTTCTCGCGTTTGCGGCGCTGCGCGGACTTCCCGCGGTGCTTCGCCTGGCGGGAGCTTCGCAACCGATCGCGGCGCTCAGTGTCGATGGTCCGGCGCTGGCGTTTGCTTCGGCACTGTGCCTGTTGGTCACCGTGCTCTGCGGTGTCGCTCCGGCGCTGTTCGTCCGGCCCACGCGGATCGGACGGCGCTTTCGTATGGGCCACGTCCTGGCCACGGCCCAGATTGCGCTCAGCCTCATGCTACTGCTGAGTGCGGGCTTGTTTCTGCGGGTTTTTCTGAAGCTGGTCAACCGGAATCCGGGATTCGAAAGCACCCAGGTCTACTACTTTGGCTTCGGCCTGCCGGACGCGAGATATGACGATCGGCGGTCGGTCGAGTTCCACCATAAGTTGAGCCAGTGTCTCGCCGGGATTCCGGGAGTTGAATTCGCCGGGGCAGTGTGGCGGCTGCCGCTGAATGGCCGCGATCGCACCACTACGTTCCAGTTCGAGGACGCCGGGTTGCCATCCGCGGAGTGGTCCCAGGTGGCGTGGAACCTGATCGACCCCGCCTATTTCTCCGCGCTGCGCATTCCGTTGCTGACGGGGCGTAATTTTTCCTGGGACACGGATCTTCCAGGCAGGCCGCCGGTGCTGGTGGTGAACCGTGCGTTTGAGAAACTGTATGGCGGGTTGGGCAAGCGCGTGCAACTCCGTTTCCGGACCGACCTGACTCCGAAGAACCAGCTATGGGAGATCGTGGGCGTAGTGGGAGACACGTACCAGACCGGCGTGGACCGGTCGATTCGCCCGCAGATCTACATCCCCATCAGTCAGACGGGCCTGGATGGCGGTTCGTACGTGATCCGTACCGCGCGCGCCGACGCCGGCCTGGCCAACTCTGTTGTGGCCGCGGTTCGCGCCGTCGATCCCAACCTGGAGCGCATCAACCTCCGCAGACTGGACGACTGGGTAAGCGCGAGCCTCGGCGACCGGCGCATGCCCGCGGTGTTGACTGGCCTGTTTGCCGGGGTCGGGCTATTGCTGACCACGCTCGGACTTTACGGCACGGTGGCGCTCGAAATCGGACAGCGCCGGCGGGAGTTGGCAGTGCGGGTCGCGTTGGGCGCCAACCGCGCCAGCATCACGCGGTTGGTGTTGATGCGGGGGGTGCTTCCGACGTCGATTGGAACTCTCGTGGGAATGCTGGGCTTCCTGGCCGGCGGCCGGGTGATCGAGAACCAACTCTACGAGATCGCACCATCGGACCCGGTCAACGCGATTGCGGTGGTTGTCGTTCTATTCGCCTGCACACTGTGCGCTTGTTTGCGGCCCGCATGGGACGCGCTGCGGTTGCAGCCGATCGCGATTCTCCGGGAGATGTAGACAGGCGCGTACACCGCACGTGGATGCGGCGGCAGCCCGTGGCGTGCGCACTCATGCGCGCCGCATCCCGACTCGTCGGGATGCTCGGCGAACACCTGTAGGTTCAGAGGTTGTCCGCCGGGCATCGCCACGAGTGGCGACACGGCACGCATGAGTGCGTACGCCACGTCGGCGCGCCGACTATTTCGCGGCTTCTCACGCTCGTGGCTCGGGAATTCCAAGCTCAGCCTCGATTTCTTCGATGGTGGGGAGCGTCCCTTTGAGCAACTCGGGGAGCTTTTCGAGATGCGTGAACTCCGAGATGCCCAGCGGCTTCCCGATATCGCGAAGGGCATATTCCGCCACTATCCCGTTCTTGGCCTTGCAGAGGACCAAGCCAATGCTGGGTCTGTCGTCGGGATGGCGCAGCATGTCATCGACGGCGGAGAGATAGAAATTCATCTTGCCCGCGTACTCCGGTTTGAATGCACCCATTTTCAGGTCGATGACCACGAAGCACCTGAGCTTCAGGTGGTAGAACAGGAGATCGAGTTTGAAGTCCTCGCCTCCGACTTCCAGCGGAACCTGACTGCCGACGAAGGCGAAACCTACGCCCAGTTCGATCAGGAACTGACGCAGATGCGCGAGCAGCCCATGTTCGAGGTCGCGCTCCTGGGATTCCTGCGTGAGAGTCAGAAAATCGAAATTGTACGGGTCTTTGAGAAGTTGCTGAGCGAGATCGGACTGCGGCGCCTGGAGAGTCGCCTGAAAATTGGTGGTCGCTTTTCCCTGTCGTCGAAAAAGGCCGCTTTCGATCTGCATTACCAGGACATTGCGGCTCCATCCGTTCTGGATGGTTTGCCCGGCGTACCAGAGCCGCTCTTCCCGGTTCTTTACGCGGTCCAGAAGCCGGACGTTGTGGCCCCAGGGTAATTTTGCAACAAGCTGTTGCAAAATCGACTCATCAGGCCAAGCCTCCGCGAATGCCCTCATATAGCCGAGGTTCCGCGGCGAAAGCCCCTGCATGTCCGGGAATTCCGAGCGGAGATCCTTCGCCAGGCGCTCGATGACTCGCGTCCCCCAGCCGTCTTCTTTCTGGCGGATCAGAATTTCCTTTCCGATGCCCCAATAGAGAAGGACGAGTTCCTGGTTTACGGCAATGGCTGCCCGAACCTGGGCCGCGCGAATCTGGCTCTTCAGGCGCGTCAGGAGATCCTGGTAAGTCTTCGACGTGGAGATCAGATCCGCCATGCGCCCCTCACCCCAAAATCGCTTCCACCAATCCGTCGATGGTGAACTTGCGCGCCTCCACCGTGATATCGATCCCCAACTCCCGTGCGGTACGCGTGGTGATCGGCCCGATCGACGCCACACGCACGCCCGCCAGCGCGTCCGCTCCGGCTACCGATACAAAGTTCTGCACGGTGGAGGAACTGGTGAAGGTGATCCAGTCGGGCTTATGACTGCCACCGAAGATCTCGCGCGTCCGCTCGGCGGCATCTTCGGGCAGTACCGTGCGGTAGGCTTCCACCACATCCACCTTGGCGCCGCGCTGGCTGAGTTCCACCGGCACCAGGTCGCGGGCCACGGCGGCGCGCGGCAGCAGGATGCGCGTGGCCTCCAGTTCGTGAATCGCGAAAGCCTTCACCAGGCCCTCGGCGACATAGTCCTTGCCCATCAGATCCACCTTCAGGTGCAGCGCCTCGATGGCGGCGCGGGTCGCCGGTCCGATGGCGCAGATGCGCGCGTGCAGCGAGCGGAAGTCGGTCTCCGACCGGTCCATCCGCTCCACGAAGAAGCGCACGCCGTTGGCGCTGGTGAAGATCAACCAGTCGTAGGAACTGAGGTGCGAAAGTGCATCGTCGAGCGGCCCATAGTCCGCGGCGGGCTGGATCTCGATGGTGGGCATCTCGATCACCCCGGCGCCCAGCGCCTCCAGGCGCGAAGAGAGCGCGTCGGCCTGGCCCTTGGCTCGCGTCACTACGATCCGCTGGCCGAACAGCGGCAGTTTCTCGTACCAGTTCAGCTTCTCGCGCAGGCGAACCACCTCACCCACAATGATGGTGGCGGGCGGCTTCATGCCGTTTCGTTGGATTATCCCCGGCAGCGTGGCCAGCGTGCCGGCGAGGGTCTCCTGGTCGGGACGCGTGGCCCAGCGGACAGCCATGGCCGGCGTGTCGCGATCGCGGCCGCGGGCGATCAACTCGTGGGCGATTTCGGCGAACGTGGTGAGGCCCATGTAAATCACCAGCGTTTCGGACATGCCCACACGGTCCCAGTCGATCTTCTGAACGTCGTGCCCGGTCACGAACGTGACGGCGGAAGTGTGGTCGCGGTGGGTCAGCGGAACACCGGTATACGCGGCGATGCCCAGGGGCGCGGTGACGCCGGGGACGATTTCGAACGGCACCCCGGCGTCGGCCAGCGCTTCGGCCTCCTCGCCGCCGCGCCCGAACAGGAACGGGTCGCCGCCCTTCAGGCGAACCACCTTCAGGCCGCGGCGCGCGCGGTGGATGAGCATGGCGCAGATTTCGTCCTGCGTGAAAACACGATCGGACTTTTTCTTGCCGACATAAATGCGCTCGGCATGGGCCGGCGCGAGATCGAGCAGGGCGGCGGGCGCCAGGTGGTCGAAGAGAACCGCATCGGCGGATTCGAGGATGCGGCGCCCCTTGACGGTGATGAGATCGGGATCGCCAGGGCCGGCGCCCACCAGATAGACCTTATTCATGGATGTTAGTGAAGCAGGTTGGTGACCTGCCGCGCGTCACTCGTACATCTCTATTTATAGACCGATTCGAGGATCTCGCGCGCGCCTTCCGCCAGCAGCCGTTCGCCCAATTCGCGTCCGATGCGCGCGGCGTCGGCCACGGAGCCCTCGGTTTGCAGGCGGATCAGGGCGTCGCCGGCGGGCGATGCGACCACCGCCAGCAGACGCAATCGCTCGCCATCCACTACGGCATGCGCTCCGATGGGGACCTGGCAGCCTCCGCCCAATGCGGCCAGGACTTCTCGCTCCGCCGCCACCGCGGCATGGGTTGTGGCATGGTCCAGCGCGCGCGCTGCGTCGAACCCGGCTCCGCTGGCGCGCGTTTCGATAGCCAACGCGCCCTGTCCCACGGCGGGGCACATGATGTCCGGTTCCAGAATCTCCGCGATCCGCGCGCCCCAACCCAGCCGCTTCAAGCCCGCGGCCGCCAGCAGGATGGCGTGATACTGCCCGTCGTCCAGCTTGCGCAGGCGGGTGTCCAGGTTGCCGCGTACGGATTGGATCGCCAGGTCCGCGCGCAAGCGGAGAAGCTGCGCGGAGCGGCGCAGCGAGCTGGTGCCGACGCCGGCGCCGTGAGGCAACTCGGCAATTCTGCACCCCACCACCGCGTCGCGAGGGTCTTCGCGCTCAGGCACGGCGGCCAGCACCAGGTGCGAGGGAAGTTCGGTGGGCAGGTCCTTGAGACTATGTACCGCCAGGTCGGCGCGCTTAGCCAGCAGGGCCTCTTCGATCTCCTTCGTGAACAGGCCCTTCGAGCCGACCTTGGCAAGCGGGACGTCGGTGATCTTGTCGCCGGTGGTCTTGACGATCTCGATGCGGCTCTCGTGGCCCAGTTCCTTGAGGCGCGCGGCGATGTGGTGAGCTTGCCAGAGGGCCAGTTGCGAACCCCGCGATGCGATTACGAGCATGAGCGATTCCTGCGCATGAATCAATCCTGAAGGTGAAACGCTTTACGGATGACGGCGATCACGTGCGCCTCTTCGGGCCGTCCGGCGTGGTTGCGAATTTCGGAAATGGGGCCGTGCGCAATCTTGTTGACGATGCCGCGGGTCAGGGCTTCGATCGCTTCTTCCTGCTGCGGCGTGAACGGTCCGTACTTGCGGCGCACCTTCTCAATTTCGCCCGTGCGGATCTGTTCCAGTTGCTCCTGCAGGCCCACGATGAGCGGGGTCACCTCGGCCACCTTGAGCCGCGCCATCATGCGGTCCACTTCCTCGGCTACCAGATGCTCGGCGTGCTCGGCCTCCTTCATACGCTCGCGAAGGTTGGCGTTGACGACTTCCTGCAGGTCGTCGATATCGTAGAGGAAGATATTGTCGATCTCGTTGACCGTGGGCTCCACGTTGCGCGGCACGGCGATATCGATCACAAACATCGGCTTGTTGCGGCGCGCGGCGATGGCGCGCTGCATGTCTTCCTTGCGGAGCACGTAATGCGGCGCGCCCGAGGAGGTGATCACGATATCCACCTCAGGGAGCATGCTGACGAACCGCGTGTACTCCACCGGCGTGCCCTGGAAAAGCGCGGCCATTTCGACGGCCCGCTCATGGGTTCGATTGGTGACGAAGACGTGCGACGCGCCGGATCGCCGCAGGTGGCGCGCCGCCAGTTCCGACATCTTGCCCGCGCCCACTATCATGATGGTGCGGCCGGAGAGCGATCCGAAAATCTTGCGCGCCAGTTCCACCGCGGCATAGCTGACGGACACCGCCATTTGCCCGATCCCGGTTTCCGAGCGGACCCGCTTGGCCACGCGGAACGTGTGCGCCAACAGGCCGTCCAGCCAGCCGCACAGCGTCCCGGCGGATTTGGCGGCGCAGTAGGCCGCTTTGAGCTGGCCCAGGATCTGCGGCTCTCCCACCACCATAGAATCCAGGCTGGCGGCCACGCGGAAGAGATGATGGATGGCGTCGCGGCCTTCGGCGTGGTAGAGGTGTGGCCCGATGGCCTGCCGGTCTACGTTTTTGCGTTCCGCCAGAAAGGCGTCCACAACCGCTTGTGGATCGACGGAATCGTCCGTGGTGACGGTGATTTCGACGCGGTTGCAGGTAGAGAGGATCATGGCTTCCGAGACGCCTTCGTGCCGCTTCAGGTCGGCCAGCGCTTCCGGCAGGCTCTCCTCGCGGAATGCCAGCGACTCGCGCACGGCGACGGGCGCCGTCTTGTGACTCACGCCTGTAACCAGCAGTTTCATGGCCGCAAAACCGCTCCCAGCCGGACATGCGCCACCCAGGTGAGGGCGGAAAGGCCGAGTACAGTGACGGTCATGATGGCGGCCTTTCGCCCGCGCCACCCCGCCGCGGTTCGCAGGAACACCAGCGCCATGTAGGTGCCCCAGGTGAAAAAGGAAATCGCGATACTGGGTTGCGCGATCCACGCGGTGCGATGTTCGATGAAGGCCCAGGTGCTGGCCGCGATCACCGCCAGTGTCATGAGTACGAAGCCCACCGCCATGGATTTCGAAATCAGGTCGTCCAGCGTCCCCAGCGGCGGCAGCCGGTAATAGAACTTGCTGGGCTTCTTGGACTTCAGCTCGCGTTCCTGGAAGAGGTACAGAACCGACGCGCCGGCCGTCAGCAGCAAGGCGGCATATCCCAAAAGGATGAGGACGATATGGGTGCTCAGCCAGGCCCTGCGCACCACCTGGCTGGACCAGGCGCTGACCGGGTTGCCCATGGTGGCCACCAGCACCATCACGAACACCAGCGGGAAGATGAACACGCTCAGGCTCTCCAGGCGGTAGCGCCAGTGGGCGCCCAGGTACAGCAGCACCACCAGCAGCGCGCACATCGAGAGCGTCTCGTAGAAATTATTGATGGGGCAGCGGTTGCTGACGATACCTTCTTCCACAATGGAGACCAGATGGAAAACCGAGCCGAGCCCGAAGGCGCCTAGTGCGACGCGGAACAGGTGTTCCCGGCGGCGAACCAGCGTGAGGATGGCATGCAGCAGACCCAGCGAGTACAGGGCGGCGGCCACGCGCAGCCAGATGACGCTCATTTCAGCCATTTGCGATCCGCTAACTCCGTGTCGAGAATTCCAGTATATCGTGTCTATTTCCTGCAACTCGATTTTGTGCGAAACTCAAATGACTCCCCCAGTTGACTGAATGAACGCACACATCCTCGGCATTGCCGGCCCGTCAAGCTCCGGAAAAACGGAGTTGGCCCGGCAACTCATCCAGCGTCTTCCTGGAACATCCCTGATCTCCCTCGATTCCTACTACCGCGGAATGGAGGACATCCCGCTGGCGGAGCGCAAGAAGGTCAATTTCGATCATCCCGATGCGCTCGATTGGGAGTTGCTGCATGAGCATCTGGTCGCCATCGCCGCCGGACGCCCATTCCAGGAGCCGGTCTATTCCTTCGCGGACTATGCCCGTACAGCCGAAACCCGGCTGGTGAAGCCGAGCGAGTTCGTCATTGTGGAAGGCCTGTTCGTGCTCTACTGGCCCGAGTTGCGCGCCCAACTGGATACCAAGGTCTACATCCGGACCGACCCGGATGTGTGCTTCCAGCGCCGCCTCAAACGCGACGTCGCCGAGCGCGGCCGCACTCCCGCATCGGTGCGTGAACAGTACGAACGAACCGTGCGTCCCAGCGCCGAATGGTTCGTACACCCCACCGAGAAGTACGCCGACCTGGTGGTATCCGGCGAGGAGCCGCTGACCTACAGCACCGCCGCGGTTCTCAAAGCCCTCAAGGTTGGGAGCGCCACCGTTTCTTCGGGAGCCTATTGCGCCGGGGCGTAATAGCCCAGCCGCCAGAACGCTTTTAACGACGGCAACCCGTGCGGCGGCGTCAACTTGACCTGCACGTGATGATACCGGCCGTCGCGCGGTTGGTTGGGCACCGAATAGCCCAGCACGTAGCGGTTGCGCAGTTCGATTCCGATCTTGGCCGCGATGTCCGGCAATTCGCTCAGGTCTTCCACCGGCAGGTGGCGTCCGCCGGTGAGTTGGGCAATGTCGCTCAACAGTTCGGGTCCACCCAGTTCTTCGGGCGACCGGCCGCGGGTGCCATACGGCTCGAAGATTCCCAGCGCGTAGATCAGTACGTCGCTCTCGCGCACCCGGTTGCGGACCTCGGCTTCGGTGTAGCGGCTGCAGTTGTCGCCGCCATCGGAGATAATCAGGAGCGCTTTGCGGGTCTTGGTGGACTTCCTCATCTCGTGCATCGCCAGCAGGATGGCATCCATCATCGCGGTGCGGCCCCGCGACGGGGCGAAGGCCAGTTGATTCTCGATCTCTTCGTAGTCCCGGGTGAGCGGTACTACCAACTTGGGTTGATCGTTGAATTCCACCAGGAAGAATTCGTCCTCGGGGTTGGCCGTCTTGAAGAATGCCGACGCGGCCATCCGCGACTTCCGCAGTTTGCTGCCCATGCTGCCGCTGGTATCGAAGACCAATCCCACCGCCAGCGGTTCGTCTTCCATGGCGAAGTGAGTGACGGGCTGCTCGATTTTGTCGTCGAAGACTTTGAAGTGCTCTCGCTCGAGGCCGGTCACCGGACGGTTCATGGAGTCGCAGACCGACACCGGAACCAGTACGAGGTTAGCGTCGATCCTCAGGTTTGCGGATGGTAATCTGACGTCCAGCGGCACCTTGGTCGCCAGGCGGGGAGTAATCGCCACTTGCGCCAACGAGAGCGGAACTAGAAGACTAAGACCGGCAATCCACCGCCAAATCGCGCGCATGCCCATGACACGTCCCTTTAGGAACGTATTGTAGCCCGAAGGAGGGACAGAAACAGCCCCAGTACGGTTCATTCCACGGGCGCATAGTACCCCGCGCGCCAGTGGGCACGGAGCGGCGGGAGCCCTCGCGGCGGTACTACCATTACTTGTACGCGATGATACTTGCCGTCGCGCAGTTGACTGGGGGGTGCGTAGCCCAGGACATAGCGATTGCGCAGATCCACGCCGATCTTCTGAGCGATATCGGGGAGTTCCGCGGGGTTCGCCGGATACAACCGCCCTCCGGTCTCTTCCGCGATTTTCCCCAGCAATCCCCCACCGCCGACCTCTTCGGCCGGGCGGCCTGCAAGGTTGCTCTCGAATACGCCAATGGCGTAAACCAGGCAATCGCTCTCCGCCAGGACGCCCTTGATCTCCGCCGAACTGTAGCGGCTGTTGTTGTCGCCGCCGTCGGAGATCACGAGCAGCGCCCGCTTGTTCTTTTTGGACTTCCGCATTTCATGCAGCGCCAGCATCAGCCCGTCCAGGAGTGCGGTAGATCCTTTGGACTTAGTGAACACTAACTCGTTCTCGATGGCGCCGCTATTGCCAGTGAGGGGCACCACCAGGCGCGGCGAGCTGTCGAACTCCACCAGGAAAAACTCGTCCTCGGAATTGGACGTTCGAAAGAAGGCGCGGGCCGCCATGCGGGAGCGGCCCAGTTTGTCGCCCATGCTGCCGCTGGTATCGAACACCAACCCCACGGCGACTGGTTCGTCTTCCATGCTGAACGAGGATATCTTCTGCTCCTGCTTGTCCTCGAAGAGGCGGAAATTTTCGCGCTCCAGGCCGGTTACGGGCCGGTTCAGCGGATCGGAAACCGAAACCGGAATCAGCACCAGGCTGGTATCGACGCGCAGGTTGGCAGAGGCCGGCCGATTCTCCTCCTTCTTCGGGGCGGTCTTGGAGCGCGGAGTGATGGAGACCTGCCCGTCAAGCGCCAGCACTGCCATCACGGTTGGCAGAAAGGCTCCGAGGATCGACAATGCCACACGCCGTCCGCTCATAAGTAGCTCTGCCCGGTATTGTACAATTTCGGCGGTCCGGCATTCGCGACCCCAGAGTCATTCCCAGAGCCAATGTTGGGGAGAGTTTTCCGGTACAATAGAATTTCGGCGGAGGTGGGTCTTCTCGAGTAGCAGCCGAGCCGTAATCGCGAAAATCGATTCCTTGGTAGTTCGAACACCCTTCCGCGCCTTTTTTTCCCTTCTATTCCCCGACAATTGCCGTGTTTGCGGCGGACGCCTGCACACCATTAGCCGTATTCCGATTTGCGCCGCTTGTCTGACGCAAATCAAACCGCTGAGCGCGGAATTCTTCTGCGTCGATTGCCGCACACCCTTTGTCAATTCGTTCCCGCTGGACGCCAACGGCCGCTGCGCTCTTTGCAGGGGCGGACTGCGCGGTTTCGATGCGGCGTATTGTTTCGGATCGTACGAAGGCGTGCTGCGGCAGTTGATCCATATTTATAAATACGGATGCGTGAAATCCCTGGCCCGGCCGCTGGCCGACCTGCTGGCGTGCGCCCTGCCGCTCGACGAACGTTTCGACGCGGTGGTGCCGGTTCCGCTGCATTGGCGCCGGCGATGGTCCAGGGGCTTCAATCAGTCGGCGTCGCTGGCACGCGCGCTGGCGCGCCGTTCGGGAATTCCCATGATTCAGGCCCTGCGCCGGACGCGTTCCACCGCGGTGCAGGCGGGCCTCAGTAATTCGTCGCGCCGGCAGAACGTCGTAGCGGCCTTTAGCGTACGCCGTGGTGGGGCCTTTGCGGAGAAGTTGGCGGGCCGGCGGATCCTGCTGATTGACGATGTTCTGACGACCGGAGCTACGGCCGCCGCTTGTGCGGTTGCTCTCAAACGGGCTGGCGTCGCCCGCGTGGCTGTGCTGACCGTGGCGCGAGTAGACCGGAGAATGAGCGGGGTTGGCGCATTGCCTCCCGATTCACTACTAGTAGGAGGACGTTCCTGAATGACGGGTGATCGATTGCAGCGGCCCGTGCTAGTGCTCAATGCCAGCTACGAGCCGATCAACATCTGCGGCGCCCGCCGCGCGTTGGTGTTGGTGCTCAAGGGCGTGGCTTCGGCCGAAGAGGAATCCCTGAACGCTATCCATTCGGCGCGGAGTGCCGTACGGCTCCCTTCCGTTATCCGGCTGTTGGAATACCGCCGCATTCCGCACCAGACGCGGGCTTTGTCGCGCAAGAACATACTGATGCGCGACCGTTACACCTGCCAGTATTGCCATCGCATCCTGCCGTCCGGGGAATTGACGCTCGACCACGTAATCCCACGTTCCCGCGCCGGCGAAACCGCCTGGGAAAACCTGGTGGCGTGTTGCCATCACTGCAACAATCGCAAAGGCAGCCGCACTCCCGAAGAAGCTGGAATGAAGTTGGCTCGCCAACCGCGTCCTTTCAGCCTGCACACCAGCCGCCATCTGATGCGCATCTTAGGGAAGGGCGAAGCCCAGTGGCAGAAGTATCTGTTTTACTAGTGGACAGCTAATCGTTCACCGTACGGCCCAGGCGGGTTGCGGTCGCCGGGAGCCGGTTTGTTATTCCGCGCCCACCATCTCCCGCATCTCGTGTACCAGTTCCTGGAGCGTCGCGGCGTGGCTGCTCAATTCGCTCCCGGACGAGGCTCCGTCTTTCGCGGAGGCCGCGCTGTTTTGGGTCACCTGCTCCATCTGAAGGACGGCGCGGGAAATGTGTTCCATGCCTCGGGCTTGTTCCTGGCTGCCGAGGCTGACTTCATCTACCAGTGCCTTGACGCGCGCGGAGTTTTCCGTCATGGAGCGGACGGCGCCCGACACCTGGTCGAGTTGGGAGTTGCCCTGGTGCGAAGTGGCAATCGATTCCTCGATCAATCCGGCTGTGTCTTTGGCCGCCTGGGCGCAGCGTTGCGCCAGGTTGCGGACTTCATCGGCGACCACCGCAAAACCGAGTCCGGCCTCGCCGGCACGGGCCGCTTCCACGGCGGCGTTGAGCGCCAGGATATTGGTTTGGAAAGCGATCTCATCGATTACCTTGATGATCCGCGCGATTTTGTTGCTGGAGGCATCGATCTCCTTCATCTTTTCGACCATTCCATCGAGCGACTGGTTGACCTGTACCGCCCCCTTATCGGACTCCTGCACGAGGGTCGCCACCTGTAACGCATGGTCGGCATTCTTGCGGGTGATCGAACTGATCTCCTCGGTGGATGCCGAGGTTTCCTGCAGAGACGCCGCCTGCTGACTGGCCCCCTCCGCCAACTTGTTGCTGGTTTCCGATATCTGGGAAGCGCCCTCGGCGACGCGTTCGGCGCTCTCGGCGACCCTTCGCGCCAACCCGCGCAGCGAGTAGTTGGCCTTCCGCACGATCGCGAAAAGCAACCCGCCCACTACCAATCCCAAGATCGCCAGGCCCAAAGTGATGAAGAGGCCGCGCGAGGCGGTTCGCGCCGATTCTTCGGCGGCAGTCGCCAACTCGCGATTCTCTTGTTCCACCAACTCGGAGGCCCGCCGGCCGATCTCATCCAGTCGCGGAACCACCTTGTCCGAAAAGATGGTCATAGCCGCATCCATCTGCTGGTTGGCCATTGCCTGGCTGAGTTCGGCGTGCGCCTGGTTCACCACGGATGCCTGTTGGGTAAGGGTCTGCACCAACGCGGAAGTTTCCGCCGAGTCGGCCAATCCACGCAAGTCTTCGAGTGCCCGCTGCAGACGTTGCGCTCTCTCCCGGAACGCGCCTTCACAAACGGCGGCATGTTCCTTGTCCGCAAGCATGGCCGCCATCACATAGCCCCGCTCCTGGCTGGTCAGTAAAGAAGTCGAGGTGGCCACATCGCCGGCCAGATACTGCTGGCGCGCGGTCACCTTGGCGGCACGGTCCAGATCCCGGTTCAGACTCCGCGTGACCAGCAGCGAACCCGCGCTGAGAATCAGCACCAGCGTCAACATAAGGCCAAAGGCCCCAAGCAGTTTCTTCGTCAAACTCATGTGTGCCCCTATGTGCCTCTAGCCGGATCACAACTTGAAGGTGAAGCTGATTGGCGCCAGCACTTTCACCGGTTTGTCGGCCTCGGTGAACGGTGTGAATTTCCATTGTCTCAATGCGTCCGCGGATGCGCGGGTCAATAACGCATTGCCGCTCACAATGTTGACCTTCTCCACCTTTCCGCTCTCCCCAACCACGGCTTCCAGCTCGACCACGCCCTCTATCTTGAGTTGCCTGGCGATAGGTGGATACACCGGCTGAACCTTCGACATTGCCGCTTGCAGCGCTTCGGTCCGGCCAACCTTCTTAATGGCCTCCTGGCCGAAGCCGGAACCCGCCGCCAGAATGGCGATCGTCACCAACCACCGGGCGGTCCTTCCCGGACGAATCATCGTGCCTCCCGAGATTGTTCTCTCAAGTACCTATATCGGACGAATTCCCCAAAGGTTTAGCCGCGATTTCTCACAGGGGAAAGGACGGAGTCCCCCGGACGGGGCGAAAACCACGGGGACAGACGGAACTGTCCGCCCGGCGTAGGGCAACACACTGTTTTTTCGAACGTGGCTGCGCGCCTGGGGACAGTTTCGTCAGTCCCCAGGTTTTCGCAGCTTTCCGCGTGGGCGACCCGCCGCCCATTACTCCTCCCGACCTCATTCCTCCCCACCTCCCGCCGAAACTGCTGGCTGCGCCGGGAAGCCACGTATAATCAAGAGGTAAGAGCGGCACCATGCGAAAACGAATTCTCTACGCCCTGGCGATCGTCCTGCTGGTGGTGTCGGTGCTTCTGGTGGTGTGGCAGGGTTCGTTCCACCTGGGACGGTTCAGCCCGGAAGGCGCCCAGCAAGCCCTCATCTACCTGGCCACGCTAGTACTCATCTTCATTCTGATCGTGGTGCTGGCCTTCAACCTGGCCCGCGAATTCCTCAAGCTGTACATCGCCCGCCAGGCCAACGAAGAGGGCTCCCGCATCCGTACCAAACTGGTGGTGGGCGCCCTCACCCTCAGCATCGTCCCGGTTTTTTTTCTGGTATTCTTCAGCTACGAAGTCTTCAGTTTTAACGTGAATAAGTGGCTGACCGAGCCGGCCGAGGGCCGAAAAGAACTTTTCGTCGATCTGGCCAAAGCGCTCAAACAGGAAGTGCAACATCAGTCCGCCAGCCAGGCAGCATTGCTGGCCCTTCAGGCCGAGACCCGGCGGCTCCTCGAAAATGGCGACCGCAGCCCCGGGTTTCTGGAGCGATTCGCCAAGGAGCAGGGCCTCGACTCGGCGGCCGTCTACAGTCCTTCGGGTGGGGTGCCGCTGGATTCCTGGCAAAGCCCGCCTACCGGCAAGCCGCGCGGCCAGGCTTTCGATCCGGTGGAATCGAGTGCCCCCGTGCCGGGCTCCTCGGGGATGATCGGCGTGGTGGTGGTCCGCTCCAGCATGCCCCTGGACGTTGCCGGCGGAGTGGCCCAGATCGACCAGCAGACCGAGTATTGGAACGAGCTCAGCAAGCACGGAAAGGAGCTGCGTAAGAACCTGGTCCTGCTGATGGCCCTGATTACCCTATTCGTGATCTTCGTGGCCACCTGGATCGCGCTCTTCCTGGCCAAGCAGATCAGCGTGCCCATCACCGCTCTGCTCGAAGCCGCCCGCGAGGTGCGGAAAGGCAATCTCAAGCACCGCGTGGAGGTCCAGGCCGCCGACGAGCTGGGCCTGCTGGTACGCGGCTTCAACCAGATGACCCAGGAAATGGAGGCCAATGCGCATGAGCTCGACCGCCGCCGCCGCTTCACCGAAGCCATCCTGGAGAGCATTCCCACGGGCGTCATTTCCATCTCCGCGGACGGCTCCATCAAGCGCGTCAATCGCCCGCTTCTGAAGATCTTTCCCGCCGATGTGCTGCAGCGCGCCTCGCGCCTGGAAGACCTCTTCTCACGCGACGACACCGCCGAAATCAAGTACCTCATGAAGCGCGCGCGCCGCACCGCCGTGGCCACCCGGCAGCTCGAACTGCGCACCCAGGACCGTGTCCGCCAGATCGCCGTCACCGTATCCGCGCTTGAAGAGAAGCTCACCAGCGGCTTCGTCATCGTCCTGGAAGATACCAGCGAATTGCTCCACGCGCAGAAAGCCGCCGCCTGGCACGAAGTGGCGCGCCGCGTAGCTCATGAAATCAAAAACCCGCTGACGCCTATCGGACTTTCCGCCGAGCGCATCGCCCGCCAGCTCGACCGCCTGAGCCTGCCCGCGGCCTCGGCGCGCATTCTGCGCGAGTGCTCGGAGACCATTTCGAAATCCGTGGAATCGGTCAAGACGCTGGTGGACGAGTTCTCGCAGTTCGCCCGCTTCCCCTCGGCGCAGCCCGTGCGATCGGATCTTAACCAGGTCGTCGAAGAGGCTCTGCTGGTGTTCCACGGGCGACTGGAGGGCATCTCCATCCACACCAGTTTTGCGCCCGACCTGCCGCCCGTGAACCTCGACCGCGAACAGTTTCAGAGAGTGGTCATCAACCTGGTGGACAATGCCGCCGAAGCCATGCAGGACGCCCTGATGAAGAGTCTGTACATCGCCACACAGCCCGGGTCCGCGGAGACCGTCGAGCTGGTGGTGGCCGATTCCGGGAGCGGTGTGAGTCCCGACGATAAGGAGAAACTCTTTCTGCCGTACTTTTCGACCAAGAACCGCGGAACCGGCCTGGGCCTGGCGATTGTCAGCCATATCGTCGCCGAACACAACGGGCAGATTCGCGTGGAAGACAATCGTCCCACGGGGGCGCGCTTCACGGTGGAAATCCCCGTGCCGATGGAGGCCGATGCGGACAGCGCCCCGCGGCCGGTGGCGGCCAAATTATGAAACAGCGGCGCATCTTAGTAGTGGATGACGAGCCCGGAATCCGCCAGTCTCTGAGCGGCGTTCTGGAAGACGAAGGCTATTCCGTGGATGCCGCCGAAAGCGGCGAGGCCTGTCTGGCGCTGCTCCCCGGCGGCAGTTTCGAGCTGGTGCTGCTGGACATCTGGCTGCCCGGCCTGGATGGCATGGAGGTGCTGTCGCACATTCAGGAAATGGCGCTGGCCGAACGCCCCGCGGTGGTGGTCATCTCCGGCCACGGAAGCATCGAGGCGGCCGTCAAAGCCACCAAGCTGGGGGCTTTCGACTTCCTCGAGAAGCCGCTCTCCGTCGAAAAAGTGCTGGTGGTTGCGAAGAACGCGCTGGACCATCGCAACCTCACGCTTGAGAACAGCCAGCTCAAGGGCGACCCCACGTCGCGCTATCGCATCATCGGCGAAAGCGCGCCCATGAAGGCCTTGCGCCAGCAACTCTCCCTGATGGCCGGCACCAACGGCCGCGTCCTGATATTCGGCGAGAGCGGCGTGGGCAAGGAGTTGGTGGCCCATGCCCTGCACGCCATGAGCCCGCGCGCGGCCCAGCCCTTCGTGGAAGTGAACTGCGCGGCCATTCCCGAAGAGCTGATCGAGAGCGAGCTCTTCGGACACCGCAAGGGCAGTTTCGGCGGCGCGCTGGAAGATAAGACCGGCAAATTCGAGAAGGCCGACGGCGGCACCGTTTTCCTGGACGAAGTGGGCGACATGAGTCTGCGCACCCAGGCCAAGGTGCTGCGCGCCATCGAAGAGCAGCGCTTCGAACCGGTGGGCGCCTCGGAATCGCTGCAGGTGGACGTGCGCGTGGTGGCCTCCACCAACAAGAACCTTGAGGACGAGATCGAGCACGGCAATTTTCGCGAGGACCTGTTCTACCGCCTGAACGTAATCCCGTTTGTGGTGCCGCCGTTGCGCGAGCGGCTGGAAGACATCCCTCTGCTGGCCGACCATTTCCTCAAGGAATTCACCACGGCGTACGGCCGCAAGCCCAAGGAGCTGACGCCGGAAGCCTACCAGGCGCTGGGGGAATACCATTGGCCGGGCAACGTGCGCGAGTTGAAGAACCTGATCGAGCGGATCGTGATTCTCAATCCGCAAGTGAGAGTGGATGCGCGGCACATTCCGCTGCACGCGTCGAAGAGGCAGCACGACCGTCCGCTGGAGCGTTTCGGCAGCCTGCAGGAAGTCAGGGAAGCCGCCGAGCGCGAGTACATTCTTAAAAAGATGGAAGAGACTGGCGGGAATGTTACACGGACGGCGGAGTTACTGGGGCTGGAGCGGAGTAACTTGTATCGTAAGATGAAAACGCTGGGGATTGGGCCGAAGGAGTAGGAGGGGCGGGGGAACTTCGGCATGCTGCCGTCGGCGGGGCTGGGACGCCGGCCAGATGTCCGGCATGACAAACCGTCAACTTCAACCGCAATCGCCTAAGCCGCCCGTGACTCGGCGTCTCGTGATAAATTCTTTGCCATCAGAGCACAATTCGTCGCTGTCGTAGCCATCGGTCTGCCGGCGCTGTTCGCGCAAACGGCGAACTCCCCCACCATCCCCAGGCTGGACGATGCTAATCCGGAGATCGTGCGACTCGTCGTCTCCGATCAATGGGATCGGGGCAACGACATGTTTGGCGGCCGCGGCGGAACTGATGCTACCGCGGACAGAATCGATTGGGCGGAAGTAGGCAAGCGGGACCAGGAGCGGTGCCAAACCGTACGCAAGCTGCTTGCCGGCGGCAAAATTCAAACTGGCACGGACTATTATTTTTCTGCCCTCGTCTGTCAGCATTCCGGTGAGGACACCGGCTTCCTTCTGGCCCACATGCTGGCAGTGACGGCGGTCGCCAAGGGTAACGCGGCGGCAAAATGGCTGGCGGCCGCCACCATGGACCGCTATTTACAAACTCTCAACCAGCCGCAAGTATTCGGCACGCAGTTTCACCAGAATGATGGCGGTTGAACCATGGAGCCCTATGATCGGACCGCTTTGTCGGATGCGGTCCGGGCGCTCTGGTGCATAGTGCCCCTGTCGGAGCAAGAGCAGATCGTGCGGGACGCGCGCAAGGGAAAGCCCCTTCGCGGTACGGGCGCCAGCGGATGCAAATGATCAGCGGCCACGCTACTCCCTGAGGAATTCGCGAACATGGTGCCCGTGGGTGCAGCAGCCAGAGGACAGAACGCGCAATGAAAGTCGATCCAAAACGTCCGATGGTTGCGTTAGATTCCTGTTAGCGATCACATACGGAGGATTAGCTTGGGAACCGTGAGTCGGGCGGCATCCGGCGATGGGATGGCCCATCACGTGGCTGGATAACGCCCTTATCCGGATCTGGCTCCAGCGGGTCGGAAGTCCTTCATCGACCGACCCTGGACCTCGCTGCGACGGAACCGTCGCGCCGGCTCTCACCTTTCACTTCGTTTCCAGAACAGCCAGCAGCGAAGCCGTCGTATACCACACCACACCCGCGTTCTCGAAATCGCTGTCGTTGGACCAAACGGGGATCTCGAGATTCAGCGCCAGTGCAAGCAGGTCCACGTCATCCGGATCCCTGCGCGCGATTCGCTTCCGCGCCTCTGCCATACAGGACGAATAGCCGGTCCGCGGGACCTTTGTTACGGGAAGCGTGGCGGCGGCGAGCAATACCGCATCGACGGCCAGGCGTCGCTTTCGCGCCAACTGCCCCGCGTACTCTTGCACCTCGGCCAACGTAACCTCGGTGGTCAGAATCTCCTCGATTGCCGGGTGGCGAAGCACCCGCATGGCCTGTCCTCCGATCAGCGCGGACAGTAAGACGTTAGCGTCGGCGGCGAGCTTCACGACGAGTTTTCCGCCAGGATTCGAAATCGGACAGGACCTCTTCCTCGGTCCCGCCACGTTCCTTGATCTGCCGCGCGATCTCGGTGCTCAGCATCTCGAAAAGTTCGCGCTTCAAGTCCACCGGGAGCGTGCCTTCCGGTGACGGAAAAAATACTCCCGCCATTCGTCCCCGGCGAGTGATCAATACGGGCACCTTGGACTTCAGTAGCCCGGTCGCGTTGTCGCGAAACTCCCGAACTGTGCTGACTCTCATGTGGTCACCCTGGTGACCATTATAGCTTGTGCCCGGCCAAAACCGCTTTCGTCACGTGGCTCTTCGACCTGGGGGCTGGAGAGTCCATGATCCGGAAACCCATCGTCCTTGGATGCCCACCGCCAGGGCAGTTTCGCCGGCGCGCTGTGCGCCCTCCCTCTCGCGAAGTAGATGATGTCATGAATACCGCCCGCTACGTCCACTGGCAAGACGGAGGCATGTGGCTCGGGTATTTTGATGAAGCGGACCGATCCGATTCGCAATCTCGAGACATAGGGCTGCTCGCTGGTTCGCCACGGTGGGAAGCACAATTGGTTTCGCAACCCCAGAACCGCAACGTCCTAACCAGTGCCCCGGCGCAAGGAAGTGACCGAAACCCTCGCTAAGCACATCCTGAGGAAACTTGCCGACTGACCACGATTCTTCGCGCTCAAGAGCCGACCGGCCGGTCGTAACCCGAGTGTCTTCCGATCCAAACCCAAATCATCATCCCGCCCGCCTGCCGATGGCGCGATAGTGGTCTCCGACGCGAATGTTGAAGCGATCTTTGGTCCCCTGCAATGGCCGGATGGCGACGGATTTCACGTTTGAGGGGGCACACCCCCTGGAGTAACACCACGGCCGATATATCAAATTCCAAAGTGCTAGCGGCGAGTCCGCTGGCGCGACGCGCCCACGTGATCGGATCTCGATCGAGCACAAGGCATTCGCTCCCCGCTATGGAGCGGAAGCCGAGAAATCCCGGCGGTGTCTAGATAGGCCACAAAACGCGCAGCCCCGATCAGTCGCCGTCAAACGGTCCCAGTCTCAGGCAAAAAGGAGGCGCCCTTTGGGATCCGGGATCGGACGGCCCAGCTCACGAGCCGTTTCCAGCCACTCTGCAATGACGACCTCCGCGTTCGCGAGCGCTTCCTGCCTGGTGGGTCCGTCCGCGACGCAGCCCGGCAGTTCCGGCACGTCCGCGATAAACGCCCCGTCTTCGTCGCTCCAGTACAGGATAATCTCGTACTTCGTCATTGAGCCCTTCCGCTAGTTTATACCGAACGATCACAGCCCGAACCTGCTTCACCTGTTACGGTTTCGCCAGCGAGCTTCGTGGTTGAAGATTGAGTATCTCCACCCCGTCTGGTCTGGCAAAATATGGTGACTGCCTTTCACGCGCTCGACGAAACCGAGAGCAGCGAGAAGAGATCGCAAGTCATCGAAGCGAATGTTGGCATCCGTAGTGCCGCAAAGAACCTGTAGCAAGAGTTGCTTGCGCACAACTCTCATTATGACGCTGTTCGATCATATCTTCCCGATCTGCCGCGCGATCTCAGCGCTCAGCATCTCAAAGAGTTCGCACTTCATGCGGAACTCTCGAACTGTGCTGACTCTCATGTGGTCACCCTCGTCTCCAGTGTAGCCGCCAGTGATCCAAAGCCACTTTCGTCGCGCAGCCATGTGACGGGCCGGAACGCGGGCGAGACACTAATGGCAGGTCTGACACTCGCCGCACAGATCCGGGAGAGGCCCGAAGCAACCTTCCCGCCGGCGGCCCTCACTGCTTCTGCAGCGGCGGGAAAAAGTTAACCAGGTCGTTCTCCACGGCGCTCACAATCGACTGCATCTCGCTGCATTCCTTTTGGACTGCGGCGAGCTGCATGATGGCTTCCATCGTCGGGCGGCCGTCTTCTTTGCCCAGAATCCGAACCATCGGCCAGGCGTTCGACCAGGGCAGGAATCGCTTCCAGATCGCTTTTCCCAACTCGGTGTAACCCTCTTGCTGGGGGGACATGGCATTGAACTTGCGCATCTGCGCTTCGATATCGGCGGCCATTTCGCGTAATGCCTGAAGCACCTCGGCGTCCATCGCCGGCAGGAACTGGACGCAGTACAATGCAGGCCGGTAGCGGTCGTAATCCGGGGAGCGCAGGAAGTCAACCAACTCGGCCTGGCGCCCTGCGGCGACTTTGGCGATGGCCTGATCGCGGTCGGGGTCCATGCCGTCGGTGAAAAAGTTGAGCCACTGTTCGAGCGGCGCGTCCGGGCCCAGCGCGGCAAACCGCCGGCGGGAATCCTCGGCGACGGCCTCATCGGACAGAATTCGCTGGACGCGGAATCGATAGGACATTTCCGTGTCCGGCCAAGGCTTACCCGGCGCGCTTAACGGCGGCTGCCACTCGCTCCACTGTTCATACTGGCGTCCCGGATGGCCGGGGAATGGAACCTGGAACCCCGTCGCCCGCCCGCCGCCGAGCTGAATCACCACACTCCGCCCGCCGCGGCTGGTAAAGATATGAACGGACCCGGGAACGATCCAGCGCCCATCCACCTGGTAGGCCTTGGCGACATCGAGAACCCCGGTCTTACTGGCGCGGGCCGGCTGACCTGCGCTGCCCATAGACTCGAAGAAAACATACTGATTCCCCTCGGGGTTTACCACCGGCTGCGCGGCGCCTTTGGGCAATCGGAATTCCACCATGAGGTCCAGTTCCTGCCCGCCGATGGTGGGCGGAATGTCCGCCAGAGACCATGCAATGGCCGCGGCGATGGCGCCCAGAACCACCATGCCGGCCGAGGAGAATCCGAAGCACTTGAAGAAGGCCGCAGCTCCGGGGCCGCCAATGAACCTGGAGAGAATCAAGCCCCCCAAGAATCCGACGAAGCCGCTAAGGAGCACGATCCCTGCGACGAAGTAGGCCGACTCGCCTTCCCGCGACGGAACCTGGAACCAAGCCACGCATCCAGCGGCGACCAGGCCACCGGCGACGGCGCTGACTACCGATGTTAGGACTGCAACTAAGAACGAACTAAGCCAGCTCATAAGTGCTCCGAATCATCGACTCCTCATGGACTGCAAACTCCTCCGGAACCAACTGGGGCGCGTGGCGCATGCCGCCCAGGCGGATTTCGGGATACGGATGGCGGAGGCCTCCCGTAGTTACCGGCCCGTATCTTACTGCCAAACCTGGCGTCGTGATGCTTGCCCGGCCACCGCACACAACCGTCGATGGCCAATTCTCGCCATCCTATCACTTCCGTCCAAGGTGGGGGTTTTCCGGGCCGGCCTTCTCAGCGGGGGCAGAGGGGATTGGCAAGACTCTGGCCAAGGGATTTAGTAAGTCTATCCTCTTCAATTACTTACGATTTTGGATTTGGCAAGACTCCGGCCAACGCCTGGCGGAAGAGAGATTTCGGTGACGTCCTATCGGAATAGTTCGGCGGGACACCCCAGCTCTCTTACGGCGCTGTTTGCGATGGCCCCGGCTTTATCCGTCTCCGCCCTCTGGACGTGCAACCGCTGGATATTGCGCGAGGCGGCGCAAAGCTCATCGTGAACCAGCGGGCAGGCCAGGTCCAACGATGTGCCGCTGCCCGATGGACGCAGCGCACAACTCCCCGGCTCCGTCTCTTTATACAGGTCGGCGAGTTGGCTGGCGAAGCCGGTCCACGACGGATCGTAGACCAGTGCTTCCAGCAGCGAGATGGCCGCCTGCCGCCGGTCGCCAAGCGCGCGGTAGGCATGCGACATCTGTTCGAAGAACTCCGGAGCGGTGCTGAGAAAGCGGCCGTAGGCGAAGGCTTCCACGGCGCTCTTGGGGTCGTCCAGGCGCAGGTATATGAGACCCAGGTCGAGATACAAGGGATCCCAGCCGCTGCGCACGCGTTCTCCTCTGGCGGCACTCATCGCTTCGATTCTTCCCCCTTCAAAACGGTCTACCTGCCGTCCACGCTCCAGCGCCGCCAGGCCCTTGCGATACCAAACCGCTTTCTCCGCGGCGGAATTCGCGGCATCGCCCTTCTTGCGGTACGCCGAACCGGCGGTGGCATAGGGGCGGGCTGAACCGAGATCGATGGGGACGGAATTGAGGACTGCGAGTTCGCGGTCGGCGGCGGCGGCAGCGGCATCCAGGTCGGGCGGTTTGGAGACGAGCGCTTGCGTGGCCAAGCCGTTGTAGGGTTTGTAGCTGTCCGGGACAGCCTGGGCCGCCGCGGTCCAGAGGGTATGGTCGTTCAGCCAGTCGAAGTTGCGTGCGAATGTGCGGCCGGCAAGGCAGAGGGAGACGCTCGCCAGTGCGGCCACCATGAAGACTTGCCCGGACTTTGGCGCCATGCGCCGGGCCACCGCTCCAATGCCCAGAGCCAGAAAGCCGGCCAGGCAAATGGCGGGCAGGTAGAGGAAGCGCTCCGCCATGATGGTGCCGATCGGCAGGAAGACATTCGACGTGGGAGCCAGCGCGGCGAAGAACATCAGGATAAAGAAAAAGAGCGCGGGGCTGCGGCGGCGGGTCCACAGCGCCAGAACCAGGCTCGCGCCCGAAATCGCCAGTGCCACCAGCGTGGCCCAATCCCCCCAGGTGCGGAAGTGCCAGGCAAATACGGGGATCTGGTTGTAGGAGTAATCCGCCGACAGACGGGCCGGCCAAATCAGCAGCCAGAGATATTTGCCGATCACCCGGATCGCGGTAAGCCGCGCGGTCCAGAAGTCCGCGGCTACCAGTGGATTGTCGATGAAGGCAGGCAGACCCACGGGATGATCGGCCAGCACCTGCGCACGAACGTACAGAAACAGGAGCACCGGCAACGCGGCGGCGGCATAGCCCCAGGCGCGCCGGCGCCACCCGGGAAACGCCAGGTCGTAGATCGCCATGGCCGCCAGCACCACGATCGCGCTTTCCTTCGAAAATATGCCGATCACGGCAGCCGCAGCCAGCGCCGACACCCATACCGCCTTTCGCCAGCCCGCCTCGCTGCCGGCGCGAATGTGGCAGAGAAGGGCGGCCAGAACACCGAAACCCGCCAACAAATCGGCGCGCCCCACGATGTTGGTGACGGACTCCGTAAGCGCCGGATGGACGCCCCAAATCGCGGCCAGTCCAAACGCCGGCACGGTCTTGTGCAACAACGCCAGGCCCAGAAAATATACCAGCGCGACATTGAGAGCGTGCAGCAGAAAATTGACCCAATGGTAGGCGGCGGCGTGCGCGCCGTTCCCCAGTACGGCATAGTTGAAGAGATACGTGAGCGTGGTTAGCGGACGGTAGAGGTTGCTGGCGAAGGTAGCATGCCAATAGTCCTTGGTCAGGATCTGTTCGACGTTCTTCCACGTGGCGGCCCGGACACTGGTGTCTTTCAGAATGATGTACGTATTGTCCGTGGGGAATCCGGTGCGGAAGGAATTGGCATACGGAAGCAATACCCAGATCCACAAGGCCGCGATGAGCTTGGCGTGGAACCGCCACGCGAACGGCGCGGGTGCCGCCGCGGGAGCCGCCACAGGAGCCGCTGCCGAGGATTCTGGTTTGCCGGATTTCCTTCGCTGCCGCGAAGCCGATGACATGGTCTTTTCCAGTTTATATCGATGCCGCACAGCCGTTTTCGGACAGACCTGTCTCGGAACCGGACACCCGTACTCCGCCCGTGGCGCTTTGCAGTCCCGACTCCGAAGGCCGCGCAAATGGCCCCAGGATTGCTCCTCCTACCCGGTGATTCCATGAATTACCTCCATGATCTCCGCTTCGCGCTCCGCGGGTGGAAGCAGAGCCCGGTCCCGACCGCGGTGCTGATCCTCGCTTTGGCCCTCGGCATCGGGGTCAATGCGTCGTGCTTCATCACGGTCAACGCCATCATTCTGCATCCGCTCCCCTACCCGGGGCTCGACCGCATCATGACTCTTTGGGAGTCGCCCACCAGCCAGTCCGGCAACCACGAGCCTGTGGCGCAGGCCAACTTCTTCGACTGGAAGGAGCGGAGCCGATCGTTCGACGCCTTGGCCGCCTACCGCCGCTGGGACGCCAATCTCACGGGAACCGGCGAGCCGGAGCGCGTCCGCGCGTGTCTCGCTTCGCCGGAGTTCTTCCAGGTCCTCGGGATGGAACCCGCGTTGGGCCGCACCTACCGAGTCGGCGAGACGGAGCCGGGGCGGAACGGCGTTGTCGTGATCAGCCGGGGATTCTGGAAGCGCCACATGGCGGCCGACCCGGCTGTCTTGGGTAAGTCCCTGTCCTTAGACGGCGCGGCTTACACGATTGCCGGCGTGATGCCGGAGGACTTCAATTTCCCGCTCGAGACCGAGGTCTGGGCGCCGCTCGCCCTGACGGTGGTACAGCGGCACGACCGTGAATCGCACTCCCTCGCCGTGCTCGGCCGCTTGAAGCCAGGGTCGTCTCTCCACCAGGCGCGCGCGGAGATGGCGGCGCTGGGGCGCCGGCTTGCGGACCAGTATCCGGAGAGCAACCGGGACCGCGAAATTCAGGTGATCCCCGTCCGCGAACTGACCAATAACATAACCGATCGCTTCGTTCTCACGCTGCAGGCGACCGCCGGCTTCGTCCTGCTTCTGGCCGCCGCCAATGTCGCCAATCTGCTGCTGCTGCGCCTGGCAAGCCGGCAGCGCGAGATCGCCGTCCGAACCGCCATGGGTGCGACGCGCTTCCGCATCGTCCGGCTGCTGGTCTCCGAGAGCTTGATTCTGGCGCTGGCCTCCGGCGGTGTGGGCTTGTATCTGGCGGACTGGAAAATCCATTTGGATTCCAGGATGATTCCCGCCGAGGTCTTGCTGTGGGTCGCCGGTCTCAAGAACATGCGGGTGGATGCCACGGTGATCCTGTTCACCCTCGCCATGTCCCTGTTGGTGGGTCTTCTGTCGGTGACTCCGGCGGTCCTTCACGTCCTCCGCGGGACGTCTGCGAAGGATCTGAACGAAGCGCTGAAAGAGGGTGGACGCGGCGGTTCGGCGGGCCGCGCGCATAGCCGCCTGCGGTCCATGCTGGCCGCGTCGGAAGTGGCTCTGGCGCTGATTCTGCTGGTGGGCGCCGGCGTCATGGTGGGGACCTTTCAAAGGTTGCTGACCGCGGATACCGGATTCGATACGCGCAACCTTCTTAAGCTCGAAACCGCGCTGCCGCCGTCGAAATACACGGGCCCGAGCCAGTTCTCCGAATTCTACGACCGCCTGTTGCAGGGTCTCGCCGGAGTTCCGTCGGCGCCATCTTCGGCCGTTGCCGCGGCGGCCGGGGATGCCCAGGCGGTGCTCATCGAGGGACGCGCCGCTCCCGGCCCCGGCGAGCCGCGCCCGTCCATCTATGCCGTGACCGGACAATATCTCCACACGCTGCGACTGCCTCTGCTTCAAGGACGTTCCATCGCCGATGGCGACGTCCGCGAATCTCAACCGGTGGTGGTGCTGAGCGAGAGCGTGGCCCGCCATTACTGGCCCGGTTCGAGCCCCATCGGCAGCCGTGTGCGGCTGTCCGGCAACGGCTCGCCCTGGCTGACCGTGGTGGGCGTTTGCGGGGACGTGAAAGATTGGTTCAGCACCCAGCCGGAGCCGCGCGTCTACACGTCCTTCAGACAGGCGCCCCGCCCCGATGTCACGGTCTTCGTTCGAACCTCAATTGCCCCGTTGCAGGTGGCGGGCGCTGTCGGCGCCGAGGTGCGGAAAGTGGACCGCAGCCAGCCCGTTTTCGGCGTCAAGAGCATGGAACAGTCGATGGAGGAGCAAACCTCCGGTGTGCGGGCGGCGGCTTTCAGCATGGCGAGTTACGCCGCGGTCGCCCTGTTCCTGGCGATGAGCGGGATCTACGCGGTGATCTCCTACTCGGTGGCGCAGCGCACTCGCGAGATCGGAATTCGAATGGCGTTGGGGGCCGGCCGGGCGGACATTCTGGCCATGGCGCTGGGAGACGCCATCCGCATGGGCGCGATCGGGCTGGCCATCGGCGTTCCCGTAGCGCTCGCCATGCTCCACGCGATGTCGAGCGTGCTGTATGGCGTGATGCGGATCGATGGCGGTGCGTTTGCCGGTCTGACGCTGCTGCTGGCGCTGGCCGCAGTGGCCGCCGGTTACATCCCCGCCCACCGCGCCGCGCGAGTGGATCCCCTGACCGCCCTGCGCGCCGAGTGAGTCGAATCGACGCACAGGGCCTGTGAGACAGCCTGGTCTCTACCCGGCCGGAATGCTGGAAGTCGTGGCGCACGCACCCTGCGCAATGCTACTTAGTCCCACAACCGGACACCGGTATTGGCGGTCTTTTGTGGGGCAGGTTTTCAACCCAATGCCGCATACTTTCCGCACAAGCGGACACCGGTGTTGATTGAGTCTCGCACGCTGTTTTATGTGGGGCAGGTTGGCAACCTGCGGCCGAGTGGCACTCGGCCTGCCGACCAGCATGCAAATGCCGGCCAGGCGGGTTGACACCCCGCCGCAGGCTGACAGCCTGCCCCACAACTTCTGCAGCATCCCCACCATTGGGACTAAGTGGCATTGCGCACTCATGCGCGCCGCGCCGCCACTGGTGGCGATGGTCGGCGGAGAGCCTCTGAATCTACGGGTGTTCGCCAGGCATCCCGATGAGTCGGGATGCGGCGCGCATGAGTGCGCACGCCACAAACTGCCGGCTCGTCCTTGTGGGCGGGATTCCTTCATGGCTTCTAACGCTCACGGTTCGGGTGAAAACCGCGGGTTCCTGGTGTGCCCCGTGGAAGAGTTATCGCGCCAACGCGGGGACGCTGGTAGCTAGATCGTCAGGCTGGTTGCCCGCGGGTCCGATCGGGCGGCGTTGCGCCGCTACCTGGTAGGCGGGCACCAGGGCGAATGCCGCCGCTATGGGGAGCCGGATGAGGGCTCCGAACAACCCGAGCGGCAGAGTTTGGGAATCGCGCGGAATCACCCATAGGGCCACTTCTCCGGCTCCCGTCAACAGGATTCCGCATACCAGCGCCAGCCAGCCCCTGGTGACCAACCCGTTCCCCATTCGCAGTACCGCCTGGCGAAGCAGCATCGCTTCCAGGAACAGAACGCACAGAATGGGCAGACCGGCTAACGAAATCCAGTCCTCAATGCCGATCGGCCTACCTGCCAGCGAAGCCGCGCCGGCCACGGCGAACCGGCAGAGAGTGAACACGCAGACGATGCCGGAGATCGCCCAATCCGTGGTGCTGAGCCGAGCCCGGAAGCCAAATTCCCGCAGGATTCGCAGCACCCCCAGGATGGCAACTGCCAGCAGGGCCAACCGGACCGGGCCACCGGCGATCAGCGCGGCGTGGCGGATCGGCTCGATCTGCGCCAGTACGCCCGACGCCAGCCGCGCCCCCGCCGCCAAGGTAATCAGCATCCACGCGGACCGAAGCGGCGCGCCGGCCGGAAAGCTTCGCGAGACCACCAGGCATAGCCACAAATCCACCCCGGTCAGGGCGGTTACCGAAAGCGCGGAGGCGCCGTCCGAGGTTCCCTGAATCGAGAAGACCTGGCCGGCGGCGTTCCAAACGTAAAGCACAAACAGATGGACGATCAAGTATCCGCCCAGGAACGTGAAGATCCATCGGGGCGCCGACTCGATCCCGCCCAGGTTGGTCTTTCGCGTCATCGGCATCTCTCCCCGGCCGGTACGGCCCAGTCCAGTCCGCGGAAAACGTCGTCTGTTACCGCCTGCGCGGCATCCGGCCCGAGAAAGACTTCGAGGATTTCGCCAACGCTTCCGAGCAATTCCTCGGCCCGGACACCGGAACTCTCCAGCACCGCGACGGCCGGGGATCCAAAATAGGTCTCAATCTGCCACTGCAACCGGCTTCTCAACTCGGACGCCGCTTCGCCAGCCCGGTTTTCCCGCCAGGCGGCGATGGCCGACAACACCCCAGCCAAGTCCGGCCGGATATCGACGGGCGGTACGGCGGGGTTTGCCGACAACTGGTTCTTCTCGTTCCGGATGCGCCGCAGTTGGCCGCGGCACGTCTCGCATTTCGAAAGATGCTTCGCGACCCAGCGGCCGGCGCCGGCTTCCCCATCGCAAAAAGCAAGTAAGGTAGCGGCCCTAGGATGCATAGCGTCTTTCCCTGGCTGCCGGATGGGCGAAGTCGCACTTCTTATGGAGCCCGTCGCCCACGGCTTTACGGATTTTTCCGTGCGCCCTGGCAAGCAAGGCGCCGACGGTGCCCGCCTGCAGTCCAAGCACGCCGGCGATTTCGTCGTAGCGTAAGTCTTCGGTCCGCAGCCGGACGCATTCTATCTCCCGGGGCGAAAGACCGATTTGCGGGAGTCCCTGCAGTAACTCGAAACCATCGGCTTCGTCGCGATGAGCCGGACACGGCACGTTGCGTAGCGACTCCATGCCGACTTCATTCCGGAAACTCCTCTTCTTCTGGTCCAGTACGTAGTTACGCGCCACGCGGAACAGCCAGCTCTTCGGGGAATGAATCCGCTGCCCCGCGGAACGGCACAGGAAGAAGCGGAAGAAGGCCTCCTGCAGCGCATCGTGGGCCGTCTCCCGGTTGTTTGCAAGCGCGGCGGCATAACGCAGTATGCCGGCGGCTTCCCTCTCATAAAGGTCGGCGACTTCCTGTTCGATTCCCGCCGTGAGCGGCAGGCTGCCGGGACTCCGATCCATCGTACCCGATCTTACTGCGGTCGATAGCTCTTCTTATAGACCGCTATTGAGTAGTATTTCGACTGTTGACTTTAGTTAACTACGCGCCGTCCAAAAAGGATAACTCCTGAAAAATCATGGCCGTTTCGTAAATATTCCGAGACGCCCAATCGTCTTTACGGCATGATGGCGAATTGTAGTTTGCGGGTAGCCGCTAATGCGACGTCCGTGGAGAATTGCCGGCTGGCGGGCGGCGATCCGCAGACCGCAATGCCGCATCGCGAGCGGAGGCGGCCGGGGTTGCCCAGGCGGAAGCAGCGAGGCTCGGAAATGATGGAGTTCACGCTGATACTACTCCCGCTCCTGGGCTTTCTGTTCATTCTCCTCGACGTCGCCTGGGCGGTCTACACACAGGCCGTCTTGCAGTACGCCGTAGCACAGGGTGTGCGCTATGCCGTTACCAGTCAGACGATGACCGGAATGGGGCAAAGGGCGTCCATACAGACAATTGTCCAGCAGAACGCCTTCGGAAAACTGTCGGCCACCAAGACCAGCGCGGGAACGAACGGCTGGAACGGTATCTATGTGAACTGGTACCTGCCGAACGGCACGGATGTCAGCACCACGACTGGTGGCAACGGGGAGCAGAACGGGGTGTACCCGTTGGTCAAGGTATCCGTCCAAAGTCTCTCGCAGAATTCATTCATGCCCAGTTTCAACATACGTGGAACCGGGAAACTCAGTGCGCTCACCATGTCCGCGCAAGCCTGGGACCGGATGGAGGCGCCACCGCTGAGCGGTGTGCCGGCCATGTAGGGGAAACCACTATGCGCAATCGAAGACGAACAAACCGGGGCGGCGCAGTGCTGGAATTCGCGTTTCTAGCGCCCATATGGGTGTCGCTACTGCTCGGCACGCTGTGGATCGGAACCGCCATGGTTCGGGAACTCCAGGTCACGCAAGCGGCCCGCGATCTGGCCAGCATGTATTGCCGAGGCGTCGATTTCTCGGCTACCTCGGGCGATTCGAACAACGTTCTGACCGATGTGACTCAACAGCTCGGCACTCTAACTTCCTCGGGAACCGGCGTAGTCATCTTTTCAACTCTTACCTACGTGGGAAACAGCGTCTGCGCAACGGCGGGCAACCCGACCTACGGAACTCCCGGAAACGGTACTCCCGCAAACACCGGAACACACACCGCCTCCTGCATAAACTATGGACACTTTGTGTTCACGCAGCGCTACACGCAAGGCAATACTAACTTGCGGACCAGCAATTGGGGTGCGCCGCTCACGGCCGACCTGGACTCGACCAACATGTACAAAATCGACAAGGTCGTCACCTACGCAACGCATGCGGGAGACCAGACCAATCCGGCATTCACAATATTGCCGAACCCCAAGGAGGACGGCACGGACGGTTACCAGTCCGGCCAACCGGTATATCTGGTGGAAGTGTATTTTCAGAGCGGCGGGCAAGCGGGATATTCCACAGGAGGCACCTATGCGTACGCGATTTTCTGATCGGTCCGGTATTGGGACGGGGCTGGCTTCCAAGGCACGGATGCGGCGCCGGAATGCCGGCAGTGTGATGGTGATGTTCACCATCATGATGCCGTTCGTGCTGGTTCCCATGGTTGGACTGGCGATCGACGCGACCATGCTGTTCAGCGTTAAGGCAAAGCTCCAAGCCGCCGTCGATGGAGGGGCCATTGCCGCCGCTCAGTCCCTGAACTCAGGGTTGACCTTTAGTGTGCAGCAGGCCGCCGCCCAAAAAGCAGCCGATCAGTTTCTCAAAGCCAATATCGTGGTTGCCGGAGCCGTATCGGGATACAACGGTTACTGGGGAGCGCACAATCTACAGGACGGCTACAACGTGGGGACCAGTACGGCGACCTGTTCCTCGAGCGCTTGTATCTCGGCCGTCCAGGATAACACCAATAAGCGCACGACCGTAACGATCACAGCCAATGTTCAAGTTCCTCTGCTCTTTATGCGGATATTCGGCTTTTCTAACGCAACGGTAGCCGCCACGGGCCAGGCTGCCCGCAGGGATGTTGTGCTGGTCCTGGTGATCGACCGGTCGAGCTCCATGAACCACGTTATCAACGGCACGCCTGTCTTGACCACTCTACAACAAGCCGCAACGTCCTTTGTAAGTCAGTTTCAATCGGGGCGCGACCGCCTTGGTCTCGTCGTATTCGGGGGAAGCGCCATCGTCGCATACCCGGCGACGGACTGGAACAACACCAGTCCGACCGGCCCCGATGTTAACTTCCTGACAGCCACTCCCAGTATTACCACTTCGATTTCGAACATCGCGATCGGGAGTAACACGGGTACGGCCGAGGCATTGGTGCTGGCTTATAAGGAGCTGCAGGCGGCAAATCAGCCGGGAGCTCTCAATGTCATTGTGTTGTTTACGGATGGCCAACCCAACGGCATTACGGCTAACTTCAACGCTCAAGGCGCCAGCTCCGTCAAATCCACGAGTTCGTGCAGTTACAAGTCCGATTCAGGCAATCCGTCCCGCTCGATGATCGGCTGGTTAGCGCAGTGGGGCGGCTACGTCGCAGGACCTACCAACAATGGCCATGGAATTTATTCCTTGGCGCAGTGGACCGGCACGTCCGTGACTACCTGGTTACAAGCCGAAAGCGAACCTGTTCTCGCCAGCGGCTCCGGCCAGCCAGCTTACAACTGCTCCTATGCGAACGACCAGTCTACGGTCAACAGCGACCTCACGATACCGGCTACGGACTATTACGGAAACTCGACTACCGGGTCGGGTACGGCTCCGTACACAACCCTGGACTATCAACAGTCCGAGATATGGTCGGACACCAACGAGTGCAATAATGGCCAACGGATTGGCGGCAACCCCTTAACGCTCACCGGCAATGCGGCGGGTGACGCCTGCCAGGTCGGACTGGCTTCGTGGAATGCCGCGGATATGGCCGGAAGAACGATTCGTGCCGATACCACTCTCTATCCGGTGATCTACTGTATGGGTTTCGAAGGCAATGGAGGCGACGATCCGGCGCTGATGCAGCGTCTGGCGAATATTAAGGGCGTCAGCACAGTATACGATTCCACCAAAGCCCAGGGAATGTACTTGCCGATCAGCACCCCGTCCGATATCGCGCCGGCCTTTCAATCCGTACTTGCGGAGATTCTCCGGATATCGATGTAACCGGTTCATCGACGAGCGGGGCGCCAGCGGGACTGCGGAATGGCCGCAGGTTTCCGAGCCGCCCCACAGCCTGGAGCCGGTTACATCGCCTTGCCGTTCCGCTTGACGTCGTCCAGCGTGAGCCCTTCCACGTGCTCGATTACGTTGAGCTCGGCGGCATTCTGGAAGTCGCAATGGGCCAACCGTACGCCGACGATGGGCGCCGATGCGAAACCGCGCAGATACAAGGCGCGCTTGCTTCGCTTGGATGTAATCCTCTCCAGGACGACATTCCGAACTACCGGCTTGAACGCTCCGTTTTCCGCCTCTTCGTAGTTGAAATCGATATCCAGGATAGCTTCGGACACTTCTCCGACGGTGCTGTTGGTGAAGAAGACGTTTTCCATGATTCCGCCGCGCACCGCGTTGCTCTTGAGGCGCAGCGCGCGTTCCAGATGCGGGCTGTCCATTTGGCAGTGGTCCACGTAGACGTTGCGGACATCGCCCGAGACCTCGCTGCCAATGGAAACGCCGCCGTGGCCGTCCTTCATTTTGCAATCGCGGACGATCAGGTTTTCGCAGGCCACCGCGACGCGCCGGCCGTCGTTGTTGCGCCCGCTCTTGATGGCGATGCAATCGTCGCCGGTATTGAATTCACAGCCCTCGATCAGAACGTCGGTGCAGGATTCCGGATCGCAGCCGTCGTTGTTCGGTCCCAGGCTGGAGATCTTGACGCCGCGCACCGTGACGTTGGTCGATAAAACCGGGTGCACTTCCCAGAAGGGAGAATTGCGGATGGCGATCCCTTCGATCAGGACGTTCTTGCAGCGGTAGGGCTGGATGAACGGCGGCCTCAGGTAGTGGCCCTCGCCGAAAACCCGCTCCGCTACCGGCACGCCTTTCTGACCCATGGCTACCAGGCGGTTGCGATCTTCAATCGCGTTCGGCTGGCCCGCTTTCCAGCCCGACCGCTCGTTGCCTTTCCACGGCCACCAATGCTCCTGGTTGGCCTGCCCATCCAGCGTGCCGGCGCCGGTGACGGCGATGTTGGTGGCCTCAAAGGCATAAATCAGCGGCGAGTAGTTCATGCACTCGGTGCCTTCCCAGCGCGTGAAAACCACCGGCAGGTACTGCTTGGGATCGAGACTGAAGAGCAGCGTGGCGCCTTCGGGGACATGCAGGTTCACGTTGTCCAAAAGGCGAATGGCGCCGGTCAGAAAGACGCCCGGGGGCACCACCACGCGTCCGCCGCCGGCGGCCGAGCATGCGGCAATGGCATCCCGGATGGCCTGCGTGCAATCGCGGCGGCCTCCTGCCACAGCGCCATATTTTGCGATGTCGAAATCGCGCTCCGGGAACTTTGGCGGTTGGATCCGCCTGGCTATTTCAGCCATGCCGGACGCCGCATCCGCGGGGCGGAATGCCCCCAGACGGCTTCCCGCCGCCAGCACCGCCGCCGACCCGGTTAAGAACGCCCGCCGTGTGACCATGATCCGTCACTGTACGGCACGGCGCCGATACTGTCAATTGTTTTCCGGGAAATATCCTGTTTCATGAAAATGGACTTGACCTGGGGAATGCCTGTCGATATAGTGGCCATCGGGAGCGATTGGTTGGGGGAATGGCAGCGTGCTTCGCGGCCAGCGTGTAAAGGCCGGAGGGCCGATAGCCAACCTGCCCCATATAAGCGCGCGAGGAGAGATACGTGAGTGAGAAAACGAACCCGGTAGTTCTGGAAAAATACAGCGTCGGAGTGGGCGACCGGTTCGCTCACCAGGCCAAGGCTCAGTTAGCCGCCTGCATGCTTGCCGAAAAGCGCGGCGCCATCGTCATTCCGATCTGGAACAAGTCCAATCGGGAACACAAGATTGTGGGCTCGATTCCCGCCAGCACGCGGGCAGCGGCCGACGCAGCGGTCCGCGAGTTGGGCTGGAAACATGCGCACTACGTGGACGCCGACCACATCAACCTGGACACCGTCGGCACCTTCATCGACGTGGCCGACTTCTTCACCCTCGACGTGGCGGATGCCATCGGCCGTCCACCGGCAGCGGGCGCCGCGGAGAGTTTCCTGGCGCGCCATCCCGAACTGGCTGGACGCGTCGAAATTGCAGGCATCGCCGAGACGTTCGACATCTCCCGCGACACCGCGCTGAAAGCGGCCGCGAAATACCTGGGCGCCGTCGCCGAGGCCGGACGGATCTATCGGCACATCGCCGGCAAGAAAGGCGTCGGTTCGTTTGTCACGGAAGTTTCCATGGACGAAACCGACAGCCCGCAAACGCCCCCCGAGTTGCTGATCATCCTGGCGGCCATTGCAGACGAAAAGATTCCCATTCAGACCATCGCCCCCAAATTCACCGGCCGGTTCAACAAGGGCGTCGATTACGTGGGCGACGTGGAGCAGTTCGAACGCGAGTTCGCCTCCGATATCGCCGTGATTGCGCACTCCGTGAAGGCTTACTCCCTGCCCTCGAATCTGAAGCTCAGCGTCCACTCGGGCAGCGACAAGTTTTCGATCTACGCGCCCATCGCGCGGTCGCTCCGCAAGTTCAACGCCGGGGTTCATCTCAAGACCGCCGGCACCACCTGGCTGGAGGAGTTGATCGGCCTGGCCGAAGCCGGACCGGAAGGTCTCGCCACCGCCAAGGAAGTTTACCGCGGCGCCTTCGAGCACATCGACGAACTGTGCGCCCCCTACGCTACGGTGATCGATATCGATCCAGCCCGCCTGCCGTCGCCCGACGCCGTCGATAAGTGGACCGGCGAGCAGTACGCGGACGCGTTGCGCCATGACCAGAAGAATCCGCTCTTCAATCCTCACTTGCGGCAACTGCTGCACGTAGGGTACAAGATCGCTTCCAAGATGGGCGCCCGCTACATCGACATGCTGGTGGCCTGCGAACCTTCCATCGCGCGCAACGTCACGGAGAACCTGTACAAACGCCACCTCGAACCGGTGTTTCTGAAAGGGTAGGCGAGTTCCCCAGCCGGGCATCCCGATGAGCCGGGATGCGGGTCGCTGAAGCGTACGCCACAACTTCGCTCTTGCATTTCACTGTACTATCCGTAATAATACAGTCGTGATTCCGTTCCGACTGGTCTTCCAGCCCGGCGTGGCGCTCTCCGAGCAGATTATCTACGCCGCTACCAAGGCCATCGTGTCCGGCCAACTCCGTCCTGGAGACGCCTTCCCGTCGGTCCGCACCCTCAGCAAGGAACTGAAGATCAATCCCAACACCGCCCACAAGGTGGTGATGCAACTCACCGCGCAAGGCCTGGTGGAGGTGCTTCCCGGCATCGGCACGGTGGTCGCGGCGACGCTGCCCAAGGCCACCTCCGCCGCGCGCGCCGGCCTGCTGGGCAGTGAACTGGAGGGTCTGGTGGTGGATGCCAAGAAACTCGGCATGCAACTGGACGACGTGCTGGCCGCGGTGGAACGCCACTGGCAGCGCCTGGGCGGAACGGAGCCCTCGCCATCCGCAAAAGGGGGACGCAAAACCAATGAGTAGCCCTATCTCTACGCACAACCTGTCGAAAGCCTTTCGCCGCACCGAAGCAGTGCATGCGCTGGACCTCGATGTACCCGAGGGCAGCATCTACGCGCTGATCGGCCCCAACGGCGCAGGAAAGACCACCACCATCAAACTGCTGATGAACATTCTGCGCGCCTCCGCCGGCACCGCCGAAGTGCTGGGCGTCGATTCGCGCCGTCTCTCGCCCCGCGAGTTCGCGCGCATCGGCTACGTCTCGGAGAACCAGGAGATGCCCGAGTGGATGACGGTGGACTACTTTCTGCGCTACCTGAAGCCATTCTATTCCACGTGGGACGACGCGCTGGCCGCCGACCTGGTGCGCCAGTTCGAGCTGCCGCTCGACCGCAAACTGCGCCATCTCTCGCGCGGCATGCGGATGAAAGCCGCGCTGGCATCGTCGCTGGCGTATCGCCCCGAACTAGTGGTCCTCGACGAGCCCTTCACCGGCCTGGACGCCCTGGTGCGCGACGAGTTCACCCGTAGCCTGCTGGAGCGCGCCGAGGGCACCACGATTCTGATCTCGTCGCACGATCTCGCCGAGATCGAGAATTTTGCCAGCCACGTGGGCTATATCGACGAGGGCCGACTGCGCTTCACCGAAGAGATGGGGACGCTGGCCGACCGCTTTCGACAAGTGGAGATCACCTTCGATGGAACGCCGCCCGTGCTGGCGCTGTGGCCCGCGGGTTGGATGCAGCCGGAGACGTCGTCTGCGCTACTGCGCTTCATCGACAGCCACTTCGACGCGGCGTGCACGCCGGCGGAAATCCAGCAGTTGTTCCCGGCGGCGCGCAATGTCGAGTTCCACCCGATGTCGCTGCGCGAGATCTTTGTAGCGCTGGCGATTGCCGGGCGGCGCGCCAAGGCGGCGTGATCATGCGACAGGCTATCCACATCTTTCGCAAGGACGTCAGGCATTGTTGGCCCTACATCGCCGCGGTGCTGGCGCTCACTGCGGTGAATGCGTGGCAAAACTCCCGGGAGATACCCAATCCCTCACTGAATATCGACATGAATCTCCCACTTCTGACGGGGCTGGCTTGGTGGTTGGCTATTGGCGCCGCGGTCCACGGGGAAAGCCTGATCGGGGACCGCCAGTTTTGGGTCACGCGGCCCTATTCGTGGAAGAGCCTGTTTGCCGCCAAGTTACTGTTCCTCGCTGTGTTCCTTGGGCTGCCGATGTTCGTTTCCGACTGCATCACCCTTTTCGCGAGCGGCTTCACCCTGCGTCCTCTGATTTCCGGCCTACTTCTGCGTCAGTGCTGGCTGGCGGCGTTTTTCGTACTGCCGTTCATAGTGGCCGCGCTAACCCGGCTGATAGGCAGATTTTTGCTTACCGGGCTCGTGTCCTACATCTTCCTCTATATCGGCTTCTTCTCGCTTGCAGTTCAGTTCGTCGGGCATGGTCCGACGCATCCAGGAATACCTTCGTGGATTCGCGATGCCGAGCCATGGCTGGCTGCCGCAGCCGGATTCTCTCTGGTGGTGTGGCAGTACGCAAGCCGCCGGACCACCCTGGTCCGGGCGCTCGCGATCGCGCTCGGCGTCTTGGCGCCGGTCTGGACAGCGCCAATCCATTACTACATGGGTCACGCGATCCCGGCCTCTCCCTGGCAGGACGATCCCAGGTATCGGAGCATCACGCTCCAGTTCGCTCCCGACCCGGGACACCCGAGCCCCGCCGCCATCCCCGGACAGACAAGGGGCCAGATGCGGATCCCGGTGAAGGTAAACGGCTGGCCCAGGGAACTCGTCGCCTACCAGTCGTCTAAGGTGATTGTCTCAACGGGTTGGGCTTCGATAGGCTCCGATATGACTCCCGGCAGCGATGGGCGCGACTGGATTGTGTTTCGTATCGACGACGCGACTCGCCGGATGTTGCCTGCCGAGGTTGGGCTGTCGGTATCATGCATGCTCAAAGTGTACGAACGGCAGGGCAGCGTGAACCTGCGGTCCGATGGCGCGTGGGCCTGCATCCCCGGTTTCGGCAATGTCAGGTTGCTGGAGGATGCCGCTGGAATGAGCCGTTTGATCTGGCGCACCGCACTGACGCCCCCTGATCCGGAGTGGCGTTACAGCCTTCGTGACACCGTCTCCGGAGTCGTCACAGACGGCGAGTGGTCCGGGCTAAGTTACAGCGTGCCTTCTTCTCCGCTGACATTCCGAATGAGTCCCGTCTATTCTTATCCAGGTAGCGTAGCGCCTCATTCGTTACCGGCAGTCTTCACCGTCAATCGTCACACCGTGACGATCAACCGCTTGGTCGAACTCCCCCCGATCCGGTTGGCTGACTACGAAGCCATCAATCAATGAGGACCGCGATGCGCCAGACCCTCCACATCTTTCGCAAAGACGTCCGCCATTGTTGGCCCTACATCGTCGCGGTAATGGCGCTCACAGCGATGTATGCCTGCGTGGAACCGACGGGGCATCTAGCCGCATCCACCAACATCGGCGCCATTGTCCCATCGCTCCTCCTGGAATTGTCCTGGTGGCTGGCCATCGGCGCCGCGGTCCACGGAGAGAGCATCGTCGGAGATCGCCAGTTTTGGTTGACCCGGCCGTATTCGTGGAAGAGTCTCTTAGCCGCCAAGTGGCTGTTCGTCGCCGCATTCCTGGCGGTGCCGCTCGCGATCTCCGACTGTTACATTCTCTACGCCAGCGGATTCAGTCCGCTCGGCCAGATTCACTACCTGCTCTGGCGCCAATGCTGGTTCCTGTTCTTTCTCGTGCTGCCGTTTGTCGCCGCCGCTCTTACCCGCATGGCGCAGGAGCTGTTCTTTGCCGGGCTGCTGTTCTGGGCCGTCTGCTTGCTTTCCGTTCGCATTACAGGCATCCTAATGCCCTACGCGGTTCCGGAATGGTTCCGAGAGACTGCGTTATGGTTGTTGTTCGCGGTGGGATTTCTGCTGATCGTGTGGCAATATGCGAGGCGCCGCGCCGATATGACCAAGCCCATTGTCGTCGGACTTTGCCTGGCTTCCGCCCTCTGTATGTGGCCCGCCTTCTCCGGCCAGACCGTCTCCGCGAGTCCGCTCGCGGCGGGCGACGGACCGAGGTTTCGGCACGTCGCCGTGCAATTCGCCCCCGATGCCGAGCGTCCTCACCCGGTCGATGCCGGCAGCCGGGCCAAGGTACCGATCGGAATCCCGGTAACCTTGACCGGCTGGCCTCCGAATATGATGACTTGCCAACTGGCTGAAGCATACCTGATGGTGCACGGAGTCCCCGTGTTGATATGGAATGGGCACGTCGATCTCGATGCGGCTACCCGCAGCGACGGCCGCGCGGTGGCAACGTTCGTTATCCGCGAGTTCACCCGCGAGACTTTGGCCGCACGGCCAGCCGATCTGCGATTGGCCTTTGACCTTGAGCTCTACGAAACCAAAGCCAGCGTGACCTTATCGCCTGAAGGCACGTGGACCCACATTCCGGGCTTCGGCGCCGTGGGTCTGCGGAAAATGTCGGCCCAGTCGTGCCGGCTCATCTGGCGCACGCCGCTGAAAGCCGAGGTCTCCGGGTGGACGTACCGCCTTGGCCGCCCCGGAGCGGAGTCAGACGGCGCTTGGCTGAACTATGGCAATGAGCCGCTCACTCCTCTCCTATTCAGGATCAGTCCCGTCAATTCCCATCTTGGTGTCGAAGTGATTGGTGCGGCAGGGTTCACCGCGATACATCTCGCAATCATTCGCCGCGAGTTGAACATCCCCCAGATCCGGCTGGTGGATTACGAAATCAGGCAACCTTGAGAACCGCGATGCGCCAGACCCTCCACATTTTCCTCAAAGACATCCGCTGCGTGTGGCCGCAGATCGCGCTGGTGCTCGCGCTGACCGCATTGGTGGCGTATCGATTGGCCACCGAGCCGCTCTCTTTCGACTACCGGCCATTCCAGCAACGCTTCTCATTCACATTTTTCCTGGTGGTGGCATGGTTCTACTTCATTGCCTACGCCATACTCGAGGACCGGCTGGTGGGCGACCGCCAATTCTGGCTCACCAGGCCCTATTCCCGCCGGAGTCTGCTCGCCGCGAAATGCCTGCTGATCGCGGCTTTCATCAATCTCCCCGTCCTGCTGGCGGACATCGCCATCATCGCCGTTCAGGGGCTCTCTCCGGCCGCTGCGTGGAGCAATCTGCTCTGGAGACAAGCGGCTCTGACTGGCATCTTCGTGCTGCCCGCGACGGCGCTGGCGGTAGTCGCCCGAAACCTGGCCCAGTTCGCCATGGCCGCCGTTTCGCTGATGGTTTTTGTCGTGTTCTTCATGCAGAATTTTCGGTTTCATTTGCGTTGGTGGCCGTGGTTCGAGTTGGTCGATGTGTCTCCGGTTCCGGCACTGGTGGCCGCCGTGTTGGGGATGGCTGCCGTGGTGTGGTGGCAATTCGCGCGGCGCAGGACCGGGCCATCGCGCGCTGTTTTGGCGTCTACGCTGGCGCTGTGGGCGGTGGTCCTGCATGTGGCCGGAGCGCTGGGTCTGCTGATGGGTTACCCGCACCCATCTGACGACCTGCCGGCCATTCGCGTGGTCTTCACCCCCGGCGAACGTTGGACCGTGACGGCGCGCCGCCTGACAATCCCCATCGACGTGCTGGGCGTGCCACCGGATGGAGCGGCCGAATGGGACGCGCCCCTCTTGATCGTCGAAACGCACCCGGAGCCGACCTGGGTGCCAAGTGGAAGCTGGGAGCCGTTACATGGCCGTTCCGGTTGGCTCAGGTTCGGGCTGCCACAAGAGGTCCTCAACGGGGGGAGCTTCAACGTGGAGATCTCGATGTATTTGACGGTCTACGGCCCGCCGACCCGGGTTAACCTAACCACCGGCAACGGTCCGTATCGGGTTCCCGGTCTGGGCAATTGCTATACGAGCCCGAGCCTTCTTCACTGGCCGGCCTCGATGGTTTGCCGTTCCACCTCGCGCGGCGCATTGGGCCGCTTCGGCCTCGACGGCCAGAACCTGGACCGATCGCCGCCATTCTTCGGTGGACTGCAGGAATCGCCGGTCTTCACGTCGTTGCCAATCCAGCTTCCCGACGCCGACACTGCCGTGATCAGCCGCCCGAAGATCGCCCAGATCCGGAGGACTCTGAAGATCCGGAACGTCCGCCTGTCGGATTACATTACGGACAAACCATGAGGCGCGCCATGCGACAGACCCTCCACATTTTCCGCAAAGATGTACAGCACTTCTGGCCGTATGCCGCCGTGGTGCTGGCGCTTACCGCGACTTTAGCGTGCCTCGATCCTCACACCACGCCTTTCTATCGCCCCTGGTCGGTGGATTACATAGTGGATACGATCCACTGGCTCGTACTGCCCCTGGCGTGGTGGTTCACCATCGCCGCGGTGGTTCATGACGAAACGCCAGCGGGCGACCGCCAGTTCTGGATCACGCGGCCCTATTCCTGGAAGAGCGTTGTAGCCGCCAAGACTCTCTTCGTTCTGGTGTTCCTGATGGCGCCGTATTTCGTGACCGATTGCATTGTGCTTTCCGCCAAAGGCTTCCCGCCGTCCGGACTGCTCCCCGGCCTCCTCATTCGCGAGTGCCTCCTGGCGGTCGTTCTCATGCTTCCTGCATTTCTGCTGGCGGCGGTGACGCGAGGCATGCGGGAATTCGTGCTTGGGCTTCTCGTGGTCGGGGTGGCTCTTGTCGGTCTCATCGAGTACTCCCAATTCCATCAAAGCCATCCGATGCTCGACCAGTTGGCGCTCTCCGGTTCTAGCGGCATGTTGTGGCGCGCCGTGGGCTGGGTGTCTGGGCTCTGTCCTGCCGTGCTCCTGGCTTTGGTTGGATGGCAGTACGCTCGCCGACGGACCATCGCCGTCCGCGCGATTGCCGCGGTTGCGGCCGCTTGGGCGCTGCTTCCTTTCCCGTCCGCCAGTGCGCTGGCGCTGAAAGAACCGTCCGCCGCGGGGCACCGGGAGATATCGGTGACCTTCGCGCCGGACCGTGGCGCGTTACCTCCCGACGGGAGGTGGGACGAGCGATCGAAGGTCCAGGTGGATGTGCCCATAGACGTCGCCGGCCAGGACCCGGAACTCCTGGAGTGCGGACTGGTGTCGGTGGACGTCATTCCGCAAGACGGCGCGCCGTGGCACTCCGGCTGGAATCAGGGCACATATGCGATGCGGCACGGCGGCAAAGATTGGATCGAGATGCGCTTCGATGGCGCGCTCTTGCAGCGGTTGGCTGCCGGGCCGGTCGCCCTGCGGGCCGTCCTGGCAGTGGCGGTCTTTGACCGGCAAAGCGTGAGATTCCGGCCCAATAGCCGTTGGCAGGCCATACCGGGATTCGGGACCATTGAAGTGGAGACCTCAGGTAGCGACAACGTACTAGTCCGGCGTGTGCCGCTGCGAGACCCCGTGGCGAGGTGGAGTTACACCATCGAGCAGCCGGGAAAGGGCATCCTGGGTCAAGATGGGAACTCCAACTGGTTCGCCTCCTGGTTCGGGATGAGCCCCATTGCGGAGATGGTATTATTCGGTCCCACCGCCCCTCCCCTGAACGCACTGCCGCCCGACGCCGAGATCGTTTTCACCGTCGGGCGTCCGGTCGCTCTGCTCCGCCGCGACCTGGCGATCCCCGCGATTCGCCTGTCCGACTACGTGGTAGCGCCTCGGTAACCAGCTTCACTTCTTGAAGCACCACAGCCAGTACTCCTGCTCGCCCGCGCCGCGCTGATGGCGCAGTTCGAAACCGCACTGCTCGCAGAGGGCCTGCGCATCGGCAGAGGTGAGCATGAAGCCCACCCAGGTATCCGGCGGATCGAAGGGCGATTGCGCTGGCACGGGCGCCGGCCGGAGAATTCGCCGCAGCAATCGCTTCCAGAGCGGCCGGGAAACCTGGGCGGTCGCGGGCAACGGCTTCGGAACCGGAGGACATCCCAGCACCTGCACCTTGAACAGCGCACCGCGCCGCAGCAATCGCGCGACCTCGCGGAAATAACTCTCGATCACGCCGCGGCTGGGGATGTGCTGGAACACGATCACGGAGAAGGCGAAATCGAACGGGAGATCCGGGACCACCGAAAGATCCATCCCATTGTTCTGGTACACGAAGGCATTCGCCTGGCCGGAGAGCGCGGCGCGCGCCTGCGCCACCATCTCGCCGCTGACGTCCACGGCATGCACTTCGCCGAACAGGCGGGCCAGCGCGCGTGTGACGCGTCCCGCACCGCACCCTATCTCCAGCACGCGCATGGAGGCGGGCTGGCGCTCCTGGCAGATGTTGGCCATGTCGCTGAGGATCTCGTCGGCGACTTCCTTTTCGCCGGACGCAAAGAATTCCTCGTCGGTCCAGGCCTCCTGCCGGGTAGCGACATAGTGCCGGGCGTTCTCCCGCGCGCGGCGGTCCCAGTCCTCGCGCATGGAACGCAAGGTGGATTTCAAGCCGTCGTCATCCATTTCGAGGATTTGATCGTAACATGCGGGCCGCACACAGAACCGCGAGTGTGAGAGGCCGTGAACAGCCCTGCGATTCCGACGTGGCGTACGCACTCATGCGCAATGCCACTTACTTTTCCCAATATTGGAGATTCAGCAGAATTTGTGGGGCAGGATGGTATCCTGCGGCCGAGTGGTACTCGGCCTGGTCGGCATTTGCATGCTGGTCGGCAGGCCGAGTGCCACTCGGCCGCAGGTTGCCAACCTGCCCCACACAAAAACAGCGTGCGAGACTCAATCAATACCGGTGTCCGGTTGTGAGAATACTAAGTGGCATTGCGCACTCATGCGTGCCGCGGCGCGCACGAGTGCGCACGCCACGGGCTTCCATCTCCCCTTCATGCGTGCGGGATTCTCTCACTGCTTCTGAACGGGTCCCCATGGGCCGGGCGGCGTCTCACGGGATATCATAAATGGGACAGGTTCTTCCATGAGACATTGGCTGCGACGCTGTGCGCTAGGTATCTCTCTGGCGGCTGTATTTGCGCTGGCCGGTCCGCCGGAGCCGCAAGCACGTGGCGGCAGAAGCGGCTCCGAACCGGAGGAGGACGTTCGGCTGCCGAATGGCAAACTCCAGAAGGACGAAATCCTCAAAGCCGAGCACCAGCAGAATATCAAGGACGCCGCCCAGTTGGCGGACCTGGTGCAACAATTGCAACAGGATCTGGAGAAGAACGACTACACTGTTCTTTCCATTTCCACTCTGAAGAAGGCCGACGACATTGAGAAACTGGCCAAGAAAATCAGCTCTCGTCTGCGGCACAATTAGCCTGCTGGCCGTAGCCGCGCCGGGTCCGGACAAGGCGCCTGCCATCGCGCTGCTCAACTCGGCCGATGTGGCGCAATGGCAGGCATGGACCAAGGACCTGGGATGGAAGGTGATCGCGCCTCCCGCTGCGGCTCAAACCGCAGGCATCGATGCGCGGGTTCAGGCGCTGGACGCCGCGGTACACGAAGCCATTCGCAACGCCGGTGTGGACCCTGGCCGCATCTATCTGGCCGGGCGCGGCGAGAGTTCGGCATCGGTCTTCTACGCCATCTCGCGCATTCCGGACCTGTGGGCCGCCGGTCTCGCACTGGGCGGATCGCCCGAGGGCGCGGTGACCACGGGCCGCGTGTTCGCCGCCAATTTCACCAACGCTCCGGTGCTGTGGGTGAGCGCCGGGGCCGAGGATTCGGAACTTGCCGCGAAGCTCAAAAAGGCGGGAGTGAATCTGGAATGGCGCGCCGCCACCGGCATCACCAACCCGGCGATTTTGGAATGGCTGCTGCAGCACCAGTTGGATGAGTTCCCCGCGTCGATCGATTGTGAGACCAATTCTCCGGCTTTCGGCCGCTGTTACTGGATCCGCATGACCAGGTTCGACCCCACCGAGCGGAACGACGTGCTACCGGTGACACGCGTGCCATCCGGCTCGGGAGCCTCGCTCGATCTGGGCAATTTCGGTTTCAAGCCGGACGACCCGGGGCCGGGGCTGCTGGTGTCCTTCCTGGGTGAGAAGTATAACGGCCCGCTGAAGATGGGCGACCGCATCGTCGAACTGGAAGGCAAGCCCATTGAGAACGCCCGGCAGTACAGGGAGACGATGAACCAGAAGGTGGAGGACCGGCGCGTGGTGGTGATGGTGCAGCGCGGCAAGGACCGCATCCGCCTGGAGACCAGCATCGTGGTGCCGCGGCGCGATCCGGCGGTGACCGCCAGGGTACAGGCTAAATTCGACGCGCAAGCCCGGCAGATCGAGATCATCAGCCGGGTGGTGACGGAGATGCGCGTCACCGTTCCGGCGCAGTGGGTTCCCGGCGGACTCAACTGGAACGGTCTGTCGATCGACGAAATCAAGAAGCCCGGCTGCGTGCTTCTAACTATCGATAAGGAGTTGCTGCACGCAGCGGCATGCGACGCAAACTGACCGCCCGCGAGGCTGCCCGTAAGATTGCGCGAGCGCCCAAGAGCGCGCAGCGAGATGCCGCCATCCGCAAGGCGATCCGCCAGATTCCGCGCGGGAAAGTGGCTACGTACGCGCAAGTGGCCGCCGCAGCGGGCTACCCGCTGCACCATCGCCAGGTGGCGCAGATTCTGCGCACGTCGCCGGCGGGGTCCTTGCCGTGGCAGCGCGTGTTGGGAGCGGGAGGCCAGATCAAGTTGCAGTACGAAGCCGGCCTGGAGCAGCGCACCCGCCTGGAGATGGAGGGCGTCCGTTTTCGCGGCAAGCGCGTGGATATGGCCGAACATCAGTACCGCTTTCGCGGGTGGGAAGAGAACTGAGCGGTGGGCGCGCGCGATTGGATTTTGTGCCGCGGGCACAAACAGCGTGCTTATCTCCTTTGTTTCGGACGAATCTTGTGCCGCGGGCACAAAATCGCCTGAGGTTGGCGCCCAAGACTTCAGAATGTGTAGCTGACGCCAAACAGTGGCGTGAACTGCTCGAAGACGCCGCGGGCGGTGTTGTGCGGCGCCGGAACAATCTGCTGCCTGGGGAAGGTGGTGAGATAATCGCGGAACTCCGCGCGCAACAGCACGTGCGGCCGCGGCCGGAATTTCACGCCCCCGCCGACGCTGAATACCGTTTTCCAAACATCGTTCGTAGTGAGGCTGGCGATCTGCGGAATCGGCTGCGGAAATGGCTCGGGACCGGCAATCACGTACTCCTTCGCGCCCGCGCCACCGGCGACAAAGGGCCGCCAGCGACGGTCGCGCATCTTGAAATGGAACAGAAGTTCGCCAGTTAGCGCGTGCGATTGGCCCTGTATGTCGGCCTTGACTCCGGGCGCCTGCAGGAAAGGGTGGCCGTCGTGATAGAGATATCGAAACTCGCCCGACACGTACCCGGAGAATTCATCCCCCAGCACGATGCCGGCGGCGAAGCGGTTTCGAATACCGGCCTGCGCCGTTCCGGCGTCCGAATAGATCGTGCCGTTGCGATAGAATCCGTATCCGAAGTTGGCCCCGATTTCGCGTTGCTGCGCGAAAGCGGAAAAGGCGAAGAGAGTCAGGACCACGAACTTCATGTGGAGCATCCACCTTCAGCTCTCAGGATATCGAACCGGAACGGCGAATACACCAACGGGCTTCGGGGCAACCGCAATTCACTGGCAGCAAAGACCACGGTGGTACGATGCCTTCATATGACCCGCAGAAACTTGCTGGCCGGTTTGCCCGGAGCGGTAGCCGCCTCCGCGGCGATGCCGCAGAGCAGCGCAGCCCGAACGCGGCCGAATATCCTGCTGATCGTCTCCGATCAGTTTCGGGCGGACTGCATCGGGGCTATGGGCGCCAATCCCATGAACCTCACGCCCAACCTGGATGCCATGGCGTCCGAAGGCGTGCTTTTCCGCTCGGCCTGCACCAATCAGCCGGTGTGCGCCCCGGCGCGCGGGACCATCTTCACGGGGCAATATCCCGCGCGCCACGGCGTCTGGCACAACGGTCTGGGACTGGACGAGAAGGCCGTCACGCTTGCCAGTTCGGTACGCCAGGCGGGCTACTCCGCCAACTATATCGGCAAGTGGCATCTTGCGCCGAACGACAATGCGCGGCCCGAAACGCACGGCCCCGTGCCCGCAGCCAACCGCGGCGGTTTCCTGGATCTCTGGGAAGCCGCCAACCAGTTGGAACATACTTCGCACGCATATGAAGGCGACCTGTTCGACGCGGCGGGCAAGCCTCTTCACTTCTCCGGGCAATACCGCGCGGACTTCATGACGGAGCGCGCCCAGCGCTTTCTGCGGTCGGCCAAGTCGCCGTTTCTGCTGACCGTGTCGTATCTCGAGGTACACCACCAGAACGATCTCGACGCCTACGTTCCGCCCAAGGAATACGCCAATCGCTATCCCAACCCGTTCATCCCCGAGGATCTGCGGCGGCTGCCGGGATCCTGGCCGAGCCAGGCATCCGATTACTACGCTTCGGTAGCGCGCATCGACGACGCCGTGGGGAGCCTGCGCCGCACGCTGGTGGAGACCGGGCTGGCCGCCAATACCATCGTGGTCTTCACTGCCGATCACGGCTGCCATTTCAAGACCCGCAACACGGAGTACAAGCGCAGCCCGCACGAATCCTCCATCCACGTGCCGCTAATCTGCCAGGGTCCGGGCTTCAACCGGTCGGCGCAAGTCAACGAACTGGTCAGCCTGGTGGATCTGGCGCCGGCGCTGCTCGAAGCGGCGGGACTGGCGGTGCCCGCGTCGATGCAGGGCCGCAGTTTTCTTGGTCTTCTGGACCGCCGCGTGGCGGATTGGCGTAATGAGGTGTACTTCGAGATGTCGGAATATTGGACCGGCCGCGGCTTGCGGACGCCGCAGTACACCTACGCCGTGGTCGTGCCCAAGGATGCGCGCTGGCGCGACGCGGCCAACTCCGGCCGCTATGTCGAGCACGCGCTTTACGATCTGTACGCCGATCCTTACCAGCAGGTCAACCTGATCGGGCGGCCGCAGTATCGTAAGATCGCCGACGACCTGCGCGAGCGGTTGAAGGCGCGGATGGCCGAGGCGGGAGATCCACCGGCTACCATCGAGAACTGTTGGTTCCCGTATCCATAGGGTGGACTCGGGCCGCTTGCTCGCGCGCGCGGCTCGGTGTTACCCCATCTGGTCCACCGCCTGGATCAGCGCGCGGATGTAGCCGTAGCAAAATGCGAACGACTGCAGCCCGCCAGGATCGCTGGCCGCTTCGGGAACGTGGTCGGGCATCAACAGATAGGAATACCCGACCTCTTTGTAAACCTGGATGGCACGTACGAAATCCACGTCGCCTTCGTCGGGGAAGACTTCCATGAAGCTGTCGCGATGTCCGCGGATGTTCCGGAAATGCACGTTGAAGATCTTGCCCCGCGACCCGAAATAGCGGATCACATCGTAGATCTCGTCGCCCGGGTTCTGCAGCATTTCCGACACCGTGCCCTGGCAGAAATTCAGCCCGTGGTAGGGGCTCTCGCGGATGGAAACGAATTTCTTCAGCCCTTCGACCGTGCCCAGCACGCGCACCACGCCCTGGTAGCCTTCGGGCGGAACTCCCGGATCGTGCGGGTGGCACGCCATCCGGACCTTATACTCGCCGGCCACCGGGATCACGCGGTCCAGAAAATACGCGATGCGCTCCCAGAAACGGTCGGCGTCCACGCGGCCGGCGCGGGTCAGGGGCGTGGCGGGGTGCGCGTCCGGCAACCGCCAGGTGCTGTACCGCGCGTCACCGCGGCCCTCGGTGCGGCCGGTCCGCAGGACTCCCAGCAGGCTCATGTTGTACTTGATCGACGGGATGCCGGCCGAGGCGCAAGCGCGAATGAACTCCTGCAAGCCCTCGATATCGCGGTCGCGCTCCGGACTGTCGGCCAGCAGGATGGCTCCGTGCTTTTCGCGGTCGATATGGCTCGACGTCAAAATCCGGGGCGCCACGCAATCCACGCTAATGCCGTTTCGCTCGGCCAGGTCGCGCATCTGGCGCAACTGGGCGGCGGTGGCGTAAACAGAGTCTCCGGCGGTCTCGGGATAGCCGCAGATATTGCGGACGCCGTAGCGCGCCAGGTACTTGAGGTGCGCATCGGTGGTGGGTGCGCTCTGGCAGCCCAGTTTCATCAGGGCGCGCTTGGGCGGCGTGGCGGGAGCTACACCGGCCAGTGCAGCCATCGCTCCGGAAGACGTGAAAAACGTTCGTCTGTTCACTTGCGGGCCAGCCCGTCCACCAGCATTTTCGCCAGATTGGAAATCAGAACGGAGCCCGGATTGTCCGGGCCCCAATCGATCTTCGGCATGCCGTCCACGTAGATCGCCATGGCGATGCGGCCGCCCTTGGAGTAGACAATTCCCACGTCGGCGCGCAGCGCGTCGAGCGCACCGGTCTTATTGGCGATGGGCGCGTCGATCAGGCGGCGGATGCCGGTGTTGTCCTGCTGCCGCTTGAGCGTCGCGATCATCTCGCGCGAGGCTTCGGGGCTCACCAGTTCGCCGTGCTCCAACTTCTCGAGGATGGTCGCCATATCGAGCGGTGTCGAAACGCCCAGGCCGTACTTCTGGTTCTCGGGCCGCTTGCCGAAGTCCGACCAGCCCTCGGACCGGGCGACTTGTCCGCTGTCGCCGCGGACCTTGCGATTCGACCGCGTGGTCTTGAGGCCAATACGGTCGAGGTAGGCGTTCACCTGGTTGGAGGTCACGCGATCGAGGGTCAGATTGGTGGCCGTATTGTCGCTGACCACGATCATGAGGTGGACCACATCACGCAGCGGGAGGCGGGTGCCATCGGAGAATTCGGACCCCATGACGCCGGAGCCAGTCACCTGGTCCGCCTTGTGGACGGTGAGTTGGCGGGTCCATTTGATCTGGCCGCGGGCCACGGCGTCGAACACCGCCGCCATGATGGGCAGCTTGATGGTGCTGGCGGTGCGCACGGGATCGGATTCGCGGATGCCGACAGTGGCGCCGGTATCCAGATTCTTGGCGTACAGCGAAACGGTACCCGGAAAGCCCGAGATGCGCGCGCGCAGGTCGTCGGCCAGCGATTGCGCACCAGCCGGAGCGGCCAGGGCGAGCAGCAGTGCGAGGTAACGCATCCATAAATGATAGCGATTCCGGAGACAGGCCACATTGAAACGGTGAAATCAGATATAACAGAGTTGCATGTCCGATACCCGCAGCTCCATGGGCCGCCGTGCCTTCTTGCATACCAGCGCCGTTGCAGGCGCCGTCGCGGGAGCCGTCAGCGTCAGCCCGGTCGCCCGGGCGCAAGGCTCCCAAATCCTCAACCAACAGGCCGGCATGAAGTACCGCCCGCTGGGGAATACCGGGGTGAGCCTTTCGGTCCTCAGCAACGGCGGACTCGTCTCGGTGGAATCGGTGATCCACTATGCCATCGATAAGGGCGTGAACCTGGTCCACGTAGCCGAAGAGTACCTGGGCGGCCGGTCGATCGTCACCTACGGCAACGTGATGAAGACCAAGCGCGACAAGGTCTATATCGCAATTAAGGACGACTTCACCGATCTCGATGCGACGTTGAAGACTCTCAATACAGACCACGTAGACTTCCTTATGTTCAACCGGCATTCTCCCGGCGCGGTGGGGAATCCCAGCCTGCGGGAACGCTTCGAGAAGTACAAGAAGGCGGGGAAGGTCCGCTGGGCCGGCCTCACGTGTCATGGCGCGGTGAAGGAAACCACCGCCGCCGCCATCAACGCGGGGTGGTTCGCGCTGGTGATGCCGTCCATGACCCAATCCGGGTTCGAAGCTCTGCAGGAGGAACTGCGGATGGCCGCGCAGAAGGGCGTCGGCATCATGCCCATGAAATCCATGGGCGGTCTCCGCGATACTTCCTTGCAAACCGCCTACCTGAAGAAGATGCTGGCGAATCCCGCAATCACTACGGTGGTGCATGGACTGCCCTCTTTCGACGTGGTGGACAGCTACATCAAGGCCATGAATGAGCCGTTGACGGTGGCCGAGGACCGCACGTTGTACCGCCATGCGCAGGCCAACCGCGCCAGCAACTGCATGATGTGCAGCACCTGTCAGGGCGCCTGCCCCGAGGGTATCGATGTCCCGGCTATCCTCCGCGCCAAGAATTATTATCACGATCAATGCGGCGATCTGGCGACCGCGCGGCTGACCTACGCTTCGCTGGAGCGCACCGGTTCGGCCGCCTGCCTCGACTGCCGGAAGTGCGAACAGGCGTGCCCCAACGGCATCCCCATCGTCGAACGGTTGGACGCTGCTCGAAAATTCTTTGCGGTGTAATATGCGAACGATTTATTGTCTTTTGGCATTTTCCGCCCTGCTCTTCGGCCAGAAGGCCGATCGGCCGGCGACCGCGAGAAACAAACTGGCGGCCTTACTTCCCAATGCGCCCGGTTTTTCCGGAAGGCCGGTAGCGCCGCCGAAATATTATTCCGCGGCCGATCTTTATCGTTACATCGACGGCGGCGCGGACGCCTATATCGATTACGGGCTGGTGGAGTTGGCCCACCGCGAATTCAAGGCCGGGACCGTGGATCTCACCGTTGACATCTATGATATGGGCGACCCGCTCAAGGCGTTCGGCATCTACTCCGCCGAGCGGTCGCCCGAGTACCTGTTCATCCCCATGGGGACCGAAGGGTATGCGGACGTCGGCAGCCTCAATTTCCTGCAGGGCAACTACTACGTGAAGTTGCAGGCTTTCGGCGATGGCGATAAGACGCAGCCCGTGCTCGAATCGGCGGCCAAGACCATCGTCTCGAGGATCGGTCCGGAGGGCGCCGTGCCCCAACCGGTCGCCTGGTTTCCCGCCGCAGGACAGGTGGCCCGGTCGCAGAAGTATATCGTCAAGGCGCCGATGGGCCACGACTATCTTGCGCCGGCCACTACCGTGCTCTACCGCTTCGGCGACAAAACCACCACCGTGCTGGCGTCGCGCGCGCCCACGCCGGCAGCGGCGGCCAGCCTGTTGGGCAAGTTGAAGGAGCACTTCGCGGGCTCGGGCCAGGTGGCTGCGGTTGCGGGATTGCCCGGCGAGGTCTGGCGGAGCGCCAACCAGTACGAGGGCGAAATGGTTTTCTTTGCGCGCGGATCGTACGTGGTGGTGGTGCAGGCTCCGCCTCCCGATGCGGACGCCTTCTTGAAGGAACTTTATTCCAGTGTCAAGGACTGATTCATGACGGAACTGAACCGGCGGCAATTTCTCGCTTCGGCGGCCGGCCTGGCGGTGAGTGCGGGCTCGTTAGCGGCGGCGGCCAGTCCCAGCATCGCCGTGGCGCATTTCAAGAGCCCCGCGGCGGCGCCGGACGGCATCGCGGAGGAAGCCCGGCGGCTCACTCGCAGCGCTATCGACGCGCTGGGCGGCATGGGGCGCTTCGTATCCAAGGGCAATGTGGTCTGGGTGAAGCCCAATATCGGTTGGGACCGCAGGCCGGAACAGGCGGCTTGCAGCAATCCCGACGTGGTCGCGACCGTGGTGCAACTCTGCTACCAGGCGGGGGCGAAAAAGGTGATCGTCAGCGACAACCCCTGCGTGGAAGCCGAGAAGAGCTTCGCGCGCAGCGGCATCCAGGCGGCCGTGCAGAAGGCCGGCGCGCAGTGCTATTACATGGACGACCGCAAATTCCGCAGGATGGCGCTCAAGGGCGCGCACGTTCTCAAAGAGTGGGAAATCTACACCGAAGCGGTGGAGGCCGACCGCGTCATCAACGTTTACATCCCCAAACAGCACAGCCTCTCGAAGGCCACACTGGGGATGAAGAACCTGATGGGGCTGGCCGGCGGCGCGCGCAACCGATTCCACCAGGATATCGGCAGGACGCTGCCCGATCTCGCCGGTTTTCTGAAACCGCAGTTGATTGTGGTGGATGCTGTGCGCGTGCTGGCCGCCAACGGTCCCACGGGCGGCAACCTGTCGGACGTCAAGCGCAAAGATACCGTGGCGGCGGGTGTGGACCAGGTGGCCATGGACGCCTTCGGCGCGACCCTGCTGGGGCTGCGGCCGGGTGAGATCAGCTACGTTTCCGAGGCAGCGGCGCGCGGGTTAGGGACCATGGACTTCCAGTCGCTCGCGCCCGTGACGCTGGAGGTATAGCGTGGCGCGTAAAACGCGCACCTCTCGCGTGGTCTGGCTACGCCGCGCGGTGCAGGGCGCTATCCTGCTGCTCTTCTTCTACCTGTTTCTGGAAACGGTAGATCATCCCATCAACCAGGCCGGGCGCGGGGTGAAGCTCTTTTTCCAACTCGATCCGCTGGCCGCGCTGATAACTTGGCTGGCGTCGCACGCCATCGCCGCGGGCATGTTGCTTTCGGTGGCCACGCTCGCCGTCACGCTGATCTTCGGCCGATGGTTCTGCGGCTGGATCTGCCCGTTCGGAACGCTCCACAACCTCTTCACCAGCCTGCGCCGTGGCCGCGCCAAGGATCGCATCGAGACCGGCGGCTACACCCGCTGGCAGAAGGCCAAGTACTACGGGCTCGGCGTATTCGTGGGCGGCGCGCTGCTGGGCGTCAACGTGGTGGGATGGCTCGACCCGTTCTCGTTCTTTTTCCGCTCGCTGGGGACGTCGGTGTATCCCGCCGTGAACGACGCCATCGTGCGCCTCTTCACCTGGCTGTATGACGTCAACCCGTTGCACGTGACTGTGGTAAGCGAACCCATCTATGACGTGCTGCGGCGGCATTTTCTGGCCATCCACCAGCCGCACTACTTCGGGAACGTGCTGGTGGGTGTTCTGTTCACGGCGATCGTCGCGCTCAATTTCTTTCGCGCCCGCTTCTGGTGCCGCTACCTTTGCCCGCTGGGTGCGCTGCTGGGCGTGGTGGGCAAACGTCCGGTGGTGCGATTGCGGCGCAACGCCGAGACCTGCAACAATTGCCGCTTGTGCCTGGGCGATTGCCAGGGCGGCGCCAGCCCGGCGGCAGGCGAGTGGCGCCCGTCGGAGTGCTTCTACTGCTTCAACTGCAAGTCGGATTGCCCGTCGGGCTCCATCGGGTTTGAGTTGGGAAGTCCACGAAAGGCCGCGCCGCTGGACCTTGGACGCCGCGAGTTAATGGCCTTCGGGATGGCCGGAGCCGGCGGCGCGCTGCTGTTCCATACGCATCCGCTGGGCAATCAGCGGTCTTTCAACCCCGCGCTGGTGCGTCCGCCGGGGTCGCTGGGCGAAGCGGAGTTCCTGTCGAAGTGCATCCGCTGCGGCGAGTGCATGAAGGTGTGTCCCACCAATGCCATCCACCCGACGGCTCTCGAGGCCGGGCTGGAAGGCATGTGGTCGCCGATGTTGCGGATGAATATCGGTTATTGCGAGTACGAGTGCTCACTCTGTTCGCAGGTCTGCCCCACGGGCGCCATCCGGCCGCTCGAGGTGCGTGAAAAGAAGACGATCAAGATCGGCCTGGCGTACTTCGACCGCAACCGCTGCTTGCCGTACGCCTATGCGCGCACCTGCATCGTGTGCGAGGAGCACTGTCCCACGCCGAAGAAGGCCATCTGGTTCGAAGAGGTCGAGGTACTCAATCCGCAGGGCCAGAAGGTGACGGTGAAGCAGCCGCGCGTGGACCCGGACCTGTGCATCGGCTGCGGCATCTGCACCAACAAGTGCGTGATCAAGGGTCATCCGGCGGTGCTGGTTTCGAGCGCCGGTGAGACTCGCAATCCGGAGAACGGCGTACTGCTCTCGAACGATCCTTACGGCGGATAGAGCGTGGTGACGGCCGGGACTTTGTGCACTGTCCGCCGGGCGTCGCCACGAGTGGCGGCGCGGCACGCACGAGTGCGTACGCCACAAACTACCGCTTGCTCACGTTGACGTAATAAAGATCCGTGGCGACGGCGAACTCGTCCTTGCCAAGCGGTGTCTTGAGCGTCTTCCATTCGGTGGTGGGCGCGATCGTCTGCCAGTGGTCTTTTGCGCCCACGCGAATGGGCATGGCGAAAGCGGCCTCGTCGGCCTTCCATCGATAGGCCACTTCGCCGGGCGTATCGAACGTCAACTCCAGCACCGGTAGCGCCGCGTGGCGAAGATACTGGTCGAAGACCGGCGTCAGGTTCATACCCGTTTTTTGGTTGAAGAACGCCACCACGTCCTCGGTCATGATGTTCCGATACTTGAAGTGCTGGTAGTAATCGTGGAGCAGCGTCCACCACTTCTTGTCGTCGTCCACCACGCTGCGCAGGGTATTGAGGAACAGCGCGCCCTTGAAATACTGGTCCTGCGGCGGCTCGCGGTTGACGCCGTGCGGGGTGATAATCGGCAGTGCGTTGCGGACCTTCGACTTGTACGCGTTGAGGTACTTCAGGGCGTCGTCCTTGCCAAACCGGTACTCCACGTAGAGGCCTTCCAGGTAGGTGGCCCAGCCTTCGTGGATCCACATGTCGGACATGTCGGCGGCGGTGACGCTGTTGCCGAACCACTCGTGCGCGCTCTCATGAATGATGATGAAGTCGAATTTCAGACTGATACCCACACCCGTCCAGTCGCGCTCCAGGTATCCGTTGGCGAAGTGGTTGCCGTAGGTCACCGCAGTTTGGTGCTCCATGCCGGAGTACGGCGCTTCGATCAGCTTGTAGCCGTCCTTCTTGAAGGGATACTCGCCGAAGTAGTGCTGGAAGGCTTCGAGCATTCCCTTGGCTTGCGCGAACTGCTTCCTGGCCTTGTCGAGGTCCTCGGGCAGGGCATAAAAATCGAGCGGTAGGCCGCCCAGGCGATCGGAAAAGTGCTCGTAGTGGCCGATGTTCAGCGAGACGTCGTAGTTGTTGATGGGGTACTGCACCAGCCAGTCCCAGCGGGTGTAGCCGTCGCCAAGGTCGGTCTTGCCCAGGAACTTGCCGTTGGAGACATCGACGAGATCGTTGGGAATGGCGACACTGATGCGCATGTTCTTCACTTCGTCGCGCCACTGGTCCTTGTTGGGCCACCACACGCTGGCGCCGTTGCCTTCGCAGGCGGTATTGATCCAGGTGCGTCCGGCGGGGTCCTTTTTAAACGTGATGCCGCCGAACCGGCCCTGCTCCAGGGGATGGCCGGAGTAATAGAAGTCGATGGAGTAAGTGCGGCCGGCGCGCAGCGTTTCGGGGAAATCGACGAACACGGCGCCCGAATCGCGCTCATACTTCAGCTCGGTCGCGCCGAGCAGGATCTTGTCGATGTTGAGCGCAGAGTGCAGATCGAGCTGGATGCGGTTGTCGTCCCGCAGCATTTTGAAGCGGATGACGACTTTGCCGCCGAGAAACTTCTTCTCCGGATCGACGCGGATATCGAGATGGTAGAAGAGTAGATCGTTGTTGGCGCGGTAGCGCCCGTACTCGCCGCGCAGGATGTCGGCCCGTGTGGGAGTTGGCGGGGCCTTTTGCGGCTGCGCCGCCGCGCTGCAGACCAACAACAAGAGAACGTACCCTTGGAACATGAGACCACCATATCGCGGATGTGGGGCGGGTTGCCAACCCAATGCCGCATACTATTCTCAGTGTCGGGAATGCTGCAGAATTTATGGGGCAGGATGGTATCCTGCGGCCGAGTGGTACTCGGCCTGGTCGGCATTTGCATGCTGGTCGGCAGGCCGAGTGCCACTCGGCCGCAGGTTGCCAACCTGCCCCACATAGCGGCGACTAGGATTCGCGGCCCAGTTTCCGGTCCACGCTACGGACCTTATCTTCCATGGTCTGGTCCTTGTCGATGCGGGTTCCGAATCTCAAGGTGGACGAAATGCGCGGCACGCCGGCAGCGTGAAGCGCCTCATGGCAGCGTTTGACCGCCGCGAAAACCGCGTCCCACTCGCCTTCGATATTGGTTCCGTAAGCGTGTAGTTTGGTCTTGAGGCCGGCTTCGGCCAGAATCCGCTCGCACATGGCCACCTGGCTGGATACTGAAGTGCCGATGCCCATCGGAATGACGCAGAGATCTGCAATGACTTTCATGAGGAAGGCTCCAGATCCACGGTACCCCAACACACAAAGGACCGGGAAGCCGCTGGATACGATGCCCAGCGGCCTCGCCGGTCCTATACCTGCCCGGAACCCTCCCCCGGGGGTCTACCGGGTCAGAAGTGGACGCGGATTCCAAACTCCATGCTTCGAGGCGTGTTGGCCTGGGTGGTGATCTGGCCAAACGACGTCGGGCTGGATAGGTTCAGGCTGGGGCTGCCCGCCTGGAAGTGATTCGTTGCGTTGGTAATGGCGATGAAGAACTGGGCGCCCACTTGCTCTTTGTGCAGGCCCAGGTCCTTGGCGATGGACACGTCCACGTTCCACGTCGGCAGACCGCGGATGCTGTAGTAACCGCCGCAGCTTGTGTCGAAGCCCAGCACGCACGGCCGGAATTCGTTGAACACCTGCTGCGGATTGCTGAACATGTTCAAGCCATACTGCGGGTTGCGGGTTCCGTAACCGTTGGCGCCGAAGACGCCATACTTGACCGATGACGTCCCGGTGTAGGGAGACGCACCGACGACTTCGTAGCCGCTGGCCGTACCGCTCGACGCCGCTGTGTTGCCCACTTCGCCGAGGGCCTGGCAACCGGTGCAATTGATTTCACTGTACTGAACGCCCGTGCCGCCGCCGCTTTGCGCGGTGAATAGCGGCGAGAAGGTCCAGCCGCCCAGAGCGTGTCCCAGAATTCCTTTCTGTCCACGAAACACCGGCGGTTGATAGTACAGCGACAGGTTATACACGAACTTGATGTCGAAGCTATTCATGCCGTATCCGGCATGCAGGTCATACGGGTTTTGCATGGTGTAAGCGCTGTTGTACTGGGCGATTGTCCCCGTGCCCAAAGAGCGGCCCCAGGTGAAGTTGGAGATAGCCGTCAGGCCATGATAATCGTGCGTCTGAAGGGTAGCGAACAGGCCGTTGTAGTTGCCCCAGCCAAGGCTTCCGTCCATCGAAATGGAAGTGGCCTGTCCGGCGCCGCCGTTGATCGGAGAGCTGATCATGGTGCGGCCGAGCGTCCAGCCGTTGGCTTTGTTGAGCGCCGCCCAAAGGTCGCCAACCTGGGTGTTCTTGAAGAGCGAAGCGTTCTTCGATACCACGGCCGCCGTGCAACTGGAGTAACCGGTGCAATAAGCCGAGCCAGGCCCGCCCAGAGCGCCCTCGAAGAACGGTTGCACCGCCGGGGTTCCGCCGGACCAGACGGCCCAATACGAGTTGGCGTAGGCTTGCGCGAAGGATTGTCCGCCCAACGTGGTCATGTACGGGACGGCATCCAGGTTGATTTCCGTGGTTTCATTGCGCAGGATCTTGCCGATGTAGCCGACTTCCACCCGCACGTGCGAGTTGATCTCGCGCTGTATGGTGAGAGTGAACTGATCGGTACGGTCCGGCTTATAGGCCGGATCGAGCACCGATGCGTCGCCCGCGGTGGCATTTCCGTTGATCCCCGGGAAGAACGGCTGCGCCAGGGTTTGGGAAACCGCCTGTAGAGGAGCGGTCAACCCGTCGGGGCCGATGCGAAACGCGGTCGTCGGGTCCACGCCGTTGGTTCCCAGACACTGGCCGCTCTTCGATGCACCCTGGCAGGTTACGGGCTGAATCAAGCCGACGCCCAGCAGCGGACTCAACACCAGGTTGACGCCGTTGAGCCGGCCGAAGATCCGGGAGTATCCGCCGCGAAGCACGGTCTTGCCGTCGCCGAACAGTTTGCCCAGGAGGCCATCGTTGTAATGCGGAGTCCAGGCAGCGGCCACGCGTGGGCTGAATTCCTTGTAGTAGGGGTTATAGGGATACTTCGGACTACCGGCCACATTGCCGACCAGAGCGAAACCCAGTGTCGGATCGAACGAGGAACCGGAGAGCGCGGCCTTCTCGCGCTGAGAGAGGTAACTCTGAGTGCTGAATGCGGCCCCGCTGGCGTCCGTCAGCATCACCTGCTTGCCGGTCAGCTCATAGGGTGGCATTTCGAGATTCCAGCCGATTCCGTAAGTCAAGGTCAACGACGGTTTGATGTGCCACGTGTCGTACACATACAAGCTGTAATAGGGAATGATGTCCTTGTCGAACGCCGAACTTCCGACCGGCTGCAAGGTGAGGCTGTTACCGAGGCGGGTGTAAGCTACCTGCGGCTGGCTGACCATCCCGAGGATCTCGGAATAGTAAGTGTTCCATGTGGATGCGCTGGAGGAAGCCACGCTCGTCGGCATATACATCGGCGTGCTGGTCCCCGGGAGCGTCGGCATGCTGATTCCCGAACTGGTGACCTGATAGACAACCGCGTTGTTGATGCCGTTCCCGTTATCGGTGCGCATGTGGTAATCGAAATTGCGCTGATAGGCGCCGCCGAATCCCAGCAGGTGATTCCCCTTGATCTTGGTGAGGTCGTCGCGGATCAGCTTGTCCTGTCCGTCCCAGAAGCGTTGGCGGACGCTCTGCGTGTTGACATTGTAGGGAATCAGAGCGGAGGTGCTCTCGCCGCCGATTTCCACCGCGCCGCCCAGGCCGGGGAGTTGCGGAGGCGCATTCTGGCTGCCCCATTGCCAGAAGTTACGGGTGTAGTTGAAGACGAAGTTATTGGTCATGGTGGGCGAGATCGTCGTAGTCAGGCCGGTAGCCCAGAACGAGGGCTGCTGCGGCCGGGGCGCCGTCGCCAGCGGTTGACCGAGTGTGGCGCCCGCCAGAACGCCGCCGACATCCACCTGGTTGGTGGTCAGGTTGACCAGTTTCATGTCGCGATAGGTCGCGTAAAAGCGCCATCTGTCGTTGAGGTCGTGGTCGATGCGCCCGACATAGCTGTTGGAGGTCAGGGGAGTGCGGATGGTGGAAACATAGCCCTGCGTATTGTAGGTGTCGCCGAGATTCGGACTGTTCGGCAGGGGCATCTGGTTGTTCCAGATCTGCGAGATGACCGGGCTAATGCCGATGGCTCGCGGGTCGCAGGCGCCGCCGGCGCAAGTCGCGGGGTTGTAGGTGACGCCATTGACGGTGACCGCGGTTGGATTGATGTTATAGGGGTGGTATACGCCGCTCGAATCGGGCACCTGAATCACGCCCGCGCGTAGCAGGGCGGAAGGAACCGTCTTCGAAAACGTGCCGACGCTGGGATAGCGCAAGGCTTCGTAGTTGAAGAAGAAGTACCACTTCTTACCCAGAAAGTCCTTGGGAGTCATCGGGCCGCCGATCGCCCATCCATATCGCGTACGGTGGTTGGAAATGATCGGGGTGTAAGTATAGGGCACGCCGCCGATGGTCGCCGCCGTGTGGTTGTTAACCCAGGAATTGGCCGACCCGATGGTGGTGTCGAAATACCACAGGTACGCCGCGCCGTGGAACTGATTGGTGCCGCGTTTGGTGACCAACTGGATCTGGGAGCCCGAGGAGTTATTGAAGTCGGAGGTCTGGTTGATGGTGGATACGCGGAACTCTTCAATGCTTTCGACCGGAGTCGGAATCACGCCCGAGGGTGTGCCGTTGGTCTGGGTCCCGCCAGTGCCGGTAAAGTTTGTCTGATAGCCGGTAGTGTTGCCGGCCATGTCGTCGGTGATGTTACCGCCGTCCAGTTGGAAGCTGTTCTGCTCATTGTGGCTCCCCGCCGTGAACCCGCTGGGAGTGACGCCCGGTTGCAGTACCGCCAGCGTGGAAACGTCGCGGCCCAGGTTCGGCAGCAGCATCAGGCTCTTGTTATCGAGCGTGTTGCCGACCGTGGCGTTCATGGTCTGAAGTTCCGCGCCCGCGGTCGCCGTGACCTCTACCGTGGCCGAAGCGGCGCCCACTTCCAGTTTGGCGTTGATCGTCAAGACGGCGCCGACATCCACGGACTGCGCGTTCACGGAGTAGGTGGAAAACCCGGTCTTGGTGAAAGCGATACTGTACTTGCCGGGCGGGACCTGGCTGAAAATGTAGCGCCCCGCGTCGTTGGTCAGGGTGGTTTCGACGGCGCCCGTAGCCGTTTCGAGCACTCTGACTTGAGCGCCCGGAATTACGGCACCCTGCTGGTCTGTGACTTGACCCGCAACCGTGCCGGCGGTGGATGATTGGGCCCAAACAGAAGTTGCGGTAGCGGCCAGAAAGACCGCGGCAGCGCAAAGGCCGGAAATCAGACGGATACTTCCAAAGCGAGAAACACGTCCCCTCAAGTTCATAACCTTCTCCGTTACCCAGAAATGCTGGCCTGATAGACCAAATAATGATAATTTTGGTGATTTTAGTCCTCCACGGAATGGCCTGTCAAGAAAATATTCCCTATGAGGCGGATCAGCGGAATTTCGTTGAATTCTTCAGCATTTTCGGGGCTTTCATGCGTCTTGGACCGGGTTTCGTGACGCGGCCGGCCAAGCTGATAAACTCGTAGTTTCCGTGAAACTCTCCATTCTCATGCCGGTCTACAACGAGCGCACCGTTGTGGAGCGATGCCTTTCGTTGGTGCTGGCTGCGCCCTTGCCCGAGAACATGGAACGGGAACTGGTGATTGTCGATGACCGCTCGACCGACGGCACCTTCGCGATCCTGGAACGGCTGGCGGCGGAATTCCTCGAGATCAGGCTCTACCGGCATGAACAGAACCGCGGCAAAGGCGCGGCCGTGCGTACCGCCATCGACAAGGCCACCGGCGATTTCTCGCTGATTCAGGATGCCGACCTGGAGTACGATCCCTCGGAGTACCCGCGTCTCTTGCGCCCTCTGCTGGACGGCCATGCCGACGCGGTATTCGGGTCGCGCTATCTGGCCGGCGAATTCACCCGCGTGCTGCCGTTCTGGCACTCGGTGATCAACAAGGGCCTGACGCTCTCCTGCAACATGTTCTCCAACCTCAACCTGACGGACATGGAGACCTGCTACAAAGTTTTTCGCACGGACCTGCTGAAGAGCATTCCCATCCGCACCGACCGATTCGGGTTCGAACCCGAGATCGTCATGAAGAGCGCCAAGCGGAAATTGCGTATTTACGAGGTGCCCATCAGTTACCACGGCCGCACTTACGAGGAAGGCAAGAAGATCGGCTGGAAGGACGGCATTCAGGCGCTGGGCACGGTGCTGCGCTTCTGGCTGATCGACGACCTTTATGCGGCGCCGTACGGCCGAGGGGTGCTCAACAACCTCACCGGCACGCCGCAGTACATGACGTGGCTGGCCGGTAAACTGCGGCCGCACGTTGGCGATACGGTACTGGAAGTGGGCGCGGGGATCGGCAATCTCTCGGGACGGTTGATGTCGCGCCGCCTGGTGTATGTCGCGGCGGAAAAGGACCCGCTGCACTTGCACGCGCTGCGCAACCGCTTCCTGCGAACGCCCAACGTCATGGTTCAGCGCATCGATCCCGAGGCGCCGCAGGACTTCGCGGGGCTGGAGAACAGCTTCGACACGGTCCTCTGCCTGAATGTGCTGGAGTATCCGGACTCGCCGGGGCTGGTGATCGACACCCTGGGCGGCGCCTTGAAACCGAACGGCGTGCTGATTGCGCTGGTGCCGCAGGGGCCGAGCCTTTTCGGGAGCCTGGACCGAAGCCTGGGCCACCAGCGCCGTTTCAGCGCCCGCGAGATCCGCGCGCTGCTGGAGTCGCACGGTTTCACGGTGGAGCGCACTTACAATTTCAACCGCGCCGGGACGCCGCCGTGGTTCCTCTACAGCCGCTTATTCGGCTCCCGGAAAATCAGCAAGCTGGTGCTCAAGGTGTTCGATAAGACCGTCTGGATCTGGCGCCGCATCGACTGGCTGATGCCCTGGCGCGGGCTGTCGTTGATTCTGGTGGCGCGGAAGGGCGGCACGGACAGCAACGCGGCGCGAAGTTAATTCTCGGTGGGTACTGGATCGACGTGGTTGACTACCAGGATCTCGATGGGTGCCTTGCGGCGTTCCAGCTTGAGTCCCAGTTGCTCCTCGATGGCAATGGCGAGCGTCGGGCCGGATGGCGCCTCGGCCAGAGCCTTGTCGCTTGAGGCGGGCCGGCGCTCTTCGGGAACCCAGTGCAGCTTCAGGTCGTAGTAGCCCTTGAGGCCGGTCATGTCCAGCACGGGGAGGTCCGAGTGCCATGACAGAAACTCGGCGAACGATTCCATGGATATGCACGTGCCCGTGAAGCTGTAGTTGTCGGTGTTCCTATTGTGGTTATCGCTGTCCGGCACTTCCTTGAACTTGATGCCGTTCTTCCCAACCACCAGGCCATACACGGAAAACGGCTTGCTATCGCGATGCGTCTCCAGTTTGAAACGCTGCGCCAGCAGGTTGCGCAGCATGGCGCGATAGTTGGCTTGCCGCGTGGCGTAGTTGTCCCGGCCGAAACCTTCGGGGAACTTGGCGGAGATATCGAACCTGGCGGAATCCAGCCAGTCGGGACCGGAAATCTGGTAGTTCCTCATCCCATATGCCCGCGCAATCAGGCTCCGAAGGTCGATGTTCGTCGCCGTGAACCTTCCATGATCGGTACTGTCGGACTCGCTATTGGATTGGGACTGATTGGGCTTGACCGACGCAACCTCGAACTCCTGTCCCATGGCCGCCAATGCCAGGCAGACCATCGAAGTAAGTGCCAATATGACTCGCATACCACCATATCGACGTGGCGAGCCGCCTATGGTTAGGAAGGCGGGGCGGATGAATCGCCGGCGGCGAAATCCTGGGTGCTGTCCCTCGGGTTCGGCGGGCTGCTGATCTGCATTGTCGGCGCGGCGGCCGGCACGTTTCTGGTGCTGAGCCGCGTGCGGTGGGATGAAGCCCAAACGCGCAAGACCTTTCTCGAACGCGAAACGCACGCCGCGCTGGATTCTTACGCGCGGTCCCTCGAAGCCGAGGAGCGGGAACCGTTTCGCGCGTTGCGGTCGGAAACCGAGGCCTATTGGCGCGTGCTGGACCGCACCCTATCGTGGCCTCCCGAAGAGCGCAACCGCCTGCGGTATTCGTTCTTCTACAACGAACTGGTGCCGCGCCGCACGGCCATGCTGCAAATTGCCGACCGCATCGCCACGGTCAATGAGCGCGGATTGAATCGCTCGGAAGAGCGATTGGCGGCGTCGTCGGTCGGCCTGCGGCGGTGGATATTGGAACTCTGATCTCGAAATCGCCGCCAGGATAGAGCACCTGACGCTGGCTCAGATTCACGCAGCCCCGGCGGACACTCAGCGCGCCAGTTGAGCCATCACACGCCCAAGTGCTTCCTCACCGGGCGCGGCCCCTCCGCACACGCCGCTCCTGATCTCCCAAAGTTGCACGGCCATGGTGACGTTGGCCTCGGCGGATTCGTGGGCGGTGGCACTTCTCAGCCGGCGTTCCGCTTTGTTCGCCATGGCCAGCACGTCATCGACACCGCTCCGGCCGGCCACGCAACGGTTCGAGGCGTCGATGGTGGCGCGCAGCAACGCAAGGCTGCGGCGGATGCGCTCGGCGGACGACAGTCCGCGCAGCGACGGGTCCATGGCGACGATGTCGTCCAGTAACTGCAGCCGCTCCCGATAGTCCGGGTTCGACGGCGCCAGGCGCACGGCTTCGCGAAACGCGCTCTGCGCCGGCGCGAAATCGCCCGACGTCAGATTGGCCTCGCCCAAGCCGGCGTACGGCCCGGGGTCGGACGGCGCTTCGGTTTTCCACGCCATCAACTCGGCGCGCGCCTGCTCACGCTCCTCCAAACGATTGAGGACATCGACCAGTTCCTTGCGCGCCTGAAGCCGGCCCTCCGCCGAAGAGCCGCGCCAGGCCCCGTAAATGGCGCGATGGTAATCGCGAACGGCCTGCTGCGGATTGTCGCGCTTCACCGCAAGACGCGCCATCCCGAGGTTGACCGGCCCGTTATTGGGACGCGTGCGCAGCAGGGTGTCGAAGGCGATTTCGGCTTCCTCCAGGTGCCCGGCCTCGGTTAGCGCCCGCGCCAGCGCGAGCCGGTGCTCCTCGTTGTGCGAGATGGAGAGAGCGCTGCGAAACTTACTTACGGCGTCTTCGTAACGGCCGCTTTCCTCCAGCACCGTGCCCTGCTGGAACTGGCGTAGCGCCCGGCCTTGCCTCTCGGAACGGTAATAGTAAGCCAGGAATCCGGCCAGTCCGATCGCCAGCGCCAGTGCTATGGCGATGCGCATGAGACTGGTGACCGGCGCGGGCGACGGCTCGGCGGGCGCGGAAGACGGCGGGCCGTTCTTCTCCACGCCGTAAGCCCCCAGGATGCCGGGGAGCGTGATGACGCCGGTGAGTTGGCGTAGATCGGTCCGGCTGACCACCGGCAGCACCTTCAGGCCGGTCTCGGCCATGCGGCGCATCGCGGTGTCCAGTGAATCGTCCGCGAAGATGCTGTGAGCGCCTGCCGCGCCGGGATCGAGGAGCGCTGCCACGGCTTCCCGATCGAGACCCGCGGCCAACGTCCGGCCCAACTGCGCGGCGGTCACCATCCCCAGCAGACCTTGTTGGTCCACCACGGGCCACGCTTCGTCCTCCGGATTCACGCGGTCGAACGCCGCAGCGACGGCCTCGCCGGCCGAGAGCACCGTCGAAGGCTGCCGGCTGCCGAGCCCCACCACCAACTGCTCTTCCCGATCGCGCGCGCCAGTTGGCAGGTAGATGCCGTCCTGATGCAGCAGAGCCTCGTAAGTGGGGTCCTCCTGGTAGCGGCAAGCGATGAAGTAGGCGATGAGGTTGGAGATCATCAGCGGCACCACGATGGTGTAGTCGCGCGTGACCTCGAAGATCATGATCACCGAAGTGAGCGGCGTTCTCACCACGCCGGCGAAGGCGGTGCCCATCCCTACCAGGGCGTAGGCGCCGACGCTTCCAGTGTAATCGGGCAGTAGCAGATGGACGGCGCCGCCGAATGCGCCTCCCAGCATGCCGCCGATGAAGAGCGTCGGGCCGAAGATGCCGCCCGAGTTGCCGGAGGCGTAGCTGGTGGCCGTGGCGACAACCTTGAGCAGCACCAGCAGAGCCATGGTGGTGAGAAGCATCTCGCCGTTCAGCGCCTTGCCGACATAGGCGTAGCCCACGCCCAGAACCTCGGGCACTTTCCAACCGAGGATTCCCATCAACAGTCCGCCTGCCAGCGGCTGAATCCAGATGGTGCTCTTCGGCAGGCTCTTGAACCGCCGGCGCAGGCCGAGAAGCAGCTTTACGAAGGCGACCGAGACGAATCCCCCGGCTACGCCCAGGACGGCATAAAAGGCGAATTCCAGTGGGTGGACCAGTTCGTAAGCCGGCACGTGGAACAGCGGCTCGTCGCCCAGGAGTAAGTGCAGCACGGTCCAGGAGGTGGCCGAACTGAGCGCGATGGAACCCAGCAAGGGGGCGTTCAGATCGCCAACGATTTCCTCCAGGCTGAAAAAGACGCCGGCGATGGGCGTGTTGAAGGCGGCCGCCAACGCCGCCGCAGCACTAATGGGGATGAGCGTGCGGATGGAGCGTGGACTCAGTCCCAGGCGGCGGCCCAACGTGGAGCCGATGCCGGCGGCGATATGCACGGAAGGCCCTTCGCGTCCGAGAGCGATGCCGCTGGCGAGCGTGGTGGCGCAACAGATGAACTTGCCGACGGCCGTGCGGAACGGGACGATGCCGTTATTGAGGAACAGGGCGGCCTTGGTTTGCGGAATTCCGCTGCCGCGCGCTTCGGGGAAATATCGCCACAGCAGGAAGCCCGCGGCCAACGAGCCGGCTACCGGAACGGCGAACCGGCGCCATGCGGCCGCTCCGGCGGGGTACATTCGCGCGCCCAGATTCTCCGTGACCAGAATGAACGCAACCACCACGAGGCCGATAACCGCCCCGATCATCACAGTCAGCACCAGTAAGACTTTGCCTTCGTGCCGTTGACCGATCTCCGTCAATAATTCGCTCCAATCACGATTCTACGGTGAAATCCCGATCAGGGCAGGCCGGGACCTCTGCAGCATATCGCGACGCTGCCGGCGGCGAAATCCTGTCGGGACAGGATTCTATCCGGAAGTGCGCTTTCATTACACTGAAACATGAGGAGGTGTCGTGCGCGCACCGAAAGCGCCCTGGCTGGTGCTGTCCCTCGGGTTCGGCGGGCTGCTGATCTGCATTGTCGGCGCGGCGGCCGGTACGTTTTTCGTTCTGAGCCGCGTGCGGCAGGATGAAGCCCAGGCGCGCAAGACCTTTCTCGAACGGTTAGGCGCGCTCGATCAGATCCGCGCGCAGATTTATCTCTCGGGTACGTATGTGCGCGACATGCTGCTCTCGCCCGATCCAAGCGGCGCGGAAGCGCAGACCGCCCGGCTGGCGCCTCTCGAACGCGAAACGCACGCCGCGCTGGATTCTTATGCGCGGTCCCTCGAAGCCGAGGAGCGGGAACCGTTTCGCGCGTTGCGGTCTGAAATCGAGGCCTATTGGCGGGTGTTGGACCGCACCCTATCCTGGTCGCCCGAAGAGCGCAACCGCCTGCGGTATTCGTTCTTCTACAACGAACTGGTGCCGCGCCGCACCGCCATGCTGCAAATCGCCGACCGCATCGCCACGGTCAATGAGCGCGGATTGAATCGCGCGGAAGAACAATTGGCGGCGTCGTCGGTCGGCCTGCGGCGGTCGCTGATGCTGACGTTCGCCATCGAACTGGCTGGCAGTGCGCTGCTGGCGCTGCTGACCATCGGTCACACGCTGCGGCTGGAGCGGGAACTGGAACGGCGGTTGGAAGAGAATACCCAGGCGCGCGCCGACCTGCGGGAGTTGTCGGCGCGGCTGGTGCGCGCGCAGGAGAACGAGCGGCGCAACCTGGCCCGGGAGTTGCACGATGAAGTCGGACAGTCGCTCTCGGCCATCCGCATGGAGGCGGAGAGCGCCGAGTGCGCCGAATCGCCCGACGAAATCCGCGAGCACCTGTCTTCCATTCGCAACATGGCGGAGCGAACGGTGAACGAAGTTCGCGACCTGGCGCTGCTGCTGCGGCCGTCGATGCTGGACGATTTCGGACTGGTTCCCGCGCTGAACTGGCACGCGCGCGAAATGACCAAGCGGACGGGGATCGACGTGGTGGTGTCGGCGGACGAGGACTCGGGCGATCTGCCGGAGGAACACAAGACCTGCATTTACCGCCTGGTGCAGGAAGCCTTGAACAACTCCGCGCACCACGCCAACGCGCGCACCGTCGAGGTTACTGTGCGGCGCGAGAGCGAGCGGGTACTGTTCACGGTGCGGGACGATGGGGCTGGTTTCGATACGCGGTTTGTGCGCGGCCTGGGCCTGCTGGGCATGGAAGAGCGCGTACGCCGCCTGGGCGGGCGGCTGCGCATCGAGTCCCAACCGGGACGCGGAACCCTGGTGAGCGCCGAGTTGCCGCTGGTGGATCTGGCTCGAAAAAACGAACATGACATCCATTCGAATCCTGTTGGCTGACGACCATGCGGTGGTGCGCGACGGCCTGCGCGCGCTGATCGAGAAACAACCGGACATGGCCGTGGTGGCCGAAGCCGCCGATGGACGCGAGTGCCTGCTGATGGCCGAGGAGCAGTCGCCCGACATCGTGATGATGGACATCGCCATGCCCAATATGAACGGCATGGAAGCCACGCGGCGGATCCTCGCAACCAACCCGCACTGCGCGGTGGTGATCCTGAGTATGCACCAGGACGAGAGCTACGTGCTGGGGTCGCTGAAGGCCGGAGCGAAAGGATACCTGCTGAAGGACTCGCCGCGGACGGAAGTGGTGGAGGCCATCCGCGCGGTGTCGCAGGGCCGTCCGTTTCTCACGCGCAAGATCGCAAGGATTCTGCAGGAGGACTATATCACCCTCATGCAGCGGCGGGGCGTGGAGGACAGCTACGACCTGCTGACGGACCGCGAGCGCGAGGTTCTGCAGTTGGTCGCCGAAGGACGGACCAACAAGGAAGTGGCGACCGACCTCAACATCAGCTTGACCACGGTGGAGACGCACCGCACTCACATTCTGCAGAAACTCGGACTGCACAGCGTGCCGGAGTTGATTCTGTACGCCGTCCGCAAGGGGATCATCTCGTAACAGGTGGCCCGTCACACGGCGCGCAGGCGTTCGGCGGCGGCTTCCGGCGTGATGTCGCGCTGCGGCGTGGCGAGCATTTCGTAACCCACCAGAAACTTCCGTACCGTCGCCGAGCGCAGCAGCGGCGGATAGAAGTGCGCGTGGAAATGCCACTCGTCGTGCGGCGCGCCATCGGTGGGCCGCTGATGAAAGCCCAGCGAATAAGGGAACGACACGTGGAATAGCCGGTCGTATCGCGCCGTGGTGCGCTTCAGGATGTCCGCCAGACCGTCGCGCTCGGCGTCCGTCAAGCCGTCCAGCGATGTCAGGTGACGCTTGCTCACGACCATGGTCTCGAACGGCCAGATGGCCCAGAAGGGGACCACCGTAACGAAACTCTCATTCTCATCCAGCACGCGCTCGCGCGATGAGAGTTCGAGGTTGGTGTAGTCGCAGAGCAGGCAACTGTGGTGCGCGCCGCGCCAGGCCAGTTGCGACTCCTGCTCGGTCGCTACTTCGTTCGGCAGGCTGTGGCTCGACCAGATCTGGCAGTGCGGGTGCGGATTGCTGGCCCCCATCATGGCGCCGCGGTTCTCGAAGATTTGCACGTAGCCGATCAATTCGCGGCGGCCGAGATCGAGGAACTGCTCCACCCAGGTGTCCACCACGCGCCGCAAGTCGGCCAGTTCCATATTGGCGATGGTCAGGTTGTGCTTCGGTGAAAAGCAGATCACCCGGCAAATGCCGGGCTCGGATTCGGCGATCAGCAGCCCATCGCGTTCGAAGCGCTCGACGGGCGTCGAGGGCTTAAGCGCGGCGAAATCATTCTCGAAAACGAAGGTCGAATCGTAGTGAGGATTCCGCACGCCGCCGGCGCGCGCGTTGCCGGGGCAGAGGTAGCAGTCCGGATCGTAGTCGGGCTGCCGCGGCGTGTCGCCGGTCTCGGTTTGTCCCTGCCACGGACGTTGGGTACGGTGCGGCGAGACCAGCACCCACTGGCGCGTGAGCGGATTGAAGCGGCGATGCGGATCCTGATTCCAGTCGAACATGTCCCTACCATGGTAAGCCAGCGCTGGGCTCTGGAATTTCCGAAAAGGGACCGCGCTACCCCTTCAGCGTCCGAACCAGTCAGAATGTGGTTAGGGAGCGGAACAGATCACCGATATGCCCGACTACTTGCACCCGCGCGACGAAATTCTGCAGGCCATGGAGCGAATCTATCGCTACCGTATGACCACCACATCGGGAGGAAACCTCTCGATCCGCGAGACCAATGGCGACGTGTGGATCACGCCGGCACGCCTCGACAAAGGCGCGCTGCGCCGCGATGACATTGTCCGCGTGTTGCCGGACGGGAGCGTCGATGGAACCGGCCGGCCGTCTTCGGAACTACCGCTGCACCAGGAAATCCGCCGGCGCCGTCCGGAACTGGCGGGGATCGTGCATGCCCACCCGGTAGCCCTGGTGGCCTTCAGCCTGGTGCACCGCGTGCCCGAGACGCGGCTGTTTCACCAGTCCCGGCACGTCTGCGGCGAGGGCGGATTTGCACCCTACGAACTCCCCGGCAGCGCCGCGCTGGGCGATTCCGTGGCTACGGCTTTCGAGAGCGGATACAACTGCGTCATTCTGGAAAACCACGGCGTAGTCACCGCCGGCCTGACGTTTCAGGAAGCCTTCCGCCGTTTCGAGACTTTCGAATTCACGGCCAAGACCATCATCAAGGCGAGCATGCTGGGCGAAGTGCGATCGCTCACCGACGACCAGATTGCGCTGGAACGCCACCGGGCGGCATCCACGGACGAGTTCGAGCGCGATGCGCCCACGAGCGCGGAAGCCGAAGTGCGGCGCACGCTCGGCTTATTCGTCCACCGCGCCTATCGCCAGCGCCTGTTCATCAGCACGCAGGGAACCTACTCGGCGCGTCTCGATGGCGAGTCGTTCGTGATTACACCGGCTGCCATGGACCGCGGTACGCTGGGCGTCGGCGACCTGGTGCTGGTGCGCGGCGGCCGGCATGAAGCCGGGAAAGCGCCCAGCCGCGCGGCCGGATTGCACGAGGCCATTTACCGCCGGCATCCGGAAGTGGGCGCCATCATCAACGCCTATCCGGTGAACGCCACGGCCTTCAGCGTGACCGGCGCGGAGTTGGACACGCGCACCATTCCGGAGAGCTACGTGGTGGTCCGGCACGTGGGCCGCGCGCCCTTCGGGCTGCAATTCGAAGGGCGGGAGGAACTGGCGCAGCGCCTCTCGCCGCAGCAACCGGCGATGGTCCTGGAAAACGATGGCGTGCTGGTCACGGGCTCCACGGTGCTGGAAGCGTTCGACCGCCTGGAAGTGCTGGAATCGACCGCCGAGGCCCTCATCAACTGCCGCACGGTCGGCTCGTTGAAGCCTCTCTCCGCCGACGTCACGCGCGAACTGGACAAGGCGTTCTTTGGAGTCTGATGTGGAGCGGGCTGGGTGCCGACCTGCTCCACAACAAGCTACTTCGCCGCCGCGTTCAGCAGTCCTCGCCCGCGAAGCCACGCCTCTAAACGCGCGGGCCAACTGGAGAGCGTCGCATCCGTCGAGGCCAGGCCGACGCCGTGCGGCCCATTCTCATAAATGTGCAGTTCGGCCGGGACGCCCGCCTTGCGCAACGCCAGGAAGAAACTGACGCTGTTCTCCACCGGCACGGTGCGGTCGTTGGCGGTGTGGAACAGGAACGTCGGCGGGGTCTGCGCGTTCACCTGCGATTCATTCGAGAGATTATCCACCAGCGCCGCGTCGGGCGTGTTTCCCAGCAGCATGGTACGCGACCCGACGTGCGCAAACGGCTCGTGGAGCGAGATGACGGCGTAACATAGCACCAGAAAATCGGGGCGGCTGCCGACGCGGTCGATGGCGTCGGGCGCGTCGGCTTTGCCGGAATCGTAATGCGTGCCGGCGGTGGACGCCAGGTGTCCACCCGCGGAGAATCCCATGATGCCGATGCGCCCGGGATCGACGCGGTATTGTTCGGCTTTGTATCGCACCGTGCGGATGGCGCGCTGCGCGTCTCCGAGCTCGATGGGGTGATGGTAGCGGGGGCCCAGGCGATACTTGAGGACGAACGCCGCAACACCGATGGAATTCAGCCAGGTGGCCACCTGCTCACCTTCCTTGTCCATGGAGAGGTGCTGATATCCGCCACCGGGACACACGATCACGGCGGCGCCCGTGCCGCGGCCGGCGGGAACCAGGTGGGGCGTCAAGGAAGGCTGGTCTTCATCCGCCGCACCCAGGGCGCCGGGAGCGCCATCGGGCCACAGCAGGTCGGGTTTCGGCGGGGCGGGGGGTTGCGCGAAAAGCCCTCCGGCCAGGCAGACAATCAGGCACCAGGAAAGTCGCATAAGGCTTACGGTAACACCCTCAGATCGCCTTTGCTCCATACGGTCTGACGGCCCACGCCCACCCAGCGCGCGGCCCGCAGCCAGGGCAGGAATTCCGCAAGTTCGCCCTGGTACTCCGCCTCTCCGGTGAAGCCGCCCAAGGGGTGTACTTGTCCAGTGCGCGCGCTCTTGCGTTCCAGGTGGGTCCAAACCAGTTGGCAATCGATCATGCGGATGTCGGCGGCGCGTTCCGCCAGGCCGCGATAGTCTACTGCCAGCGGTCCGGCGCCGTAGAGCGAGCGGAGTGTTCCGATGCGGTCGCGCAGCCGGCCAAAGAGCACCGGGAACTCGGGCCGGTCGGTCACCCGGCCGCCGGCTTTGAGCTCGGTCGGGGTCAGGAAGCGGACGCGTACCCGGTCCACGGGGTCGGGCTGCGGAGCGAGCGAAATCACGGTGGGACGTCCCGGCCCTTCGCCAGCGGGCATAGTCCGGTCTTCCAGATCGAGCCGGTCTACCCCCACCAGTTCCGCGCGTCCGCGGCCGGGGCCCAGCCCTTGGATGGCCAGTTGATCGAAGGCCGTTCGAAACCGGGCGACCGCCGGGCCATGCAGGTCGAAAATGTGGACATCCACGAAGAAGTCCGCGTCAGGGGCGATCGAGAGCCCGTCCAGGTGGGAAGCGCGGAAAACGAAGGGCCGGGGCCAATCCGCCAGGCCGCTGGGCGATTTTCCCAGGGCGGTTCCCGGCCGGAAGAGGCGGGCGTATTCGGCGGGCGTGGCGGCGTCGCGCAGGAGTGTTCCGAACGCGCCGCGCAAGACATTGGTGCTCTTGCCGGGCGGAAAGAACAGCCCGTCGATCGCGCGGAACCGAAATCGGAATCTGAAGAACTCGAAGGTCACGTCAGGCGAGGCAGCCCCTGTTGTATAATGGTAGGGCATTTGGCTCTAGTTTTCCGCTTCGTGAGAAGAAAGAGGGGTTGCGTGAGTCCATCCGCAGCCCCTTTTTGTTTAGGGGCAGTTGCGCGGGCCAGTGCAGTTTAGCAAAGAAGAAGGATTATAGGCAGATGAAAGAAAAAGGTACAGTGAAGTGGTTCAACGCAGCCAAGGGCTACGGCTTTATCCAACGGGAGAACGGAGAGGACGTCTTCGTGCATTTCTCGGCGATCCAGACACAAGGCTATCGCAGCTTGGATGAAGGCGCAAAGGTGGAATTCGAAGTGACGAAGGGGCCCAAAGGCCTGCAGGCGACCAACGTTACCACGGCCTAATCGGGGATTGCGCGGACCGGCCGCCGCCAGTGTCCGGTCCGCGCTGCAGTGAAATTCTAAACCTGGAGGTTTATGAGCAAAGAGGATTGCATCGAAGTAACCGGCACGGTTTTGGAGAAGTTTCCGAGTGGATTATTCAGTGTGCAACTGGAACATGAGCGTGTAGTCCTGGCCCACCTCGCCGGTCGCTTGCGGCGCAATCGCATCCGCGTCCTGGCGGGCGACAAAGTCACCCTCGAATTGTCGCCGTACGATCTCAGCAAGGGCCGTATCACTTTTCGGCACCGGTAGTACCGATACCCCCATTCCTCGAACGATTTGCGTCCTTCTTACGCGTTTCGCGCGAGAACGCACATATCTTCCCCCTAAAGACGTGCTACAAGACAGATGGAATGCGTCCACACGAATCCAGATGCCAGGTTCGCACGAATAGCCGCGATGCCATCGCGCCATAGATTGACGTTGATTTCATGAAAGAGCTGGATCGAAGTCTTACGAAACGTCGCCTTCGCGTGCGGCACCCGGCTATAATCAAGCCAGAGGCAAGGGTGGAAAAGCCAAGAAGCGCTCAGAACCGGTCGAGGAAACCTGCCGTGGAACCCGTCGAGGATCTAACTGCAATTCTTTCGCAAAAAGTTGTCGGACAACCGGCCGTGACTCGCGTCATCGTGCCGTACATCCAGATGTATCAAGCCGGCCTGGCCCCGGAAGGCCGTCCGGTGGGTGTCTTCCTGCTGCTGGGACCGACCGGCACGGGCAAGACCAAAACCGTGGAAGCGCTGGCCGAGGTCCTGCATGGCAGTGAAAAGAATCTGCTGAAGGTGGACTGCGGCGAGTTCCAGATGGAGCACGAAGTCGCCAAACTGATTGGCGCTCCTCCAGGGTATCTGGGCCATCGCGAAACGCAGCCCATGCTGACTCAGCAGAAACTGACGGCGGTGACCAGCGAGAAGTGCAATCTGTCGCTGGTGCTGTTCGACGAAATCGAGAAAGCCGCGCCCTCCATGACGCGCTTGCTGCTGGGGGTTCTCGACAAGGGCCTTTTGCGCCTGGGCGACAACTCCACGGTCAATTTCGAACGCAGCCTGGTTTTCCTCACCAGCAATTTGGGCGCGCGCGAGATGATGCGCGAGATCAGCCCCGATTTCGGCTTCCAGTCGTTCAAGGGAGCCCCGCGCAGCGATCTCACCAGTAAACTGCAAAACATCGCCCTGGTGGCCGTGCGGAAACGGTTCTCGCCGGAATTCGTCAACCGCATCGATTGCATCATCACCTACCAGCCGTTGACCGCGGAATCTCTGTCGGCCATTCTCGACCATCACATCGCCGACCTGCAAAACCATGTCAACACGCGCCTGGGCAACCGCTCGTTTACGCTGGAGGTGCCGCCCGAGACCCGGCAATTCCTATTGGAGAAAGGGACCAGTCCCGAATACGGCGCACGGGAGTTGAACCGCACGATTCACCGCATGTTGACCCAGCCGCTGGCGACGCTGGTGGCGACCAATCAGCTCACTCCCGGCGCGCAGGTGCTGGTGGGGGTAGATGAGGACCGCGAGAAGCTCACCATCCAGTCCCAGGGGTCGGTGGGCGTCCCGGCACCGGCGCATCCCACGGTGCTGCTGGTGGACGACAATCGCGATCTGCTACGTTTCCTGGAACGCCTGATGGCCGACGCCGGATGGACCCTGTTAACCGCCGAATCGGCCACCGAAGCCCGGCGCCTGGCCCTGGAACACAAGCCCAATGCCGCTCTGCTCGATTACATGCTGCCGGATGGCAACGGCGTGGAGTTGGGAGTCGAATTCCTGCAGGCGGTGCCTAATATGCTGGTGATCATGATGACTGGTACGATTCTGCCGCCCGAGGAAGAGGCCTTGTGCGAAGAGCACAACTTCCCGGTTTTGCGGAAGCCGTTCCTGGCATCGGATGTGATGAACCAGATCCGCGGACGCCTGGCCCCTGCGGCCGCCGTCAGCCGCTAATAACGCCCGCCGACGCCTGGCGCGCGTGCAAGCCGCCGGGGGCCGACGCTTGCGCTCCGTAGCGCTCTATCTTCTCCACCAGTTCGGCAAGCACCGGGGGCTTGCCGATGTAATCGTCCATGCCGGACTCCAGGCACCGTTCCCGATCGCCTTTCATGGCGCATGCCGTCATGGCGATGATCGGGACATGCGCATGCGTGGATGCTTCGACGCGGCGGATGGCGCGCGTGGCTTCGAAGCCGTCCATCTCAGGCATGTGAACGTCCATCAAGACCAGATCGAAGCATTCCCGGCCGACGCGGGCAACGGCTTCGACTCCGTTGACGGCCAGGGTCGCGGTATGTCCAAGCCGTTTCATGAGCTGGAGCATTACCTTCTGATTGACCACATTGTCTTCCACCACCAGGATGGAGAAGACATGGCTCCCGGGGCCCACGGGGAGGGCGGTTTCCCGATCCACGGGAGCGGCGCCGTGGCAGGGCGCGAGCAGGCAGGTGAAGTGGAAACGGCTGCCTCGGTCCACTTGGCTCTCCAGCCAGATGCGCCCGCCCATCAAGTCAACCAGGCGGCTGCAAATGGCAAGGCCCAGCCCGGAACCTCCGAAACGCCGGGTGGTGGAGTTGTCGGCCTGGCGGAACGCTTCGAACACCAAAGCCTGCTTCTCGGGCGGAATGCCGATGCCCGTATCCGTAACCTGGAAATGGACCTCTACAGTGTCGCCCGCGCCTCCGGAACTCTCCACGTCCACGCGTACGCTTCCGGCGGCGGTGAATTTGATGGCGTTGCCCAGCAGGTTGATCAGGATCTGGCGAATCCGGCTGGCATCTCCCAGGAGCACATCGGGCACTTCGGGAGCCACTGAGAAGTACAGTGGCAGCGACTTCTTCCAGGCGAAACTCTGCACGGTGGCGACGGCGGAAGCCACGCATTTGTGTACGGAAAAAGGCGCTACCTCAAGCGGCAAGCGGCCGGCTTCGATACGGGAGAAGTCCAGGATATCGCTCAGCAGCTTGAGCAGTACCTCGCCCGAGTCTTTCACCGCGACCAGGTTCTCCCGCTGCTCGGGGTTGAGTTCGGTGGCCAGCACCAGATCGGTGAGGCCCAGAACGCCGTTCAGGGGAGTGCGGATTTCGTGGCTCATGGTGGCCAGAAACTCGCTCTTCAGGCGGCTGCATTCCTCGGCACTGGCTTTGGCCTGGAGCAACTCGCGGGTGCGGTGCGCCACCATGGTCTCCAGTTGTGCCCGATCCTTGTTGAGACGGTGCAGACGCCAGCGAATGACGGTGTATCCAACACCTCCCAGAAATAGGGCCGCCAGCCCGAGGGCCCACCACTGCAGGTGCGCATTCGGTAAGGTCCGGGGTGCCGTGTGGAAGTCGCCGTGCGGCGAGGCGGCCATGCGGATGGCGAGGTTGGCCCGCTCATCTCCCGCGTGGGAATGCCGGAAGTTGTGGCGCACGCACGCTGCAAGCCGCGTCGCGAAGGGTCGCGACGCCTCTGGACAGACAGACCGTGCGGCCCAGCGGCGAAATGGGTCTGGAACCGCCAGGCAGCCCGATGAGTCGGGATGCGGCACGTACGAGTACGTGCGGAACAACGTCGAGCCGGCCTGTGAGAGGGTCGGGGTAAGGCTTCCCGATTCGCCTGCGCGGAGGGCGAATAGGGCAAGACCGGCCAGCAGTCCAGGCCACAGGTGGCGCGAAGAAGCTGCCATACACCTCCGGTTCTCTTATCGACAAAAGACCGATGGTCATTAGCCGCGATTTGTCACAGGGGAACGGACGGAGTCCCGCGGACGGGGCGAAAACCACGGGGACAGACGGAACTGTCCGCCCGGCGTAGAGCAACACACTGTTTTTTCGAACGGGGTTGCGCGCCAGTCCCCAGGTTTTCGCAAATACAGGTAGGCCACGTGGTGGGCGCACTTCCCGGTACGGCAGCGCGAGGGAAGGAACCGAAAAAAAGCGCGCTCCCCGGGGTATCCGGAGAGCGCGCCGATGAAACGCTACTGGTTAATGCTTAGTAATCCATCTCGGGGCCGCCGTGGCCGCCGGGACCGGGCATTGCCTGTTTCTTTTCCGGAATCTCCGCGATCATGGCTTCCGTGGTGAGCATCAGCGAAGCGATGGACGACGCGTTCTGCAGCGCCGACCGGGTCACCTTGGTGGGATCGATCACGCCGGACGCAACCAGGTCTTCATAAGTGTCCGTCTGGGCGTTGAAACCGAAGTTGGGGTTGGCGTTGTCCAGAATCTTGCCGACGACAATGGCGCCTTCCGTACCGGAATTCACCACGATCTGGCGGATGGGCTCTTCGCAGGCGCGGCGTACGATGTTCACGCCGATCTGCTCGTCGCCATCCAGTTTCAGGGTTTTGAGAGCCACCGCGGCTCGTAGCAGGGCCACGCCGCCGCCGGGAACGATGCCTTCCTCGACCGCTGCGCGAGTGGCATGCAGGGCATCTTCCACGCGAGCTTTCTTTTCCTTCATTTCGGTCTCGGTGGCTGCGCCGACCTTAATCACCGCCACGCCGCCGGCGAGTTTCGCCAGGCGTTCCTGGAGTTTCTCGCGGTCGTAATCGGAGGTGGTCTCGTCGATCTGGGCTTTGAGTTGCTTGATGCGGCCCTGGATGTCCTTATCCTTGCCGGCGCCATCGACGATGGTGGTATTGTCCTTGTCCACCGTGATGCGCTTGGCGCGGCCCAGGTCGTCCAGTTTGACGCCTTCCAGCTTGATGCCGGTCTCTTCCATGATAGCCTTACCGGCCGTCAGGATGCCGATATCCTCGAGCATCGCCTTGCGGCGGTCGCCGAAGCCCGGAGCCTTTACGGCGCAGGCGTTCAGGGTGCCGCGCAGCTTGTTGACCACCAGGGTGGCCAGCGCTTCGCCTTCCACTTCCTCGGCGATGATCAGCAAGGGCTTGCCTGCACGGGCGATCTGCTCGAGCACAGGGAGCAGGTCCTTCATATTGCTGATTTTCTTTTCGTGGATCAGGATGTAGGGATCTTCCAGAACCACTTCCATGCGCTCGGCGTCGGTCACGAAGTAGGGCGAAAGATAGCCGCGGTCGAACTGCATACCTTCCACGGTATCCAGCTCGGTGGACATGGTCTTGGACTCTTCGACCGTGATCACGCCGTCCTTGCCGACCTTCTTCATGGCGTCGGCAATGATCTTGCCGATGGTGCTGTCGCTATTGGCGGAAATGGTTCCCACCTGGGCGATCATGTCGCCGGAAACCGGCTTGGAGAGTTTCTTGACTTCCTCGGTGGCCACTTCTACGGACTTTTCGATACCGCGCTTCAGGGCCATCGGGTTGGCGCCGGCGGCAACCGCCTTCACGCCTTCACGATAAATCGCCTGGGCCAGAATGGTGGCGGTGGTGGTGCCGTCGCCGGCCACATCCGAGGTCTTCGACGCCACTTCGCGAACCATCTGGGCGCCCATGTTTTCGAGCGGGTCCTTCAGCTCGACTTCTTTCGCGACGGTGACACCGTCCTTGGTAATGGTCGGGCCGCCGAACTTTTTCTCGAGGACCACGTTGCGCCCTTTGGGGCCGAGGGTCACTTTCACGCAATCGGCCAACTGGTTGACGCCACGCAGGATCGCCTGACGGGATGCTTCAGAATAAACAATTTGTTTTGCCATCGTTCATCGACTCCTTAGGAAGCCTTCTTCGCCTTCGTGGGCTGGGCTTCGAGAATTCCGAGGACTTCGTCCTCGCGCATGATCAGATACTCTTCGCCATCCAGTTTGATGTCGCTGCCGGAGTACTTGCCGAACAGAATCCGGTTGCCGGCTTCAACATCCAGCGGAACCAGACTGCCGTTTTCCAGGCGTTTGCCCTTCCCAACGGCCACAACTTCACCTTCCTGGGGCTTTTCTTTGGCTGAATCCGGGATATACAAGCCGCCTTGCATTTGCTCTTGTTGTTCAACGCGCTTGACCACAATCCGGTCATAGAGCGGACGAATTTTCATGGACATTACCTCCCTGAATGAGTGTCTAGAAGTAGTTTGGTTTACGGGTGGACCACGTCTCTGCTTCTAGCGTGGTTCCAATATCAATTATTAGCACACTCCTCTGGAGAGTGACAAGATTCGCCCGTAAGCCTTTGCGTTAATTAATCCTATTGTACTTGACAGAAACCCGCTCAAGGTATCTTCGCGTCCCGATGGCATGCGCCAGTTTAAGCTACGACTTCAAAGATCCCGAGCTTGCGATTCTTCCGTACCGAGTGCCAAACAAAGCACTTACCGTTCATGGAGACATACACTCCGGGCGCCAGGGTCTGCACGAATGCCAGGGCGGTCCCAAGGTTGAAGATTCCGTCCGAACTGCCAAACGTGTAGGGCACCATGGCGCCGGTCAGTACGATGGTCTTATTGGCGATACCCTTGCCAGTGACGCCCTGGCCCAGTACCGCGGCGGTGTCCTGCATGGAGTCGGTACCGTGGGTGATGACGATGCGGCGCTCCCGTGCGCGCACGCAACGCCGCAGGATCATCCGGCGTTGTTCCCCGGTCATCTCCAGGCTGTCGATCATCAGCAGGGTCTGAACCTTCACGTCCAGCCGGCAGCGCCCCAGGCGCAACATGTCGTCCAGATGCGTCTTTTTGAAGAACAACTCTCCGGTCAACTCGTTGTACTCCTTGTCGAAGGTGCCGCCGGTGACGAAGATGCGAATCGGATCGGAGTGCATAACCTTTACGTATAGCGCAGCCCGCTTCGCGCCGGCGACCCGCCGATGCTTTGCGGGCTAATGCTCTCTTGGCAGGCAGCCGATATGAGTTCCAGGGAGCGATTCCGGCGATGCGTTTCTGTGTTGTGGCGATGGCGGTGGGACTAGGTGCGTTGGGAGCCGCATATGCTGCCGAGCCTGGCCCTGCCGCGCCCGATCCTTTCGGGCTAAACAATCTGGGCGTCAAACTGACCGACGAGGCGCGGTATAGCGAAGCGGAGACCGCCTACCGGCAGGCGCTCGATGAGTGGGCCAAGCGGGGCGAGACGCGGGAAACTGCGCACAACCGCGGGATTGTACAGGAAAATCTCGGGTCTCTGCTGCAGATCACGGGGCGGTACGACGAGTCCGAGGTTCTGCTCACCCAGGCCCTTGTCCAGTTTCAGGCAACTACGGGAGAATCCAGCCCCAATGTCGGAGGGGCATTGGAGAGACTGGCCGTGCTCTACCGGGTCAAGGGCGAGTTCCTCAAGGCCGAGTCTTGCGCGCTCGGCGCCGAAGCCATGCTGCCTGAGCCGGCGCGAGCCGGGAACCGCATAATATTGGCTTCGATTTACATTGAAGAAGCCCGTTTCGCGGATGCGCGAAGGGCACTCGAGCCGGCTGTGGCAGGCGCCAAAGGATGGTTCGCAGTGGCAGTCAACGCCGTCATGGCCGCCGCCGCGCTCGGCGAGGAGAAACTGGAAGACGCAGAACGGCTAGCCGGGCGCGCACTGGACCTTGCCAACGTGGTCTTGCCGCCGGACGACGCAGCCCTGGTGTCCATTTGGAACACCATGGGGCAGGTCTACCGCCTTCAGGGACGCCCCGTTGAAGCCGAAAGCAGCTACCGGAAAGCCATTGAGATCTGGACCGCCGCGAAAGGACCGGCGCATCCCCCGGCCGCATACGCACTGAGGAACTTCGCGGCTTTCGAACACGACCGCGGCCGGGACCACGCGGCTGAGGTGCTGTACCAGCGCGCAGTCGCCATTTTCGAACGGACCCTGGGCAGAGACCATCTGCAAACCCTGATCTCGCGCAATGAGTTAAGCGAGGTATACCGCGCCCAAGGCCGTTATGTGGCAGCCGGGCAATTGAGCCGCGCCACCCTTCCGGCGATTCGGGAGTTACTGCCCGAGAGCGATCCCCGAGTGCTGCGCGCGCTGGCCAACTATGCGCGACTGTTGGACTCCACTAAAAGAAAAGCCGATGCCGGCGTGGTGCGGAAACACATTCAACTGGTAACGCAGGCAATGGTAGACCGGCCCGCCCGGTAGACGCGCGATGGATGCCGGGCGGGCTGCAACCGCCCTCCCGTCCGCGGGCTGACGCCCGATGGCTGGGGAATGCTACAACGGACATATGCGGGTTCTCTTTATCGGCGGTACCGGCATCATCAGCACGGCTTCGACCCAACTGGCGGCGGAACGCGGCATCGATCTCACGTTGCTGACCCGCGGACAGCGCGCGGCGAACCTCCCCAGCGGCGTAGAGTCCATCGGCGCGGATATCGAGGACGCCGCCGGCGTAGCGTGCGTGCTGGAGGGGAAATCGTTCGATGCGGTGGTGGATTGGATCGCCTTCCGTCCGGAGCAGGTGGAGCGCGATATCGAACTCTTTCGCGGCCGCACGCGGCAGTTCCTCTTCATCAGCACCGCCAGCGCCTATCAGAAGCCGGCGACGCACTTGCCGATCACCGAATCCACCCCGCTGGCCAACCCGTTCTGGGACTATTCGCGTAACAAGATCGCCTGCGAAGAGCGGTTGATGCGGGCCTATCGCGAGGAGGGATTCCCCATCACGATAGTCCGGCCATCGCTCACTTACGGCGAATCGCAGATCCCGCTGGCCGTCAATAGTTGGACGAAGTCGTTCACCGTGGTGGATCGCATGCGGCGTGGCAAGAAGGTGATTGTGCCCGGCGACGGCTCCTCGCTGTGGGTCATCACTCACAACAGCGATTTCGCCAAGGGGTTGGTCGGGCTGCTGGGACGGGAGCAGGCCATCGGGCACGCCTTTCACATCACCTCCGACGAAGTCATGTGCTGGGACCAGTATTACCGCCTGGTGGCCGAAGCCGCAGGCGCAGAGCCGCAACTGGTGCATATTGCGTCCGATTTTCTGGCCGCCTGCCTGCCCGACATGCGCGGCGGACTGCTGGGGGACAAGGCGGTCAGCGTGGTCTTCGATAACACCAAGATCAAGCGGTTCGTCCCCGATTTCCGCGCTACCGTGCCTTTCGAACAAGGCATCCGGCGCACCATCAAATGGTTCGATGCCGACTCGGTGCGCCAGCAGATCGACGACGAGGCCAACGCGCGCTGGGACAAGCTGATCTACGCGTACGAACAGGGCACCCAGGCGGCGGTGCGATACTTTCAATCGTAAGGCGCCCGGTCCGATGCTCGCAAAATGCTTCGCCCCCCGGGCATCGCCACGAGTGTCGATGTGCCCTCTGGGCCCGGTGCGCACGTCACAAACGTCGCCGGCTAGAACGTGACGCCCAGCAGAAACTCGGCCTGGTTCTGCGTGCTGCTCAGCAAGTTGGCCAGGCTGAGATGCTGGGACGTCCACCGCGTGTAGCGGATTTCCGGCGAAATATGCAGCTTCAGTAGATGAAAGTCCAAACCTCCGCCCAGCACGCCGCCCGTGGTTCCCGCGTTCTTCAACGCGCTGACGCCGTTCACCACCGTATCCGCCAAGCCCTGCAGGCGGTCGAACGCCACGCCGCCGTCGGCGTATGGCCGCACGAACTTATGGCTGGCGAAGCGGTACTTCAGCAATATCGGAAACTCCCAATCGTTGCTGGTGACCAGGCTGGCGCCGGCCGCCGTCGCGGTCGTGGGGACGGTCTGGTAGTTCAGACGCCGGTACAGAACGTCGGCCTCGACCGCCACGCCCCACGGCAGCCTCAGTTCAATGGTCGGGCCGATAATGTACCGCTGGGGATGTTCGACGGCGTTCAGCGTGGGATTGTTCTCCACCGTGGCGATGAAATCCGTCAGCGGAACTCCACCCTTCAATCCGAAGGAAAGGGGTTGCGCCACGGCCGACGCGGCCCCGAGCAACAGCAGGAATAGTGGTTTCATGATGTTTCGTACAAATCACACCCGCAGCGTGAAGCTCTCACCCAGGTAAATCCGTTTCACCTCGGGGTCGCGCTCCAGGGCTTCGGGACTGCCGGCCCGGAAAATTCGGCCGTTGTTGATAATGTACGCGCGCTCGGTCACCATCAGCGTCTCGCGAACATTGTGGTCGGTGATGAGGATTCCAATGCCGGTGCGTTTCAGTTCGAAAATGATTCGCTGCAACTCCAGCACCTGAATGGGATCGATGCCCGAAAATGGTTCGTCCAGCAGCAGAAAGCTGGGATCGATCACCAGCGAGCGGGCGATCTCGACGCGCCGCCGCTCGCCGCCGGAAAGCATGAAGGCCTTGCTGGTACGAACTTTTTCCAGGCCCAACTGGTCGATCAGTTGTTCCATCTTCTGGCGCCGCTGTTGCAATCGCAACGGCAGCGTTTCCAGAATGGCCATCAGGTTTTCTTCCACAGTGAGCTTGCGGAATACCGAAGCCTCCTGCGGAAGGTAGCTGATGCCCTGCTTGGCCCGCTGGTACATGGGCAAGCCGGTAATGTCGCGATCGTCCACCAGAATGCGGCCCGCATCCGGGCTGATCAACCCCACAATCATGTAGAACGACGTAGTTTTGCCGGCGCCGTTGGGGCCCAATAAGCCCACCACTTCGCCCTGCTTGACGTGTACCGACACGTCGTCCACCACGCGCCGTCCGCGGTAGCTCTTGGAGATACCCACAGTCTCCAGCTTGCTCAACTGGGGACTATTTTTTGCAGGCACGGTCGATTCGACTTTGGGCAGGCTGCCCGGACTTCCCATTAACCAGCAGCCTATCATCGTTAGCAAAGTAGGTCAATTCGTTGCCTTCCGTTGAACCCTTGCAGCTATCCTCGAATTTCGGCCGGCCGCCGTTCAAAATCACCTTCTGGTCGCTGGTATAGTACTCGGCGTGCTGGCTGGTGCCCACGCGCAGGCGCGGCGGATTGGTCCAGCGGATGACCACGTTGCCGTCGGCGAATGCCCGCTCCAGCCGCGAATCCGCGTTCGAGTCGGCCAGGTTGGCGCGCAGCGTGGTGCTGGTCACGTGCGTCTGTTCGTGATCGAGGCTCACGCCGCCCGAGTAGATCGCCAACCGGTCGTCGTCGGTGTAGCTCAGGTGGGGCGCGCGCACTACCGTAGACGTCGCTGGTTTCGCGGAACCCTTCTTGGCACTCTTGGGATTGGCCGCGCTCGTAGCGTCGGTCTTCGGCTGGTCCCAGAAGGTGGTCACCACGTGGCCGTCGGCTTTGAGTATCTTCTTTCTGCGGTCCACGTCCACCACGTCGCCGACGATGCGGTTGGCGCCCTGCCACATCACCACGTTGCCCTCGTAATGGAACACGTGATTCTGATCGCGCGAATCCATCTTGCGGGCCTGGGCATTCAGCGGTTCGTCGCCGCTGAGCATCTGCGAGTTCTTCTTGGAGTCGCTCTCCGGCATACGGCTGGAAGTCACGTTGCCTTCGGCCGTGAAGTCGCCCGAGTGCTGGTCCATGCGGATGTGGTCGGCGCGAGTGGAACCGCTGGCGTCGGACATGCGCGCGCCGGTCTCCAGCAGGATGACATCGGAATCCAGAGTGGCCTTGGCGGCGCTGGCCTTGCGGTCGCCCTCGTTGTAGGTGAAGTTGCCCGATTGTTCGGTAGAGCTCATTTTGCCGGTCTGGGGATCGAAATGCGCCACCAAATCCTTGCTGGCTGTCGCGATCGCGGTGCGATTGTGTTTCCGCTCCTCGGCGGTGGGGTCCGTGTGGGTCTTGGCGTCGGAGACGTTGAACTGCTGCAGGCGGCTCTGCGCCCCATAGAGGATCGTCATGCGGCTGCCGTCGAGCACGCGATGGTGCTGGGTGGCCAGGTTGGGCTGAAATTCCAGGCTGCCCGGAGTATGGGTGATCACACTCTCGATCTCGCGCCCGCCGGGCCGCATCTTCATCTCCAGGTTGTCGCTGCGCAGAATGTGCGTTTCACTCAACTCCCGGCCGGGGGCGGGCAGCGGCTTGGCCGTGATTTCGCCGTGGCCGTCGGCCACCACGCGCGCCAGATGGCTCTCTTTGTTCTCGACCGTAAACGCCATCTCAACATGGTTGCCGGTGACGGTGGTCTCCGACGTTTCCGCCGCGGACACCAGCCGCGCGTTACCGTCCCCGCCGATGGCTTGCACCTGCCCGGTGCCGTCGTAATCCACCACCAGGCGGTCGGCGCCGTAGGTGAGATTGCGCTTTCGAACCGTATCGGTCTCGGTGCCGTGGGCATGGTCCGCAAGAATCTGGCGAACGGTGTGGTGAACCGTCGTGCCATCGTCCGACACTTGAAGGTGAATCACCACATTGTCGCCGTTCATGGCGGTGTTGTCGCGGACCATGCGACCCCAGGGCGTCAGCAACACCTCGGACGTGGCTTCCTTGTAGACCAGGTTGCCGGCCTCGATCTTCATCGGTTTGGCGTGCGGTCCGGCCGCCTTCCAATTCACCTCAACCGCGCTCTTCAGCTCCAGTTGGCGGTTGGTGGGGTCGTATACCGCTCCCACCGCCTGGCCTTCGCCGTGCTCGAACGTGAAGTGGGTCGGCTTGTCGGTTTCGGCGCGGCCCGTATCGATATCGAAGGTCACGCCGGAAGATTCCACCGATACCGGCTTGTGCTCCGCCTGCCCTTCGGCGGGAATATTGAGCATGATCTTGACGGCGCCGTCGGCATACATGCGGCGCTCGTTCTCATAAAGCGTGGCCGAGTCGCTCTCTATCAGGTCATAGGAAGTGCAGGTCTTGTTGACCAGCTTCAGCTTGACGCTCACCAAGTTGATGACGTGCGTGTCGCGAACCGCCCGGGTTTCGTGGGCATCGATCACCGCCCGTGTGCACAGATCCTCCGAGCCGTTCCTCTTCTCCCAATGGAAGTCCCGATTCAACGATTGCAAGTCGGATGGCAGCGCCTCCGGTTTAGGAGGAGCTTGCGCCCGAATTGCGTGTTGTAGCGCTCGATACTTGAGGCCGACGCCGACCAGAATTGCGGCTATCGCCACCAGCAGGAGCCAGCGCGTGCCTCGCATGAAGGTAACCCCAGTATAACTCTGCGATACTGAGTGCCATGAGTGCCAACGATACCCACCTGTTCTCTCCGTTCACACTGCGCGAAGCGAGGTTTCGCAACCGCATCGCCGTATCCCCCATGTGCCAGTACTCGTCCGAGGATGGTTTTGCCAACGACTGGCACCTGACCCACCTGGGCAGCCGCGCTATCGGTGGCGCCGGGTTGGTCGTCACGGAAGCCGCCTCTGTGGAAGCGCGCGGCCGCATCTCCCCGGCCGATCTCGGCATCTGGAAAGACGATCACATCGACGTCCTCTCGCGGATCACGCGGTTCATTCATGCCTATGGCGCGGTGGCCGGCATCCAACTCGCGCATGCCGGACGGAAAGCCAGCACGCGCTCTCCGTGGGATGGCCATGGGGTACTCCCCCAGTCCGAAGGCGGCTGGCCGGTCGTGGCTCCTAGTGCGATTCCGTTCCGCGGCGGCGATCCGGTCCCCGAGGAACTGACCGTTGCGGGGATCGCGGATGTGGTGACGGCGTTCCGCGATGCCGCCCGCCGCGCCCTGGAAGCCGGATTTCGACTGGTGGAAGTCCACGCCGCCCACGGCTACCTGGCCCACGAGTTTCTATCGCCCCTGAGCAACCATCGCCAGGACCAGTACGGCGGCAGCTTCGAAAACCGCGTCCGTTTCACCCTGGAGGCCGTCGCCGCCGTGCGCGAGGTCTGGCCGGAGCGCCTGCCGCTGTTCCTGCGAATCTCGGCCACGGATTGGGTGCCTGGCGGATGGGATATCGACGAATCCATCGAACTGGCCCGCCGCGTCAAAACGATGGGCGTGGACCTGATCGACTGCTCGTCGGGCGGTCTCTCGATGGACCAGAAGATCGCATTAGTGCCGGGCTACCAGGTCCCGTTCGCCGAGCGCATCCGGCGCGAGACCGGCATCCCGACCGGCGCCGTGGGCCTCATCACCACGCCGCAGCAGTCCGACGAGATTGTGCGCACCGGCCAGGCCGACATGGTTCTGCTGGCCCGCGAATTTCTGCGCGACCCCTACTTCCCGCTGCACGCCGCCAAGGCGCTGGGGGCCGATCTGAAGCCGCCGCAACAGTACCTCCGGGCGTTTTAGAATATCTCCATGGCAAACAAAGTCCAAGCAATTCCCGAGGGGTTCCAAACGCTTACGGCGTATCTGCTGGTGGCCGACGCGGACAAGGAAATCGCGTTCCTGAAAGCCGCCTTCGACGCCCGGACCATCCACGTTTCCCGGCTGCCCGACGGCTCCGTGATGCACGCCACGCTGAAAATCGGCACTTCCATGCTGATGATGGGCCAGGTGCGCGACACCATGAAACCCATTCCGGCGATGCTCTACATGTACGTGGAGGACGTCGATGCGGTCTACCAGCGGGCGCTCGCCTACGGAGCGCAGTCCATCCACGAACCTGCCGACCAACTCTACGGAGACCGCTCCGGCGGTGTCGTCAGCTCGAACGGCATCCAGTGGTGGATCGGCACGCACATCGAAGACGTATCGGAAGAAGAGCTGCAACGGCGGAGCACCCGGAAGGCCGGCGCGGATTGAGGGCGATGGCTGCGGAAGAGAGCGAGTACTCGCGAGACGTGGTCCAAGCCGACCTACTTCGTTAGTGTTGGGCATGTGACTTCGGTATCCTGTTCGCAGCGATGCGATTACTGTTCACGGTCACGGACCTGCTCTCGATTCCCGGTCGAGGTGTCGTCCTTCTTCCCGAACTGACGCTAGTTGGCGAGGAGAGGTCCAGAGTCGGAGACCCGCTCATGCTCAGAGGGCCCGATGGTATCGACGGTACCGTCCCTATAGGTCACGGTGGTGGCTAGCTGTCGAAGGCGCCCTGGTCACGTACCGTCAGCCGCGCGGCAGCAAGGGCGCGATCGAGATCGTCGATAGCCTCGGCGCTTGGATGAGGTAGTTCCCGAACGGCCCGCAAGACGGCATCGGGCGAACTCGCCCTGTCGAAGAAGGTGCGCAGACTCTCCAGGGCCAATTGCTCCACGCTCTTCTGCTGCGCGGCGGCAAGTCCCTCCAGGCCACGAGCGAGGTCATCCGGAATTTGAATCGTCATCGCGTTCCTCAGTACCATTCTCTCAATACCGGGAACACCCTGCATCAGGGTTTTGGAGGGTGCCCGTAGCCATATTTGCGCGGCAGCGCGTGTGCGATGATCGAGGCATGCCCTCCCGCATTGCCGCGTGTGCAATTCTCTGTCTGCCGGTGTTCCTGTATGGCCAGGACGCCGCCCAAGCTCCGCCCAAAACCTGGATCGACGCCGATACCGGGCACCGCATCGTGCGCCTTACCGACGAACCCGGTAGCGCCAGCCTGTACTTCAACCAGAACGGGTACACCGCCGACCTCAGGAAGATGGTCTACACCACGCCGCAGGGCATCTCAGTTCTGGACCTTGCGACGCACGCCGCCAAAACCGTGGTGACCGGCCGCGTGCGCATCGTCGTCACCGGCCGCAAATCGCAGAGCGTCTACTACATCAAGGACAACGTCGTCTGCGCCACCGACGTGGATACCGGGGTCACGCGCGAGATCGCCAAAATGCCGCAGCGCGGAACCACCGCGACTATCTCCACCGTGAATGCCGACGAGACTCTGCTGGCGGGCACCTTCACCGAAGCAACCGGCGTGGATTACAACGCCAACCGTCAGGAAGGTCCGCAGCGGCTCGACCAGCCGCTGAATAAGGGCCAGATGATGGAGCAGCGCCTGGCCGCGCACTACCCCATGAGCCTGTTCACCATCGATGTCAAGACCGGAGAATTGCGAGTGATCCACACCAGCACCGACTGGCTGAACCACCTGGAGTTCTCGCCCACCGATCCCACCCTGCTGATGTTCTGCCACGAGGGCCCCTGGCACAAGGTGGATCGCATCTGGACCCTGCACACCGATGGCAGCCACCTCACTAAGATTCACACCCGCACCATGACGATGGAGATCTTCGGCCACGAGTTCTGGAGTACCGACGGCAAGACCATCTGGTACGATCTGCAGACGCCCAAAGGCGAGGTCTTCTGGCTGGCGGGATACAACGTGGAAACCGGCGAGCGCACCTGGTATCACCTGGAGCGCAACGAGTGGTCGATTCATTTCAATGTCACGCGCGACGGATCGTTATTCTGCGGCGATGGCGGCGATCCCGGCCAGGTGGCCCACGCCTCGGACGGCCGGTGGATCTACCTGTTCCGGCCCGAGCGGACCCCTAACCACGAAGGAATCCGCCTGCCCGGGTTCGTAGATGCCGGCGTATTCCGTTCCGAGCGTCTGGTCAACATGTCCAAGCATAATTACCGCCTGGAGCCCAACGTCAGCTTCACCCCCGACCAGAAGTGGGTGGTCTTCCGCTCCAACATGTTCGGCCCCACCTACGTCTTTGCCGTGGAAGTGGCCAAGGCCGCCAACTGAGCGAAGCTCTATCTTTAGTCGGATGCAAACCGCCGCTTGAGGTCCTAATATGGAGGATCAGCGGTATCATCGCGAGGAGAACGGAAATCATGATCGAAACCACGTTGCGGCGTCTGCCTGTCGCCGGCCTTTGCGCCCTGGCTTTCCTGGCGCTACTTCCGCGGGAGATGGGCGCTGCCACCGCCATCCCCCTGAATTCCGACCGCCGCATCAACTTCGACGACGGCTGGCGCTTCTTCAAAGGCGAAGCCCCCGGCGCCGAGCAACCGGACTTCAACGATGCGGCATGGACGGAACTTCGCCTGCCCCACGATTGGGCCATCGAAGGGCCTTTCGATTCGAAACAGAATCCCCACACCGGCGCATTGCCGATCTTCGGAACGGGCTGGTATCGCAAAGCCTTCACCCTCCCGGAAAGCGCCAAGACCAAGTTCATCGGCGTGATGTTCGATGGGGCCATGAGCAACGCCCACGTCTGGCTGAACGGCCACGAATTGGGCAACCGGCCCTACGGCTACATCAGCTTCTCGTTCGATCTCACGCCTTACCTCAACTACGGCGCCAAGGAGAACGTGCTGGCGGTACGGTTGACGCCGGAAGACCGCTCGTCGCGCTGGTATCCCGGCGCGGGGATCTACCGCAACGTCTGGCTGGATATCACCGGACCGGTCCACATCGCCACTTGGGGAACCTACGTCACAACTCCCGAAGTTTCGGGCGACAAGGCCACGGTGGTGGTGAAGACCGAGATTCGCAATCGTGGGAAGGACGAAGCCAGGCTCACGCTGGGAACCGCCATCGTGAACGCGGCCGGCGCCGTCGTGGTTCGAACTACCAACGACGCCACCGTAGCGGCGGACGGTACCCAGACCGTCGCCACCAACTTGACCGTAGTCAAGCCGCAGCGCTGGGATATCGACCGTCCCTATCTGTATAGCGTAATCACCGAGATCAAGCAGGGAGCGCGCGTGGTGGACCGCTACGTGACGCCCATGGGCATCCGCTCTATCGCCTTCGACAAGCAGAAAGGTTTTCTGCTGAACGGCCGCGCGGTGAAATTGCAAGGCGTTTGCGACCACCACGATCTGGGCGCATTGGGCGCCGCCGTCAACCGCCGCGCCACCGAGCGGCAATTGCAAATTCTCAAAGCCGCCGGTGTCAACGCCATGCGCACCAGCCACAATCCGCCGTCGCCCGAGTTGTTGGAGTTGTGCGACCGCCTGGGCATCGTGGTGATGGACGAGTCCTTCGACATGTGGCGGAAGGCCAAGGTGGCGAACGGCTACAGCAAGTATTACGACGAGTGGAGCGAGCGCGACGTCCGCGACTTCGTACGGCGCGACCGCAACCATCCGAGCGTCATCATGTGGAGCATCGGCAACGAGATTCCGGAACAGCGCGACCCCAACGGTTGGGAAGAGGCCAAGCGTCTGACCGGCCTGTTCCATCAGGAAGATCCCACGCGGCCCACCACGTCGGCATTCAACAATCCCGGCGACGCCATCAAGAACCACATGGCCGAGTACGTGGACATCCCCGGCTTCAATTACCAGCCCTGGTTGTACCAGCAGACCCTGAAAGAGCATCCCAACTGGATCGTGTTCGGGTCCGAGACGGCTTCCTGCGTGAGCTCCCGCGGCACTTATCAGCTTCCCATCGTGAAGTACGATAAGGACCCGTCGCTGCAGCTTTCCAGCTATGACATCATCGCTCCCGGCTGGGCCTATTGCCCCGAGGCGGAGTTCCTCTACCAGGAGAAGCTGCCGCAAGTGCTGGGCGAATTCGTGTGGACGGGCTTCGATTACATCGGCGAGCCGACGCCTTACTTCAACGGACGCGGCGATAACGTGAAGACCGATTGGCCTTCGCGCAGTTCCTACTTCGGCTTCATCGACCTGGCCGGTTTCCCCAAGGACCGCTATTACCTCTACCAGAGCGAGTGGAGTTCGACGCCCATGGTACACGTGCTGCCCCACTGGAACTGGGCCGGCCACGAAGGCCAGCCGATTCCGGTGATGGCCTACACCAATGCCGACGAGGTGGAGCTGTTCCTCAACGGCCAGTCGTTGGGCCGCAAGAAACGCTTCTCCGAGCCAGTGGCGCTGCCCGTCGGCCGCAACGTGCTTGACGGCGTCGGGCGCACCGACAAGGACCTGATCAAGGACGGCAAGTTCCTCAGCAAGTGGCGCCTCGAATGGCAGGTTCCCTACGCGCCGGGATCGCTGAAGGCCGTCGCTTACCAGGGCGGCAAGCAGGTGGCCGTGCACGAGATCAAGACCGCCGGCGCGCCCGCCAGGGTCAAACTGGTTCCCGACCGTTCCACCATCGCCGCCGATGGCGACGACCTTTCCTTCGTGACCGTGCGCATCGAGGACAAAGACGGCAACCTCTGTCCCGAGGCGAACTCGCTGGTGAACTTCAATGTCGCCGGAGCGGGGAAGATCGAGGCCGTTGACAACGGCAACGCCGCCACCGAGGAGCCGTTCCATGCCGACCATCGCAAGGCGTTTAACGGGCTGGCCCTGTTGATTGTGCGGTCGAAACCCGGCCAGGCGGGCGCCATCCATGTGACGGCGACTTCCGAAGGCCTGGCGCAAGCCACCTCCGAGTTGACTGCCCGCGCCGCGGCGAAGTGAACGGCGGGTATTTAGCCGCATTGGGGATTTCGGGATTCAGCCACGAAATCCGCCTCCTGGGAAGCCGTGAAACAATTGGCGCGCCGACGTGGCGGCGCGCATGAGTGCGCACGCCACGAACTGCCGTCTCGCCCTGGTGCGGGTTTTTTACGGCTTCCCAACTGCCGCGGCTCTTTTTGGGGACGCCGAGTTGACTGCCTGCGCGCCGGCGAAGTGATCGGATATGATGTCTCCATGTCATTACCGACCCGCCGCGACGTAGTGCGCCTGGCAGCGGCATCGGCCGCCGGCGTTGTCTTTGCTCAGGAGCCGCGAACTATCGGCTATTGCATCGTCGGCATCGGCCGCATCGCCGGGCACTACCTGGCGGCCATGAGCATGTCCAAGTACTCGCGCGTCACCGCCCTGGTCAGCGGCCATCGCGACAAAGCCGAGAAGACCGCGGCCCAGTACAACGTTCCGGCCGGCAGCATCTACAATTACGAGAACTACGACGCCATCGCCGGGAATAGTGCCATCGACGCGGTGATCGTCTGCCTGCCGAACTCCATGCACGCGGAGTACACCATCCGCGCCGCGCGCGCCGGCAAGCACGTGCTGTGCGAGAAGCCGATGTGCACCACTGTGGCCGATGGAGAGGCCATGATCGAGGCGTGCCGCAAGGCCGGCAAGAAGCTGATGATCGCCTATCGCTGCCACTACGAGCCCATCAACTTGCGCGCCGTGCAGTTGATCCGCGCCGGAAGGCTGGGCACGGTTCAGGCCATCGAAAGCGTCAACGGCTTCAACATCCGCGCCGGCGAATGGCGCATCAACCGCAAACTGGCGGGCGGCGGGCCGATGATGGACATGGGCATCTACTCGCTGAATGCCTGCCGCTACCTCACGGGCGAGGAGCCGGTTGAGTGGAAAGGCGAGATGTCCACCGTGGACCGCGACGGACGCTTCGCCGAAGTGGAAGAGCACCTCGCGTGGACCCTGAAGTTCCCGTCGGGAGTGCTGGCCAGTTGCCAGACCTCGTATGGGGTTAGCATGCCCGGCTGGTACCGGGTTCGCGGATCGAAGGGCACGCTGGAGGTATCGAGCGCTTTCGGATACCAGGGCCAGCACCTGGCCACGAACATCGCCGGAGAGCCGCCCATCGACGAGACCAGCCCGCTGCGCGATCCGGCCCACTTCCCGCTGGAGATGGACCACCTGGCCGAGTGCATCTTCCAGGACAAGACGCCGAAGTCCCCGGGCGAAGAGGGGCTTCGCGACATGCGGCTGATGATGGAGATCTACTGGTCCTGCGGAAGGGCGTAGGGTGGCATGCGCTCCGCGAGGCCGCGCGGCAATCGGCCTGCTCCGCAAAACTCCGCCGTTCGACGGTAGCCATCCGCCGTTCAACGAAAAGCGCGGGCGTAGAGGTTTGCCTCGCTTTACTCTGGGCTCATGCAACCTGGCTATCAACCGCGCGGACCACAATTCGGTTCGGCTTCCCCGCAGCGCTGGATTCCGGCGATCATTCTGATCGGCGTCGGCGTGGTGTTCCTGCTGGACAACCTCAACATTCTTCCGGTGGACCAAATCTTCAAGTTCTGGCCGCTGCTGCTGATCGCTCTCGGTCTATTCCTGCTGGTGGATCGTACGGCGTGGCATATCGGCATGGGGCGCTACGGCGGGGAGGACTCCGGCGACGCTTACAGAGGCGGACATCGAATCCGCGAGTCGGCCGTCTTTGGCGGAGGCAAGCGCCGCTTCACTTCGCAGGATTTCACCGGCGGCAAAATCGAGGTGGTGTTCGGCGGCTACGAAGTGGACCTGCGCGAAGCCGCCATGCAGGGCGATGTGGCCGTGCTTCAGGTCGATGTGGTATTCGGCGGCACGGAATTGCGCATCCCCGATACCTGGAGCGCCGTGGTGCAGGGAACCGGCGTCTTCGGGGCCTTCGCCGACAATTCGCGGCAACCGGACCCATCGCGGATACCCAATCCCAAGCGCCTGATCGTGAAGGGCGCCGCAGTGTTCGGCGGCGTCGAGGTCAAGAACTGAGCGAGCGATGCATCCGATTCTTGCCGGGGGCCGGCGCTTGCTCGCGTACATGCTGGCGTGGCTGCCCGTTCTGGCGTTGCTGGCGTTCGTAGCCAAAGCGGCGAGCGGCCTGCCCTGGTGGCAGGAACTCGCCCTGCTGACGCCGGCTTGTGGCGTGTTCGCTTTCACCTGCCTGTCTCCGTGGTATCTGTGCCGGGCACTGCCGCTCCATCGTGTCGGATGGGTGAATCTTCTTTCGACATTCGGCGCCGCGGCGGCGGCTGGGAGTCTGGTCTTCGTGGGAAGCGTCAAGCTGGTGGCGCTGGCCCTGGGGGAGTTCGTTCCCGCATTGAACCGGGATGGCGGCGCCGATCGGGCCTTGCCGCTGCTATTGGGGATGGGCGTGCTGCTCTACGTACTCTCGGTCGGCCTGCACTATGCGTCGCTCGCTTCGCAGGAATCGCGTGCCGCGGAAAGCCGTGCCGCCGAGGCCCGCACACTGGCTCGCGAGGCCGAACTGCAGGCCCTGAAGATGCAGATCAATCCGCATTTCCTGTTCAACAGTCTGCACTCCATTGCCGCGCTGGCAACGCAGGACGGCCCACTGGCGCGCGACATGTGCATCCGCCTCTCCGATTTTCTGCGCAGCGGACTCGGGCTGGGCGATCGCGAGTCCATCCCTCTGCGCGAAGAACTGGCCCTGGCGCGCAGTTATCTGGATGTGGAGCGCGTTCGTTTCGGGGACCGGCTGCGCGTCGAGGAATCCATCGATCCGGACTGCGAGGAGTGCTGCGTTCCCGCGCTGGTGCTGCAGCCGCTCGTGGAAAACGCCGTCAAACACGGGATCGCCGGGCTGGTGGAAGGCGGCTCCATCCGCCTGCAAGCGCGCCGGCAGCAGGGCGGCGTGTGTCTCACCATCGAGAATCCGTTCGACCCGGATGCGCCCGCGCCGCGCAAGACCGGGCTGGGGCTGGCGCACGTGCGACGGCGGTTGCAGGTCCGCTATGGCGAAGCGGCGGTCTTCGAGCCGTCGTCGCACGAGGGACTCTATCGCGTGGTGTTGCTATTGCCCTGCGACTCGCCCATGGCTTCCATAAGCCGGGTGTAGCCCGCGCGGCTCACAGCCAGGCGCGTCCCATCGGCCAGAATCGCGA
>Ga0181529_10000090_pt1 | contig 114818 bp, 102 predicted proteins | sample PEATcosm2014_Bin_36_FD_119763 | JGI IMG/M metagenome (GOLD analysis project Ga0181529, IMG submission 119763) | Peatland microbial communities from MTU Mesocosm Facility, Houghton, MI, USA - PEATcosm2014_Bin10_30_metaG | ecosystem: Environmental > Terrestrial > Soil > Wetlands > Peat | place...
ACGGCAGGGAACAGGGAACAGGGGTCAGGGAACAGCCTGCCGCTCTGGCCAGGGACTCAGCCAATAACGCAACGTAACAGCGGTTCAACCGCAAAGGGAGCGATACGCAGTCGAATGGAAGGAGGGCAGCAGCGGGCGAGTCTGTTCCCTGTTCCCTAAACCCTGTTCCCTGTATTTCGTGCCCGAAAGGATGATTCATCATGGCAGCAACCACCACCATTCCGTCCGTCGTCGCCACCCCGCGCGAGGGCAGGTTCAACAAGAACGCCGCACGCCGCGTGCGCGCCGCCGGCAAGATTCCCGCGGTCGTCTACGGCGCCGGGCAGGACTCGGTCGCCGTGGCCGTCGATCCGAAGATCATCACCAAGATCCTGCGCTCGGACTCCGGCCACAACACCATCTTCGACCTGGACGTGACCGGCTCGGCCACGGTGAAAGCGATGATCGTCGACTGGCAGAATGAGCCGCTGAAGGGCGCGCTGCTGCATATCGACCTGAAGCGGATCGCCATGGACAAGACCATGGTCGTCTCGGTGCCGGTGCTGCTGGTCGGCGTGCCGATCGGGGTCAAGGCCCAGGGCGGCATCCTGGAGCATGTGCTGCGCGAGGTCGAGATCGAGTGCCTTCCGGCGGACATTCCGGGCCACCTGGACGTGGATGTTTCCAACCTGGAGATGAACCAATCGATTCACGTCTCCGACCTGCCGCACTCCGGATCGATCAAGTTCCTCGTGGACGAAGGCCTGACGGTCGCCCATGTCGCCACGATCCGCGAAGAGGTGGCAGAGCCCGAAGCGGTGGACGCAACCGCGGCCCCGGCCGAACCCGAAGTTGCCAAGAAGGGCAAGGGCGAGACGGAAACCGCGCCGGATGCCAAGGCCGATGCCAAGCCGGACGCCAAGGCGGAGAAGAAGAAGTAGAAAGACAGTTGTTAGTTGTTAGTTGTCGGTTGTCAGTTGAAAGACAAGAGCAAAGCGGCAGATGCCGCAAATGGAGCGGAGAAACGTGACGAGTTGCCGGGGCCGTTACTAACAACTGGCAACTAACAACTTTTTCCAAAGGACTACGCGGCGTGAAACTGATCATCGGTCTCGGCAACCCCGGCATCGAGTATCAGTTCACTCCGCACAACGCCGGCTTTCTCGCCGTGGACCGCATCGCGGAATATTGCCATGCAACCATCGCGAACCGCCGGGGCAGGGCGCTTACGGGGAAGGCAAAGTTGGCAGGGCACGAAGTCCTGCTGGCCAAGCCGGAGACGTACATGAACCTGAGCGGGCTTGCGGTAGCCGCGCTGGTGAGTGAGTTGGAAATCGCGGTCCCGCCGGACCTGATCGTGATCTACGACGAGCTGGACCTGCCGCTGGGCACGATCCGCATTCGCGAACGCGGCTCGGCCAACGGGCACAACGGAGTGAAGTCGGTCTCCGGTGCGCTGGGTACGGAGGAATGGCTGCGAATCCGCATTGGGGTCGGCAAACCGCCCCTTGCGGATGGCAGAGAGGTGAAAGCAGGGGGCACCGACTACCTGCTCTCGCCGATGCGCAAGCAGGAGCTTGCGGTGCTGGATGAAGTGCTCGACCGGGTACGCATGGCGGTCGAGGCAATACTCACCAAGGGCCCTGGGCCTGCGATGAGCGAGTTCAACAGAAGCAGTGACTAGTTGATCGTTGTTAGTTGATCGTTGCGCAATGGGTCGTAGCAGATCGAATGGCGTTCTTCAACTGACGACTATCAACCGGCAACTAACAACTATCTTCCAGACCGGGTTGGCAGAACGCACGCCGGCACGGTGCGAAGCAGAACTTCGCAGAAAGAAGCAACCGAATGAATCGCACCTACGAAATCATGTTTATCGTTCGCCCCGACATCGAGGAGGCCGATCTCGACAAGCTGATCGAAGGCTTCTCGGGCAACATCGCCTCAGGCGGAGGCGAAGTGAAAGCCGTCGAGAAGATGGGACGCCGCCGCCTCGCCTACACGGTTCGCAAGTTCAACGACGGCTTCTACGTGCTGCTGACGGTGGCCGCGCCCGGCAGCCTGATGATCGAGATCGAGCGCCGTCTGCGTGTCTCCGAGCCCGTGATCAAGTTCATCACCGTGCGCATGGACGAGGAAGAGAAGCGCCTGGCCAAGGTGAAGGCACTGCGCGACTCCAAGGTGAAGCGCAGCGCCCAGCCGATTCCGCCGCAGGCCGCTCCCGCTCCCGCCCCGGTGGCTGCGGCGCCCGCCGCTCCCGCTGCCGCTGCCGTCGAGACCGCAGCGCCCGCCGCCGAACCAGTCGCCGAAGCGGTTTAACTGCCACGGCACGAAACAGGATTCCGCCCCGCGGCCCATGCCGCCGGAGCGCCCAACGAAGAGATGAGAGGAACTCCAAATGGCTGACGAAACCAGCACCCCGCAATCCGAACCGGCACCACGAGAAGCACGACCCTACACCCCGCGCCCTGCCTATGCAGGTCCCGGCGGCGGCGCAGGCCGCCCACCCCGTCCAGCGGGCGGCCCCGGCGGTGGACCGGGCGGTCCAGGAGGCGGTCCGGGCGGACGCAAGTTCTTCCGCCGCAAGAAGGTCTGCAAGTTCTGCACCGAGAAGATCGACGCCATCAGCTACCGCGATGTACGCCTGCTGCAGGGCTTCGTCGCCGAGCGCGGCAAGATCGTTCCGCGCCGCCTGACCGGCGTCTGCACCCGCCACCAGCGCAAGGTCTCGCAGGCGATCAAGCAGTCGCGCAACATCGCTTTGCTCGCATTTGCCGCGCGCTTCTAAGGGACAGCTTTTAGCCTGTAGCCCTTAGCCTTTAGCTAGGAGCTGACAGCTAAGAGCTAACAGCTTTTCCGCGTTCGGCGGAACGGAATTTGGAGATATCCATGGAAGTCATACTGAAGGAAGACATCAATAAGCTCGGCCAGCGCGGCGATGTAATCAAGGTCGCCGACGGCTACGGGCGCAACTACCTCCTGCCCGGCAAGCTCGCCATCGAAGCGACGGCCGCGAACAAGGCGGTGATCGAGCAGATGAAGGGCTCGGCCATCCGCAAGCTCGCCAAGGAAAAGATCGAGTCCGAGGCGCTCTCCAAGCAGCTTGAATCGGTGGAGCTGGTGTTCGCGCGCAAGGTGGGCGAGAACGACCACCTGTTCGGCTCAGTCACCTCGGGCGACATCGCGCAGCAGCTTGCGGAAAAGGGCTACACCATCGACCGGCGCAAGATCTCGCTGGAAGAGCCGTTGAAGTCCCTGGGCGAGTTCCACGTGCCCATCAAGCTGCACCGCGAGGTCACCACGCACCTCAAGGTCACGGTCAAGGGCGAAGATGAGCCCGAAGCGACCGCCGAAACCGCAGCGTAAAAGGCCTAACACCGATTGACACCGACGAGCACCGATCAACACTTAGATCGGTGCTTGTCTGCGTTGACCGGTGTTATGTGTCTGCTACTCGTACTTCAGCGTCTCGACGGGATCGAGGCGCGCGGCGCGGTTGGCGGGCACGGTGCCGAAGATCACTCCCACGATGACCGACGTGGCCAGCGCGATGACGGCGGCCTGCCAGGGCACGGGCAGTTTGTAGGACGTCAGCAGGCGCACGGAAAGCGGAACTCCCAGCCCCAGGATGGTGCCGATAACCCCCCCGGTGAGCGACATGAAAACCGCCTCCGTAAGGAACTGCAGGCGGATCTCGCGGCGGGTGGCTCCCAGCGCTTTGCGGATGCCGATCTCGCGGATGCGCGCCTGCACGTTGGCCAGCATGCTGTTCATAATGCCGACGCCGGCCACCACCAGGGTAATGGCGGCAGCGAGCACCAGGACCCAGGTGAGGATGCTGGCGATCTTCGCCGCGTCGTCAATGACGCCGGTAAGGGTCTCGGCGTGGTACAGGCTGTTGGGGCGGTGACGGCTGGTGATGAGGTCGGTAATCCGTTTGGCCGCGGGCTCAACCTCGTTGGAATTCTTCATCTTGAAGAAGATTTCCTTCACGATGTCGGTGCCGGTGAAGTAGCGGGCCACCTCGTACGGGATCAGCATGGTCTCGTCGCTGATCTCCGATGTGCCGTAGGTGTCGATACTCTCCTGAAAGACGCCGATGATGCTGAGCGGAATGCCCTTGATCGCGATATTCTGGCCGACCGCGGCCTGCACTGTACCGAAGAGATTGATGGCCAGGGGCTTGTTGAGGACGACCACCTTGGCGTGCGAGGCGGCATCCTGATCGTCGAAGAAGCGGCCCGCGAGCACCACCAGGCCGCGTACCTCTTTATACTGCGGCGAGACGCCCAGCAGCATCGCGTCCTTGGTGATGCCGCCGCCGATGCTGATGCGGTCGTGGACCTCGAGCATGGGCGAGTAGGCGACCACGTCCGGTATCGAGTTGACGACCGCCATCATGTCTTCGCGGGTCATGTAGTCGGGCGTGCTTGTGTTGTCGGGGCCGATGATGGTGCCGCCGCGGTACTCCATTTCGATCTTGTTGGGGCCGAGGCTGGAAATGGTGGCGATGGCGTAATCCCTTCCCGTCATGCCCACCGTCACCACCAGGATGATGGAGGCCGAGCCGATGACCATGCCCAGCATGGTCAGCAGAAAGCGCGCTTTGCTGGCGCGGAAGCTGTCGATGGCGAGCGAGAAGATCTCGCTGAAGATCATCGTGCTGCCGGCGCTGGCCAGCGTGCTGTCGAAGGTCTTCTTCTCAACTGGCGGTTTGGGAACGCTCGTGGTCGCCATCAGTTCTTATTAGACGCCATTCTCCTTGGCGACGGTGCAGGGAAAGACAGTTGGTCGTTGCTGGTTGTTCGTTGTCGGTTGGAAAACCCTGAGGCCCGACGGTGGAGGCTGCCTTCAACTAACAACCAGCAACGATCAACTGCCTTAAGGTTTCTCCCACTGGCCGGACTTGCCGGACCGGAAGATCGCTTCGATTACGGCCATGTTGCGGATGGCGTCCTCGATGGGAACGGGCACTTCCGTGTTCTCGAGGATGGCCTTCGAGAAGGCGTCGCCCTGCAGCGTGTACTGGTCGCAGACGGGGAAGGTCTCGGTGGCGATGCCGCCGCCGAAGAGGTCCGCGCCGGAGTCGACCAAGAGGCGCGTCGGCCGGTCGGGCGGCGAATTCACCGGGACCTCCAGCTCAATGCGTCCCTTCGCGCCGAGAAACTGGAAGCGCTGGTACGGCGTCAGTTGGGTGCTGCAGGTGAAGATGGCCTGCCCGGCGGGGAAGTCGAGGATCGCGGACGCAAGCCGGTCGGTGTGCATCTGGGGGTCGCGGTCGATCAGGGCCACCACGCGCGTGGGCTCCTGCGCGAAGGCGAACCGCGCCGCCTGGATGAGGTAGCAGCCAATGTCCATCAGCGCGCCGCCGCCCGCGTCCATGCGATTGCGGATGTTTGCGGGATCGATGTTGAAGTAGCTGAAGAAGCCGAAGAAGGAATGCAGCGGCCCGATGCGTCCCTCGTCCAGCAGCGCCCGCAGGCGCAGCCACTGCGGATGGAGGCGCACCATGAACGCCTCGCCGATCTTCACTCCGGTGCGCGCACGCACCGCCAGCAGCGTCTCCGCCTCGGCCGCGGTCAGGCCGATGGGCTTCTCGCACAGCACATGCTTGCCCGCCTCGGCGGCTTTGATCGTCCACGGGACGTGCATGTGGTTGGGCAGCGGATTGTAAATCGCGTCCACGGTTGGGTCGGCGAGCAGCTCTTCGTACGAGCCGTATGCCGTGGGGATGCCGAGCGGGGCTGCCGCCTGCTTCGCCTTCGCCAGATCGCGCGAGGCGATGGCAACGATCGCGGTCAACTCCCCGCGCATCATCCCGGGGATAACTTTTTTTGTTCCAATGTTTGCGGTGCTGAGGACGCCCCAGCGGACTTTCCTAGACATGATGGCCATGATAAACGGCAGAGGCTAAAGCCCAATGGATAATGGATCGTTTGTGGCAGGACTGAAGTCCCGCCCTATCAAAGAAGATACATGCCCATCTGGGTGACGCATACCGCTAGAATCGGCTGCTTCAATCCACTTCGGCGCGGATCAGAGCTTCGATGCGGGTCCAGACGGAGGGGTCGTTCTCGATCTCGATGTGGGGATGCATAAATGTTCGCGCGAACCACGGAAACCCGGCGCAGGAGATGGGGTGCTCGCGGTAGCTGGACTCGTAGTTGCCCAGAATCGTCGTCCGGCTGGGGTCCATGGCAGCAATCAGGCTGCGCCCGTGGATCAGCCCGCGGGTCTGGTAGAAGTTGACGGCCTCGCGCACGTTGGGCGGAATGCTGCGGTCGTCTTCGTTCGACTTCCGTACGCTGTCCACCTGGATGGTCAGCAGCACGGGAACGCCCAGCTGGTTCAGCCGCCGCGCCAGCGTCACCGTCTCCGACGCGCCCCAGCTATGGCCGTAGATGACGATGCGCGCCGCGTTCTTCTCGCTCGCGGTCAGACGGCCGTCTCCGTTGGCGTCCAGAGCGTGCAGCACGGTCCGCAGCGCGTTCCCGGCGTCGCGGTTGGCAAAGACCTCGGCCCGCACCGCCGCCGGATAGCGCCGTTGCAGCTCCCGCGCCTCCTGCGCCTCGCGATGCAGCAGATTGTCCGCGCTGACGTTGCCGCCCATGAAGCCGATCACGATCAGCTTGCCCGCGCGCTCGCCCGCCGCCAGATTGCCGACCGGCTGCGCGCGCAGCCCTGGGGCCGGCCACAGCGCGCCGGCCAGTAGCAGCACACACAGCACATGTCTCGATCGCATTCGACTCTCCAGCGCGCTTCGGCTACACGACACTACGCCGAACGACATGCATTTGGCCAGCCGCCGCGCCGCCGATTTGGCGGAAGACTGCATGGGTAAGCAATCGTGAGACCGGCGCCGGGCGAGCGTTTGCGGAATTGTGTTGTAAGAACGGCGGTATGCACTACACTCTCGAATGGACTGGCATTCTCGCCAATCCGGAGCACGACCCCATGAAGATCATCGTCGCCATCAAGCAGGTGCCCGAGCGCGACGCGGCGCTTGCCATCGCACCCGGCGGCAAGTGGATCGAAGACGGCGATCTCGCATACACCATCAACGAGCCCGATGCTTATGCGCTCGAAGAGGCCCTGCAGCTCAAAGAGAAATATGGCGGCGAGGTGGTTGCCATCAGCGCCGGGCCCGAGCGGGTCGCCTCCACCTTGCGCGAGGCCCTGGCCAAGGGGGCCGACCGCGCCATCCATATCCTGGCGGACGACCTTGCCCAGCGCGACACGCTCGCCCTCGCCCGCCTGCTCGCCGATGCGGTGCGTGCCGAGTCGCCCGACCTGGTCCTCACCGGTCTCCAGTCCGACGACCTTGGCCTGGGCCAGACCGGCGTCCTTCTCGCCGAACTGCTCGGCATCCCCCATGCCACCATCATCATGCAGGTCGAAGTCACCCCAACCGGCTTGCGCGCCAAGCGGGAGCTGGAAGACGGCTTCTTCCAGCATGTCGAGATGCCTTTGCCTGCGCTGCTCACCATCCAGTCCGGCGGCAACAAGCTCCGCTACGCCACGCTGATGGGCATCAAAAAGGCCAGATCCAAGCCCACTACGAGCGTCTCCGCGGCGCCCTCCAACTCCACGCCCGCCGTCGAGCTGGTCCGCATCTATCTGCCGGAGAAGCAGAAGCGCACCCAGTTGCTCACGGGCACGCCCGCCGAGATTGCCGCGCAACTGGTCGAAAAGCTCCAGTCCGAGGTGCGGGTGCTATGAGCGGAGTTCTCGTCATCGTCGAGCATTGGGACCGCAAGGGCAGCCCGGACCTCACTCGCACCAGCCTTGAAGCTCTGGCCGCCGGGCAGCTTCTCGCCCAGCAGCTCGGCGCCGAGTGCTCCGCCGCAGTCTTGGGCGAAGGCATCGTGCCTCTCGCGACCGAGCTCAGCGGTAAACGACTCGCTAAAGTTTACGCGGTCGAGCATCCGCTGCTGCGGCAATATACCGCCGACGGGTACACGCTCGCCCTTGGGCAGCTCGTCGCAAAGCTCGCCCCCGCTTACGTCGTCTTTCCTCACACTTACCAGGTGCGCGACTTTGCCCCCGCGCTGGCCACGCGGTTCCAGCAAGTCCTTATCTCCGACGTCATCGCCATTCGCGAAGGGCCAGTCTTTGTCCGCCAGCTATTCCAGGGCAAGCTGAACGCGGACTATCGCCCGGCCGGTTCCGGCCCCTGCTTTCTGTCTATGCAGGCGGGAGCGATAAGCGTGGACGCGCTCCAGACCTCAGATAAGCCCGCGCCGGTCGAGGTCTTCACCCCGGCACTCTCACCCGGCGAGATCCGCACCATTCCGTCGGCCCCGTTCCGCGAGGCCGCGCACACCGTCGATCTCACCAGTGCGCCGGTCATCGTCTCGGTCGGCCGCGGCATACGCGAGCAGGAGAACGTCGCCCTGGTCCAGGCCCTGGCCGACGCGCTCGGCGCCGAGCTCGCCGCCTCGCGTCCCATCTGCGACGCGGGCTGGCTGCCGATGGAACGCCAGGTGGGCAGCTCCGGGCAGACCGTTTCGCCGAGACTTTACCTCGCCGTCGGCATCTCCGGGGCCATCCAGCATCTGGTCGGGATGAAAGGCGCGAAGACGGTGATCGCCATCAACAAGGACGAGAACGCCCCCATCTTCGAGGTTGCCGACTACGGCGTCGCCGCCGACCTCTTCGAGATCGTGCCCGCACTCACGCGAGCCGTGCTCGCCCGAAAAACTTGACGCAACCCGCTCCTGAAACAGATAGGATTTTGGCAGGCATATGAATCGGTTTACCCCCCACAGAGCTCGTCCCGATGGCATGTTGTTCGCGCTGCCGGTGCTTCTCCTCGTTTCGTTGGCGGTCGCCCGCTGCAGCGCGCAAACGGCGGCGCCGCTCTCGTTTGAAGTCGCGACGGTCAAGCCGCTCGACCCCAAGAACCCGCATCCGCCCTCGGTCAACATCTCCGGCGACCGGTTTTCGGCGGTGGGCATGAGCCTGCGAGAGCTCATCAAGATTGCCTACGACCTGAACTACGGCGCCGACCAGCAGGTCTCCGGAGGCCCGGCCTGGGCCGGATCGGTCCGGTTCGATATTGAGGCAACGGAAGACCCGGCGCTGGGAGAAAAACTCCAGAAGCTCTCCTCCGATGAGCGGGGAAAGATACTTCGAGAGATGCTCCGGGGCCTGCTGGCGGACCGCTTCAAACTGCAAATCCACCATGAGAGCACCCAACTCTCCGTCTATGAGCTGGTGACCTCCAGGAGCGGCTCCAAACTGATGCCCTCGGTCGCCCACACGCCCTCCGCCGGCGAAGACAACGCCACGAAACCGCGAAGCTGGATACGCTTCGCCGGCAAAGGCGTGCTGGAAGGCAACGATGCCGACGCGGAAACGCTGGTGACCGCCCTGAGCATGCAGCCTGAGATTGGCGGGCGCCTGGTGATCGACAGGACCGGGCTCAACGGCACATACGACTTCACCCTGAGATGGACGCCGGACATGGGCCAGGGCGCCGACCCGCCCAGTGCAGACGCGGGACCGTCCTTGTTCACGGCGCTGCAGGATGAGCTTGGGCTGAGGTTGCAGCTGACCAAGGCCCCCGTCGATGTGATCGTGATCGATCGGGTTGAATTGCCTTCGGAGAATTAGACCTCCACGCACACCAGCAGTGGCTACCCGGAAGGCACTGGCGATTGTGGACGCGGTCCTTTAAGCCGCCTTGTACGGCCTGATCTCCGCCAACCCCTCGACCTCCGCCATCCGCAGGTCGTACTCGTTCTGCAGATTCATCCAGAACTGCGCCGGCTGCCCAAAAAACGCCCCCAGCCGCAGCGCCGTATCGACCGAGATCGCCCGCCTCCCCTTCACGATGTCGTACACCCGCGTCAGAGGCACGCCCAGCTCCTTCGCCATCCGATACGCCGTCAAGCCCATCGGTACCATGAACTCCCTGACCAGAATCTCGCCGGGATGAATCGCAGACTGCTTCGCCATAAGTCCACCAAAGCCAATTGTAGTCGCCCACCGCGCACCCTGCTGGAACCTCGGACCGCGCACCGCGGACCTCGATCGCAAATTCATTCGACATCCCCGCTCCGCTTCGGTACCCTCTTCAACACCCGCACCTGTTCCCGCGCCCGGAGTAAACCCATGGCAGTCAAGCACAAGTCTCCCGCGAAAGCTCCCACCAAAGCCACCGCGAAGCCCCCAGTCAAAGCTCCCGCGAAAGCTCCCGCCAAACACGGCACGCCCAGCGCCAAACACCCCAAGCCCGCGCATCCCGCCGCGCCCACCCATCCCAGCACTCCCTCGCCGCAGCGCCCCAGCGGCGTCCCCGCCGGCACGCCTGTCTTCGCCGAGCCCACCGCCACCGCCGACCCCACCAAATACACCGTTCCCCACGCCTCCGACACCGCCGCCTACAACGAGATGGCCGCGCTGATCGCAGCCAGCAAGTTTCTCCCGCTCCCGTTCCCCGGCGTCGCCGGCGTCGCCGAACCGGTCCTCACCCTCGCCGCCGCGCTCGGGGCAAATGGTCCTGCAACCGAGGCGGCGATCGCAAAAGCCGGCCAGATTGTCTTCCACTGCGCCGGAGACACCGGGGCCACCCTGGGCCCCCAAACCGAAAATGAGGTCGTCGACAAGCTCCTCGCCGACTTCACCGGCGAAGCTCCCGCCGCCCTGCCCCAGTTCCTCTACCACCTCGGCGACATCGTCTACTCCTTCGGCGAGCACAAATATTACTTCGACCAGTTCTACGACGCCTTCCGCGATTACCCGCGCCCCATCTTCGCCATCCCCGGCAACCACGACGGCATCGTCCTGCCTCCGCCCGCCGGCACCGGCCTGGCGTCCGACTCGCTCGCCGCCTTCCTCGCCAACTTCTGCGCGCCCGGCTTCGAGCATTCCCCCGACGCCGTCGGAATCTCCCGCACCACCATGATCCAGCCCGGCGTCTACTTCACCCTCGAAGCTCCGCTGGTCCGCATCCTCGGCCTCTACTCCAACATGCTGGAGAATCCCGGCGTCATCTCCACCACCCCCAACCCCGCCACCGGCAAGCCCACCTTCCCCCAGCTCTCCGACGTGCAGCTCGACTACCTCACCGCCGCGCTCACCCGCATCAAAACCGAAGCATTCGCCGGCGCCGTCCTTATCGCCGTCCACCATCCGCCCTACTGCTACGGCGCCCACTCCGGATCGCTCACCATGCTCAAGGAGATCGACGCCTGCTGCACCTCCGCCGGCGTCTGGCCCCACGCCATCCTCTCCGGCCACTCGCACAACTACCAGCGCTACACCCGCGCCATCGGCACCCGCCAGATTCCCTTCCTCGTCATCGGCAACGGCGGCCACGGCCTCACCCAGATCAACAAGGGCCAGACCATCCGCACTCCGGCGCCCGCGCCCGCCTTCGCCCAGCCCGAAGCCAAGGACTCCGTCACCTTCGAGAGCTACGACGACACCAACTACGGTTACACCCGCATCCTCGTCACCGCCGCCCAGCTCCGCATCGAGTACCACCCCGCATCCGACGGCGCTGCCACCAAAACCCCCGACGACGCCGTCACCGTCGCCCTCGCCACCGGCACGCTGACCACCTACACCCCACCGTCGTAGTTGTCAGTTCTCAGTTGCTGGTTGTAAGCCGCATCGCTTGTCATTCTGATCTTCTCCTCTCTTGGTTGTCATTCTGAGCGCAGCGAAGAATCCCCGCATTTGTTCCCGCTCCAGAATCCCCGCATTCGTTCTCGCCGGGTGCCCCACACCTCGTCTCTGAGATGTGGGAGACTCACAGCGTAAAATCCCTCCATGGACTGGAAATCCCGCCGCATCACCACTCTCCTCGAAGCCGCCCTGCTCGAGGACAAGGCCGCCAACGACATCACCACGGCCCTCACCGTCGATCCCGCCCTGCGCGCCACCGCCGCCGTCGTCGCCAAGGAGCCCTGCGTCGTCGCCGGCATCGGCTGCATCTCTGCCTTCCTCACCCTCTTCGGCAAGATGAAGCCTTCCGGCCGCTTCGAAGTCGTCTCCCACCCCGAAATCTTCGACGGCGTCCACGTCCGCAAGGGCCAGTCCATCGCCGTCATCCGCGCCAACGCCGCCTCTATCCTTTCTACCGAGCGCGTGATCCTCAACCTCATGCAGCGCATGTCCGGCATCGCCACCCTCACCAACGAGTTCGTCACCGCGGTCCGCGCCGCAAAATCCAAAACCAAAATCCTCGACACCCGCAAGACCATCCCCGGCCTGCGCGCGCTGGACAAGTACGCCGTCTGCTGCGGCGGAGGCATCAACCACCGCCTCGATCTGCAGGACGGCATCCTCATCAAGAACAACCACATCTCGCTCGGTGGCGGCCTGCCCGCCGTGCTCGCCCGCGCCCTTGCCGGCCGCAAGCCCGGCCAGACCGTCCAGGTCGAGGTCCGCACCCCCGGCGAGCTCTCGCAGGCCATCGCCGGCAACGCCGACTCCATCCTGCTCGACAACATGACCCCCAAGGAGGTCAAGCGCGCCGTCGCCCTCATCCGCAGGTCCCTGCCCAAAGCGGCCATCGAGGCCTCCGGCAACATGACTCTCAAAACCGTCGCCGCCTACGCCAAAACCGGAGTCGATTTCATTTCCGTCGGCGCCCTCACCCACTCCGCCACCGCCGTCGACCTCTCCATGCGCATCACCGCCGACCTGCTCTAACGCCAGCCCTCGGTTCTCGGCATCCGCACAGAGAATCTCGGCGTCTTCAGCTGCCTATGGGTATTTCCCGGCCAGTCTTCTCTTATGATAAAGTTTGCCCAAAGCGGAGACGCTTCCATGGCCCGGCAGACTTAAATTCCGTATTGAAGCGGAACTGAATAGGTCGAAGCGTATTGCGAAAAGGCAACAGCCAACTTGCGCCGCTGCAGCTCTCCAATCGCGAGATGATTGGCAAGGAAGAGCGCCGATACGCCTCAGTCCCGGAGCTTGGCGACCACGTAGTGGTCTGTTTCACCGCCCGCAATGGCAGCAGCCAATCTCCTCCGCAACGCGTCACCGAAGAATTTTCCATCGAAGTCAATCGCAAAACCTGGGCCAACGGGGACACCGGACTCAGCGCCGCTTTCGTTCCCGTCAGTGACCCGGTAGTCACTGACGCGAGTGACGCGCCATGCAGCGGAGCGTCGACCTCGCAGAGGACGAAACCCGCGTCGCCGCCATCGCCCAGGACGTCAAACTGAACCCACTGCGAATAAAGTTCGGTCCAGCGCGCAGCCTCGTTTGTCAACGCGTTATCTGCAGGGCGTCATTTAATGGTCAAGCGCTTTTCAATCTCTGTATCGGGGCTCACCGCGGCTGGCGATCGATGGGTGGCAAAGGCGGTCCGGTTGCGCCCCCTGATCTTGGCCTCGTACAACGCGGCATCGGCGATGGAAAGAATCTCCATGGTCGAAACCGTGCCGGACTCGAGGACCGTCGCTCCGATACTGATCGTAACCGCGATGTTGGAGCCGCCCACCGAAAATACCTCTTCGGCGATGGCCGCCCGGATTCTCTCCGCGCCCTGCAGGATCTGGCCCTCATCGCAATCGGGCAGAACCACCAGAAATTCCTCTCCACCGTACCGCCCCACACAATCGTAGGAACGAATCGTGCGGGCGATGCGATCGGCCACTTCCTTCAGGACAACGTCGCCCACCGGATGTCCCAGGCTGTCGTTGATATTCTTGAAGTGGTCCACGTCCAGCATCAGCAGTCCGATGGGGTCGCGGGAACGGCGGGACCGCTCCATTTCGCGGTCCAAGGAATCCAGAATTGCACGCCGGTTCCAAAGTCCGGTCAGCGCATCGTGATTCGCTTGAAAATGGAGTTCGTCGCGCGCCCGGATGGCTTCGTCTCGCGCCCCCGCCAGATCTTCTTCCGTCCGCTTCCGGATCAGGATTTCGCTCTGCAACTCGGCGGTCCGCTGCGCCACCAGAAAACTCAGCTCCTCCTGACGCACTCGCAACCGCAGCAACCGGACACGCATCACCGCGGCCGCCAGCGCCACCGCCGCGAGTGCACAAAGAATATAGAACCAGTAGGTGCGATAGTAATGCGGCTTCAGGACAAAGTTGAAGGCGACGGCCTCGCTATTCCAACTCCCCCCGTCCTGGCTGGTACGCACCCGGAAGCGGTAGCTTCCCGGCGGGATGTTCGTGTAGTGGGCGGCCCGGGCGCCAATCACGTCCACCCAGTCCCGGTCATAGCCTTCCAGTCGATATTCGAATCTGAGCTTCTGCGGTTTCGCAAAGCTGGGCGCGGTGAAATGAAATTCGAGATCTCCGCGTCCGGGCGGACTCACGGCAGTGGCATCGACCGGGACCGGCTGGTTGTCGATGGTCACGCTCTCGAGGATGGTCGGCGGGATGAATGGGTCGATCTTCACGCGCTTCGGATCGACGATGGCTACGCCCTTCACCGTGGGAAACAGCATCTGGCCATCGCGCGTCAACCAGCCGGCCGGTTGCACCCCGCCATCGCATTCCCTGCTCTTCATCCCGTCTTCGGTGCCGAGCAGACCGTAACTGACGGACTGGATCTTTCCGTCGGCGAAGTCGTTCAGTTGCTGCTTGCTTACGTAGGAGATTCCCCGGTTGGAGCTCATCCAGAAGTTCCCGTCGCCGGGATCGAGAATCTCGATAACGATGTCGTCGAACATGCCTTGCCTGGTGGTGTAGACCGTAAACTTGCCGTCCTTCAGACGGTCCAGGCCGCCGCCACTGGTGCCGATCCAAAGAGCACCCTGGGGATCTTCGTAGAGACTGAGCACATGGTCGTCGGAGAGGCCGCTGTTCCTGATGTTGATCGATTCGAATCGCCCGTTTCTCAACCGGCTTATCCCGGTGTCGTTCCCGATCCACAACCCGCCCGTCCGGTCCTCCAGAATCGCTGTGATGGGGAAGTTCAGCAGGCCTTCCGTCGCGGGGAAAACCGTGAAGCGGCCGTCCTTGAAGCGGGTCAGGCCGCCCAGGCCGCCGACCCACAGCGTGCCGCTCCGGTCCACGAAGGTCGCGGTAATGTAGGCGCCGGCCAACCCGTCTTTGGTGGTATAGCTCTTGAATCGTCCGTCCTTGAAGCGGTCGAGCCCCTTGCGGGTGCCGATCCACAGGTTGCGGTCGAAGTCCTCGACGATCGAATACACGGAGTCGCTCGACAGGCCGTCTTTGGTGCTGTAGTTGGTAAACTTCCCGTCGTGAAGCCGGCTCAGTCCATGATCGTTCGTCCCTATCCATAGATCGCCGCTTCGGTCCTGATAGGTCGTGATGATGACGTCGCTGGGAAGCCCGTCCTTCGTCGTATAGGTGGAGACCCTGGCCCGGGTGAACCGGTTCAGGCCGTCGCCTGTGCCAACCCAGAGATTCCCCTCCTCATCTCTGGAGATCGCCCTCACGTCGTCCCCCGATAGCCCATCCCTCTTGGAATAAGCGTCCGTCCTGCCGTCTTGCAGCCGGAACATTCCCCCGGCCAGGGTGCCGATCCAGAGCGTCCCGTCGCGGTCTTCGTAGAGCGTCTGAACGATGGCGGTAGACAATGCGCTCTTTCGGTCGGCGGGTCGGAACATTCCATCCTTGAACAGGCTCAGGCCTGCGCCGGTGCCAATCCAGAGTCCCCCCTGCGGGTCCTCGCAGATGGCCCTGACATCGTTGTTGGGCAGGCCGTTCGCCGTTGTATAGGTGGTGAACTGCCCATTCTTCCATCGGTTGAGTCCGCCGCGGGTGCCAAGCCACACGCTGCCGTCGTGGCTCCCACCGATCGCGAAGACACTGTTGCGGGCCAGGCCGTCCTTCGTCGTGTAGACGGTGAGTTTCCCGTTCAGCAAACGGCCTGCGCCTCCGCCGTCCGTGGCTATCCAGAGCGCGCCCTCCGCGTCCTGGTAGAAAGCTGTCACAATCCTGCCCGCAAACCCTTCCGGCACCGGATACGCGGCGATGGTTCCGCGTCTCATACGGAACAGACCGCCCAGGGTCCCGATCCAGAGGGTCCCGTCCCGGTCTTCGAAGAGCGCGGTTACGAAGCTGTTTTTGAATTCCGGTGTGTTTCTCGAATCGAAGACAACGAAATGGACGCCGTCGAACCGCGCCAGGCCCTCTTCCGTTCCGATCCACAGATAGCCGTCGCGAGTAGGTGTGATGGCGCGAACGTCGTTTTCCGGCAGCCCCTGGTCGTCCTGCCAAACCTGGTGGACGTATTGAGAGATCGGCTGAGTTGGGTCAAGGTCAGCCCTCGCCTGGGAGACCAGGCAGAAAAGGGAGCCTGCCAGAAGAGTGAGCCACCGCGCTCCTCTGCTGAGCGCGATGTGCCAGGCGGTGATGGTGATGTGGTTGACTGATCGCCCCGAAATGGTGCAAGTGGGGCGCACGTAACCCCTCCTCTTCCTTATCGGCACAAAGGACTTGCAATTCCAGACCCATCGTACCCCGTCACCCGCCCCATCGGCGGTGCATCCCCCAGTGTTTCAAGCGCAGCCCCACCTGGCGATACCACTTTTGTCGGCATCCCTCCCAAACATTGTCAAGAGCCCAAAACCCTCTGCATCTCCACGAACCCCCATTCCATCAGCGACTTACCTCCCAAAAAATGCATGGCAGATGAGTTATGGTCAACCTGCTATCCTTAATACAATGGACAAATTCCCGGAGCGCGCGCAGACGCCGGCCCTCCCGCCCCTGCCCGTCTTCCCCGCGCCCCCAGCTAAGTTGCTGATTCTGGCTATCTTGCCCGTAACCCCTGTGGAATCAATGGGCTACGCATATCAACCCCCCGCTAACCCGCTCATTCCATTGCCTTTCTCCCCAAGATCCGATGGGGGGGAGGGGGGGGTGTAGGCCATGCCAATCCAACCCAGCCAGCCCATCCAATCCAGCCAGCCGCCCGCGTCCGGCACCTTCAACCTCGCCGAGGTCGAGTCCGCCGTCGCCGCCACTCAATTCGCCGGCCGCCTGCACCACCTCGCCTCAACTCCCTCCACCAACGACCTAGCCGCCAGGGCCGCCCTCGCCGGCGCGCGCATCGGCGTCTGGATCGCAGACGAGCAGCTCGCCGGCCGCGGCCGCGGAGCCCATACCTGGCACTCCCCCGCCGGCTCCGGCCTCTACATGACCGCGCTCGCCGCACCGCCCCTCCCCATGCAGTCCGCGCTGGCGCTGTCCACGCGCGTCGCCGTCGCCGTGCAGTCCGCCATCGCCTCCACCTTCGGCTTCCGCGTCCGCGACCAGATCGACATCCGCTGGCCCAACGACCTGATGCTCAACGGCAAAAAGGTCGGCGGCATCCTCATCGACACCGCCTCCAACCCCGCCGCGCCTCCGCTGCCCGCCATGCTCCGCTACGCCATCGTCGGCATCGGCATCAACCTCAACCAAACCGCCTTCCCCCCCTCGCTCGAACCCATCGCCACCTCTATTCTTCGCGAGCTTCCTGGCCTCCCACTCCGCCCCGAGTCTTTCACGCGAAGCGTCGAGGACGGCACGAAGTGCCTTAACCGCGAACCCCTCGCCGCCGCCATCCTGCTCACCCTCGACGCCGAACTCCGCGCCCTCGCAACGGACAACGGACAACAGACAACGGACAACCTGTCCCTCTACTCCTCCTGGGTCTGCGGCAAGCGCGTCCGCGTCGAGGCCCGCGACGGCGTCCCCAGCTATACTGGCACGACAGCCGGACTCAACCCCCAGGGCTTCCTGCTCGTCGCCGGCGACGACGGCCAGCTCCACACCGTTCTCTCCGGAGGCCTCCGCGACCCCTGACCCTTGCTTGTCATTCTGAGCGCAGCGAAGAATCCCCGTATTTGCTTTGGCCTTTTGCTTTTCAACTTGCAACCTGCAACCTGCAACTAACAACTTCTCCATGCTCCTCGCCATCGATGTCGGCAACACCAACACGGTCCTCGGTCTCTATCGCCTCGCCGCGACCTCCGCCGCCGAGCACGCATCCGCCAGCCTGATCGCGGACTGGCGCGTCACCACCCGCCGCTCCCTCACCGTCGACGAGGCCGGCATCATCTTCCGCGATCTCTTCGCCCTGCGCGCGCTGGATATGGCCCAGGTCTCCGGCGTCGTCGTCTCCTCCGTCGTCCCTCCGCTCGACTCCACCGTCCGCCGCGCCATCGAGCTCTACTTCCGCATCAAGCCGCTCTTCGTCGAGCCCGGCATCCGCACCGGCCTGCCCATCCTCACCGACAACCCCTCCGAGGTCGGCGCCGACCGCATCGTCAACTGCGTCGCCGCCCTCGGCCTGTTCCGGTCTGCAACGAACAACGTAGAACCTGCAACGGTCAACGCTCCCATCATCGTCGTCGACTTCGGCACCGCGACCACCTTCGACTGCATCAGCCGCAAGGGCGAGTTCCTCGGCGGCGCCATCGCCCCGGGCCTCGGCATCTCCGCCGAAGCCCTCTTCTCCCGCGCCGCCCGCCTGCCCCGCATCGACATCCGCAAGCCCGCCAAGGTCATCGGCACCGGCACCGTCGACAACCTCCAGATCGGCCTCTTCTACGGATACATCGGCCTGGTCGACGGCATCCTCGCCCGCATGATCGCAGAGCTCGGCCCCGACACCCGCACCATCGCCACCGGAGGCCTCGCCTCCCTCATCGCCGGCGGCTCCAAATTCATCGGCCAGGTCGACGAGTTCCTCACCCTCACCGGCCTCCGCCTCATCTACGAGCGCAACCTCGACCACCACCACCACGGCCGCCACCCCAAAGCCATCCACTCATGACTTCTACAGCTTCTCGTCCAACTGCGTCTCCAGGTCCTTCTGCGCGGCCGCAATCCCAGCTCGCGGCTTACGGACGCGTCCCCAGCTTGGCGGTGGCCACGGCCGTGGATAACGGCGTCACCACCGGCGTTGCCGCGCCGACCAGCTCCACCACATTCGCCAGGCAGGAGACCCAGACGTTGCCGGAGGGGTCGATGGCGACGCCGATGGGATTCTCCATGGGATCGCCGCCAGAGGCGTCCGCCCCGGTGTAGCCGTTGGCCCCGGAGATGGCCGCTCCCGTGTTGGAGAGCTCGCTGACGCTGCCGCCGCCTGGGTTCGGGGCGGCGGCGCCGCCTTCCAGGTTCGCGATCCAGACATTGCCCGCGCCATCGACGGCGATCAATCCGGAGCCGCCGGCAGACAGGCCCCCGCCGCTATAGGGCGACCCGCCGGACGGCGCGCCCGAACTGTTCAGCTCGGTCACGCTGCTGGTCGTGCTGCCGATGTTCGATATCCAGGCGTTGCCCGAGCTGTCGAAGGCAACGCCCTCTGAATTGCTCACGCCTCCGCCGCCGTAGGGCGCTCCGGAATGGACCGCGCCCGCGCTGGTGAACTCCGAGACACTGGAGCCGCTGCTGTTTGCGACCCACGCGTTGCCGGACGTATCGATGGCAATGCCGAAGGGCGCGCTGAGGCCTCCGCCGGTGGACGGAGTGCCGGAATAGGCAGCACCGGCGCTGGTGAGCTCGGTGACGGTGCTGTTGCCGTAGTTTGCGATCCAGAGGTTGCCCGCGGCGTCGATGGCAATGCCGACCGGCTGGTCCATGCTGCCGGCGGTATAGGGCGACCCGGCGGAAGCTGTGCCTGAACTATTGAGTTCCGTGACACTGCTGCCGACATTGTTTGTGACCCAGACGTTGGCCGGGGTATTGGCGTCGACGGCTATGCCATACGGGCTGCTCATGCTGCCGCCACCGGTGTAGCCACCGGCCCCGGAAACCGGCGCCCCCAGGCTGGAGAGCTCGCTGACGCTGTTGCCGTCGGGGTTTGCGGTCCAGACATTGCCGGGGCCGTCGACGGCGATGCCGGCCGGATCGTAGATGCCGCCGCCGCTGAAGGTGAGCACAATCGTGAAGTCGTTGGGCTGCACCGGGAGCCCGGTGAAGGGAGGGTTGGTCGCAGTCAATCCATACAGCGCGGCCACGTTGGCGCCTGGATTGTGCGCGATATTGATCGCCGCCGTGGCCGTCTCCCCCGGCTGCGCTCCGGTGGTCCCGCCCGACAGCGCATTGGTGAAGAGCGTGTAGCAGGGCGTCGGACTGAACCCGCCGGTCACGGCGCCGGTAGTGCTGACGCACGCGGCCAGGATGTCCGCCAGCGTGTTGATCTCGGCCTGCGGGACCGTACTGCTGGCGCTCGCGGACGGAGTCGCTGCCAGCGCAACCCCGGTCGATAGCGTTTCCAGGTTCGCGGCGTTGGCGAACGCGTTCGCGATTCCCGCCAGCGCCTGGGGCGTCCCCGAACTCGACACATGCAGCGCGTCCGTGGCAAACCCCGCAAACGCATACGCCGCCGCAACCGTCGAAACTTCATTCACGGCGATGAACGGGGTCGCGGTCAGGAAGTTGCCCGCGCCCGGACAATTGCCCAGCACCGCCAGCAGACCCGCCGACGTGTTGTTCGTTCCCGCGGTCAGACCGGGGTTGCCGCCCGTCGCATAGAGGTACACCTGCTGGTTCGGCGTGCAACTGTAGTCGCCCGTAATGCTGAACGCCCCAGTCCCGTCCGTGGAAACATAGTAGTCGCCATGGGTCGCGTCGGGGTTGGTATCCAGCGTCCCGGCGGTCAGCAACGACAGCGACGCATTGCCGTAACCGCTGGCATTGGGGGTGAAGACGCCGGCGTTGGCCGCGAACAGATACACCTGCGCGCCGGCGATCGGCTGGTTGCCGCCCAGGACCCGGCCACGAATGGCGAGGCCTGCATCCGCGGTCCGCGCATCGGATGATTTCAGCGAGCACCCGGTGAGGGAAGCGGATACTCCCGCTGCAACGAGCAGACACATAACCGAGGAGAAGACTTTGCTCATAAATCCCCCCTGCCGAACGCCGAGCGCATCGCAACCCCTCAAATGTTCCACGGGGCCTTTGAGCGCGCGCTCCGCATCCTGCTCGAACCCGTCACGAATCATAGGAGCAAGTTGCAGGAATGCGCAAGGGAGCGCCGGGAAGACCGGAGAAAGTGGTAAACAGACCGCCGCCGATAGATCTCGGCGCGCCCGGCCTCGCCCGCGCGTCCGGGCTCGCCCGCGCGCAACTGCCTATCCTTGTCTACCGCCCGGGATTATTTGCGCCGCGCCTTCACCCGCGCCCGCACCGCCGAGAACAGCGCCCCGGCCCCGCCCACCAGCGCCAGCACCACCGTCGGGTTCTCCGGCGAGTCCGCGCAGCCCGACTGCGCCTGCAGCGGCGCCGCCATCAAGAACAGAATTGCAACCCCAGTTGCTACGAATATAGCCTTCCGCATCGTCATCCCCTTTCGCCTACGGCCGCGTCCCCAGCAAACTGAACTGCACTGCATACGCCAGCGGCGTCGTCACCGGCACCGCCGCGCCGATGAACTCGCTCACCGTCGAGTTGCCATTGTTCGCCACCCACACATCGCCCGAGCTATCCAGGGCAAGGGACGAGGCGCCGCTGCTGATCATCGTCGAGCTCGTATAGCCCGTCGACGGAGTGATCGCCGTCCCCCCATTGCTGAACTCGCTCAGAAATCCTGGCGTGGTCAGGCTGAACGTGGTGTTTGCAATCCACGCATTGCTCGCCCCGTCCATCGCAATCCCCGACGAGAAGTGCACTCCGCCGCCCGTGTACTGCGCCAGCGCCGTGCCGTTGTTCTTCAGCACCTGCACGTAACTGCCGTGGGTGGCAATCCACACCTGGTTGCTGGCATCGATCGCAAGCGACGTGGGATCGTTGATGCCGGCCTCGTAGCTCGCATCCGAGATGAGTGCACCCGTCGCGATGTTGACCACGAACTTCTGCACGCCGGTTATGTATCCGTTGATCGTCCAGATGTCCCCCAGGCTGTCCACTGCAATCGCCTCGTCGGCAATACCGAAGCCTGGGCCGTATCCGCTGGCGCCGGAGATCGCGCTGCCGTTGTCGGCGTACACCGAGACATCGCCGGCCATGAACTCGCCATTGTTGCCCGCCCAGATATGGTTGCTGCCATCCACCGCAATGCCCTCCGGCTCATTCACGCCCCCGCCCGTAAACGGCGAACCGCTCAGCGCCGTTCCCGTGGAAGTCAGACCGGTGATGCTGCCGGCATTGTAGTTGTTGGCAACCCAGACGTTGCCGCTCAAATCGACCGCAATGGCGCTCGGCGACTGGAGCCCGCCAACCGTGAACGGAGACCCGTGCAGCGCTACCCCCAGCGGGCTCAGCTCGGTCACGCTGGCGGTCGAGCCGTTGTTCGCGATCCACGCGTCGCCAATCGAATCGATCGCTATGGCGCTGGGAGTTGCGATCCCCCCGCCGCTGAAGTTCAGCGCAATGGTGAAGTCGTTCGGCACGCTCGTCAGCGTCGGCGCAAACGGCGGCGTTCCCGTGGGCAGCGCGTACAGCGCCGCGACATTCGCCGCGGGATTGTGCGCGATGTTGATCGCCGCCGTCGCGGTGTCGCCCGGGAGCGTCCCCGTCGAGCCCGCGGACTTCGCGTCGCCAAACAGCGTGGTGCACTGCGACGAACCCGGCCCGCTCGTGCTGACACAAGCGGCCAGGATATTCGCCAGCGTATTGATCTCAGCCTGCGGCACCGTCCCATTGCCACCCGTCGTCGTCGCCGGCGCAGTCCCGGCACCGATGCCCGTAAGCGTCTCCAGGTTCGCCGCGTTTGCGAACGCGTTCAGCAGGCCAAGCTGCCCCAGCACCGAGCCTGAAGTCGACACATGCAGCGCGTCCGACGCAAACCCGGCCATCGCATACGCCGCCGCAACCGTCGATATCTCATTCATCGGAATAAAAAGCGAAGGGGAGAACGTGCCTCCGGCTGGGCAGTTCCCCAAAGCCGCCAGCAGCCCCGCGGCCGAGTTCGCCGACCCGCCGCTCGGGCCGCCGCCCAGCGAATACAGGTAAACCTGCTCGCCCGGCGTGCAGCTGTAGTCGTCCGTAATGGTCCAGTCGCCGTAGCTGCCGGGGAGCACACTGCTGGTCACATAGTAGAACCCATTGGTCGCCCCGCCGCTGGTGTCGAGCGTCGTCCCGGCCCCTGTGCTGGACAGCAGCGAAACCGACGCATTGCTGCTGGAAGGCGCAATGCCCGGCCCCCCGTAGGTCGACGTGTTTGCCTCAAGCAGGTAGATATGCGATCCCCCGATCGGTACCTCGCCGCCATAGACCGAACCCCGGATCGCCGCGCCCGTCTGGAGCGAAGGCGTAGACGTGGCGCCCGGCGAAGGGCTCAGCGAGCATCCGGTTAGGACCAGCGGCAGAAGTCCAAACAGCTGCGCATGGCGCACCCGCAAAAAAAGATCCATGAAACCTCCCAGCTTTAAGGAAGGGAATCGATGGCCCTCGCATCCCAATTTTAGGTGTTGAACACTCGGATAAGTATAAAGAGGATTAGCGAATTCCCTCTCCGTTGTCAAGCGAGCGGCGGCTGACGCCAACTGCCCCACAACCCGGCCGTTCAGCGGATAATGGTTCGAGCGCTGCTGCCTTACTCCCTGAACCTCGAACCTGTCCTTATGAACTACTTCAACTACTTCACCGAGATCGAGACCCGCTTCCTTCAGCGCCGCGGCTCCATCCTGATGCTCTCCACGCTCGACTGGGCCCTCGTCGATACCTGGCGCGAGGCCGGCGTGCCCCTCGAAGCCGTCCTGCGCGGCATCGACGCCGCCTTCGACAAACACGTCGCCCAACGCGCCCGCCTCGGCAACCGCCGCCAGCGCCAGGTGAATGGTCTCGCCTGGTGCGCCCAGGCCGTCCTCGAGGCGGTCGAGCAGGCGAAGGAAGCCGCGGCCGGCGCCGCATCCGGGCCCGCCCGCCACGACATCGACTCCGGCTTCGAGCCCACCCGCATCGCCCGCTACCTCACCCGCAACGCCGCCGCGCTCGACTCCGCCGCACCCTCGCTCGCTCCACCCGCCAGCACGGCCGCAGTGGAGATTGCCTCACGCCTTCGCTCGCTTGGCCGCGAGATCGGGCGCCCCACAGCTGGAGTTTCAGATGCGGGTTCCCAACCGCCTGGCCCACCCTTGAACCTCGAACCTCGAACCTCGAACCTGGCGCCCGGCGCCTTCAACCTCGAAGACCTCGACCGCACTCTCACCGTCCTCGAAGAGAAACTCTTCGCCGCGCTGCTCACCGCCGCGCCCGAAGACGAACTAATCCAGCTCCGCGCCCAGGCCGACCGCGAACTCGCTCCTTACCGCGGCCGCATGGGCGCCGTGCAGATCAAGCAGGTGCAGCGGCAATTTATGCAAAAACGTCTACTCGAAGCCCACACACTCCCGCGTCTCAGCCTCTTCTACATGCCCCACGCGGACGAGGCCTGAAGATGCGGGAATCTCAAACCTCGACCCCTGCCTGTCCCCACTTCGGCCCCTGCGGCGGATGCCAGCTTCAGCACCTCGCCTACTCCGCGCAGCTCGCGCTCAAAGCCGGCCAGCTGCGCATGTATCTCGACGCCGCCGGGCTCACCCTGCCCGAGTTCCAGATCCACCCGTCGGCGCCGCTCGCCTACCGCAACCGCATCCGCCTCACCCTCAGCGAATTCGCGGGCCAGCTGCGCGCCGGCTACATCCGCAACCCCGACCCGTCCTACGAATCCGGCCCGGCCTTTCTCCCCATCGCGCAGTGCCCCATCGCCGCGCCCATCCTCTGGCGCGCTGCCGAGGCCCTGCTCGACGAGCTCGCCCAGCGACCCGACCCCTGGCTCGAACGCGCGCCCTTCACCCTCGACCAGCTCGAACTCTTCACCACCCCGGACGACTCGCCCGCCGGCGCGCAGCTCCAGATCAGCCTCTTCGTCCGCACCTCCGCCAAGTCTCTCCCCGGCAAATTCAACGCCGCCTTCACCGATCTCTGCGAATCCCTCCGCGACCAGGTCCCCGCGCTCGCCGGCGCCGGCCTCTATCTGCTGCCCCGCGCCGCCCGCGGCCGCCGCATCGAGCAGCCCCGCCCCGGCCCCGCCTGGGGCGTCCCCGGCCTCAACTACTCCATTCCGTCTCTTCAACTAACAACGAACAACCAACAACTGACAACTGTCCTTTGGGTTCCCCGCGCCGCCTTCTTCCAGGTCAACCGCTTCCTGCTGCCCGAGCTGGTCTCGCTGGTCGTCGCCAACCGCGCCGGCGTTCCCGAGTTGTCGGCCGAATCCGCGCCACAGGGCCCCGCGGCCGGCATCGCCTGGGACCTCTGCGCCGGCGTCGGCCTCTTCACCCGCGCGCTCGCCCCGCACTTCGAGCGCATCACCGCCGTCGAGGCCGCCGAGCCCGCCTTCACCGCGCTCGCCTCCACCCGCCTGCCCAACCGCCACGCCGTCAAGTCCACCACCCTCGACTTCCTCCAGGCCGCCGTCCTCCAGCGCGACCGCCCCTCGCTCATCGTCCTCGACCCGCCCCGCACCGGCGCCGGCCCCGAGGTCTGCGAACTCCTCGGCCGCGTAGCCGCGCCCACCGTCATCTACGTCTCCTGCTCGCCCGAAACCCTCCCCGCCGACCTTAGCACCCTCGCCGCGTCCGGCTACACCGTCGCCGCCCTCCACCTCCTCGATCTCTTCCCCCAAACCACCCACATCGAAACCGTCGCCGTGCTGACGCGGTGAGCCGTCCAGACCATCACCAACCGAGTCCCGTCCGTTGATCCGCAAGCCGATGCGCCTGTTCATTCTGCCCGTCCGCCTTGAGGGCATTTTGCACATCGCCATGCGCATAGTAGTAGTCGCGCAGCGCAATGTACGCAGAGTACATCCAAGGGCGTGCGGTTGCTTCGTTATGCAGCAAGGCGAGACCCTCTTGCTCCTTGCCGCATGACAGGTCCCACTTTGCAGCCTCGACTGGCTTGCTTGCCAATCCATAGGTCGCGTCGCTCAGGCCGGCAACGAATTCTTTTCGCAACTTCCATTTAGAGCAAACCCGCGCGGCGTCCGTGCTCTCCCCTTGACCCGCCAAGGCACGAGCCAACCCAAGCTCGTCATCGAACTCAACTTCTTTTTGAAATATCGGGTCGACAGAGATCATGGACAGATTTCTTCTGTATATCTCCTCAGCTTCCGAGTAGCGATGCGCGCCTTCCAGAAGAAGCGCGAGCGGCTCGTCGTTCATCACAATCGTCGTTCGGCTGTAAAACGCATCGAATTTCTTTCGATACAGCGCAGAGTACCGCCGTGCAATCTCCGACCATTTGGTACGATACTGAATCTCGTCCGGAGTATCCCCTGCGCGATTTGCTCTGTAGATTAGGTCATCGAGAGCTCTAAGCTGCACCGGAGGGGGCGGGTCTTCGTCGAGAATCTTCTTGAGCTCAGTGAGATTGAGGCTTTCATCCGAGGGCGTTCGAGTTATTACCGCAAACCTCTCGCGAGCTTCGTAGGAATCCGGCCTTAGCGCAACGATTTTGGCTAGGTAGTAAACTTGGCAACTAGCATCGGCGGTCTTGTCGCAAGTCGCGCTGGCTCCATCCAGCGCGGCGATGGAGGCAGGTGCCTTGGATAAGGCCAATTGGAAGCATTTGTAGGCTTCGGCCTTATTTCTGCCCTCATCCCGGTTGCCTTCACGAATCAAACGATCCTTGTCCATGGCTGCATCGCATGATTCCACTTGCGAAAAGCGCAGTTGCGCGGCTTTTATCGTTTCTTCGTCCGCCGGCGTGGGGTGCTCAACATTCTGCAACCCGATCACCGTGTGGGTCCCCATTGGGAGCGGCGCAGGGTCTCGCGGGACGGTTATCTCGATAATGACTTGTCGGCCGGCGTAATGCAGATCAAATGACTCGTTGCGTAACGCCAAGTCAACCTCTGGAAGAAAGAGGGTGTAGCCCTCCAATAGGAGGAGTGAAGCCGGCTTCCCCGCAGAATCAAGCGTTGCCAGAAACGCATACGAACGATCGGTCGATCTGTCCAGCAAATCGTCCAGCGGGATTTCAGCCTTCGACGTTGATTGCAGAACGGGGAGCGCTGTCGATGGTGGAGATGGCACCTTCTCGGAATCCTTCGCGTTCCCCGCCGGGCCGACCGCCAGGAGAAGGCTGAGCGCGACTAGCTTCCATTGCATTTCAACCTCCAAAGGAGTTAGCCAACAGCATAATCCTTCGCGCTAAGGTCTGTTGCCGTCCTCCGCTCTCTTTTTGCTTCCCGTCCCACGAGCCTTCCGCGCCGCCTTCTTCTTCGGCTTCATCTCCGCCTTGGCGAACGCCGCCTCCACCAGGAAGCTCGCCGCCTGCTCGATCCGCCGCCAGTCCTCTTCCGAATTCAACGACAATCCGTTGTACACATCGCTGCTCTTGGCGCGCAGAATCAGGTAGGTTTGCCCCGCCGCCAGCAGGCTGCCGATGGCGTGAATATCGGCGTCCGCCAGTTGTCCGAAGTCCCGAAACAGCTTCTCCGCCTGCTGCTCGCGATACCGCGCCAGCGCCTCGGTCAGCTCATTCCGCTCCAGCAGCTCCCAGCGCATGATCTCCTGCGTCAGCCGACGCCGCCGCAGCGCGCGTCCAAACGCCACCACCATCAGCTTCGCTCGTTCGAGCTCGGTCATCGCCGCCGCCGGCTCGCCCGCCTCGCGCAGCAGCTCCGGCAGGTCGGGCCAGAAATCCGTCTCCTCGGCAAACGCCTTCAGCAGCTCCGGCAATCCGCCGAAATAGCGGTAGATCAGCACCTTGTCCACCCCGGCCTCTCGCGCCACCGCATTGATGCCGAGGTCGCGAAACCCCGCCTGCGCCAGCAGCCGGCCCACCGCGTCCAGAATCGCCGCCCTCGTCTGCTTCCGGTCTCTCTTCACTCTGTCCCTCAAATAAGTTGCTTCAGAACGTGATCCCAAGTTTCGCGGAGGCTTCCGCTGTGAAGACCGGCTGGGTATAAATCTCTCCGGAAACCCGGATGGCGCGAGCGTGGGCCACGACAAAATGCCCGCCCACCCAGGGGTTCAGATAGAAGTGTTTGGAGAACTTCCATACATAACCGCCGCCCAGGGTCAGCAGGTAGTTCTGGTAGTTCGTGTATGCCGGGGACGCATCTGTGCGGACCCGGTTGCGCCAGTATTCGCCGCCGCCGCCAATCCAAAACCCCTCCAGCTTCCCGCGCCTCGCTCCAAGAAAGCGGTCGGCCAGCAGCGCGTAAGCGTCCGTGCGCTTGTCCTCGAACCCGTCCGTCACCATAAAAGACGGGAGGTTGGTGCGCGCCACCACGTAGCGGAACTTCCAGCCGTCGCGGCCCAGAAACCCCGATCCATAATACCCGCCCGTCGCATAGGGCAGAACGTCGAGTTCGCTGCCCAGCTTCACCCCGCCCGCGCCCGCACTCTCCTGCGCATCGGCCGCCCGCAATCCCGGCAGACTCAAAGCCAGTCCCGCGGCGCATCCCACCAGCATCCATCGCAGCCTCTTGTCCAGTCCCGGGAATTTCATTTTGACGCCCCTCTCCATGACATAAGTCACCGTTGAGTGACATAGTATGTCACCGCGAAGTGACTGTCAAGAACGACCCCAAAATATTGCTGTCCACCCGCCGCCCAATCTGAAAAGATGATCGGTGAAAGTGGGTAGCCTGTTGCGGCAGCAAGTCTCTGGTCCTCCCAGACCCAAATCCACACGCGAATCAGAAAGCGAACGCGAGCAGCGCCCGCGGCGTTGGGAAGAACGCCTCTGGCCCCGCGCCCCGCGCGTCGAGCCGCTCCGCTTCCGCCGAGCCCCGCTGCTCGCCGCCGCGCTCGCCTTCGCCCTCGGCGAATCCCTCACCCAGCTCCCGCCTGGCATCTCACGCCCGACCGTCTTGCTCCTCTTCGCCGCCGTCGCCCTCACTGCACTCACCCTCCTTAGCCTTCGCCGCACCCTCCGCCTTGCCGTCCCCGCGGTCCTCGCGCTCTGGGTCGCCGCCGGCCTCTGGTCCGCGCAGATCGCGCCCGCACCGTCGCCCCAGACCGCCCTGCTCGCCTACGCCGACGGCCTCAGCCGCACCGTCCAGGCCCGCGTCGTCCGCATCCGCACGCTGCCCCCGCGCAGTTCCCAACCGGAAGACGCAACCAGCGACTCCGACCTCGACGGCTGGGAAGACGCCGCCGGAACCCCCACCACTTCCCTCGACCTCGCCGTCACCGCCATCGAAGACGTCACGCCCTCGATCTCCCGCATGGTCCCCATCGGAACAGGGAGCACGGGTGGACCCGCCGGCGTCCGCGCCACGATGTTCGCCGACCGCAATCCGCAATCCCCAACAGCGCCGCCAGCCGAACTCCACTGCGGCGACCTCGTCACCCTCCCCCTCCGCCTGCGCGCGCCCGAGCGCTACCGCGACCCCGGCGCCTGGCAGTACGCCGACTACCTGCTCGACCAGGGAATCGCCGCGACCGCCAACGCCTCCGCCACCAAACTCCGCCTAATGGCGACGTCCGAGGGTGCCCCATTCACGCGCAGCGTGGGTGGGTTCCCCCCTTCACTCGCCCGGTTTGCAGACTTGTCTGCAAGCACCCAATGCCGCATCTACGCCGCGCAAACCTGGGCCGCCGCCCGCCTGCTCGCCTACGTCTACTCCTCGCCGAACCGCCGCCTGCCCGCGGCCCTCCGCCTCACGCCCGGCGACGCCGGCATGTTGAACGCCATGCTCTTCGGCGACCGCACCCGCCTCACCCACACCCTGCGCCTCGGCTTCGAGCGCACCGGCTCCTTCCACCTCTTCGTCGTCTCCGGAATGCACGTCGCGCTGCTCGCCGGCCTGCTCTTCTTCCTCTTTCGCCGCCTGCGCCTTCACAACTGGCTCGCGACCCTCCTCACTCTCGCGCTCATCTCCGCCTACGCGCTGCTCACCGGCTTCGGCGTGCCCGTCCAGCGCGCTCTACTAATGACCGCCGTTTTTCTCCTTGCCCGTCTGCTCACCCGCCAGCGCAACTCTCTCAACGCCCTCGGCGCCGCCGGGCTAGCGGTCCTCATTTTCTCGCCGCGCGCCCTCTTCGAAGCCAGCTTTCAGATGACCTTCCTCGCCATCGTCGCCATCGCCGGCATCGCCATGCCGCTTGCCGAGCGCAGCTTTCTCCCCTACGCCCACGCCGCCCGCAACCTCCGCGACCCCTGGCGCGACACCGCCCTCCCGCCGCGCCTCGCCCGCTTCCGCATGATGCTGCGCCTCTGGTCGGACGCCCTCGCCGAAACCTTCGGCCCCCGCGTCATGGGGATCGGCCTGCGCACCCTCCCCGCCGCCGTCATCCGCGTCACCCTCTATGCCGCCGAACTCGCCCTCATCGGCATCGTCGCGGAAGGCGTCATGGTCCTGCCCATGGCCCTCTATTTCCATCGCGCCACCGTCTTCGCGCTGCCCGCGAACATGCTCTCGATCCCGCTGGTCGGCATCCTCGCCCCGCTAGGCCTCGCGACTTTCCTTAGCTCACTCATCAGCCCGTACCTCGCCGCGCTTCCCGGCTCCGCGCTCGCGCTTCTGCTGCACTTCATCACCGGCGCCATCTCTCGCATCAGCCACGCCCAAGCCGCCGACCTGCGTGTCCCCGGCCCTACGCTCGCGCACGCTCTTGCGGCCCTCACCTGCATCGCCTTCAGTTGCTGGGCCGTCCGCCGTTCGCGCAAATGGGCATTCGCCGCACTCGCCGCGCTTCCACTCGCCGCCGCGTTTGCCCTCTGGCCCTCCGCGCCCGCGGTCCATCCCAACACCCTCGAAGTCACCGCCATCGATGTCGGCCAGGGCGACTCCATCCTCGTCGCCGGCCCTACCGGCCGCGCCATGCTCATCGACGCCGGGGGCCCCACCGGCGCCGCCGCCAACGCCGAAAACGCCGCCGGCCTGCTCTCCGGCGACTCCGCGTTCGACATCGGCGAAGAGGTTGTCTCGCCCTATCTCTGGTCGCGCCAGCTCCGCTCGCTCGACATCGTCGCCCTCACCCACGCCCACTCCGACCACATGGGCGGCATGGCCGCCATCCTGCGCAACTTCCGCCCGCGCGAGCTCTGGGTCGCGGTCGACCCCAACTCCGCGCCCTACCGCGCATTGCTTGCGGAGGCCGCCGCCCTCGGCATCCGCATCCGCCATCTCCGCGCCGGCGACACGCTCGCCTTCGACACCGTCGCCGTCCACGTCCTCGCGCCCACGCCTGCCTACTCGAACGCCGGCCCGCCCGTCAACAACGACTCGCTCGTCCTGCGCCTGCAATACGGCCAGGCCTCGGCGCTGCTTGAAGGCGACGCCGAAGCCCCCAGCGAGCACGCCATGGTCACCGCCGCGCTCAACGGCAACCCCGCCGCTGCGATCGGCCCCGACACTCTACTCAAGGTCGGCCACCACGGCAGCCGGACCTCCACCACGCCAGAATTTCTCGCCCTCGCTGCTCCCACCGACGCTGTCATCTCCGTCGGCGCGCAGAACACCTTCGGCCATCCCCGCCCCGAGATCATCCAGCGCCTCTACGCCGCCCACGCCCGCCTCTACCGCACCGACCGCTTCGGCCTCACCACCTTCCTGCTCACCCCCGACGGCCGTATCGCCGCCTCCAATCCGTAGTGGCAGCGCAATCTTGTTTTCGGCACTACTCTACCGCTCGTCATTCTGACTCGCAGAGTCAGAATCCCGGTCGTTGTCGTGTTCCGCTAAATGATACGATGCGTGTCTTGACAATGTCATCACAACGAGTGAGAATCGCTTTGGGAGATGCATTCATGGCGAGTTCAGCAGTTGTCACCGAGCGGCGGACGGAGAAGCTGGATGTCCGGGTATCCAGGTCGGCCAAGGCCAAACTCCAGGCCGCCGCTGCCGCGTCGCATCGCTCCATGAGCGATTTCGTCATGGAGAGTGCCCTGGCCAGAGCCGAGGAGACGCTGGTGGAACGCCGCACCTTCGGCCTCAGCGCCGAAGCCTGGACCGCCTTCCAGGCAGCGCTCAACGCCCCCGTGCGGCCTCTGCCGGGATTGCGCGCGCTGCTGCAGGAACCGGGCTTTTTTGACATCGCTCCTGCTCGGCAAGCGAAGCGGCGCTCCCGTTGAGTGAGTCCAGAAGCATAGAAAAGCTGCGCCGCGGCCATCCCCTCGAAGCCTTCGATTGCGGGCAGCCGGACCTGAATCGATGGCTCATCCAATACGCCCTGCAGAACCAGGGAGCGAACGCGGCGCAGACCTACCTGGGCATAGTCGACGGCGTGGTCGTTGGATACTATAGCCTCGCGGCCGGGCAGGTCGAATATGCCGACGCGCCCGAGCGGTTGCGGAAAGGATTGGCCAGGCATCCAGTCCCGGTCATGCTGCTTGCCCGCCTGGCAGTGCATAAGGACTGGCAGAAAAAGGGAGTCGGGCGCGCACTGCTCAAGGATGCCGTGCTGCGGACCGTGCAGGCAGCCGATCTTGCCGGCATCCGCGCACTCGCAGTCCATGCCAAGGACGATGCCGCCCGGCGCTACTACCGGCAGTTCGACTTCCTGCCATCCCCTGCCGATCCGTTCCATCTGTTCGTGCTGCTCAAGGACATACGCAAGCTTCTCGAAGCCGCCACAGCCCGCCGCCATCAAACCACGGCGCCCGCAGCCACGGCCGGCCGGTCTTTCCACCCTCGATACAACGAGAAGAACTCTTCATTCCATAGGTGTGGATTCTGGTCCAGGATGCGGCGGACCAGGCTCGACCGTGCCAGCGTGTCATAAAAATAGGCCATCCACATCTTCGATTCCGTGTCGAGCCCCGCGGCCCCATAGGCAAGAATCACCTCGAACATGTTCAGGTGGAGATAGGCGAATGCCCGCAGCTTCGCCTGGAACAGAGGATCGGCAGGATTGAAGTTGGGATCGGTATCGGGCGGGAGCTTTTCGTAGTCGTCGTACACATACCAAAGGTGCGGGTCGGACAGCAATTGCCGATCGATCTCCAGCACAAACTTCTGCCCTTCCAGAAACAACGACCTTGTCGCCAGCTTGCTGGAGAGGCTGTAGTTTCGCCAGGAGAAGGCGGCTGAAAGCGCGGCCACAACGATCGATATCAGCGGAATCGCGATAAGCATCCCCAAAATATACGACACCTTGGACGCCGCAGCCATGCTAAAACTGAACATCCCACCTCTGGAGGCCCTCCTTGCAAGAGACGTCCCCGAACGCCGGAACCGTCCCCGCGATGTCCCCCGCCGAACGCGCCCGTCTGGACGCCGAAGAGCGAGTTCAGGAGCAGAAGCTCATCCGCCGCCTTCAGTTCATGATGAACCTCGTCCTCCAGACCATCGCCCAGGACGGCTCCCTCACCATCGACGAAGCCTCGCAGATGATCGCCGACGCCCGCAAAGCCGCGCTCGCCATGTTCCCCGGCAAGGAGCTCGCCTACGACCTCATCTGGCGTCCCCGCTTCCAGCGCCTCATGCGCGAACGCTTCCGCATCATGTAGCGGATGTAATTCAAATGCATTACAATCCCGGCAGGAGGGCAGCCTCATGCCTGAAACCGCATTGGTACAAGCCCGCATCGATCCCGCCGTAAAGGAACGCGCGTCCGAAGTCCTCGGGCAAATGGGCATCACCGTCTCCGATGCTGTCCGCATCCTCCTCACCCGCACCGCTAACGAAGGCGCGCTCCCCTTTGAATTGCTCCAATCCAGCGAAGCCCACGATGCATGGTTCCGCGCCAAGGTGCAGGAAGCCCTCGACGATCCCCGCCCCGCCATCCCCCACGAGCAAGTCGAAGCCCACTTCGCAAAACGCCGTGCCGCCGCTGCCCGCAAAGCAAGAGCTTGACCGATGCGAATCGAGTGGTCCGTGCCCGCGTCCGAAGACCGTAACGCCATCTTTGACTACATCGAAGCAGACAATCCGTCCGCGGCGATCGGTGTTGACAATCGTATTCGCGAACAGGTCGGAGATTTGGGCAGCTTTCCCGAGATGGGGCGTCCTGGCAGGGTTGAAGGAACGCGAGAGTTAGTCATCGTTCACACCCCTTATATCGCCGCCTACCGAATCGCGGACGATACGGTGAAGATTCTCCGCATCCTGCATGGCGCGCGGCTTTGGCCCGCCGAGCTTTGATCAACTCCTAAACTCGTACCACCTCCCCGCCGCTCCCTCACAGCATGATGGTGATCGACTTCTGGTAGCTCGCCGGCCCGTGGATGTAGCCCCATCCGTTGATCACCCGGTCCCATGCATAGAGGAAGAACGAATGGGCGCAGTGGGTCGACGTCGGGTCGCCGCTGACGGTAGCGTTCCATGGAGTTGGCCCCGGCGGCGGCACCGCGACCCCCGTAATCCCCGTCCAGATAAACGTTGGCGTGATGTGGTTCGCATAGGTGTCGGACGAGACCCCCATGGACTGGTCGTCTCCCCAGTAAGCGGTCAGGCTCCACGAGAGCAGGTGCGCCGGCGCGGACGCCGTCACCTGGAACGTAAACGTGGGCGCGCCCGTGGTGACGATGGCGCAGGTGCCCACCGGTACGTTGCCCGGCTGTTGCAGGATCTGTTCGATCGCGGCGGTAGGCTGCGTATTGTCGAACATCAAATTGGCGAAGCGGCCCGCCGCGGTCGAGGTCCCGATCTGGCTCGCCGCCGTCTCCGCCGAGAACAGCTTCACGCTGACCGTGTTCAGGCCGTTGGGGAACGCCGTCGAGTCGAGCAGCAGCCCCAGCCAGTTGTTCAGCCATATCTGCCCTGCCGACCGCAGCGGGTAATAGCCGCTCACCGGCACCGTCGTCTGCAGCTCGAACGCACTCAGCGGGACGCTCCACAGATAGTCCGAAAAGGGCGACGTGATCATGACCCCGCCCACGAATACCTGATAGAAACTCGCCCCCGCCGCGCGCGCGCTCTCCCAGTTGATCATCAGCGGCAGCGTGCCGCCGAACGGACAGTCCAGCACCTGGAAGAAGTACGTCGGATCGATGGTGGTGTCGGCGTAGCCTTGGGGAAGATGCGCGGCGTCGTTGGGCACAAACCCGATGGCAAGCAGGATCGGGCCCGCCGACGTGATCAGCGACGAGGAGAGGTCCACCTCGCCGATGCTGGTGGCGCACGCAACCAGCAGTTGGTCGGGCGAGAGCACGTTGACGCTGTAAGGCGCCGCCGCCGTAGGCCCGGAGATTGCGGTCACCGTCGCCGGCGTCGTGGTCAGCTCGACCTTCAGAATGGTGCCCGTCGGATTCGGTTGCGGGAACAGAATCACGCTTTCGCCGGCGTCGGCGAACGTCAGGTGCCGGGGCCCGTTCAGGCCGCTGGCGATAACCAGGCTGGTCTTGGTGGAAAGGTCGAACCGCGTAATCGTGCCCGCATCGCTGCTGACGTAAAGGAACACGCCGTCCGACGTGATCAGCACGCCGCGTGGGCTCGCCACGCTGGCCACCACGGTCTTTATCCCCGTGGCCAGGGTCACGCGCTGCACCTGCCCCGCGGTAAACTCCGCCACGTAGGCGTACCCGTGGGTCTCGTCCAGCGCAACCTGGTCGATGCCGTTGAAGCCCGACGCAACCACCGTGGCCGCCGACCGGTTCAGGTTGGTCAGGCTCAGCTTCAGCAGCGTGCCCGGATTCTCGGTGACATACGCATGCACCCCGTCGCTGCTCAACTCGATGTCGGAGGGCGCATTGAAGCCCGTGCCCAGCACCGTCTTGACGTGGGTGTGCGCGGTCAGGGCGTTGATCGTGCCGACGCCTGCATCCGCAATGTAAAGTTGGTCGGTGAGCAGCCGGTAGTCGCTGCCAACACAGTCTGCATAGCCGGTGGCTATGACGGTGGGTACGGGCAATGCCATTGTGAGCCTCTCTTTTGAGGACGGCGATTTGCTTCCTGGGCCCACGTGCGCAACGGATTCTCCCACCCGCCGGATTGAGTTGTCAACGGCGCCGGGCAAATGGCAGTGTCAAGTTTTTCAGAATCCACAACTTGGAGTTGTCCACGGGGGCCTTCCCTCCATGAACCGCAAAAACCGCGGTCCTCCTGTTGTCAAGTGCCCCAAACCATCTATCTCTCACAAAACAATCCAGATATCGAAGAAAATAGATGGCAGATGAGTTATGGTCAACCTGCTAGAATAGAACTAGAAGATTAAATAAAGGAAAGGCCGCATCGCCACCCAGCGTTGCGGCCTTCCTCTTTTAATCGTGACCAACCGCAAAGGAGAACACCAATGCCCACCGCCAACCCCCTGAAACCCATCCCCAACCCGCGCGGAAACCAGACCCAACCTGTACCCAAGCCCGTCGTCCCGCGCTCCCCCAGCGGCCGCTTCGTCCCCGAATTCCGGCCCCATCCCCCGCAAACCCGCCCGTAACCCCAACGCCTGCACGATCTTAGCCGTAACCCGTTTAGATTGAGTGGCCTGGGGATATCGCCCATCCCCCAAACCGCTGTATCCATTGCACTTCCACCCAAGATAGTAGGGGGGGAGGGGGGTGGTACGGAACCTTGTTTGCGACCGTCGGGAGCAGCTATGCGACCCCGAAACCCGTCACGATGTGACCCACTTGATGTTGCACCCGATGCTGCTGCGCTGGTTCGTGTCTGGCCGCTTGCCCGCGATCACCGCGTCCAGCGCGGCGCGCAGGTCCTTGCCCGTCACCGGAAGGTCGTTGCCGCCGCCGCTCGGCCGCGTCGGCCGCGAGTCGTCCAGTTGCCCGCGGTACGCCAGCTTCATCTCCGCGTCGTACAGGAAGAAGTCCGGCGTGCACGCCGCGCGGTACGCCCGCGCCACCTCCTGCGTCTCGTCGTACAGGTACGGAAACGTGAACCCCAGCCTCGCCGCCTGCTTCCTCATCTCCGCCGGCGAGTCTTCCGGATACGCCACCGCGTCGTTGGCCGAGATCGCCACCATCCCGATCTTGCCCTCGTAATCCGCGCCAATCCGCGCCAGCTCCCGCTCCACATGCTTCACGTAAGGACAATGCACGCAGATGAACATCACCAGCAGCCCGCTCGCCGACGCGACCACATGGTCGCGCCCCACCGCGTGCCCGCTCACCACGTCCACCAGCTCAAACGCCGGCGCGTCCGACCCCAGCTCCGCCATGCTCGATTCGGTCTTTGACATCCCCGTATCCTAATCCAATTTTCGGAGTCGTTGCAGCCCAGTGCCTTGCGCAAATTCAAAATGCATGGGAACCTCATTCGGAAGACGCTTCACTCCCCGCGTCGTCCTGAGAGGAAGTTTCCGCAGTGACCCCCAGTTCGCGCCGCAGCCTTCGCCGTACCGCCGCCGCCACCCTCATTCTCCTCACGTTGCTGGCCGCCGGATGCCGCCATCACCGCCGTTCCACCTCCGCCCCCAACACCGCCGACTACGCGGACAACATCAAAGCCGTGCTGGCCAAACCGCAGCTCGCCATCCTGCGCTGGCCCAACTACTCCGACTACCAGCCCGCCGTCGCCACCTTCTACGACGACCGCAACTACGAGCTCGCCTGGCTGCGCGACCTCAAGCCCACGCCCCAAACCGCCGCCTTCATCGCCGCCTTCCAGGACGCCGGCGCCAAGGGCCTCAACCCCGACGACTACGACGCCTGGCGCTGGCCCGCCCGCGTGGCGCAGATCGCCGCCATCCACGACGACTCCGACGCATCCGCCGACGCCATCGCCCAGTTCGACACCGCCATGACCGTCTGCGTCATGCGCTACATCTCCGACCTGCGCATCGGCCGCGTCAACCCGCAGCACTTCAACTTCGACATCGACGTCGCCGACAAGAAGTACAACCTCGCCGAGTTCGTCTCCGACAACGCCGTCGACGCAACCGGCGTCCCCGCGCTCATCCGCAAGGTCGAGCCCGACTCCGGCCAGTACCGCGCCACCGAAGCCGCGCTCGCCCGCTACCTCACGCTGGCCCGCCTGCAGGCCGCTGCCGCCGCGCCGCCTCTGCCCCAGGTGGAGAAGTCCGGCGTCGGCGTCACCGGCGAATACTCCGCCACCGGCCCGCTGCTGGCCCGCCTCCAGCTCGAAGGCGACGCTCCCGGCGATTACCCCTACCTCGCCCCCGCCGCTCCGCAACCGGCCGCCGCGGTCGCCCCCGCCGCCGCGCCGCGCCTCAACCCGGCGCAGCAGCTTGGGGCCCAGATCGGCGCCGGCGCCAAGCGTCTCCTGCATCGCCCGGCAAGGTCCCGCGAGCCCCGCGGCGCCAAGGCGTCCGTCCCGGCCGCGCCCGCTGCGCCGCCCTCCGGCTTCAACCCGCCGCATCTGCCGCCCGTCTACACGGCCGCGCTGGCGGACGCGGTCAAGAGCTACCAGCATCGCCACGGCCTCGCCGAGGACGGCCGCCTCACCCCGGAAACCGTCAAGAGCCTCAACGTTCCGCTCACCGACCGCGTCATCCAGCTCCAGGACTCGCTGGAGCGCTGGCGCTGGCTGCCCAACCAGTACGTCAACGCGCCGCTCATGGTCAACCTGCCCGAGTTCGTCCTGCGCGGCTACAACCCCCAGCACCAGCTCGACTTCACCATGCGCGTCGTTGTCGGCAAGGTGGTCGGCGACCACGACACGCCGGTCTTCGCCCACATGATGCGTTACCTCATCTTCCGTCCCTACTGGAGCGTCCCCCACGACATTGTCGAAAAGGAGCTGATGCCGCACATCCGCGCCAGCGGTGTCGGCTACCTCGCGCAGAAGAACTTCGAGGTGACGGACAGCAAAGGCACCGTGCTCACCAGCTTCACGGCCAAGCAGATCGAGCACGGCGGCCTGCAGGTGCGCGAAAAGCCCGGCCCCAAGAACTCGCTCGGCCTGGTCAAGTTCATGTTCCCCAACCAGTACGACATCTACCTCCACTCCACGCCGGAGCCCCAACTGTTCGATCGTTCCCGCCGCGACTTCTCCCATGGCTGCATCCGCGTGCAGAAGCCTGAGGACCTCGCCGTCTGGGTGCTCGCGGCCAGCGGCACCTCCGGCGGAAAGTCCGGCGACTGGGACGCCGACCGCGTCCACGCAGCCATGACCAGCGGCCCCGACAACTACGCCCTCAGCCTCAAGAACCCCATCCCGATCGTCATCTTCTACGCCACCGCCATCGTCGCCGAGGACGGCCAGACCCACTTCTTCGACGACCTCTACGGCTACGACCAGGCGCTGCAGCAGGTCCTCAGCAAAGGCCCGCCGTACCCCACGCAGCCTTACCCCCACACGCCCAAGCCCAAACCCGGCGACACGGTGTAGCCACGTTGACCGTTGTCCGTTCTCCGTTGACCGTTGGGTTGAAGCGCTTTCATGCCGGAACGGACAAGGCAGAACGGACAACGTAAACTGGAGTTGTGCGCCGCATCTACATGGACGCGAACGCCACGACGCCTGTGCTGCCGCAGGTGCTGGAGGCGATGCGTCCGTACTGGTCGGAGGAGTTTGGCAACGCCAGCTCCATCCATCAGCCGGGCCAGCGCGCACGTGCCGCGGTGGACCGGGCGCGCGAGTCGGTGGCCGCGCTGCTGAACTGCCGCGCCGCCGAGATCGTCTTCACCTCCGGCGGCACCGAGAGCGACAACATGGCCCTGTTCGGCCTGCTCTCGCCCGGCGACCATCTCATCACCACCAGCATCGAGCACCACGCCGTGCTGCACGCCGCCCAGGAGTTGCAGACCCGCGGCATCGAGGTCACGTTCCTGCCCTGCACGCCGCAGGGGTTGATCGAGGTCGCCGCGCTGGAGGCGGCGCTGCGGCCGAATACAGCGTCGCAGCCAGGGAAAACGCTGGTGAGCGTCATGCTCGCCAACAACGAGACTGGGGTCATCCAGCCGGTGCGCGAGCTGGCAGAACGCGCCCATGCGGCCGGCGCGCTGTTCCATACCGACGCCATCCAGGCCGCGGGCAAGCTGCCGCTGGACGTCAAGGCGCTGGGCTGCGATCTGCTCTCCATCTCCGGCCATAAAATGTATGCGCCGCAGGGGACCGGCGCGCTGTTCGTCCGCCGCAACGTGCGCCTGCGGTCGATGTTCTTCGGGGGCCTGCACGAGCGCGGCCGCCGTCCCGGCACGGAGAACGTCGCCGGCATCGCCGGGCTGGGCAAAGCCGCGGAGCTGGCGCGCGCATGGCTGGCGGAAGACGGCTTGCAAAAACTCGCCGCGCTGCGGGATCGCCTGGAGCAGGGCATTCTTGGCGCGGTGGAGGAAGCTGGGGTCAACGGCGGCCGCACAAACGGAGATCCGGCCCCGCGGGTCGCCAACACCAGCAACCTCTACTTCGACCACGTCGAGGCGGAGGCGCTGGTGATCGCGCTCGACCTGAAGGGGCTGGCGATTTCGGGCGGGTCCGCGTGCCAATCCGGAGCGACCGAGCCGTCGCACGTGCTGCTGGCAATGGGCCTGAGCGAGGCGCGCGCGCGGGCGAGTGTCCGCTTCTCGCTGAGCCGTCTGACCACGGAGGATGAGGTCGACCTGGTAGTGGCCATGATTCCCGCGGCCGTCGCCCGGCTGCGCGAACTGGCCCCGAAGAAGCTCGCCCTCAGCTGCTAGGTGTCCTGGGGCCGGGCTGCGAACTAATTTGGCCCCTGCGGCGCGACATTGACCTGAAAGAGGTTGGTGGAGGACTTGCTTACGTGGATCGTTTGCTGGGCTGCGACCGCCGATCCGTACTCCACCATCAGGTTGTAGTCGCCTGCGGCGAGTTTGGCGTGAAATTCGCCGGAATAATCGGTCTCGCCGGTCACGGACCCGCCCGGCCCGGACGCTGAGTTGATGCGAATTTGAGCGGGGGCCAGGATTCCTCCTTGTGGTCCGCCAAATGAGGTTACCTTGATCGTAACCGCAAACATCTCTCCGGCGGGTGCAGGTTGAACCGGAGGGGCAACCTTCTTTTTCTTCTTTGCCTTCGCGGGCGGCGGGGGTGGCTGCGGGGCAGGAGCGCCGGGAGCGGCCGGGGTCTGGGCCGGCGTCGCCGGGGTCGCAGGCGCGGGTGGTGCAGGTGCGGGTGTTGACGGGGCCGGCGTACTCTGCGCGAAGGACGCCGCAGCTACAAGCAGAACTACGAGCGGAACCAGGATGAGCCCGATGGGCCGACGTGCAAAGAAGCGGGACATGAATACCCTCACACGGAAGACACCCCCCATCGTACATCGATTGGGAGTGCCCCGCCGGTCCACAGTGTCCGCCTGAACCTGTCTTCTGGGTCGATTCCGGGAACCTCGCGCACCGGGCTGCGCGGGCATCCGCTACAAATACCAGGGGATGTCCACCACGATGATGCGCTGCTTGCCCTTGACCAGCAGCAACAGCTTCAGCATCTGAACGCGCTGGTTGTGGAGCAGGTTCTCCCACCAGTGGCTTACCACCAGCTCAGGCAGCAGGACGGTGATCTTGCGGTCGGGATTCTGCTGCTCCAGCTCCAGAATGTAGTCCATCAGCGGCGCGATGACCTGGCGGAAGGTGGAATGCAGGGTGACGAGTTCCGGCTCCGGCAGGCCTTTTTCGTGGATGGGCGCGAGCACATTCTCCCGCCAGACCGCGGCCAGCGGGGACTCGCCATCGGCGCCCTCCACGTTGATGACCTTGACCTCATTCGACAGCAGCACGCCGAAGCGCAGGGCTTTTTCGGTCATGCGGTCCCAGCGGGCCATGGGAATCACCACCAGCGGCTCCAGCAGGTTGGTCAGGTTGAGCGGGCCCATTGCAACCACGTCCTTGACGCGGGTGTAGTGCTGCTTGACCGCGACCATCAGCAGGATCAGCGTGGGGATCAGCAGCGCGACAAACCACGCGCCGGAGGTGAACTTGGCCGCGAGAACGATGAGGGTGGTGGCCCCGGTGGCAACCGCGCCGGTGCCGTTGACGAACATGTGCCAGAAGCGGCCTTTGTGTTCGGCGCCCTGTTTTTTCCAATGCACAACCATGCCGGCCTGCGAGAGCGTGAAGGCCAGGAAGGCGCCAATGGCATACAACGAGATGATGTTGTCGATGTTGCTGCCGAACAGGATGAGGATGACCGCCGTCAGCCCGGTGAGGACATAGATGCCGGCGGAGAACAGGAGCCGCCGCCCGCGCAGGGTGAAGACATGGGGCAGGAAATCGTTCATGGCGACGGCGCGGGTGACGCGCGGGAAGTCGGCGAAGGCGGTGTTGGCGCTCAGGGTCAAGGCCAGGAAGATGGTCCACATGGTGAAGTGAAAGAACCAGTTCTTTCCGAAGACGGCCATGACGATCAGGCTGAGCAGGCTCTGGTAGCCGGGCAGGGTGGGGTCCATCGCCATGATCCCGTATTTCTTGGCCAGCCACGCGGTGCCGAAGAGCATGATGACGAGCGTGCCCATGATGACGGTGAGCGCCATCTGCGCGTTCTTGACGCGCGGCTCGCGGAAGGCCATGACGCCGTTCGAGACTGCCTCCACGCCGGTCATGGCGGCGCAGCCGTTGGAGAAGGACTTGAGCGCGAGCCAGACGCCGAGGCCGACCATGGTGGCCGGCAGAGGGTGCGGCATCTCCGCGCGTGCGACCGGATGACCGTGCGCCGCCAGGACACGGATGAAGCCGACCGCAACGGTGGTGAGCACGGTCCCGACAAACAGAAAGGTCGGTGCGATGAAAGCGGCGCCAGTGTCCTTGACGCCGCGCATGTTGACCATGGCAAGAAACGCCAGCACCAGCAGGCATAGCGCCAGCATGTGCGGCTGCAGCCAGGGCTGGTCGGAGACGACGGCGGAAATCCCGGCGACGATGCCGACCGCCGCGGTCAGGATGTAGTCGATCATCAGCGCCGCGGCGGCCACCAGACCGGCGCCGGTGCCGAGGTTTTCGCTGGCGACGGTGTAGGAGCCGCCCCCGCTGGGATAGGCCGCGATGGTCTGGCGATAGCTGAAGAAGACGATGCCCAGCAGGACCAGGACCACCGTGACAATGGGGACGAGATGGGTAATGCCCGCAATGCCGAGCGGGATGAGCAGCGAAAGCGCCGTTTCGGGTCCATACGCAGCGGAGGTCAGGGCATCGAGGCCGAAGATGGGAATTCCGGCAGCCACGCCGACGTGTTCGGCGCGCTCTTCACTCGTGGCCAGGGGTCTGCCAAATAAAGAATCGGTAAAAGACATGGAAATTCAATAGTAAATAGTATGTTGCGCCAGAACCAGCAATTTGTGACGCTCGGACGATTCTTCGCCTCTTCCCCGGCTCTGGACTGCCTGGCTTACGCCAGGAACCCAAAAACACCTGCGCCAGGGCCGATTTGCGCCGGGGGCCGGGGAGATCCTCCGACTCCTGGAGCCGCGCTCGCGCGCGTCTCTCACTTGACAGCCCCCCGGGCAATCCGTAGACCTTGAACAGAGCTTTTTCTCACTTCCCATCGAGGCACCGGACAAATGAATCGACTCCTACGTTGCTGCATGCCCGTGCTCATTGCGGGTCTGGTCCCCATCCTCCCGGCGGCGGGGCAAGCTGCGCCCGCAACGGCGCCTGCCGCACCGGCCCAGCCGGGGGCCCGCGAGCCCTATAAGCCGCAAAATCTGAAGGTGCTTCCCGAGGACACCGATCTGCGCAAGGTGATGCGCGGATACGCGGGGGACCTCGGCGTCGACTGCGAGTTCTGCCACACCGCGCCGGACCCGGTCACGCACCGCGCGGACCGCGCCTCCGACGCCAACCCGGTGAAGGAGACCGCTCGGTTCATGATCCAGATGACCGACGACCTTAACAACAAGTATCTCGCGGAGATGCCGAACCGCCGCTACGCCGACCCCATCACCTGCGGCACCTGCCATCGCGGCGAGAAGCATCCATCGATCTATGTTCCGCCGCCGCGCCCGGAGGGCAATCGGCCGCCCGGGGCAACTCCTCCCGCCGCGCCGCCGCCAGCGAACTAGGGTCCCGCTACTGGGTCGATCCGGTGAGGAAGGTCTGGGTAGCCTGCCCGCCGATCACGCGATAGAGCGCGAACTGCCGCGAGTTCTGCGCGCGCAGCTCGAACAGCAGGCTGGCGCGGTTGGACGCCTCGGCGTCGACCGCGTCCACCAGCCGCATGCGCGGCGTGCGGTCGAGATGGGCGGCGTCGGTCACGTTCTTCAGTGCGATCTCCGGCTCGCCCTGCATGTTGACCTGCGCGACCAGAGTGACAAAGCGCAGCGTGGGGCCGAGGCCGCCGGTGTGCGCGTGGTAGACGAAGGTTGCCGCACCGCCGTAGCTCAGCAGGTAGCCGGTCAACTGCTCGTCCAGCAGCGGCTCGGGCGGCGGCGGAGGCGGCGGGGTAGCCGTGCCGTGGTGAAGTTTGCTGCTGGGCTGGTGCGCCGGCGGCGGCGGAGGGGTTGCGGGGGCGACCGCATTGGCGGCCTCGTACGCCGTCAGCAGCGTGCGGGCGGCGGTCTGCATTTTGGCGAGGATGGCCTGGCGTTCGTCGTCGCCCTCCCACGTTCGCGAGAAGTCGTGCGGAGGACGGTCCGACGCGTCCGACACCGCCGCGATCTGGTGCAGGTCCTGGTCGCCGGGAAGCCCGGAGAGCTTGGGAATGTCGGTATCCGTGAACGAGCCGGCGGGCTTGCCGCGGTGCAGGGTGGGCCGGTTCGGGTCGTCGTTCAGCGCGGTCCCGGTGTTGGGCTGGCCGGCCATTGCGGCCTTCGCCTGCTCCGGCGTGCGGCGACGCAAAGTTGGCCGGTCGGCGTCGTCCGCTGGTGCGCTGCCGGAACTGCCGGGCGAAGCGCTCGGGTCCGAGGCGCTGGCCGAACGATGCAGGGTGGGCCGGTCCGGATCGTCGGCAGGGGTATCGGCCGACGCAGAGGCCGTGCCGGGTGCGGATTTCGCCGCTCCGCCGGAGCCGGGCGTCGCCGACCGGGACGAGAAGTGCGGCGTGGACTGGTCCTCGTCCATGCCGTTCAGGCTGACCTCTACCGCCTTGCCCTTCAGCGTCGACTTTCTGGGCAGGGCCGGCGGCACAAACCTTCCGTAGCCGAACCAGCCATCGTCGTAGGTGGTGGTCGCGGTCTCGGGCACCGTGAAATGACGGGAGAACTCCAGGTCCAGCGTCCCCAGCGGAGTGCCGGACTTTTGCAGCTCGTAGACATTGCCGGTAAGCAGAGCAAACGGCACCGGCCGCTCTTCGTAGACGCCGGCGTCTTCGAGCTTGCCGTCGATGAAGAGCGAAACCGGAATAAGACGGCTGGCGGTGGGCTTGGCCATGTCGCCGGTCCACTCGTAGACACCCACCGCGCGGACGACATTTTGCGTCTGCGCGACCTTATGCGTTTGGGCGCACAGCGGCGCCGCGATCGCCAGCGCGGAAAGCACGCCAGCCAGCATCCGCAAACCGCGGTCCATCGGGTCGGGGTTCATATCTCCATTAGACGCAGGGAACAGGGAGTAGGGAACACGCAGGGAACAGGGAGTAGGGAACAGGGAGTAGGGAACAGGGGAAACAGGGGACAGAATACAGGAAACACTTCCGTTCTATTCCCTGTTCCCTACTGCCTGCTCCCTGTTCTCTGCTTCCGTGCTATTCCCTGTTCCCTACTGCCTGCTCCCTGTTCTTTGCTATTCCCTGCTCCCTACTGCCTGCTCCCTGTTCTCTGCTTCCGTGCTATTCCCTGTTCCCTACTGCCTGCTCCCTGTTCTCTGCTTCCTCGTCTACTATCATTCTCGTGAGCACTCAGTCAGCGACGGCGGCCGGCCACGCGCCCATCCTCCGGGTCGAGGACCTGTCGATCGGTTTTGACGGCTGCGAGGCCGTCCACGACCTCTCGTTCGAGATCCACGCCGGCCAGGCGCTGGGGCTGGTCGGCGAATCGGGGTCGGGCAAATCGGCGACCGCGCTGGCGTTGCTGCGGCTGCTTCCGGACTCGGCAAGCGTGGGCGGCAGGATCTGGTTTTCCGGACCCACATCTCACGGGCGAGATGTGGGGCACCCGCACTCGCCGGATGCGGTGGACCTGCTGGCCCTGCCCGAGCGCGAGATGCGCCTGCGCCGCGGCAGCGATCTGGCCATGATCTTTCAGGAGCCGATGACCGCGCTGAACCCCGTGATGCGAGTCGGATCGCAGATCGCCGAAGCAGTCCGCGCGCACCGGCCTGGACTGAGTTCAAAGGCGGTTGACCGGGCGGTGCTGGACGCAATGCGCGAGGTCGCCCTGCCCGACCCGGAGCGGCGCGCGCGCGACTACCCGCACCAGTTCTCCGGCGGCCAGCGCCAGCGCATCCTCATCGCGATGTCCATCGTGAACCGGCCCCGGCTGCTGATTGCCGACGAGCCGACCACCGCGCTCGACGTCACCGTCCAAGCGCAGATACTGGCTCTGTTGAAGGAACTGCGGCGGACGCATGGCCTGTCGATGCTGTTCATCTCGCACGACCTCGCCGTGGTGGCGCAGGCGTGCGACCAGCCCGGCGACGAGATTGCCGTCATGCAGCAGGGACGCATCGTGGAACGCGCGACCACGCTCGACCTCTTCCGCCGGCCTCAGCATCCCTACACGCGGCGGCTGCTGGCGTCCGCGCCGACGATGACCACCGACCGTGCCACTCCGCTGGCGGTCTAAGGTGACCTTAGACGAACGGATTGCGGATGGTGAGCGGGCCGATCTTCTGTCCGTCGTGCATGTCTTCGGAGTAGAGGGTGTCGCATCCCGCGTCGATGGCGGCGGCGAGGATCAGAGCATCGTAAATGTTGTAGCCGGAATCTGCGGCGATCTTCAGCGCAGCCTCATGAACTCGAACCGTGAGCGGAGTTGCGGGCTCGCACACGCTGCGAATATCATCCAGGGCCTCGGATGTCTCCTTCCAGCTCTTCTTGAACTTACGTCGCGCGACCGCTGCGAACTCGTTCAAGACCTGGACGCCGATATGTCCGCCAGCCGCAAGCAGTCTCTGAGCGATCGCTGCGCGGGCATCGGTTTCGCAGACTGCGTAGACGAGAATGGTGGTGTCGAAGAACGGGCTAACGCTCATTCGCCTCTTCCCGGTCAAACTTAAATCCGGCAGGCAGCTTCCAACGCAGCCGCCGCAGCCGTTCCAGAGCTTTCTCGCGGCTACGGTCCCGCTCGACCTCGAACTCGCGGGTGCCGGCGACCCGCACCTCGATCTGGTCCCCCTCCTTCAGTTCCAGGGCTTCGACCACAACAGCGGGCAGGCGAATCGCAAGGCTATTGCCCCATTTGGAAACCTGCATGATGCCTCCTTAGATATACAACCAAGTCGAGTATATCATTCTGTTGTCGAAACGTTCGTCGTGCCTCGGCCATCGAGGCTCCCCGATTCCGGTGCGATAAACTGGAATTTCGTGCGTTTGCGCGCGGAAAACTGCCATGCGTGCCCTCATCCTCTCCGACATCCACGCCAACCTGGAGGCACTGAACGCGGTCCTGGCCGCGGCCGGCGAGTGGGACGTCCTGTGGAACCTGGGCGACATGGTGGGTTACGGCGGAAGCCCGAACGAGGTGCTGAACAAGATCCGGCCGCTGTCCACGCTGACCGTGCGCGGCAACCACGACCGCGTCTGCTGCGGGCTGAGCTCCGCGCTGGCGTTCAATCCGACCGCGCGCGCGGCGGCCAAGTGGACGCTGGAGATGCTGACTGCGGAGAACCTGGCCTGGCTGCGGACGCTGCCGCAGGGGCCGCTGCAACCGGAACAGCAGACGCCGGACGAGCCGCAGGTGACGCTGGCACACGGCTCCCCGCTGAACGAAGACCAGTACATCATGTCCATGCGCGACGCATGGGCGCCGCTGCAGCAGATGACCACGGCGATCACGTTTGTCGGGCACACACACATCCAGGGCGGCTTCTCGCAGAAGGAGCACGACTGGCACGAGCTGCGGCCACGCTATCGCAGCCGCAACAGCGCGGACACCTGGACCATGCCGATTCCGCCGGGCACGCGCAACCTGATCAATCCCGGCTCGGTGGGCCAGCCACGCGACTACGACTGGCGGGCGGCGTTTGCGGTATACGACAGCGAAGCCCGCGAAATCGTCTACCACCGCGTGCCCTACGACCTCCGCCGCGCCCAGGGCCGCATCCTGATGGCGCGCCTGCCGGAGCGCCTCGCCGCCAGGCTGCGCGAAGGGCGTTGAGGTTTTTCGCAGCCAAGCCGATGAAGACCCTATGCGGCGATGGGTTTTGCGGTCGATGCTGATGGGTTGGGGGTTGGGGTTGGCGGCCTGGCCGGTGCATGGGCAGGGACCGGGCGAGGCGCGGCTGGCCCTCTTTGGCGGGCCGGCATACCGGACCGGGGCGGCGTCGCAGCCCTTCGAGCTGGGAATAAGCGGCGACGTGGGCCTGTTTCGGCTGGGCCGGAGCGGCCTTGGAGCGGGCGCGCTGGGCGAGGGCGGCCTGTACCATCCCGCGATCTCCGGCAAGGGCAGTTTCTATTTCTCGGCCGATGCGATGCTGGAGTGCAGCCCGCCGGCGGGCGCTACCGCGTCGCTGCCGGTGCGGCCCTACGCGGTGGCCGGATATACGCGGTCCTTCAGCGCGACGGACACCAGTGTCGGCACGGCGAATGCTGTGAATGCCGGCCTGGGAGTCGATCTGCCGCTGCGGGACGGCATGTTGCTCCGGCTGGAGGTGCGCGGCCGCTACACGTTCGCCGACGGGACGCATGGGATCGCGCTGCGGATCGGTCTGGTGGGCAGCGCATCGATCCAGTAGAGGCGAGCTCAGACAGCCGTGGATTGCTCTTCGAGCGCGGTCGCCAGTTGTTCCCACTCGGCCATCAGAGCGGTGCGCAGGCCGCGTAGCTCTTCGAGTTCGGCGGCGGTGCGCTGCGAGTCCTCGGCTGAGGTGTAGTGGCCGAGGTGCTCCTCGGCGGCGGCGACGCGGGCGTCGATCGCGGAGAGTTCGCCTTCGATCAGGGCCACGCGCTCTTCCAGTTGCTTCAGCTTGATCGGGTTCAGCCGCTTGACGGGAACGGCAGGCGTTGTCCGTTGTTCGTTGTCCGTTGTTCGTTGGTCTGTGGCGCCGGCTGAGTTCGGGCTGTCCTTCAACGCGGCGGCTTCGCTTGGCGGGGGCGGCGCGGGGACGGGTTTCAGGCTGGTGGCGAGCGAGACGGCCACCTGCTCCGGACCGCCTTGCTTGCGCCAGAGATAGTCCTCGTAGTTGCCGGGGTAGATATGGACGCGGCGGTCTTCCGCCTCGAAGACGCGCGTCGCCAGGCCGTCGATGAAGTAGCGGTCGTGGGAGACAAACAGCACCGTGCCGGTAAAGTTGGCGATGGCCTCCAGCAGCACATCCTTGGCGCGGAGATCGAGGTGGTTGGTGGGCTCGTCCAGCAGCAGCATGTTTGCCGGCGACACCAGCATCTTCGCCATCGCATAGCGGTTGCGCTCGCCGCCGGAGAGCACGCCCAGCTTCTTGTAGACATCGTCGCCGGAGAACATGAAGCAGCCGAGCAGCGAGCGCAGCTCGACCACGGGCACCTTGGGCGCGATGCCGGCGATGTCGTCCAGCATCTGCGCGTCGGGATCGAGCACCTTGTACTGGTCCTGCGCAAAGTAATCGGCGAGCACGTTATGCCCCAGGCGAACGCTGCCTGAGGTGGGCGGCTCCAAGCCGGACAACATGCGGATGAGCGTCGACTTGCCCGCTCCATTGGCGCCCACCAGCGCAATGCGGTCGCCGCGGTCGATCTGGAAGCTGACGTCTTCCAGCACATGCTTCACGCCGCCCGGCTTTCCATCCACCGGCGGCATCGGGTAGTCCTTGCTCAGATGCGAGACCTCGATCACCGTGCGGCCGGACGCCGGCGGCTGCGGGATGGTGAAGTGGATGGTCGCCTCCTCTTCCGGTACCTCGATGCGCTCGATCTTCTCCAGCTCCTTGATGCGCGACTGCACCTGCTTGGCCTTGGTCGCCTGGTAGCGGAAGCGGTTGATGAAGGCCTCCAGCGCCTCGATGCGGTCGCGCTGGTTCTTGTACGCGGCCATCAGAGTGGCCCGCCGCTCCTCCTTCTGCTGCACATATTTCTCGTAGTTCCCGTGGTAGACGTGCATGTGCTTGTTCCAGATCTCCACCGTCTTGTTGACAGTGACATCGAGGAAGTAGCGGTCGTGCGAGATCAGGATGTAGGCGTTGGGATAGTCGTGCAGATAGTTTTCGAGCCAGTTGCGCGATTCGAGATCCAGATGGTTGGTCGGCTCGTCCAGCAGCAGCAGCGACGGCTTCTGCAGCAGCAGCTTGGCGAGGGCGATCCTCATCTGCCAGCCGCCGGAGAACTCCTCGGTCTTGCGCTCCCAGTCCTCCTTGCTGAAGCCGAGCCCGCTGAGCACCGCGCCGACCTGGGAGTCGAGGGTGTAGATGTCGTGCACATGGAGCTGGTCGGCGATGTCGGAGTAGCGGTCGGCCGCCGCGATGTACTCGCGCGACTTGGGGTCGGCGGTCGACAGCGTGTGCGTGATCTCCTCGGCCTCGCGCTCCAGCGCGTGCAGGTGATCGAAGACCGAGAGGCATTCGGCGAAGACGGTTTTGCCGCGCAGCGCGAGGCCGTCCTGCGGCAGATAGCCGAGGGTCATGCCCTTTACACGGGTGAGCTGGCCGTAGTCGACGGTTTCAAGCCCGGCGAGGATCTTGAGAATGGTGGACTTGCCGGTGCCGTTGCCGCCGACCAGACCAGTGCGTTCGTCCGGCGTGATCAGCCAGTTGACGTCTTCAAACAGGAGCTTTTGGCCGAAGCGCTTGCCGGCGGCGGAGAGTTGGAGCATCGACTTCTATTTTCTCATTGCCCAGAGGAAATCGATGAGTTCGCCCGCTGAATCTGCTCTCACGCTGCCGGCCATCGCGTCCGCCTGGCTACTTCTGGATCTTCTTCAAGTACTCGGTCAGGTTGAAGATGCGCTGGTTTACCAGGGCGGCGGCGTCCTGGCTGGAGGGGTGCAGGGTCAACATCAGGTTTCCCCAGATCGGCATCTCTGCCGTGCCATGGGCTGGGTTCTGCACGCCAAACTGCAGCACGGACTCCACGTGCTTGGCCGGGAACACTCCCAGGTTCTTCTGGCTGAGCAGGGTGAGATTGGCTGGAGGGATCTTCAGCGCCTTTGCGGCGGGCCCGTTGCCGGTGCCGTCGGCGCCGTGGCAAACGGCGCAGTAGGCGGTGAACATCTTCTGTCCCGAATCGATGGGGGTCTGCTGGATAGGCACGTCATGGACGGTGGGCGCTGGCTGCTGCGCTGCCGCGGACAGGGCGATGGAAGCAAGCCCCGCAAGTAAGGCGAATGAACCGAATCTCGACATAATAAGCTCCTTTTTTAGTCACAATTAGGAAACTATGCCCTCGTCGCGGAGGCCGGCTGTGATGACTGTCACGATGCTTCTGTGGTTTGGAGACGTGCGGCCATTTTAGCGTGCGGGAGCCGATTCCGACGAACTTCGCATCTCAATTTCCTGGAAAGAGACGTCAAAATAGGTACGAGGGCGGTCGCTTGATCCAAGCCGGCATCAAAGAGCAATCCGCAGGAACCGCGGCCCCAGGGCCGGCGCCGGGCCGGCGCCGCTTTCCGCGCTGGCTGGCGTGGACGGGTGGAGCGGCGCTGGCGCTGGCGCTCGCCGCCGCGGCGGTGGTGGCGTATGTGATTCACAATGCGGAGCCAATCCTGCGGCGGCGGGTGATCGCGAGCCTGCAGGAGCGCTTCCGGGCACCCGTGGAGTTGGACGCGCTGCACATCTCGCTGCTGCAGGGGCTGGAGGTCTCGGGCAGTGGGCTGCGGATCTTTTCGACCGGGGCCGCGCATCCGGCGGGCGCACAGCCGATTCTCTCGGTGCAGACCTTCTCATTCCGCACCGGGCTCAGGGAGCTGTTCGAACCGGCGATGCGAGTCAACACGGTCACGGCGAACGGGATGCGGCTGACCATCCCGCCGAAGCAGAACCGGGGAACGCTGATTCCGGGCGCAAGCTCGTCCGCGAAGTTGAAGTTGAGCATCGTGGCCGACAGGATTGTCTGCAGCGACTTGACGCTCACCATCGAGACCGACAAGCCGGGAAAAGAGCCGCTGGTGTTCGACATCCACAACGTGACGCTGCACGATGTCGGCCCGGGCAAGCCGTTCCCGTTCGAGGCGTCGCTGGTGAACCCCAAGCCGTTGGGCGATATCCAATCCATCGGGCGCTTTGGGCCGTGGGCGGCCGGCGACCCGCGGGAGACGCCGGTGGAGGGCAACTACTCCTTCACCAATGCGGACCTCGCGACAATCAAAGGGATCTCGGGCACGCTCTCATCCACCGGCCAATACAGCGGCACGCTGGGCGAGATCGGCGTGGTCGGCACCACGGAGACGCCGGACTTCGCGCTGGATGTGAGCGAGCACCCGGTGGACCTGCGCACCGAGTTCAACGCGACGGTGGATGGGACCACCGGCGACACCAAGCTGAATTCCGTGCGGGCGACGCTGCTGCACACGGTGCTCCAGGTCAGCGGCACGGTGGTGCGCGCGAACGATATGCGCGCGAACGAGATGCCCAGCAAGCCCGGCGGCGCAGGCACGGCGAACGTATCCGGACACTTCATCGATGTTTCCGCGGCGAGCACTCAGGCGCGGGTGGAAGACCTGCTGCGGCTTGGCGTAAAGACGAGCCCGCCGCTGCTGCAGGGAGCGCTGACGCTGCGTGCGCGCCTGGGCCTTCCGCCGGGCCGCGCGAGCGTGACCCAGAGGATGCGGATCGAGGGCACCTTCGCGATCCATGGCGCGACCTTCAGCAACCCGCAATGGCAGGAGACGGTCGACAAGCTCAGCGAGCGCGCGACCGGCAATCCCGAGCAGGCGAACCCGGCGGACGCGGCGCGGGTGGTCTCCGACATGAGCGGCAGCTTTGCGCTGGCGAACGCGATGCTGGACGTGCCCAGGCTGAACTATCGGATGCCCGGGGCGCAGGTGGACCTGACCGGCAAGTACGGCCTCGACGGCGAGGCGTTCGACTTTTCCGGCATCGTGCGGACCAAGGCTACGGCGTCGCAGATGCTGACCGGATGGAAGAGCATTCTGGCGATGCCGCTCGACCGGCTGCTGAAAAAGAACGGCGCTGGACTGGAGGTCCCGATCACGATCAGCGGGACCAAGTCGCAGCCGAAGCTGGGCCTCGATCTGGACAAGCTGTTCGCGCGCCCGAAGGATGCGGCGGCTCAGGGGCAGCCGCCGCGATAGACGTTGTCAGTTCTATGTTCTCCGCTTCCGCAGATGGCCGGCCAGCCCCTTTTGAGAACAGTGGTTCAACGTAGGACGAACAACTGAGAACGGATGACGGACAATGTAGAAACAACCGCCGGAGTAGAAACCTCCCCAGCCCTCTGCTACTGTTCAAAGTGGGAGCCCGATGCCGATCGAGTCACACCTCTCTTCCGATCCTCTGGATGCCGCGCCGGGCCCGCCGCCCCCGGAACCCGCGCTCGCGCGGGAGAATCCGGCGCCAGCGGCAGATACGGTTGCGCCCATCTGGCTGCAGCGGCTTTCGCTGTTCGTGCTGGTGCTGTTCTGCGTCTACCTGGGCGTGCTGGTGATGATCCTGCCGTGGTGGACGCGGGTGTGGGACCACAACCTCTTTATCCAGTCGCACCCGGCCCTGGCCGCGGTGCTGCACACCGGCGCGGTGCGTGGGTTGATCTCCGGGCTGGGGTTGCTCGATATATGGATTGGCGTCTCCGAAGCGGTACACTACCGCGACCACCGTCCCTAGCGAAAAACTCGTCTGTGCAGGGGACGGCGAAGACGTTTGGCACAGCAGGAAAAGAAGAAGACAGAATGCCGCGAAAGAGCCCCGAACCGCTTAAGTCCGCTGATCTTGCCTACCAGAACCAGGAGTTTCTCTCGTCGCCCGACGGCCGCGTCTTTCGCATGCTGGCGGAGTACCAGGAGCCGATGACGCGGTTTCGCCGCGAGCGCATCCAGGACACGGTGGTGTTCTTCGGGTCGGCCCGGTTCCGCGCGCTCGATGTCGCCAGCCACGACTTGGAGCTGCTGGAGAACACCGGCTCCTCGAAGCCCGCGCCCGCCGACGAGCAGCCCGCGCGCAAGGACGAGGTGGAGCGCGGCGAGGCCTCGGCGCAGCAGTTGCGGCTGGCCGAGGCGGCCGTGGAAATGTCCCAGTACTACGAGGACGCGCGCAAGCTGGCGGGGATGCTCTCCCGCTGGGCCATGTCGCTGCCCGGCCGGCGGCACCGCTACGTCATCACCTCGGGCGGCGGGCCGGGGATCATGGAGGCGGCCAACCGCGGCGCCTACGAGGCTGGCGCGAAGACCATCGGCCTGAACATCAAGCTGCCCTTCGAGCAGCAGCCGAACCCCTACATCACGCCCGACCTGAACTTCGAGTTCCACTACTTCTTCATGCGCAAGTTCTGGTTCGCGTACCTGGCCAAGGCGCTGGTCGTCTTTCCCGGCGGCTTCGGCACGCTGGACGAGATGTTCGAGCTGCTGACGCTGGCCCAGACGCAGAAGCTGGCCAAGAAGATCACCGTGCTCATCTACGGATCGAGCTACTGGAAGAGCGTGATCGACCTCGACGTCCTGGCGGACAAGGGCGCCATCTCGCGCAAGGACCTGGAGCTGTTCCAGTTCGCCGATACGCCGGAGCAGGCCTTCGAACTGCTGAAGGCCGGGCTGATCGAAGACATGCAACGCCAGGCCGCCTGGGAGCACGATCACCTGCCGCCGCCGGCGGAGGGCATTCCGGAAACCCCCGCGCCCGACGCCCAGGAACTCCTCGGGCCGGACATCGCGAAGACCCGCTAGGCGGCTTAGGGGGCTGCCACTCACCCGGAGTTACGCGGCAGAACGGAGCCACTGCTCCATTTGGTTGTGGTCCACCAGTCCGGCCTGCTGAAAAACAGTGCGGCCGCCGGAAAGCACAACAAAATTGGGAATGCCGCGAATCTGAAAGCGGGCCGAAAGCTGCGGATTCGCCTCGGTATCCACCTTCAGCACCAGCGCCTTTCCCGCCATGTCGGAGGCGGTGCGGGCGACCTCGGGGGCGGCGGCGCGGCACGGGCCGCACCAGTCGGCCCAGAAGTCGACCAGGATAGGAACGCTCGCATTCTCGACGATGTCCTCGAAGAGCGCGGCGTCGACCGGGAGCGGTTCGGATAGCGGAGGCAGCGGGGCCTTGCAGGCGCCGCACTTCCCGGTGCTGCTGAGATGCCTCGCGGGGATGCGGTTCTTCTGGTGGCAACTGGCGCAGGTGCGGATGACGGGCACGGCTTACCTCATTTCGTTCCGTTGCTTTGGATGCTGTAGCCGGCGCCCGCGAACCATGCTTGCCGGTGCGTCTGCGTGGCTGGGTTAGATTGAAAGCCGGCGAACCAGCGCCCTCGGCCCGGCCGAGACGAAGTCCCACAACAGGATAGGCAGGGCGCGGAGGTCGTCGGCGAAGCTCCGTTTGCGGCCGCCGCCATGGGGACCGCCGACCATGGGGTCGCCCACCAGGAACGCCCCGCGCCGCATGGCGAACCAGTTGAATCCCGTGCCCAGCGCGGCGAAGCAGAACGACGCAATCATGCTGCGGCGCAGCTCCGGCGTGCCGAAGAACCGGTGGACGTTGTATTGCAGGAAGAGCAGCAGCGCCGGGATCGTGACCCACACAATCAGACCCGTGAGCCAGGCCGGACGCGCGTGCCGGATGCGTTCCGTGGCCGCGCCAAAGATGCCCATGGTAAGGATGGCGTAGCAGCCCTCCACCAGCGTGGCTTTGAGCGCAAGATCGTGGCCGGCACGCAGGTTTGTGAAAAAGAACAGGATGGCCCGCAACATGGCGCTGATCGCCGCGGTCTTCCAGTTGAATCCGCCCACCAGCGAGGTGACCGGTTTGCGCAGCAGGTCCAGCAGCGCCTCAGCCAGGTTCTGGTGAGGGCCATTCAGATCGCGCCGGATTTCGGAGGGAGGCAGGGTTTCGCCTGAAATCGGGGGCATGTTGCCCTTAGTGAAGCACACTTTTACCACGAAAGTTGTGTGTTTTGGTACCGCTTCTCGCACAATTCTCGGTGCAGTCATATTGCCTTCACATGGCTCCCCGAAACTATAAGTGCAGGAAAGTGCATAGAAGCCGGAGGCAACTCACATGAGCCAGACCGTTTCCTACCTGTGGCGAGAACCGCAAGCCGCCGCCGGCTTCACTGCCGGGGTGTCGTTACATAGCCATACCAACCAATCCAAAGAGACGCTGGACTTTATCGCCGAGCTCTCCACGGACTGGGGCGTGCTGCAGCCATTGATGCGGTGGGCCGAGCGCCGCTGCATCAGGACCTCCGGCATTCGTCCGGATTACGCGCGCAGCTACTGGACGCCGCCCCTGACGCCAAAGCTGGCGTTCGACCTGGAGCGGGCCCAGATTGAGGACAGACTGCAGATCCCGGCGATGGTGTCCATCACCGACCACGACGACATCCGCGCCCCCATGCTGCTGCGCTCTCTGTCGTCTGCGCGGCAGATTCCGGTGTCCCTCGAGTGGAGCGTGCCGTTTGGGAAGGGCGCTTTCCACCTCGGCGTCCATAACCTTCCCAGCGCGACCGGACAGGAGTGGATGCAGCGCATGGAGGCATTTACCGCGATCCCGCTGGCGGAACGGCCGGTAAAGATGTTGACCGACATGCTCGCCGAGCTGGACGAGCTGCCCGGCGTTCTGATCGTCTTCAACCACCCGCTGTGGGACCTCTACCGCATCGGCAAGGAGAAGCACCTGTTCCTGGTCAACGACTTCCTGGCGGTGAATGGCCAGTTTGTCCATGCGATCGAGCTGAACGGCCTGCGCCACTGGGACGAGAACCGCGAGGTGACCGCGCTGGCGGCCAAGTGGAACCAGGTCCTGATCAGCGGCGGCGACCGGCACGGCATCGAACCCAACGCGAACGTCAACCTGACCCATGCGCCCAACTTCACGGCGTTTGTGAACGAGGTCCGCCGCGACCGGCAGAGCCACGTGCTCTTCATGCCGCAGTACGCCGAGCCGTGGAAGCACCGCATTCTGAATTCGACTCTGGCGGCCATCCGCAACTATCCGGAGTTTCCGGAGGGCTCGCAGCGCTGGGATGAGCGGGTTTTCCATCCGGATGCCGAAGGCAAGATGCGGCAGCTCTCCGAGATGTGGCCCGGAGGCAACGCGCCGGGCTACCTCAGCGCCATTATCTCCGGGGTCCTGCTGATGGGCTCAAAGCCGGTATCGAGCGGGCTGCGTCTGGCTTGGAACGATGCCAGCGCAATGCGTTCCGCCCTGGCTGAGCGCAAGGCGTAGAGCGGTCACGGTCAACGGTCCACAGCATTGAGAGGCGGATGTGCGGGCTGCAAGGAGCGCCGAGTATGAGCCAGACGCAATGAGTGTGCCCCGCATCGCCTACTTCCCCGACTCCTTCCACGAGGTCAACGGCGTCGCCCACACCAGCCGCAACTTCGCGGCCTACGCCCAGCGGCACGGGCTGCCGTTTCTCTGCGTGCGGGCCAGCGCCGGCAGTCATACCCCCAGCCGCGTCGCCGCGCAGGCGGGCGAGCTGCGTACCCTGGACCTGCGGCGCAGCCCGATCTCCGTGCGCATGGAGAAAGACCTCCAGTTCGACCCGCTCTTCTGGAGGCACGCCGAGGAGATGTCGCGGCAATTGCGCGCTTTCCAGCCGGATGTGATCCACATTACCGGGCCGAGCGAAATGGGCATCTTCGGCGCATACTTCGCCTGGAAGCACGGGGTGCGGCTCGCGGCCAGTTGGCATACCAATCTGCACGAGTACGCCGCCCGGCGGCTGGCGTGGCTCAGCCGGATGCTGCCGCTGGAGACCGCCGCGAAGCTGGAGTCGGGCGTCGAAGCAGGCGCGCTGGCGGCGATCGTGCGCTTCTATCGGCTGGCAAAGGTTCTCTATGCGCCCAACCAGGAGCTGTGCGAGATGCTGGAACGCCGCACCGGGAAACCCTGTCACCTGATGCAGCGCGGCGTCGATACGGAACTCTTCACTCCAGCCCGGCGGACCCGCGGCGAGGACGGCCATTTCGTGCTGGGATACGTCGGCCGGCTGTCGATCGAGAAGAACGTGGCCCTGCTGGTGCGCATTGAGCGCGACCTGGCCGCGCTGGGCGTTGCCGGCGTCCGCTTCCTCATCGTCGGCCACGGCGACGAGGAGGAGATGCTGCGGCGCGAGCTGCGCAGCGCGCACTTTGCCGGCGTGCTGCGCGGCGAAGCGCTCGCCACGGCCTATGCCAACATGGATGCGCTGGTCTTCCCGTCGCACACCGACACCTTCGGCAACGTCGTGCTGGAGGCGCTGGCCAGCGGCGTCCCCGCGATTGTGACGCCCGACGGCGGCCCCAGGTTCATCGTGCGCGACGGCGAAACCGGCTTCGTCGTGCCCGACGAGGGCTTCGCCGGCGCGATCGCAACCCTCGCCCGCGACCGGGCGCGGGTGGATGGAATGCGAGCGGAAGCCCACACCTGCGCGCTGGGTTGCAGTTGGGACGCAGTCTTCGACCGGGTCTATGCAGGGTACCGCACCGAGCGTGAACCGGCGTGCACGGCCGCCGGCTTCAGCTACGCGGCTGGCGTCGATTCGTCCGGTGCATCCACGAGCGGTTGCCACAGTTCCACCCGGTTGCCTTCCGGGTCCGTGATCCAGGCGAAGCGCCCGTAGGAGGCGTCTTCGCGCTTGGGATCGATGGGAACACCGGCTGCTTCGAGCTGAGCGAGCAGCGCGTCAAGGTCGTCGACGCGGTAGTTCACCATGTAAGGCTGCCCCCCGGGGCCGAAGTATTTGGTGTCGGCGGGGAAGATGGACCAGGCGGTGCTGCCGGTGGTGGGCGGGACTTCGTCGGTCCAAAGGAACTGCGCTCCGCCCCATTCGTTGAGTTGGATGCCGAGGTGCTGGGCATACCACTCCCCGAGCGCCTTGGGATCGCGAGCTCGAATAAAGATTCCGCCGATGCCTGTAACTCGGGCCATGGAAAGCTCCTTGCTAAGAACAATAAATGAGTGTCATTTGTGAAATTGCGATTGCATCAATCATGACGATCGCTGCGGCGAAAAGCCATATCGTGCTGCTCTTCGCTCGTTTGAGCCAAAGGTAACTGCCAATCGCGAGGACTCCAACGGAAACTCCAATGATCCCATTGAAACAAACCATTCGGCCTAGGCAAGCTTGCGGCGAACTAAGGTACAAGCACACTCTTAAGAGACGATTTCCTGCCATGTAGAAAGCAAGAAGCAGAACCAACTGCGACAACAAAATGCCGGCTCCGCGAGCTAAGTTGGCCACGGTTATTCTTTCCACGGATCAAAAAACGGTTCAAAAACGGTCAGTTTGCTTGACAGACACGATACAATAGATACAGAAGCAAATAGCAGCGCGACCCTTAGGTCTGGCTCTGTTTGCGGGGTGGAATTATCTCGAAAAACTCAATCGCGTGGTCCAGCGTTTCCTCGCTCAATCGGCGGGTGCCTCGTCCTGACTTGTTAGGGCGGGAAGGGTGCGCATCGATACCGGTTTGTATATACACGCTCGTAACCCCGTTTGCTATCAGTCAATATTTGTATATACAGAACCGCAAGCCCTTTGTTATGAACGAAACATGGTATTTGTCAAAGAGGCAGCATTCCGCTCGTTTGAACCTGCTGCGACCGGCGTCGCGGTTTGTATATACACGTCCGGAACCCCTTTGTCATCAGTCAATATTTGTATATACAGAACCGCAAGCCATTTATTATCAACAAATCTCGGTTTTTAGACCAGGGGAGGGTGTCCTACACCTTTTCAACGATCACCGCCGTCCCGTACGCCAGCACTTCGGTGACGCCTTGCATCAGTTCGTTCGCGTCGTAGCGGGCCATGACGATCGCGTTGGCACCGTGCTGTGCTGCGTGTTCCATCATCATCGCCCAGGCGTCCTGGCGGGTCTTTTCGCAGAGCTGCGAGTAGAGCGTGATGTTGCCTCCGACCAGCGTCTGCAGGCCCGCGCCGATGGTGGCGAACAGGTTGCGCGAGCGCACCACAATGCCGCGCACGACGCCGAGGTTGCGGACGATCTTGTAGCCGGGAAGCTCCAGCGCGGTGGTGACCATGGCGGGATCGAGGTAGGTGGCGGGCTGTGTGGACATGCGTTCTCCTTACAAAATGCTGGGTCGCAAGAGATTGTACGCTTGCCAGGGAAAGGAAGTTCTCAGTTGCCGAGGGCCGCTACCAACCCGGTGACGGCGCCCGAGTCGATCGTGTGTGCGGCGAGGTCGATGGCCGCGCGGAACGCCTCGTGCCGGAAGTTCGGCGCGGCGGGGACGGCGCCCGCGGTGATCAGGACGGCGGCAGCGTTCAGCAGGACGACGTCGCGGCGAGGACCGGGTTCGCCGGCGAAGATCGCGCGCAGAATCTGAGCGTTGGCGGCGGCGTCGCCTCCGCGCAGCGACGCGATGGGCGCGGTCTTCAGGCCAACCTGCTCCGGGGTGAGCGTGCCGAAGCTGACGGCGCCGCCGTAGACCTCGGCGAGCTGGGTGGGGCCGGAGATGGAAAGCTCGTCGAGGCCCCTCACCGCACCCTGCCCCGCGCTGCCGTGGACGACGAAGGCGTGGCGAACGCCGAGCAGGCGCATGGTTTCCGCCACGATGGGAACCAGGTGCGCGGCGTAGACGCCCATCACCTGCGCGCGCGCGCCGGCCGGGTTGGTCAGCGGCCCGAGCACGTTGAAGACGGTGCGGACCCCGAGGGCGCGGCGCACCGGCATCGCCGCCTTCATGGCCGGATGCAGCGCGGGCGCATGCAGGAAGGCGAAGCGGTGGGTGCGTATCGCGCGGGCGGCATCGTCCGGCGAAAGCGCGACCGGGATGCCGAGCGCCTCCAGCACGTCGGCCGAGCCGCACTCCGAGGTCACGGCGCGGTTGCCGTGCTTGGCCACCAGGTGCAACGCACCGTTGGCGTTTCCGGCCGCGGCGGCGACCAGCGCGGCGGCGGTGGAGATGTTGAAGGTGCCGCTGGAATCGCCCCCGGTGCCGCAGGTGTCCACCAGCAGGCCGCGGTCCTCATCGCTGAGCGGGACGGGCGTGGCGGCGGCGCGCATGGCCTCGACGAAGCCGGCGAGCTCGTCCGGGGTCTCGCCGCGCGCGGTGATGGCGCCGAGCAGCGCTGCAAGCTCCAGGTCCGCGAACTGGCCGGTGAGGACCTGCTGCATCAAGTCGCGCGCCTCCTCGCGGCTGAGCGTGACCCGGTCTTCGAGGATGCGTTTGAGGTAAGGTTGCGGCATAGGGCAGTTGCTAGTTGCTGGTTGTTAGTTGCTAGTTACTATTGTGGATAAGCGTAGCAGGGTGGTTGGGAGTTTGCGCCAGCGGATGTATGCTTCGCAGTGAACTAACAACTAACAACCAGCAACGAACAACTTCTTCCCATGCGTCTCTGGTTCGCGCACAGCTCCGAGGTACCGATCTACCGGCAACTGGTCACCCAGGTGGTGCTGGCCATCCTGTCCGGCGACCTTCGGCCGGGCGACCGGCTCCCCAGCACCCGCGAGCTGGCGCGCCGCTTCGCGCTGCATCCCAACACGGTGAGCGCGGGCTACCGCCAGTTGGAGAAAGAGGGCTGGACCGAGAGCCGGCGGGGGAGCGGCATCTACATCCGCGAGAATGCCGAGCCGCCTTCGACACCGGAGAGGCGTATCGATCACCACATCGCCGGGTTCTTTCGCGCGGCACGCGAGATGGGCCTGCCGGCGGCCGCGGTGCGGGAGCGGGTGCTGGAATGGCTGGCCACGCCTCCGCCCGATCGGTTTGTGTTGATCGATCCCGATCCCGGCCTGCGCTCGATTCTGCTCGAGGAGCTTCGCCAGATCACCACCTGGGCGGTTGCCGAGGCGTCGCCCGGCGACTGCGGCCGGCCGGAGACGCTGGCCGGGGCCATTCCGCTTTGCCGTCCCAGCCAGGCAAAACTGGTGCGCGCCGCGCTGCCCAAGGGCGTCGAGCTGGTGACGCTGCCGATCCGCTCGCCGACCGGATGGCTCAGCCCCTGGCTGCCGGCGCCGAAAGGCCATCTGGTCGGGGTGGTGTCGCACTGGCCGGAGTTCCTGGAGGGCGCGCGCACGATGCTGATTGCCGCCGGGCTGCCGCCGGAGTCGCTCCTCTTCCGCGACCCGCGCACTCCACGCTGGCGGCGTGGGCTGGAGCAGGCGACAGCGATCCTGTGCGACAGCTACACGGCCAAGCTGCCTGCACTGCCGGACAAACCGTTCCACATCATCTTCCCGTTGCTGGCGGATTCCGCGGGCGCGTTGCTGCGCGATCATTCGGGGGAACTAGCCGTTAGCTATTAGCCATTCGCTTTTAGCTAAGAGCTAAAGCTCGCTTCTCTTGTGACACTTGCGAAAGTGTCCTGATGCGGCTTTTTGCCGCTGGTGCGCTGGATATCCTCGCTTTGTTGGCGCTGAGGCGCGAGGAGGCGAGCGATGCAATTCAAGAAAGAACAGATTCCCTGGGCGATGGCGGCCGGCCGGGCCTTGCTGGGGCCGGTGATTATTGCCGGAGAAGCGTGCGGCTGGAGCGGTTTGGCGTTAGCCGGGATGGTGGTGACGGCGCTGGTGTCGGACATCTTCGATGGAGTGCTGGCACGCCGCTGGCGCTGCGACACCGCCGGCCTACGGCTATTCGACTCGATGGCGGACACGGTCTTCTACGTGTGCGTTGCGATTGCGCTGGCTATCGGCCAGCCGCAGATATGGCGGGACAACGCCGCACTGCTGGCTGCGCTGCTGGCGCTGGAGGCAACCGGCTTCGGCGTGGCCCTGGCGAAGTTCGGCAAGCCCGCCAGCTATCACTCGTATCTCGCGAAGGTGTGGGGTCTGGCGATGGCGATCGCCGTGACGGCGGCGTTCGCGTCGGCGGGCGCAAGCGCACTGATGCCGGTGGCGCTGGCCTTGGGGATCGCCTGCAATGTGGAAGGGCTCGCGATGTCGCTGGTGCTGCCGGTGTGGCACAAAGATGTGAAGACTCTGCGTGCCGCGGGGCGGCTACGGCAGCAGTTGGTTGGCGTGAGCAGCTCGGCCCGCCATGCTTTTTCAGCGTAGGAGGAAGGTATGCGATACATAACGATAGCTGCGCTACTAATGGGCGGATTGTGCTGCACAGCGGGAGCGGCAGGCAACCGGGGGACGGAGGATGCGAAGCAGTTGCATCGCAAGAAGCTGGCGCAGGAGACGCAGATCGGGGGGTACGCGTGCGCCAAGGGGTATGCGTGGCTCTATGCGGATGGGCGGCTGAACGAGTGCGCGGTCGCGCGGGAGACAGCGTTCGGGGAAGCTCACATTCCCGCAGGCTCGTGGATCAGCCTGACGAAGGATGGCAGGCCGTACTTCGTCTTCCTTGAGCACGTCACCGAGATTGCAGGCTACCGATGCGAGGGCGGCAACTGGCTGCTGGGCCCGACCGAGGGCGCGATGACCGGGCTTTATCCCAGCGGCAAGCTGAAGGTCTGCTGGCTGGCCGAGGACCGTCATGTGCAGAGAGTGCCGTGCGCGCGATCGGGAATTTTCACCGGCGACTCGGGCGTGCAGTTCTACGAGAGCGGGAGGCTGAAGGCGTGCAAATTGTCAATGGATTACAGCGAATGGAAGCGCGGACAGCGGTTCTCACAGGGGCAGTAGTGGAACCTTTCGCGTGGCGCGGCAACTTAGAACGGGAAGGCGGGCGAATGAACGAACGGAGTGTGCGAGAGTCACGGACGTTAAGTGATATGCATCGCAAGTAGCCGATTATCGGCCCGCTTTATTGCCCGGTGAACGCCGTCCGCTTAGTATCGAACATGCGCGCATTTTCGATTCTTCTCCCGCGCCTGGGAAAACCACACATGAAGATTCACGAGTATCAGGCAAAAGACATCCTGCGGAAGTACGGCGTGCCCGTGCCCGACGGCGAGATGGCCACGACGCTGGAAGAAGCAGATAAAGCAGCGAAGACCCTGTTCGGCAAGGGGAACGTGGCCGTGGTGGTGAAGGCCCAGATCCACGCGGGCGGACGCGGCAAGGGCGGCGGCGTGAAGGTGACCAAGACCATTGAAGCCGCGGATGCCGCGGCGAAGGCGATCCTGGGCATGCAGCTGGTCACCCACCAGACCGGCCCGGCCGGGCAAAAGGTCCAGCGGCTGCTGATCGAGGCCGGCTCAGCCATCGACCGCGAGCTGTACCTGGGGCTGGTACTCGACCGGGCAACGGGCAAGGTGGTGTTCATGGCGTCGCAGGCCGGCGGCATGGAGATCGAGCAGGTGGCGCACGACACGCCGGAGCTGATCTACAAGGAGACCATCGAGCCGGCCATCGGCTTCCAGCCGTTCCAGGCGCGCAAGCTGGCGTTCAAGCTCGGCCTCACGCCCAAGCAGGTCAACCCGGCGGTGGCGTTTATGACCGGGCTCTACAAGGCGTTCGTCGAAAACGACTGCAGCCTGATGGAGATCAACCCGTTCATCACCACCAAGGACGGCGACCTGCTGGCGCTGGACTGCAAGATCAACTTCGACGACAACGCGATGTTCCGGCACAAGGACCTGAAGGAGCTGCGCGACCTGGCCGAGGAAGACCCGCTCGAGGTCGAGGCCTCGAAGTTCAACCTGAACTACATCAAGCTGGACGGCTCCATCGCGTGCATGGTCAACGGCGCGGGCCTGGCGATGGCGACGATGGACATCATCCAGTATGCGGGCGGCGCGGCGGCGAATTTTCTGGACGTGGGTGGCGGGGCGAACCAGGAGCAGATCGAGAATGCGTTCGGTATTCTGCTCAGCGATCCGCATGTGAAGGCGATCTTCATCAACATCTTCGGCGGAATCCTGCGCGTCGATGTGCTGGCGACCGCGGTGGTCGCGGCGGCGAAAAAGCTGAATGTGCAGCTGCCGATCATCTTGCGGCTCGAAGGCACAAACGTTGAGGAGGGCCGGAAGATCCTGGCGGACTCAGGCTTGAAGTTTGAGGTGGGCGCAACCATGAAGGAAGCCGCGGATCTTGCTGTGGCTGCGGCGAAAGGCGGCAAGTAATGTCGGTACTGGTTGATAAGAATACGCGGTTGATTGTGCAGGGGATTACCGGGCGTGAAGGCACGTTCCACGCCAAGGGCTGCCAGGAGTATGGGACGAAAGTGGTTGGCGGCGTGACCCCTGGCAAGGGCGGCACGACGCACGAGGGCTGGCCGGTCTTCAACACGGTGGAAGAGGCAGTGAAGGAGACGGGCGCGAATGTGTCGGTCATCTTTGTGCCGCCGCCGTTTGCCGCCGACGGGATCCTGGAGGCGACCCAGGCGGGCGTGCCTCTGGTCATCTGCATCACCGAAGGCATCCCGACGCTGGACATGGTGAAGGTGTGGGAGATCGTGAAGCGGTCGGGGACGCGGCTGGTGGGACCGAACTGCCCCGGTGTCATCTCGCCGGGCAAGGCCAAGGTGGGCATCATGCCGGGCCGCATCCACAAGGAAGGTTCGGTTGGCATCGTCTCGAAGTCCGGCACGCTGACGTATGAGGCGGTCTACCAGCTCACGACGCGCGGCATCGGCCAGTCGACGGCGATCGGCATCGGCGGCGATCCCATCATCGGCACCACGCACATCGACGCGTTGAAGCTGCTGAACGAGGACCCCGAGACCGAGGCGATCATCATGATCGGCGAGATCGGCGGCGCTGCGGAAGAGGCTGCGGCCGAGTACATCAAGGCCAATGTGAAGAAGCCCGTGGTCGGCTTCATCGCTGGGCAGACGGCGCCTCCGGGACGCCGCATGGGCCACGCCGGAGCGATCATCTCCGGCGGCGAAGGCACGGCTGCCAGCAAGATGGCGGCGATGTCCGCCGCGGGCATTCACGTCGTCAAATCACCGGCCGAGATCGGCGAGATGATGGCGAAGGTGCTGGGCAAGGCGTAGAAGCAGTTGATAGTTGTTGGTTGATAGTTGTTGGTTGATAGTTGTTGGTTGATAGTTGTTGGTTGCAGTGCGTGGAGCTCAGGCGGCGTGCTCTTACTTTAGCTGACGGCGGTAGAACAGGCCTGCTGCCAGGAACAGCAGTGCCAGCATGAAGGCGAGTTCGGCGTGGGCGACGGCGCGCAGGTGCAGCCAGAAGACGCCATCGACAAACCACGCCGCACATCCGGCAAACCATATCCACGTCATTTTCCGCATCGTCTTTGACCTTGGACGGCAGCCGTGGCCGAATGGCTAGCAGCTTCCTTTACACTGGAGTCAGCGCGCCTTTCGCGCCCAGGAGAGCTATTTTGTCACAGCGCACATTCAGCATCGTCAAGCCGGACGCGGTCCGCAAGGGCTACACCGGCGCCATTCTGGCGGAGATTGAAAAGGCCGGGTTCAAGATCGTCGCCATCAAGCGGATGTCGATCTCGAAGGCCCAGGCCGAGGGGTTCTATTATGTCCACGCGGCGCGGCCGTTCTTTCCGGAACTGACCGATTTCATGAGCTCCGGCCCCATCTTCCCCATGGTGCTGGAAAAGGACAACGCCATCGCCGACCTGCGCAAGCTGATGGGCGCCACCAATCCCGCGCAGGCCGAAGAGGGGACGATCCGCAAGAAGTACGCGGAGTCGCTCGGGCAGAATGCGATCCACGGATCGGACGCCGAAGACACGGCCGCGTTCGAGATCGGCTACTTCTTCGCCGGAATCGAACTCAAGTAGATGACCCTCACCCTCCCCGCTGGCACCTTCAAGGCCTACCTCTTCGACTGCGACGGCACGATTGCCGATTCCATGCCGCTGCACTACGTGGCGTGGAAGCGGGCGCTCGGCGAGCATGGGTGCGAGTTTCCCGAGAGCCTGTTTTACTCGTGGGGCGGGATGCCGACCGTGCAGATTGTCGCGACGCTGGGCGCGCAGCAGGGAATTGCCATGGATGCCGAGGAGGTCGCGCATCGCAAGGAGCTGATGTACTACGATCTGCTTCCGCAACTGCAGGCCGTGCCCGAGGTGCTGGAACATATCCAGCTGAGCCACGGCAGGATTCCGTTCGCGGTGGTCTCGGGCGGGAACCGGCAGTCGGTGACAAATTCGCTGAGGACGCTGGGGCTTCTGGATAAGTTCGACACGCTGGTGTGCTCGGAGGATTACACGCGGGCAAAGCCGGATGCGGAACCGTTTCTGGTGGCTGCACGAAGGCTCGGAGTGGCGCCGGAAGATTGCCTGGTGTTTGAGGACACGGAGATGGGCATTCAGGCTGCGACCGCGGCTGGCATGGCGAGCGTGAAGGTGCTGCAACCGTGGGAGCGGAAGCTGGCCGCTACTTCGTAAACAGACTCAGATCGATCGCATCGCCCATGGCTTTGTAGCCGGGGTCGCTGGGGTGCAGGTGGTCGCTGTGGTCGTACGCGGGCAGGAACGTGTCGGGGTGGGCCGGGTCCGCCGTGGCCTTGTCGAAGTCGATATAGCCGTCGATCTTGCCTGTGGTGCGAATCCAGTTGTTCAGCGCCTGGCGCACCTCCTCGCCGGCGGGTGAGGCGTAGCCCGCGCCAACGTAGGGCGTCAGCGTGGCGATGTAAACCTTGATGCCGTGCATGTGCGCGCGGTCCACCATCTGAATGTAGCCGGCAATCAGGTCGTCGGCAGTGACAAGGTCGTACGGGCGCTTGCTGTCGTAGGCGTGGCCGATGTCGTTGATGGCCTCCAGGATGATCGCGTACTTCACCCCGGCTTGCGCAATCACGTCGCGGTCGAAGCGGGCCAGCGCGCTGGGGCCCGTGTTGTCGTGCAGGATGCGGTTGCCGCCGATGCCCTCGTTCAGCACGCCAATGCCGGCGGTCTTCTGGTTGGCCAGCAGGCGCCGGGCCAGCTCATCCGGCCAGCGCGCGTTCTGGTTCAGGGTGGCATAGGCGCCGTCGGTGATGCTGTCGCCGAACGCAACCACCGCCGCACCCTGCGCTGGCACCTTGACGTCAACGCCCTTCACAAACTGCCACGAGCGGATCTCGGTGGCGTTGTCGAGCGCTTTGGCCCCAACGACGTTGCCGGGGGCGGTGTAGCTCACCTGGTCGGCCCCGCCGTGCTGCGAGAGATGGGTGATGGCCTGCGCCGGCAGGAAAAAGCTGATGGCGAGGTCCGAGCCCGCGGGCACCTTCACCTCCGCCGCGTCGCTCACCACCAGCGCGCCGGGCGGGACAATGACCTGCGTATGCCCGCCAAACGTCAGGCCGGCGGCGGACACCAGGTTGATCGTGCTGCCACCCTGGCTGACCGCAACATGCGCGGCGCCGATGGTCAGCGGCTCCGTGCCGAACTCGTTGGTAAACACCACGCGGACTTGCGGGCCGCCGATGGAGATGTGCACGATCTCGCGCAGGGTGGTATCCGTGGCGGCGTAGATCTGGTTGGGATCGACCGCGGAGGTCGAGGCGGTCGCGTCGGGCAACTGCGAAGGGACCGCGGCTTGCGCAGCCGGTGCGGCGCCGGCGGTCGCGGGAGTGGGCCGGCGGACATTATTGGCGGCATAGGGCGCGGTCGCCCAGGTGCCCACCCAGTGGTCGGGCGGCTTGGGGGCGCCATGCGCGCCGGCAGCGGTTGCAGTGAAAGCGAGCAGAGCGAGCAGGCTGGGCAGGATGCGGCGCATGGTTGTGGTCACAGGAGTCGGTCAACCTCGGAAGAAACTTGCGGCGGCACCATATTACGCTGGTTTCGCAGTCGCGCGTGGAGGCGGCCTTGGCGGACCCGGGTGGCTTTCACGTATAGTGGCGTTGCGGAGAACGTTGACCGTTGTACGTTCTACGTTGTCCGTTGCATAGACCGAACGCACAACGGACAAGGTAGAACCGGCAACACGAGGAATGACGATGAATTTTGTGAAGGCGATGGTGATAGCGATGATGACGACATTGGGAGTGCAGGGCGCGGTGGCAGCGGTTACGGTTGCGAAGGCTGGTTTCGGCAAGCTGCCGGATGGCAGGGCCGTGGAGATTTACACGCTGAAGAACGCCGATCTGGAGGTGGGCATTACCACCTACGGCGCGCGCATCGTTTCGCTGAAGACCAAGGACCGCGACGGCAAGGTTGCCGACGTGGTGCTGGGCTACAGCTCGGTGGATGGATACGTGGCCGAGGGCGCGACCAAGACTTACTTCGGCGCCATCGTGGGCCGCTATGGCAACCGCATTCGCGGCGGCAAGTTCACTGTCGACGGCCACGACTACCAGATTCCGCAGAACAACAACGGCAACGCGCTGCACGGCGGCCCGCACGGCTTCGACGACCAGTTGTGGACGGGCAAGGAAATCCCCGACGGCGTCGAGATGACGCTGGTCTCGAAGGACGGCGACATGGGCTTTCCCGGCACGCTGACGGTCCACGTCCGCTACACGCTTGTGGGCAATGCGGTGCAGATCAACTACTCCGCAACGAGCGACAAGCCTACCGTCACGAACATTACCAACCATGCCTACTTCAACCTCTCCGGCGAGGGTTCGGGCACCATCCTGAACGAGGTACTGGAGATCAACGCCGACGGCTACACGCCGGTCGACGCGGGCCTGATTCCGGTCGGCGGAGTCCAGCCGGTGGCGGGCACGCCGTTCGACTTCCGCAAGCCCACCGCGATCGGCGCACGCATCAACGAGCCCAACGAGCAGCTCAAAATCGCCGGCGGCTACGACCACAACTGGGTGCTCAACGGCGCCGACGGCGGCATGAAGCTGGCCGCCCGGCTCTACGACCCCAAGACCGGCCGCGTCCTGACCGTCAGCACCACCCAGCCCGGCGTGCAGTTCTACTCCGGCAACTTCCTGACGGGCGCGTTCAAAGGCCCATCCGGAGTTCCCTACGGCAAGAACACCGGCCTGTGCCTGGAGACGCAGCACTATCCCGACTCGCCCAACCAGCCGGCGTTCCCCAGCACGCTGCTGAAGCCCGGCGAAACCATGCACTCGGAGACGGTGTTCGCATTTTCGACGGAGAAGTGACAAGCTTCTAGCCCTTAGCTATTAGCTTCTAGCTAAGGGCTAGAGGCTAGGAGCGAGAAGCTTTCTTTTCAAATCTTCCGCGATCAGCTTGCCGTGGAAGCGTCCGTTCTCGATAAAGATCTCGTTCGTCCGCTCGCCGGCCACGATCACGCCCGCCAGATAAATCCCCGGCACATTCGACTCCAGCGTCGCCGGATCGCACACCGGGCAGCGATCGTTCGAGTCGTCCAGCTTCACGCCAAGCCGTGCGATGAAATCGAAATCCGGATGGTATCCCGTCAGCGCGAACACGAAGTGGTTGGCCAGCGTCACCCGGCCCTTGGGCGTAGCCAGGGTCACGTCGTCCTCGGCGATATTTGTAACCGTCGAAGAAAAGTAGGCCTTGATCTCGCCATTCTTGATGCGGTTGTTGATATCGGGCAGGATCCAGTACTTCACATGCTTGTGCATCTCCGCGCCGCGATGCACCAGCGTCACCCGCGCGCCGTGCCGCCACAGGTCCAGCGCCGCAATCGCCGCCGAGTTCTTCCCGCCGATCACCAGCGCATCCAGCCCGAAGTACGGATGCGGTTCGTGGTAGTAGTGCGTCACCTTGCTCAGGTCCTCGCCGGGAATGCCGAGGTAGTTGGGCAGATCGTAATAGCCGATGGTGAGGGCGACCTTGCGCGCGCGATGCGTGAGCTGCCGGGCGAAGCGGTCCACGCTATGCACGGCAAAGTTGCCGTCCGAGCCGGTCACGCTGTCCACGGTCTCGTACTGGCGCACGTCGAGCGCGTAGTGCTCGGCGACCTTGCGGTAGTACTCTAGCGCTTCGCTGCGCGTGGGCTTCTGGTTGGGGCTGGAAAACGGCATGTCGCCAATCTCCAGCAGCTCGGGCGTGGTGAAAAACGTCATGTGCGCGGGATAGTGGAACAGCGAATTGCACAGGCAGCCCTTGTCCACCAGCATCGCCGAGAAGCCCGCGCGCTGCGCCTCGATGGCGCACGCCATCCCCGTCGGGCCCGCGCCGATAACCAGCAAATCATGGACAGGTTGTTCCGATGGTGCAGGGTTGCTCATGGCTCGATTCTACTGAAGGGGAAAGAGGCGGGCGCGCGGGCACGGAATCCCACATCTCAGAAACGAGATGCTCACCCCAGCCAGCAAGCTGGCCGGGGGCCCGAGATGTGGGGCACCCAATTTCGTGGCAGGAGCTAGAGTTCGACGAGCTTGTGCGCGATGGAGAAGAGGGCCAGCTCGAGCCGCGTGGACACGCCGGTCTTGTCGAAGACGTTCGACAGATGGCGCTTCACGGTCTCCTCGCTGATCGAGAACTGCTTGGCGATGTCGCGGTTGCTGCAGCCTTCCACGATGCAGGTGACGACTTCGAGTTCGCGCGGCGTCAGGCCGTAGGTCTTGCGCTCGGGCACAGCTGCCGCCTGCGCCATCAGCTCCTGCAGCGCCTTCACCAGGTTGGCGACGCGCTCGCCGCCGATCCAGTAGTCGCCGCCCAGCACTGCGCGCAGCGCGTTGCTGAGGTCGCCGGCGACCGAGTCCTTCAGCACGATGCCGCGCGCGCCGATCTGCAGCGCTTCGATGATCTGCTGCGACGTAATGGAGCCTGTCAGCAGTACAATCTTCACCCGCGGCGACTTGGTCATGATCGCGCGCATGGCCTCCAGACCGGGCAGCCGGGGCATGGCCACGTCCAGCAGCAGGATGTCGGGTTCGAGTTCCAGCGTCTGCGTAATGGCGACGTCGCCGTCTTCGGCTTCGCCAACTACTTCAAACCCAGCCTCGCTCTGCAGCATCTTCGTAACGCCGAAGCGGACCACCGGATGATCGTCGGCGACGACGATGCGGATAGTCGCCGCACCCGCGGGGGGAGGAGAAGATTTCTTTGGGACTTGCTGACTCATTCAGGCTAACCTCGCGCAACTCGGCCAGGGATCACTAATATGATGCTCAGACTCGTGACCCCAGCATACGCTCAAGCCGGTCGCATGCAGCGGCCAACTCATCTAGAAAGTTAACCTCCTGCCCGCCCGGCGCCGCTGCTTTCAGGCCGTCCTTCTCCAGCAGCGCCGCCATCCCGTGCAACTCAGTCGCGCCCAGCATCCCGCATCCGCCCTTCAGGGCGTGGGCCTCGCGCATAAACTTCGCCCCGTCGTGCGCGTCCGCCAGCCTGCGCATGGTAGCAATGCGCGCCCGCGCGTCGTTCACACACAGCAGATACATCTCCTGCAACTGCTGCGCGGGGACGGAGCCGGCCAGCTGCCGATAGATCGTTTCGTTCAGCACTGGGGCCCCGGCGACAGGTTCCGAAGACGCCACCTGGCTATCCATACCGCTGTTGGATGCCGGATCGGACACCGGAGCATCGATCGTCACCAATTTTTCCGTGGGCAAAGCTGCGCCGGCAGGACCGCGAACCACGGCCCACCGTTCTCGCCTGGCCGGGCCCTTTGCCGCTGCTTCGGGCCGGCTGCGCGCCGACAGGGCGGCTGCAATCTCCTCCATTTTGAATGGTTTCAGCAGGAACCCGTCAAACCGCGAGATGCTCTCCTCCGCTGGCTGGCTTCCGCTCATCGCCAGCAGCAGCGTTTGCCGGCCGCACGCCCGGCGGAGTTTGCCCGCCAGCTCCGCCCCGGTCGTGCCCGGCATCTGCACGTCGGCGAGCACCAGCTCGGGAGCAGGCTGGTCCTGGGTGAGCAGCGCCAGCGCCGCCTCCCCGGAATCCGCCGGCTCCGCTGCGTAGCCTTCAGCTTCCAGCAGGACGCAAAGCAGTTCGCGGCTCATCGCGTCGTCATCGACGACCAGCACGCGCGCGGGGATGGTTTGTACCGTCATGGCCACCCCGAAAGGGTATCAAGCAAAAGCGCACCGGCGCTACTTGCTCTAAGGTCCAGCATAGCCGCAGCGCAGGCCTGCATCGTCTTTTAGACGCGCCCCAGCGCCAACCCGATTCCGGCTTCCCCGCCCCCCAATCCAACATTCGTCGAATCTTCTCGTGTCGAGAAGCGGAAGATGCTCTAAAGTGGTGCCCATGGCAAACGGGAACGAACCGGCGCCGCCGGGCAGCGCAGAGGCAAACGATCGCCGCCCGCAGTTGACTGCAATTGAGGAACGGGTTGCGCGGCTGGAACGCGATCTTGCCGCGCTGCAACGCCAGATCGCCGGCCAGGGCGTTGCCGCCACTGCCGCTCCGCAGGCCGCTCCCGCTGCGTGGACGCCACCGCCGCCGCCCATCCCCACGCGCCCGGAACCGGCAGCGGCTCCGGTCCCCGAACGGAGGCTGACCTCACAGGCGTGGGCTTCCGCGCGCCCCGTGGCTGCGTCCGCGCCCGAGTCCCGCGACTCGCTGGAAAGCCGCCTCGGCTCCCAGGTCTTCAACCGCATCGCCATCGTCGCGCTCCTGGTCGGTACGGCGTACTTTTTGAAGCTGGCGGTGGATCGCCGATGGATTGTTCCCAGCCCGGCTGGCCGATTGGTCGCTGGACTGATTGCAGGATCGGCGCTGGTGCTGTGGTCGGAGCGCTTCCGCCGCAAGGGGTTCGCGGCATTCTCCTACTCGCTGAAGGCCGTGGGCAGCGGCGTGCTGTATCTGTCGCTCTGGGCGGCGTTTCGTCTTTACGGCCTGCTGCCGGCGAATGTTGCTCTGGGCCTGATGATCCTCGTAACCGCATGGAACGCATTCATGGCGTGGGCGCAGGACTCCGAACTGCTGGCCGCGTATGCGCTTGCCGGCGGCTTTGCGACGCCCATGCTGCTCTCCACCGGCGGCAACCACGAGACATTTCTCTTCACTTATGTGCTGGCCATCGACGTCGCAACCGTTGCGCTGGTGCGGCTGCGCAGTTGGCCACGGCTGTTGATCGGCGCATTTCCGTTGACCATGGTCTACTTCGCCGACTGGTTTGCATCGTATTACGCCGCCGGCGAGCTGGCGATCACGTCGCTGTTTATCGTGCTCTTTGCCGCAACATTTGCCACGGTTTCCCTGGGCGGGACAACTAGCGATCCCGACGGACCCGCGGGCCAGTTGACCACGGTGTTCGGGCAGATCCTGCTGCCGCTGGGCAATGCGGCGTTCGCGGGGCTGGCGCTCTATTTTGTGCTGGAAGATTCAGGTCATCACGCCTGGCTGCCCTGGCTGATGCTGGTGCTCGCCGCCGCATACCTTGGCCTGATGCGTCTGCCGCAGACCGCGCTGGCCTCGGCGATCCACCTCTCGCTCGCCGTTGTCTTCCTTACCATCGCCATTCCGCTGAAGGCGAGCGGCGCATGGATTACCGCGAGCTGGCTGGTGGAAGGCCTGGCCCTGCTCTGGGTGGCGACGCGCCTGGGCTCCGACGAAGCGGCGGACGCATATGGCTCCCGCACGCTGCGCGGGCTGGGGTCGGCGTCGCTGGCGCTGGGATTCTGCGGCGTCTTGTTCCACCTGCTGGACGCGATGGGCACCGCCGCGCTGCCGCTGTGGAACAACGGAACGGGCACGGCGCTGACGGCGGTTGCCGTGTTTGCCGCGGCCGCGTGGCTGGCGCTGCGGGCTGGGTCCAGCGCAACCGAGACCTGGGACAAGATCGCAATGGGCGCCTTCCTGATGATTGCGATGACGGCGGCGCTTCTGACCCCGCGCGAGGTGGCCGTGTCCTGGAGCAGCGGCTGGACGCACCCGGCGTTCGCCACCACCGACTTTGCCATGGCGCTGCTCGCGCTGGCCATCTTCGCCGGTGTGGTCGCCGTTTCGCTGCGGATCGCCAGGGAGCGACCGGCCGAAGACTTCTGGACCAACTGCGCGGCGCTCTCGACCATTGCCTTCAACCTCATCGCCGTGCTCACCGGCGTGCGCGAGGTTGCCGCCGTGTGGAGTCCCGCGCCGAATGCATGGAGCGCGGACGCGGCACTGCAGCAGGCGCTGGCCATCTCTGCGTTCCTCATGCTCTACGGCGCGGCGCTGCTCGCGGTGGGCTTCTGGAGGCGCGCCGGCTTTCTCCGCTGGCAGGCGCTGCTGCTGCTCGTCTTCACCATCTTCAAGACCTTCCTCTACGACATGCGCAGCCTGAGCCAGGGCTATCGCGTGGTCAGCTTTCTCGGACTGGGCGCGCTGCTGCTCGCCATCAGCTTTGCGTACCAGAAGGACTGGCTGAACCTGCGCCGGTCCGAGCCAGCACCGGACGCGGACTCCGAGGCCGCGAAATGAAGGCTGCGGCGCTGATACTGACGATGCTGTGGCAGGCCGCGCCCGCGAACGAGCCGCCCGTGGCGCAGCCCGGCCACATGCGCTACGAACGCGCGCTTAGCGTGCCGGCGGGCACCGGGCAGGCGTGCTCGGTGCTGGACGCGCAGGTCTTCCCGCACGCCGAGCCGGCCCTGATCGACCTGCGCATCTTTCCGCGCGACGCGGCGAACGCAGCCCAGCACGAGGTGCCCTACGCCATCACCATGAGCCAGGCGGTGACCGAGGAGACGCAGCCGGCGCGGCTGCTCAATCTCGGCAGCGAGGGCGGCAGGATCGTCTTCGATCTGGAGATGCCGCAGCGGCCTTATTCCGACGTGACGCTCGATCTCGATCCCAACGCCACCAACTTTCTTGCCACCGCGACGGTTACCGGAATGGACGCACCGGGCGGCAAGGGCAAGTCCACCATCCTGGGGGCGTTCACGCTGTTCGACCTCAGCTCGCAGCATCTTTCGCGGGACACCACGCTGCCGCTGGAAGAGTCGACGTTTCACTATCTGCACGTCGCGCTCAGCGTTTCGCCCGCGCCGGGAAGTCTGCCGGGTGCGGGACCGGCCGGCGCGGGACCGGGGAGCGGGCCGGCGATGGTGCGCGGCGCGCAGGTCCCGCCCAGCCGCGAGGAGGAGATCGTCTACACCACGGTGGCAGCGGCCACGTCGCTGGAAACCGTGGGCCGCGAGAGCCGAGCGACGTTCGAGCTTCCGGCGCGCGTCCCGGTGGAGCGCGTCGAGTTCGTCCTGGCGCCGGGATTCAAAGCCAACTTCAGCCGCGACGTGAAGGTGACCGCGACCGCCGAGCCGCTGGCGAAGGGCGCGGCCAATAAAGTCGCCAGCACCGCCGAGGGCGAGGTCGACAACGACGAGCGCGCGCCGCTGGCGGAGACCGTGACCGGCAACATCCTGCGCGTCCACGCGAACGAGGCTGGCCGCGAGATCCGTACCGAAGAGCTTGGCTTCCCGGCGATTCTCGGGGCCAACCTGCAGCGTCCGGCCAAGGTCGAGGTAGCCATCGAGAACGGCGACGACCAGCCGCTGCCGATTGCCGAGGTGCGGCTGGAGATGCGTCAGCGCGCGCTCTGCTTCGACGCCGCGGCTGCCGGCAAAGGCGCGGGGCTGGCGCTCTACTACGGCGATCCCGCGCTGTCCGGTCCGGTGTACGACTACGAGAGGCTGTTCGTCGCGGCGGACAAGCCGCTGGTTGCGACGCTCGGGCCGGAGCAAGCGAACCCGCAATTCACCCCCAGGCCGCAGGCGCCGCTGTCGTTTACGGAGCGTCACCCGCAGGTGCTGTGGATCGCGCTGATCGCCGCGATCTGCGCGCTGGGGCTGGTGGCGATCCGGTCGTCGCGGAATGTGGGACGGCCGACGTGAGTCTGGGTGTACCCCCCTATCTACCGAAAACGATCAACGCGCAGAAAACAAATGGGTTACGGACGAGTGTATACGATTTACCACACCTATATTATTGCAAAATATAGGGGTTACAGGTGGGTGTATACGATTTACCACACTCGGCATCGCCTGGACTGAGCACCCCATTCTTAAAGTATATCGCGGGTGTCAAGGATTTGGGGCGATTAGCAGATGTAAGTGATTGAAATGGTGGTAGTTGTTGTTTGCTGGCCGGATTGGGCCGAGCCGGGATTTCACGTGGACGCGTTCGGCTTTGCCATGGAAGGTATAGGCGGTGCGTCGGATTTCGTTGATGATGTGCTGTTTGTCCATGATTGGCTTGTTTGCGTCGCAAACCATCTTATCCGAGCAACGGGTGATCAGCGCAGAACAGACAACAGCGAAAGCCAATACGGGGATTCTTCGCTACGCTCAGAATGACAAGCGGTAGGGGCGAATGACGTATGGGTGGGATCGGGCTGGTGCATAATGGTTCGTGGGTAGGGGACATGATACCTAAAACCCTACGTCCGCCGGGTGGCCGATCCTCATTTCGACCTGAAACGAATGCGTTTCATGAATCAGCTTTCAGCTATGAGCCGTCAGCTATGAGCAGGTCGCAGTTCTAGCGGGGGGCGGCCACGTGCCCGATTCCTACGCGGCCCCATCGCGTATGGGTCGGGTCAGGCTTGGGCATAATGGTTCAGGAGACAAAACGACGATGGCAATCCTCGACTGGTCCCAGTGTGCTGCTGTCGAAAGTGTGCCCGGCAAGGTGAGCGGGGCCTGGGTCTTCCGCAATACCCGCCTGCCCGTCGCTACCGTCATCGAAAACCTCGAGGACATGAGCGTCGACGAGGTGATGGAACAATTCGATGTAACGCGGGAGCAGATTCAGGCCGTGCTCGACTTTGTGGCCCGGAGCCTCCAGCCCGCGGGAATTGCTGCGCCTGAATGGCTGCAGACGTCATGGGAGAGCGCACGACAGTTGGGCCTGGACAATCTGTCTGCTGAAGAGATCGACGCGGAGATCGCCGCCGCCCGCAAAGCTCGGCGGGATCGTCGGCCAGTGCAACAGTAGCCACGAATGGCGATCGGGAGCCCGAAGAACAGGCAACAACAAAAGCCAATACGGGGATTCTTCGCTACGCTCAGAATGACAAGCACCTAAGTATAAGGGACAAGCCCCCATGGTTGTCATTCTGAGCCGAAGGCGAAGAATCCCCGCATTTCGCCGGGCGGCGGCGCTACACTTCCAGTCGGGCCTATGCGCGACCACGAGTACTACGTCTACATTCTCGCCAACACATTCCATCGCCTCTATATCGGCGTCACCAACAGCCTGATGGTGAGAGTGAAGCAACACAAGGAAGCCAAGAATCCAGGTTCGTTCACCGCACGATACGGCATTGACCGGCTGGTGTATTTCGAGCGGTTCCAGTACATCCAGGATGCGATTCGGCGTGAGACCGAGATCAAAGGTTGGCTGCGGGTGAGGAAGATCGCGTTGATCGTCGAGCACAATCCAACCTGGCGGGATTTGAGCGAGGACTGGGGCAAGCCGATAGAGCCGTTCGACGAGACGAAGATGCGGCCGCCGACGGGATTCTGAGGCGGTAAAGGCGAAATGCGGGGATTCTTCGCTGCGCTCAGAATGACAGGTTCAAAGGTGGAGGCCAAGGGTGAGTTTGGGTGAGATCAAAGGGCGAAATGCGGGGATTCTTCGCTGCGCTCAGAATGACAGGTTCAAAGGTGGAGGCCAAGGGTGAGTTTGGGTGAGATCAAAGGGCGAAATGCGGGGATTCTTCGCTGCGCTCAGAATGACAATTCAAAAGCAAAAGGCCAAGGGTGAGTTCACTTGGAGCCGTAGGCGGGGCCGACCAGGCCGTCGCGCTCCATCATGTCGACGCCGACCCCACCCATGCGGGATGCGCATGAATGGGGCACCCGAAGATGGTTTGGCGGTTGCGCTACGGGCGGCAGAGGTTCCGTCACCATTCCGGGTTCACGATTGCTTCCGGCGTATCCGTCTCGACCTCAACTCGATTTCTCCCGTTGGCCTTGGCCCGATAGAGTGCCCGGTCGGCGCGATCCAGGATCTGCTCGGCGGTCATCGATGGCACACCCGAGTACATGCTCACCCCGAAGCTGCAGGTAACGCTGACCTGGGAATCGCGAATCAGCATGGGGTTCGCGCAGACAGCGGTATGCAGCGCCTGAATGCGGTCTTTTTCCCATGCGGGGTCGACGTCCGGCATGATGAGAAGAAACTCTTCTCCTCCGCAGCGGCCTATGGAGTCATAGGTCCGAATTGAGCCGGTGAGGCGGCGGGCGAGTTCCCGGAGCACATCGTCTCCGGCAAGGTGGCCATAGGTATCGTTCACCTGCTTGAAGTGGTCGATATCGATCAGGAGAATGGTGAACCTTGTGCCTGCTCTCTGACACCTATCGATTTCCCGCCTAAGCACATCGCGGATGGCGCCGAAGTTCAGCAATTGGGTCAGCGGATCGCGGATTGCCTGTTCGCGGAGCGCTTCCCGCGCGAGGGTGAGCTGCTCTTTTTCGAGTTCCAGCTGATGAGTCCTTTCGCGCACCAGCCATTTCAGCTTCATCTGCCTTGCCACCATGGCGCGCTCGCGGGCACGCAGCGCCATCCAGACCAGGGCAATCACAAGGAGGGCCGCGGCGGACTGGAACCAGACACTTTTCCACCAGGGCGGGCGAATGCGGAAGGAGACAGTCACAACCGGGGAACGCGTGCTTTGAGCGGCATCCTCCGCCATGACTTCCAGCCGGTAGGTGCCGTAGGGAAGCGACGCGTAACTCAGGTCGGGGCTGGACGCAGTCATCCAGTCCCCATCCAGACCCGCGAGCCGATAGCGATAGACGATCGAGGATGAATCCCGAATCGCCGAGGATGCCATGTGGACCTGCAGCGGTTCACGGGTCCAGGCGAAGGAGGGGGACGTTCCGGGAAGGATTGGGGTATTGCCAAGGGTCGCCTGGAGCTCAATCATCTGCAAGGGGTCCTGGACGAAGATCTCGGTTGGATGGAGGAGATGAGCAAGCCCGTTGGCTGTACCGATCCAGATGGAGTCATCGCTGTCTTCCAGGAACGCGCCTTCATCGGTATCGTTCCAGGCGAGGCCGTCCTTTTCCGTAAGGTGCCGCCATATGTCTCCGTTGAAGACATACACGCCCGATCCAGTCCCAATCCATAGCCAGCCGCGATGGTCCTGGCGTATGAACATCACTTCCGCGGAGCCGACTTCGGCTGGCGGCTGAGGATTGGCGAGCTCGGCCACGTCGCCGGAGACGCGAACGTGCATCACGCTGGAAGTTCCGCCGGATGGATCGCCGCCCAGCCACAGGGTGCCGTCGGCCGAGCAGGCCAGGCTGGCGAACCCGTCCTCTGGCGGGTCCACGCCGCGGAGGACGATCCTGCTCCACCGCCCGTTGGAGAGATGGAGAAGTCCATCCCCTGAAACAAACCACATTCCATGGCTTTTGTCTTCGCAAGCGTCAAAGAAGAGCTGAGCGGGGATTGCGGGGTCCTCGACCTTTTGGATCGCTTTGGTGGACGGATCGTAGGTTTGAATGGACCCGCCGGTCAGGACCCATACCCGTCCCGACGAATCGGCATACATACGCCGGAGCTTCACGTTGGTGAAGGACCACTCCTGGGAGTGGCCTGTGCCGGGTTCGTAGCGGAGCAGATGGTCCTGCGACTCGGAAAACCACAGACTGCGGTCGCGGGCCTCAACGACGGAATCGACCTGGTTGCGGGGCAAACTGGAGTTGGGGTGCCAAGGAACAAACCGCGCCTGCTTGGAGTCATACCTGACAATGCCGGACTCGGTGGCCGCCCACAGCGTTCCCTGACGGTCCCGGACCAGGGACCAGACCAAAGGATTCTCTTCGGGCGACTGCCCGGCGGACCAGGTTTCCCAGTTGCCATACCCGACCCAGCGCTGCACCCCTTTTCCGTAGGTCCCCAGCCAGAGTCCTCCGCTGCGGTCGATGAGCAGAGCGTGGATGCCGGGGACTTTCAGCGCATTCGCCGGACCGACGGCGCGCCAGGTCCCCTGTTCCCAGATGGCCAGCCCCTGGACTGTGCAAGTCAGGATGCGATGTTTCGCGTCCTCGACGATGGGGATGAACGGCGTGGAGTAGGTTTCGTGCGCCGTGGGTATATCGACGTCGGCAAAGAGGCCACCGTGCGGGTTCCATACGCGGACATGGCGGGATCCCCGCGCCCACAGCCGCCCCGATGAGTCCTCCAGAAACCACACCCAGCGGTCCGCGGCCACTCCCTGTGCGGGACCGAAGACCTGGATGCCGTTGCTCCCGCTGACGCGGCAAATGGCGTCGCCGCAACCCATCCAGAGATTTCCATTGCGGGCGGCAAAGATGCTGCCGATCGCATTGAGCCCGGGATGAGAGGCTAACACCTCCGGGGAAAAGAACGGTGCGACGGTCCAGGGTCCATTCGGGCCGTTGCGGGAGAGGCGAAGGAGATGCCGGTGGCTTAGTGCCAGCTCCTGGCCCGCACCCAGGGAACTCAACTGCTGCCCCGGCACCATCATGCGAACCGGGGACGCCGGCGCGATCGCGCTGAAGTGGTTTCCGTCTCCGTGGAAGAGGCCGGTGGTGGTCCCGACCCAGAGTTCTCCGCTGGCGTCCTCGTGCAGCGACGTGATGTAGGTGCTTTGCAAACCACGGTCCGCGCCGATGCGAAGATAGCGGTAGCCATCGAAGCGGTAGAGGCCATTTTCGGTGCCAGCCCACAGAAAGCCAGCATGGTCCTGTAGCAGACAATTGACGGTCAGGCTATCCAGTCCATCGTTCACGCCGTATGCCTGGAAGGAGTAGTACTGTGCCCAGGCGAGCGTTCCGGGAAGGTTGATCAGCAGAAGGAGAGCCACCGCCAACCGTACTGGAAAGTCTCTTGTCACATTGCCTCATCCGGAGTCTTCGTGGGTTTCTCTCCCATCGGTTCGCGGATTTCACCACAGACGCCGGTCCAGCGGCCCCCCGGGAACAGACAAACTTTCAGGTGTCTTATCGGCACCCAGAACCGGTTTTTTTAGAACCAACCTGCCTTTTTCTGAGCTGCTCCAAGGCCCCGCAAGGGACAGAATTCGTGCGTCTGGAACTGGGTCCGTTGGAGCGTGTCCAATATGGGTTAAAAGCTACAGGAGCAACCAGAACTTTTTGAGGCGCCGCGGGGAAATGCGGGAACCCCTAGCGCCCTCAGGATAACAGACGCAGAGAAGCTCAGCGGAGGGCGGCGTCGACTTCCTTGTAGTAGGTGGGGGCTTTGAGGATTTCGCGGGGTTTGGAGCCGTCGGCGGGGCCGACCAGGCCGTCGCGCTCCATCATGTCGATGAGGTGGGCGGCGCGGCCGTATCCGATGCGCAGGCGGCGCTGGAGCAGCGAGGTGCTGGCCTTGCCGAACTCGAAGACCAGGCGGACGGCGTCGTCGAACATGTCGTCGTCTTCCTGGCTGGTTTCGCCGTTGGCGTCAGTATCTTTGGTGTCGTCCTTGGGGCCTTCGAGGAAGCCGTGGACGTATTCGGCTTCGCCCTGGGCTTTCCAGAACTCGGTGACGGCGGAGATCTCTTTTTCGGTTACAAATGGCGCGTGCAGGCGATGGACGCGGCTGGTGCCGGGCGCGAGGTAGAGCATGTCGCCTTTGCCCAGCAGGCTTTCGGCGCCGTTGGAATCGATGATGGTGCGCGAATCGACCTTGGTGGCGAGGCGGAAGCTGATGCGGGTGGGGATGTTGGCCTTGATGAGGCCGGTGATGACGTCGACCGACGGGCGCTGCGTGGCGAGGACGAGGTGGATGCCGACGGCGCGGGCCATCTGCGCGAGGCGGGTGATGGACTCTTCCACGTTGGCGCGGTCGAGCATCATCAGGTCGGCCAGCTCGTCGATGATGATGATGATGTAGGGCAGCGGTTCCTGGTCGGGATCGTCGAAGAGATACTGCGAGCCGTTGTCGAAGAGCTTGTTGAACTGGTCGATGTTGCGGACGTGGTTGGCGGCGAGCAGCTTCAGGCGGCGCTCCATCTCGCGGACGGCGTTGCGCAGGGCGTTGGCGGCGAGCTTGGCCTCGGTGATGATGGGCGTGAAGAGGTGCGGGATGCCCTCGTACATGCCCAGTTCGACGCGCTTGGGATCGACCAGGATCATGCGCACCTGTTCGGGCGTGGACTTGTAGAGCACGCTCATGATCATGGCGTTGATGGCGACGGATTTGCCGGAGCCGGTGCTGCCGGCGATGAGCACGTGGGGCATGGCGGCGAGGTCGGCGGTGACGATGCGGCCGTTGATGTCCTTGCCGAGGGCGATGGCGAGCTTGGACTTGCTCTGCGCGAACGATTCGCACTCGACGACATCGCGCAGCCAGATGGTCTCGCGGCCGTGGTTGGGGACCTGGATGCCGACGGTGGATTTGCCGGGCATGCGCTCGATGAGGATGGACTCGGCGGCCATGGCGAGGCAGAGGTCGTCGGCGAGGCCGGTGACGCGGGAGTATTTGACGCCGGCGTCGGGGCGGAACTCGAAGGTGGTGACGACGGGGCCGGGGTTGATCTGGGTGACCTGGCCATCGACGCCGAACTCGGCGCACTTCTGGACGAGGGTGCGGGCTTCGTCGCGCAGGGCCTGCTCGCGGACCACGGCGACTTCGTCGGAGCGGTAGAGCAGGGAGGACGGCGGCAATTTGTAACCGCGAATGGATTTTGGAGTGATGGTGACGGGCTTGATGTCGGCGTCGGCGCGCTTGCCGAAGGAGATGGCCTGGGGCTGGTCAGGCGCGGGAGCGGCGGCCGGAACTGCAATGGGGCGAGGTGCGGGAGTTTCCAGCGGACGCGGTTGCGGGACCTTCGCGGGGGGAAGCTCGGGGAGGTCCAGGCGCGCGGTCGGGCCCGGGTCGCGGATGGGTGCGGCGGCGGCGGCCAGCGCTTCGGCAAACGGCGCGGCAGCGGCAGCGGCGGTGCTCAGCGGCGTCACCGGCGGTGCGTCGACATGGGTGCGCGGCATCGCCTGCCAGACGGACGCGGGGGCGGCTGGGGCCTGCTCCGCGGAGGGTTCGGGCTCGGCGGGCGCGGTTTGCTTGCGGCGTTTGCGTCCCCACCAGCCGAAGAGGCTGCCCAGCAGCGTGGCGGGCCCGGCGGAGTTCGAGGAGCGGTCGCGCTCCAGGTCGGCCGCCGCCTGCTCCAGGCTTTGTTCGCGCTTGCTGGCGAAGATGCCGGCGGCGGGCGCCAGCGGCCGGTCTTGCTGGTCCAGCCCCAGCTTTTCTGCCTTGGCTACGGCGCGCTGGATGCGCCAGTCCTGAATGCGTTCGTGAACCCGCCGCACCACGGAGAAGTGGGTCTCCACCCACTCGCTGGCGGTGTGGAAGGTGAAGGTGGTGGCCAGATAAAGAGACATGGCCACCATCAGGGTGAGTACGATGGTGGCGCCGGGGAGGTTGAGGTAGTGCACCATGGCGTCGGCCAGCAGGCGCCCGGTGACGCCCTCGATGGGCAGCGCATGACGCCAGAAGAAGGTCCGCGGAAGCAGTCCGATGGCCGCGGGCGCAAAGACCACCCACAGCCCCAGGCCGAGCAGGCGGGCCAGCGCGGAGCCGGCGGGACGCTGGCGCACCCAGCACCATCCGACGCGGCCAAGCAGGATGGGCAGAAGAAACGCGGCAATGCCGATGATTTGCAGGATGGCGTCGGCCAGCCATGCTCCGACCAGGCCGGTCCAGTTGTGGGCAGCCCCTAGCAGGTGCGCGCCCGGACGCCCCAGACCTGCACCGGCTACGGTATTGGCCGACGGATCGGTGGGCGTGTAGGTGGCCAGAGCCAGGAACAGCAGCACCGCGCAGCCCAGCAAGGCGAGGCCCAGGATCTCGTTGAGGCGCCGGTTGCGGGTTGGGGTCGAGACCAGACGGAGTGGTTTCATGGGGAAACGCGGGGCTGGTCTCGCATCGGGCCCGCGCTGGCCGCACACCTGTGGGCGTACACCAAGACGCGGGCAAAGCGAGGAGCCGGTACCGCCAGAGCTATTGCGATTATCCCAGAGGCAGAGGGGGAAAAAAGAATAGTCCCGGAGGGGGACTCAGGATACAAACCCATGGCCGCGGACGGCATCTATCCATTCAGGCTCACCCACGCGGGAAGATTGTCCGGTGGCTGCACGAATCGAAGGCAGCATCCCACTGACGGAACGGGGTTTTCGCGATTGCTCCCGCTTGCCGCTGGCGCAGCGGAGTCGCGGCCAGCCGGCGGACCCCGCACCAGCCCACCCAATCAATTCAACCCGCAGAGGAGGCCGAGAATGGCAACTGATCGCGCGCGGAAGCGTGAGCTGGAAAGCACATTGAAGTCGGTCATCCACGTCCTCGAGGAGGGCCAGAAGGGCATGGCCGAGATCGGGGAGCACCTCGAGGAACCGCCCCTCAGGTGGTTCTTCCTGCTCGAATCGCTGCGCCGCGCCAACTTCCGGGCGGAACTGGAGAACGTGCTGCCTCGCGGCGGCAAAGGCGACGTGCGCAAAACCGGCGCCGCGGCAGGTACGCCCGACCGAGCGTGGGCAGGCCTGAAGGCCAAGCTGGGCGGCGGGGACCAAACCCTGCTCGAAGCGGCCGAACAGGGCGAAGACGAAGCCTGCGGCGTTTATGAAGACGCGCTGGAACGCGACCTGCCTGCCGCTGTGCGGTTGATGTTGACCAGGCAACAGACGCACATCCTGTTGACAAGAGATTACATCCGCAGCCGCCGTGACGAGGTCAAAGCAGCTTAGGCAGTTGCGAAACGTCAGGACCGCGGCAGGTAGGAGAGCCCCGCGCGGGCCAGCACCACGGCGTCACGGCTGTCGCCGGGCTGCTCCGTGCTGGAGCGCTTCTTGCTGTCCGGCGTCAGCGTCAAGGTCTGCTGCTTCCGGTCGCGCATCACCACGACGGTGAGCGAGCGGCCACGGCTGTTCTTGATCGCTTTCGCCCAGTCGGCCGTATTCACGATGGGCCTGGCGTCGGCCTGCATCACCACGTCGCCTGCGCGCATGCCCGCCAGCGCCGCCGGCGAGTTCGGCTGGACGCTGCGCACCAGCAGCCCCAGCCCGCTGGACACACCGAAGTAGTCGGCCAGTTGCGTGCTCATCTCCTCCAGCATGGCCCCGGTGTAGGAAGGATTCATCGGCATCGTCCCGATGAAGGCATTGCCGCGCGCCGGCGCGGGCCCGCCGGGGGGCGAAAAGTCGCTGCCGGCAATATCGGACGGCGGACCCTGCGGGTCGGGAACGGTGAGGTGCTGCTCCCAGGCCTGCCGCTCCACCTCTTCGCGGTTGGCCATCTGGGTGGTCACGGTCATCTGCTGGCCGTCGCGGCTGACGAGCAGAACTACGGTCTTTCCCGGCGGGCACTCGTGCAGCAGCTTGCGAATCTGGTCCTCGCCGTCGATCGCCTGACCGTTCATCTGCAGCACCACGTCGTGTTCGCGCAGGCCTGCCTTGCCGGCCGGAGCATCGTGGTCGACCAGGACAATCTCCGCTCCGCGCGCGTCTTTCAGCTTGAGTACGGCAACCTGGTCCGCGGGGACGTCGCGCACATCCACGCCCAGATAGCCCTGGGCCGCGCGCACGGTGGCGGGACCGGAGCCGAAGAAGAAGAGAGCACCATCGGCGCCCGCCTGAACCTCGGCGCCACTGCCCCACGCCAGGGCGCCCCGCGCGGAAAGCGTCGAAGCCGCCAGCAATACCAGCCCATACCGGAATGCGCTTTTCATTGCCTCACCAACCTCGTCCTGAAACTTGACTACTGAATGTCCGCGGTCCCTTGCAGCAGGTGCGTGCTGACGGTGCGGATATATGGATTCTCGTCGGTGGTGGAGACCGTGCGCATCACCCGGCGCACGCTGGAATCCGACCCAACCGGCACCAGCAGGCTGACGGCTTGCGTGCGCACGGCCGCATTGGCATCGTGCATCAGCGCTTCCAGCACCGCGTCGCGGACCCTCTGGTCCTCGGCCACGTAGGGCTGCAATCCCTCCAGCGCCTTCAGCCGGACGTTCGGATTCTTGTCGTAGCGCAGGCTTACCATCAGCGCGCTGCGGATGCTGCCATCGCCGCCGACGCACTGGTGTCCGGTGCGGCACTCATTGGCCAGCAGCGCGACGGAGTCGGTGCGCACACCGTTGTCCGCCTCGGCCTTGGTGCCGATCAGCAGAAGCCGGCGGATCTGGGGGTCGTCCAGCGAGCCCTGCACCGTCTCCGGGACCACGCGGTTGTAGGTTACCTGCACAATCTCCGAGTTCGGCGTCTGCACAATGCCGCTGATGCCGGCGATGGCGCCGTTGGTCTGGTTGCTGAGGACGACCGCGGAGGGCAGCCGGGGCTGCCGCGCCACCTGGTAGCGGTTGACGAAATTGCCTCCCAGGAAGCCCACGCCGAGCAGCAAGGTCATCAGCGCGGGCGCGCTCTGCATATGGCCGAGCCAGGCAAACAGGTTGCTGCGCAGGCCGGTCAGCCAGCTATGCGGCGGGATGGTGTCCAGCTCCTCGTCCAGCCGCATCCGCGACTGCGCCAGCAGGTTCGGCGACGGGTCCACCATGGGCTTGTACGCCAGCGCCTCATGCATCGCCAGCAACGCCTTCAGCTCGCGATTGCAGGGCTCGCACCCGGCCAGATGCTCTTCCAGCGAGACCAACTGTTCATCCGGCAGCTCGCCGTAGGTCACAAGAATGATTTGCTGCTGCGCCTTTTCGCACTTCATTGCATCACCTCAACCAAGCCCCTCGAAGAATTGCCGCTTGCCATTGCCTTGTCCGGGTCTATCGCCCGCTCGCGTTCTTCGTTAACCAACCAACAACTCACAACCGATCAACTAGCCTTTCAACTCCGCCAGGTTCGCCCGCAGTTTGCGGGTGGCGCGGAACAAGGTGTTTTTGGCGGTCTCCTCGGTGGTGCTCAACATTTCGCCGATGGTCCGCAGCTTCAATCCCTGGTAGTGCTTCAGCTCGAATACCGTACGTTCGCGCGGCGTCAGCTTGGAGAGCGCTTCGTTGATGCTGGCCGCCATCCGCTTGCGGTCGAGCTCGCGCGCCGGGTTGGCCATGGCCCGGGTGTCGGAGACGTTCGACAGCAGGTCCATCTCGTCGCCGCGCGCGTCCAGCACGGTGGCCGGATCTTCGCGGCGGCTCTTGCGGCGGCGCAGGTGGTCCAGGCAGAGGTTGGTCACAATCCGGTAGAGCCAGGTGTAAAACGAGCACTCGAAGCGGAAGTTGCCCAGGTGCCGGTAGGCCTTGAGGAACCCCTCCTGGTGCACGTCCTGGGCGTCCTGCTCGTTGCCGAGCATGTGCAGGGCCAGCCGCAGCACGGACTGGTCGTAGCGCCGCACCAGCGAGTCGAAGGCCGCCCGGTCGCCCTTCTGGGCCTCCCGGATCAGCTCATCGTCCTCGGTGCGCTGCAAAGCGCGCGCGTCCAACTGCGCCTGGGTGAGCCGGACGCCGTTCCTGTCGGTCTTCGAGCCGGACTGCGCCGCGGCCTTTGGCATCGCTGGGGACGATTCTACCGCCTCTATCGTTTCCAGCGCGCCGACGCGCACTACCGCGGCCGCTTCCAGCAGGGCCGAGTTGCGCAGGGCCGGGCTGAACGTGCTCACACTTCTTTTGCGGGCGCTGCCGGCAATCGCCGAAAGCGCCGGCGCCAGTTCGCGGCCGGCTTCCAGGCCCAAAGCATCTGCATTCATCGTTTCCGACTCCGGAGTCAGGAAATGGTTCTGGTTGAATAGACCCAGGCGGCGGGAAAAGGTGAGCGGGAAAAGTTGTTCGTTGTCAGTCGCCAGTTGTCAGGCAAAGCAGCAGCTCGCCGACCCTCCCGGCCTTGAGAATGTGCCCGAGAAGCAAGAACCGACAACTAACAACCGAGAACTGAGAACTGCCAACTTGTACACTCTCCCCATGCCTACCCGTTCCACCCCTTCCAGCCTGTTTCCCGAGCCCCAGCCCGCGTCCGGCACTTCGGACAAGTGGATCACCGCGCACTGCGACGGAGGCGCGCGCGGCAACCCGGGCCCCGCCGGCTTCGGCGCGTTCATTCAGGATGCGCATGGCCAAGTGCTCGCCGAACTCTCCGAGTTCCTCGGCATCCAGACCAACAACTTCGCGGAGTATTCGGGGCTGCTGGCGTCGCTCGACTTTGCGCTGGGACATGGGCACCGGCGGCTGCGGGTGGTGTCGGATTCGGAGCTGATGGTGAAGCAGATCCAGGGCAAGTACCAGGTGAAGAGCCCTGGGCTGCGGCCGCTGTACGAGCAGGCGAAGAAGAAGATTGCCCAGCTCGACGGGTTTGAGATCGTCCACGCCCTGCGCCACAAGAATAAGGACGCCGACCGTCTCGCCAACCAGGCCATGGACCGCGGGATGAAGCGCGCGTGAAAAAACGGGCCTGCCGGTGTATCCTGGAGGCAGGGAATGAGGTCTCCCAAAACCGCCAAAACTCCGGCTGATGACTTCTGCCAAATTGATTGAGTTGCGAGGCAGAAGATGGCATATGTGTGGGTTATGGCTGGGAGTGCGCTGGGCGGGGTTCTGCGCTACGCATTGACGCGTCTTACACTTACGGCGAGCGCGGGATTTCCTTACGGGACGGTGTTGATCAACCTGCTGGGCAGCTTTGTCATCGGCTACTTCGGCACGCTCACCCTGCAAAGCGGCAAATACGCCGCCTCCGACAACGTCCGCCTGTTTGTGATGGTCGGCATCTGCGGAGGCTTTACGACCTTCTCGGCTTTCAGCCTGCAAACCTTCGACCTTATCCGCTCCGGCGCATGGGGCAGGGCCGCGGCCAACGTGGTGGTCTCGGTGGTATTGTGCGTGGCCGCAGTCGGCGCGGGTCACATGCTCGCGCATCGCGTGGTGGCGCAGGAGGCGATCGCTGAAAACGCCGAAGAGGAGTACACCGGCTAGGGCGCCGCAGAAGGCCACGAGCGAATCCGCGACCGCGTTTGACTGTCCTGTCCTGGTGCGCGGAGCAATTTAGCGGACCGGCAAACTCGCGTGGAGCGGTCTTGCTCCCATATAATCGAACTTTCCCCAGGAGAGCAGCGGGGGCGTGATTTCGGACAGCAATGAGGGTGTGCGTATTTTTACCGTAGAGCGAGTGAGCGGAAGTCTTCTGGGCAGCAAGATCAAGTCTGTGCGCTTCGGCATTGCTCGAGTTGCCAGCACCGTAGCGGTCCTGGTTGTAGGTGCGGTTGCTTTGTTGCCGGCCGGCGCGCTGTGGGCGCAGGGGGGGTTGCAGGACACGCCGGCGGCGCCGGTCACCCAGGTAAACGCCGGTTCGCAGGCGCTGTGTGAGCCGCAGGTGATCGGAAACCGCAGAATCCCAAAGGATTCCGTGCTCGCGCGCATCAGCTCGCACGAGGGCGACCCGTACGATCCGGAGACGGTGGAGCGGGACTTCAACTCGATCTGGAACACCGGCTACTTTGAGAACCTGCGCATCGAGAAGGTGGATGAGCCCACCTGCGTGCAACTGGTGATCTATGTGCGCGAGAAGCCGACCATCCGCTCCATCGATTACACCGGGCTGAACTCGGTGACGCTGTCGGATGTGCAGGAGCGCTTCAAGAAGGCCAAGGTCGGGCTGACGGTGGAGAGCCAGTTCGACGAGACCCGGGTGAAGCGTGCCGAGGACGTGCTGAAGGACCTGCTGAGCGAGCATGGACACCAGTTCGCAACCATCCGGACGGAGATCAAGACGATCCCGCCGTCGTCGGTGGGGATCACGTTCAAGATCAAGGAAGGGCCGACGGTGAAGGTGGGCAAGATCGCCTTCGACGGCAACTACAACCTGAGCAGCCGCGAGCTGCGCAACGCAATGGTGAACACGCGGCCGGTCGGGATCCCGCATTCGATCATCCTGGAGAACCTGTTTGCGCGGACGTTCGACGCCAGCAAGCTGGACGAGGACACCCAGCGGGTGCAGCAGGCGTACCAGGACAAGGGCTACTTCAAGGCGCTGACCAGCGACCCGCAAACCCACGTGCGCGACGAAGGCGGATTGAACTGGTTCACGCTGCGTCCTTCGACCGGCAAGCGCATCGACATCATGATGCCGGTGGAAGAGGGGGAGCGCTACAAGCTGGGCAGCATCACGTTCACCGGGGTGGATACGACGCAATGGAACGTCAAGGGATTGCGGTCCGTTTTCACGCAGAAGGACGGCGAGTGGTTCGACGCGAACCTGTTCCGCAAGGGCCTGAAGGAACTGCAGAAGGCCTATGGCAGCCGCGGATACATCAAAGTGGTGGCGTCGCCGATCCCGCACTTCGACGAGGCGAAGAAGCTGATCAACTGGACGATCGACATCGACGAGGACAAGCAGTTCATCGTCTCGCGCATTGAGTTCACCGGCAACACGGTGACGCGCGACAAGGTGATCCGGCGCGAACTGCTGCTGGAAGAAGGCCAGGTTTACAGCCAGGAGCGCTGGGACATCTCCATCCTGCGGTTGAACCAGTTGGGCTACTTCGACGTGCTGAAGACGGAGGACGACACCGAGACGCGGCAGAATGACGACGGCACGGTGGACCTGCTGCTGAAGGTGAAGGAAAAAGGCAAGAACTCGATCGGGGTGAACGGCGGCATCAGCGGACTTTCGGGCACATTTGTCGGGCTGAACTACTCGACCAACAACTTCCTGGGCCTGGGCGAGACGCTGTCGGCCAACGCGAACATCGGCGACCTCTCACGCAACGTGAGCCTGGGCTTCAACGAGCCCTATCTGCGCAACAAGCCGATCGCGGTGGGCTTTGAGGTCTTCGACCGGAAGTTCGACTACAACCCGGCCAAGGCGTATTCGATTTCCAACAGCACTCCCGCCAACATCACCAACGCGCAGCAATCGTTGTTGACCAACTACAACACCGCGACCACCGGCTTTACCGGATCGATCAACGAGCCGCTGAAGCATCTGTTCCTGGGGCGCGGAGTGTCGCGGGTGGGCCTGACCTACGCGCTGTCGCGGCAGTCGATTACGACGTTCAACGACAATACCCGCAATGTGTTTCAGTCGCTGGCCTTCCGCTCGGGCGTGGAAGGGCCGAACCAGTTGAACGGCATTCTGACGTCGGTGATCTCGCCCAGCTTCAGCTATTCCAGCGTGGACCGGCCGGTGGGGGCGCACTCGGGCCGCGACTTCAACGCCACCGTAGCCGTGGCGGGCGCGGGCGGCAACGTGAAATACATCCAGCCGGTGGCCAGCTTCCGGCAATACTACCCGATGCATTTGCTGAAGTTCGAGCGGGACGGGCGGCAGGTGCTGGGCATGCGCCTGGTGTTTGCCCACGTCAACGGATTTGGCGGCGAAGTGGCCCCGCCGACGGCCCGCATCTATGGCGGCGGCGAGACGGAGTTGCGCGGGTTCGATATCCGCTCGGCCTCGCCCTACACGTTTGTGCCGGTGAAGGTGAACTTCAACCTGACCGACCCCGATGGGAATCTGGTCCCGCGCGACCCGACCAACCCCAGCCTGGGCAACATCCAGATTCCGCTGCCGATCTACCGGCTGGTCTCGGTGGGCGGCGACACGCAGATGACGGCGAACATACAGTATCAGATACCGATCATCGAGCAAGTGAGCTTCAACTTCTTCACCGACTTCGGGCTGACGGGCGATCTGATGAAGGGGCAACTGCTGCAGAGCGTAGCCGGCGCGTCGGTGCTGTCGAGCCCGCTATACGGCTGCCCGGAGTTCGTCAACGGCGCGTGCTACGGCGGCATCACGCTGAATGGGACAACCCCCGGTCTGGCCAACTTCTCGCCGCGGCAACTGCCGACGGTGCCGCATACCAACTTTGTGCCGCGCATGTCCAACGGCGTGGAGCTGCAGGTGCTGATGCCGGTGATCAACGCGCCGCTGCGGATCTACTATGCATACAATCCGCTGCGGCTGTATGAGGACGTGCCGCAGCGGCTGGCGGTGAACAATACGGTGTTTCGCAGCATGTTCCCGAACTCGGGTGCGGGCGACTACAGCTACCAGCAGGCGCTGCAGTTGTATGGCGCGTCCTACCAACTGCGCGAGCCGAGGAAGACGTTCCGGTTTACCGTGGGAACGACGTTCTAGAGACAGTTGTCAGTTGCTGGTTGTCAGTTGGAAAAGCGACTGAACGGCGATTGGAATTCGGAAGCGGCTGCCGAAAACGGCGGTCGCTTGTTTGTTGGGGCCGTGAATCGGCTGGCGCGCAGCACTGGATGCTTTTCAACTAACAACTGACAACCGGCAACTAACAACTGCTTTTAGTAGCTGCGCTGGTACATGCGGGTGATGCGGTCGTGCCAGGCGAGGCGGTCTTCGTCGAGCGCGGCCCACAGGAAGCCGAGGCCGAGCGGGCAGGCGGAGAGCAGCACGGCCAGGATGCGGCGGCGCATGGCCTTGCGGGTGGGGTTTTCGTCGTCGAAGGTGCAAAGCGCGATGCGGGCGCAGCGCATGCCCGGTGTCGCCGTGGAGAAGAAGAAGAAGAGCGCCTGGTAGAGCAGGAGCAGCAGGCAGCCGCCGATGGCGATGGCGGCGGGAAGCTGAGTGAGCCGGACCCCGGTCTGGGCACAGGTTTGGGCAAGGGCGCTGGCGAGCGCGGCGTGCGGAGTCAGGCCGGGCTGCGAAGCTGCGGCCTGCCACGGCAGGACGTGGCCCGCGACCATGACAAAGACGCCGGCGCAGGCAAGCAGTCCGGCGAGTACGATGGCGCCGTTGACCGCGGCGGCCAGCGTGCGGCGGCCGATGGTGGCAGCCTGCGCCAGCGGAGCGGTCTGGGGATCGGTCTGGGGGATGGCTCGCGGAGATTGACCGTGAACCCACATCTCAGAATCGAGAGGTGCGGCGTCCGCACCCGGTCCGGGGGCAGGATCGGCAGCGGCATCCAGCCAGATGGCGGTCCATTGCGGCGCAGGGCCGGCGGATTCGGTACCCACAGCGTTGCCGGCGGGAGCGGTGGAGATCTGCGCGGGGTCGACCTCGAAGATGCGGAGCTGGCTGTCCGCGGGGGCGGCGTCAGGATCGTCGCGCAGGGGGCCCTCGGCCAGGCGCGGGCGGGCTTTGCGCGGGGCGACCAACTGGCGCGGGAACTCGATGAGGTTGGCGGGCAGAGGCATGGGCGGACCCGCCGGCTCCTCGAAGACGGGCGCGTGGCGGAAGGCGATCTCTTGGTCGAGCGCGTCGGCTTCGGGATCGTTGCGGTCTGGGCCGCGGTCTGGGCCGCGGTCTGGGCCACGGCCGGTTCGCGGGAGGGGCGCGGAGCGGCGGGCGGCTTCCAGGTCGACGTGGGCGGCGGCGCCGTCCTGGTAGAGGCGGACGGTGAGAGGGGCAGGGTCCGAGGTCCGAGGTTCGAGGTTCGAGGGGTGCGGTCCAGAGGCGGAACGATGCGGGCGTGTATGGGGCTGCGGGCGGGTTGCGGGCACGGCGTCCAGGTCGGGCCAGAGGCTGAGTGCGACCGGGCCGTGCGCGGTCGGTTCGGCGTGACGGCCGCCGGTGATTGGGTCCGGATCGGCTTCGCCAGGGTGGCCGCCGTCTGCCTGCGGTTGCAGGCGGGGCGCGGCGACCGCGGCGTCTTCGCGAGCCGGGTCGCGGTCCGGGTCGTGCCGGTCGAAGGCGGCTCGGTCGAAGGCGGCTTGGTTGTAGGTGGCTTGGTCGAAGGTGGCTTGGTCGAAGGTGTCTAGCAAAGACTGCTGGGCGGCGGCGACCGCCTGCGCGTTGCGGGCGGCAATTTCCGCGGCGGCGCGGGCCTGCTGCACGGCGCGTTCGGCCTCGGCGGCCAGGAAGGCGCGGTAGGTCTGGGTGTGGGCGTAGCGTTCGGCGACTGCGGCGGCGATGCGGGCGGAACGGCTGGTGGCGGGTCGCGAGGGCTCGGGTGCGGGACGGGTATGCGAATTGGGGCGGCGGTTGCGATGGGCGGCCAGCCGTTCGGCAGCCTGGCGGCGGAGCGCCGCGGCAGACGCGGCGGCGTCCGGCCCGGCGTCCGCGGATTCCGGGGGCGGGGCGAAGGTGGAATCGCCGGTTTCGGGGTTAAGCAGTGCGGAGCCCATTTTGCTCAAACTCAAACTCACTTCCGCGAAATCAATTAACCTCTAAATGGTGGTGCGTGTGACAAATCCGAACGGCCGGCGGCGCAGAGTCGAGCAGCGAACCGGCTGGGCTTGCTTCGCCGGGCGGCGGCGAGGGCCCATCGGGCTCCAATCCTCATCCGCCGCCTTCCGTCTGGCGCTACCGGGATCGCTGTCCAGTGTCGGCTGCCGCCCACGCGGGGGCCGTTTCTCACCTGCGCAAATTCTCCTGAGCGCCTGCTTCTTCATAAGTATCACGGGGCCCGCGGCAAACCATGCACAACTCGCGGCGCAAGAGGTGACGAGTGTGGCACCTCCGGCGGCAACGGTGGAAAATCCGCCTCCCGGCGCGGCGCAGTATCCCGATGCGGCGCCCATTCCACCGCCGGGGACGGAGGTCTCGATCGACACGGACAAGATTTGCGGGAAGGAGTCGCGGACGGGCGATCTCTACGTTGCCGATTGCCATGTGACCGTCACGTATCGCGACCGCGTGCTGCAGGCGGACCATATTGAATACCACAGCGATACCGGCGACGTGGACATGACGGGCCACGTTGTCGTAACCATCGGCGAGACCTCCGAGCGCGTGGAGGCCAGCCACGGGACCATCAACATCAAGACCCAGACGGGGCGGTTCTTCGATGTGGCCGGCTCGGTGGGCAGCACGCGCAAGGCGGCGACGGCCGGGCCGGCCCCCAGCGCCGCCAAAGAGGCCGAGGCAAACCAGCGCTATAGCAACGGCAATCCGTTTCTGTTTACCGGCAGGATGGTGGTGAAGACCGGGCCGCGGCAGTACGCGGTGTACGACGGCACCATCACGTCGTGCCAGTTGCCGAACCCGGACTGGCTGATGTCGGCGGCGAAGATCGACGTCAACGACACCAAGGCGCACACAGCCAACAGCATCTTTCACCTGATCGGCGTGCCGGTGCTGTGGATGCCGTATGTCACCCACCCGCTGGATGCGAATGAGCGGGAGACCGGCATTCTGATCCCAGAGATCGGGTTCAACTCGGCGAGCAAGGGCACGACCGTCGGCGAGCAGGTGTACTGGGCCATCAACCGCAGCACCGACCTGACCGCGGGGACGATTTACTACTCCGCGCGCGGCTGGGAGGAGACGGGGAGCCTGCGCTTTCGCGGGCTGGGACAGGACTTCATCAAGTCGCGCTACAGCGCGCTGCAGGACCGCGGCTACTATCCCGGCGGCGTGTACGTGAACCAGAGCGGCACGGACGTGACCTTCTCGGGGCGCTACGACCCGATCCCGGCGGACGAATCATTGAGCATGGGCGCACAGCCGAACAACGGCGCGCCGCCCGCAGCGGGCCCGCCGCTCGAGGAGCGGGCGGTGGTGGACCTCGAGTACCTGAGCTCGTTTCCCTACCGCGAGGCGTTCTCGACCAACTTCAACCAGGCGGTCTCGAGCGACGTGGTCTCAACCATCTACCTTACGCGCGAGCAGAACGGCATGGCGGCGTCGCTGGAAGGCGATCGGTACCAGGGCGAGAAGCGGGTCGAGAGCACCAACGCCGTCACCGGCGTGGTCACCCCCGAGGAGCAGGTGCACATCTTTCACGCGCCCGCGCTGGAGTTCACTACCACCGACCACGTGCTGGGTTTGACGGGCCTGGAATGGAACCTGGACAGCTCGGCGACGGCGCTGAAGCGGGCCCAGCCGAACTTCACCACCGGCGGCATGATCGAGCGGCTGGATGTGCGCCCGGAACTGGCGTATCCGTTGCACTTCGGAGGTTGGAACCTGCGGCCTTCGGTTGCCGGGCGCGAGACGTTCTATAGCCGCAGCCGATTTCCTGCGCCCACCACTCCGGTCGCGGGCGCGCCGCCTGTGGTGGAGAACCTGGCCGCGCTGAACCGCGCCGCGCTGGACGTGCGGATGGACCTGCGCGCGCCAGTGCTGGAACGGACGTTCGACTCGGGCTGGGTGCGGAAGCTGGCGCGGCACGACGTGAAGCACACCATCGAGCCCGAAGCGACCTACCGCTACATCACCGGCATCAACGGCTTTCCCGAGACGCTGCGCTTCGACCTGGCGGACATTGCCAGCAACACCAACGAAGTGGAGTATGGCGTGACGCAGCGGTTGTTCCTGCGCGAGACGGGAGCCAAGCCATGCCACGCGGCGGGCACCGGCGCGGACGTGGACGAGATCCTGGGGTCGGCCGGCCAGACCGCAGACGCGGTGGAAGACCCGGGCGAAGCGTTGGGCCGGGATGAAGACAGGGAGCCGGTTTGCGGCAATCGCGAGTGGATCAGCTGGCGCGTGGCCCAGAAGTACTTCTTCGACCCGACGTTTGGCGGCGCGGTCTCGGCGACGCCCGGTCCGCGTGCGATTCTGGACACCACGCTGGACTTCTCCGGCATCTCCTTCATAACGCGGCAGCGCGACATCTCGCCGATCGTCTCGCGGATGCGGGTGCGCACCTCGGAGAAGATGGACGTGGAGTGGGACTTCGACTACGACACCTGCTCGGCGCCGTCGGCCGCCAGCGTTGGCTGCACCCGGAAGTTCACCGCCAACAACCTGTACGTCGACGTGCATGACGGCAGCATTGCGGCGGGCACAATTGTGGGACGGCTGAACGCGCCGGCGCGCTCCTATGTGAATGGCTCGCTGACGTCGGTGGCGAACTTCACCCAGATGCGGGTGTGGTTCGGCTTCGGCAAGCCGAACCAGCCCGGCTTCAGCGCCCAGACCAGCGCGGGCATCGACCTGGACCTGGGCACGGTGCAGTACGGCGCGATCGAGACCTCGTACAACTGGAACTGCTGCGGGTTGAGCGTGGAGTATCGCAAGTTCGAGCTGGGCACAGCGCGTAATGACAATGGCTACAAATTCAACTTCACGCTGGCGAATATCGGCAGCGCGGGGAACCTGCGCCACCAGGACCAGATGTTTTAAGAACAGTGGTTAGTGGTTAGTGGTCAGTGGTGAGTGAAGACCGGGTGCGGGGCCTTCGGTTGCCAACTGTTGCCAACAGAGACGAGAAGGAAGATCGGGCCAAGCTGAAGGCCCTGCGCTCAGCCATCCAGGCCGGAGAAGAAAGCGGCATCGCAGGAGGCGATGTCTTTGCGGAGGTGCGCGACTCTATCCGGCAGGTTGCGCCGGAAAAGGAGAAGGTTGCCTAAGTGTGAATTTTCGCGCCTTGCAGTGGCGGATTTGAAGGCCATTTCGCGCTACACAATTCAACACTGGGGAGCGGATCAGGCGATACGCTATCTGGGCGCGATTCAACAGTGTATTCGAGAAGTTGCGGCGTCACCGCTCATGGGCCGGGCCTGCGACAGGTCGCGACCGGGTATCGTCGCATCGAACAAGGCCGGCACGCGATTTTCTAGCGCCGCAAGGACGACGGGATTTTCATCGGAAGGGTCCTTCATCAGCGCATGCTGCCGAGAAAGCATATCCTCGAATAGCGCCCGGACGCCGAGCGACGGCACGGCCGTTGGCGGGGCGGACGCGCGGCGGGACGCGGGAAATGGGCGCCTTGCGTGAGATAATCGGGACTGTGTTGATTGGGGCAAGGCCGTTCGGTTGTTTCGCGTGGGTGGTTGCGCTGGCCGCGTTCGGCTGCCACGCCCAGACGCCTGCTCCCGCTGCCGCCCTGCTGTCCGCTCAGCCAGCCGTCCAGGTGGGCGTCAAGCTCTCGCCGGAGATGGCGCGCAAGGCCGAGGTAATGATCCGCAACAAGTCCTCGATCCCGCTGGACTACGCGCTCACGTTCGGCGTGCCTACCGCGAGCGAGGTCCCTGGCTACGACCAGGTGTTGGCGACGTTCTCGGCAGAGGGCGCCCCGCCGAAGACGGCGACGTTTCTGCTCTCCACCGACGGCAAGATGCTGGCGCAGTTCAACAAGCTGGACCTTAGCCAGGACCCCAAGGACAAGGTCTCGCTGGCGGGACGGCCCGCGCGCGGTGGAGGGACGAACGCGCCGGTGCTGATTGTCGGCTTCGACGACCTGGAGTGCCCGTTCTGCGCGAAGATGAACGCAGAGCTGTTTCCGGCGATCCTGGACAGGTACAAGGACCAGGTGCGGATTGTGTACCGCGACTTTCCGCTGGAAGACATCCACCCCTGGGCGATGCATGCGGCGGTGGATGCGAACTGCCTGGCCGCGGGATCGACCGAAGGCTACTGGAACTTTGTGGACTATGTCCATGCGCACGCGGCGGAGATTCCGCTGGAGGAGAAGACAGCGGTCAAGGCCGGCCATGCGCTGGACAAGATAGCGCTGGACGAGGGCGCGCGGCAGAAGATGAACCAGCCCGACCTGGAGGCCTGCGTGGCGAAGCAGGACGTGAGCAAGGTGAAAGCGTCGATCGGCGAGGCGCTGAGAGACCCGCTCAGCATCGACTCCACGCCGGTGCTGTTCATCAACGGCGAAAAGGTAGTGGGCCTGGTCTCGGTGGAGACCATCTACAAGGTCATCGACGGAGCGTTAACCGCAGCGGGCCGGACTCCGCCGCCGGCGCCGCCCAAGCCCGCGCCGGCCGCACAGCCCGCGGCGGCGGCAACCAAGCCTGGGAGTTAGCAGCGGAATTCTGAGATGGTTGAGAAGTCGAAACGGATAGAATGGGCGCGGTCCAGATGGAGCGCAAATCGGAATGGCGAAACGATGACTAGCAGAACAAGTACGGCCGCGGCGAATGGGACCGCGGTTGGCAGCAGGGCAGGTGTGGGCTCGAAGATGGTTGCGGGTGCGTTGCCGCTGGCGCTGCTTGTGTTCGGCGGATGCAACCGTCCGCACGGCGCGGATGTGGTGGCAACGGTGAACGGCCATGCCATCATGCGCGCCGACATGGACCGCATGTACAAGGCGCAACTGGGCCAGGCTCCGAACCAGCAGGCCACGCCCGAGCAGGGCGACTCGCTGCGGCTGAATATTGTGCGCGAGCTGATCGACGAAGAGATTGTGGCGCAGCGCGCGGCCAAGATGAACCTGACCGCGACGCCGGAGGACGTGGAAGCGAAGCTGGCGGAGATGAAGGCGCCGTACACCGAAGAGCAATTCAACCAGCGGCTGCAGGCCAGCAATCACACGCTGGACGATGTGAAGCACGATCTTCGCCGCTCGCTGACCATCGACAAACTGATCAACAAGGAGATCAACTCCAAGGTCACCGTGTCCGACTCCGACGTGGCCAACTACTACAACCAGCACAAGACCGACTTCGACCTGATCGAAACCCAGTACCACCTGGCGGTGATCCGCGTAACCGATGTGCCCTCGCAGCAGCCGGTGAACCTGCAGGGCAGCAAGGCGACCACCGACGCCGAGGCGAAGAAAAAGATCCAGGCGCTGAAGAACCGGCTGGATACAGGCGAGGACTTCGGCACGCTGGCGATGAACTATTCGGAGGACCCGGAGACCTCGTCGAACGGCGGCGACATGGGCTTCCACTACGAGTCGGAGATGCACTCCGACCCGTCGGTGTTTGCGGCCGTGACCAAGCTGAAGGCGGGTCAGGTCACGGACATTATGCCGCTGCTGGACGGGCAGACCAAGAAGCCGGTGGGGTACGCGATTTACAAGCTGCTCTCGCGCGAGCCCGCCGGACAGCGCGACCTGAACGATCCGCGCGTGCAGCAGGCGATCCGCCAGCAACTGCGCGACGGCCGCTCGCAACTGCTGAAGAGCGCGTATTTCGAGATGCTGCGCGACCAGGCGAAGGTGGAGAATTTCTTCGCCGAAGAGATCCTGAAGAACGACGCGAAGTAGGTTTTCGAGGTTCGAGGCCGCTAGGCGCGAGGTGGTTCTTCGGGCGGAACACCCAGCTTCCAGAGAATCTGCTTGAGGATGCCGATCCAGACGGGGGCGTCGATCGCGTCCGCGCCGATGCGGCGGACCAGGCGGCGAATGTGGGCGGGGTCGGCATTGTGGGCGTGGCGGCGCGCGTATTCGGTAGCATCCAGAATTTCGTTGAGCAATGCGGTAAGCCGTTCCAGTTGGGCCGCGGTTGCGGGCCCAGAGGCGGCCCCTGCGTTTTGCGCCATGACGGCGGGCGCCGGCGGGGCGGATGCGGCGCCCGATTCGCGCACCAACTCGTAGAGGCAGACGGCCGCGGCCTGACCCAGGTTCATGGAGACATGGCGCGCACCCGCATGGTTGCGCATGGGGATGGTCAGCAGCCAGTTGCAGTGGCTTAGCTCTTCGTTGCTGAGGCCGGTCTTCTCGGAGCCGAAGAGGATGGCCACGCGGCCTCCCGCATGCCCATCTCGATTTTGCGATGTGGGTTCACGGCGAAGCTCGGCCAGCATTCGGGGCGCGGCTGCGGCCAGCGGGAGAAGCTCGTGGTGCAGGTGGCGCTCGCCGACGGCGGTGGTGCCGACCACCAGCGTGCAGTCGGCGACGGCATCGGCCACGTTGGCGCAGGCTTGGGCGGCGGCCATTACGTCCGACGCATCGACGGCGGACTTGGCCGCCTCGAACGGCACCGGATACTCATTGACCGCGCGCAGGCGGCTGAATCCGAAGTCATGCATGGCGCGGGCAACGGCGCCGATGTTGCTGGGGTTGCGCGCGCGAACCAGCACCACGCACACCCGGTCGAGCTCGGCCTCGGTCAGCATTCTTCCTATTGTAGGCAGTTGTCCCTTGCCAGTTGCGCAACCTGCGGACCAAAGAAATGCGGCCAGCGAAGATCTCGTTGGCCGCACCGTATTTCCTGACAACCGACAACTACTTCTTCGGGTGGTCCTCATTCGGATGAGGCGCGTTCTTCTTCTCCACGTGCTGCGCCTGCTGCTTCTTCTGGGCCGCGGTGGTCCCATTCCGTGCCGCTGCCGCCTGGTCGTTATTGGCGTTGTGCTTGTCCCGGTAGATGGAGTTGCTCACATTGTTCTGCCGCTGGTTGATCTGAGCCTTCTCCTGCCCGGTCAGGTGCCCGCCATTCGCCGCGCGGTCCGCCTGCGCCTGGTGATTGATACTCGTATCGCGACTTTCCAGGTTCTTGGTCTCGCCCGGCGTCAATTGCCCGGAATTGACGCCCTGGTTGATCCGCGACTGCTGGTTGCCCTGGCGAGTGTTCACCTCGTTCGCATGACCGAAGCCGTCCCGCGTGGCCGGCGCGCCGACGGACCGTACTGCGCCCGCTGTAGAGCCGGGCCGGGAGAACGCTGCGTTCACCGGATGGCCGCCGTTGGTGCTGGCGAAGTTGGAGCGGTCGGCGTGCGCCATCTGCACATGGTTCTGCTGCTCGGCTGTGGGCGCGATGTGGTTCTCATGCGACCACTGCTCCTCCTGCGGGGAAGCATGGGCCTGGATGCCGCCCGCGCCGCCGTTGAAGCTGGTATGGAGATTGTTGACATTGACGTTGGTCACATGCACGTTGTCCACATAGGTGTTGTGGATGACGGTGCGGTCCACATTCATCACCGCGGTGTTGTACGCGAAGTGGCCGCCTTCCCAGCGTCCGCCCCAGAAGCCGGCGCCGCCGTAGCCGAAGCCATAGTTGATGCCGCCATAGAAGCCGACGTGTGGCCCCCAGTAACCTTCATGGAAGATGAAGGCGCTGCCGCCCCAGCCCCAGTAGCCGGGTGTCCACAGCACGCCCACCATGGGCGGACGCACCCACACGCCAGGGACCCAGTAGTAACCCTCCGGCCCGTAGGCCCAGTAGCCGGGATTCCATAGATAGCCGTCGCCCGGCGCAATGGGCTGCACATACACCGGCAGCGCCGGGGGCGCGAAGCCGACCGAAATAAAAACGCCGGCAAACGAGGCCGCGGGCGCCAGCACCATAGCCGCTGCCACCAAAGTGTTGCGAACTGCACGCATCGAAAAAATATTTGTCATCGTCGTTATCCTTAGTTCCGCCGCGGCGCCTTGAGGCTTGGGCCGCCGGGCAGATTTGGTTGGTCCTCTTGTTCGTGGCTACTGCTTGTTTGTGGCCGCTGCCCCGGCCTATTCGGCGCCGGCGAGCACCCGCTCAAGCGAATCGTCTACCTTTGGGAACCCGCTTTGGCAACGTAAGTTTCCAGACAAAATCCGCAAAATTGAAATTACCGCCGTGCAATCCCCTGAAGAAATTACACTTTCGTTCGCCGGGCGGGCAACCCGCCGGGCGGAATGAGGGTGGCGGGAACCAGACTCGACAACCGGGCGGGGCGGGCGGCTATCGGCGCTTTGGCTTGGTGCCAGCGGAAGCCGGGGGCGACCTTGGTTACGTTCGACAAGTGTATCGTTACGCGCTACACTCATCCCCGTGATCCGGTCGTTCAAGCACGCGGGCCTGGAAAAGTTCTTCACCACAGGATCGAAGGCCGGCATCCAGCCCGCCCATGCAAAGAAGTTACGCGAGCAACTCTTTACTTTGAATAGAGCCGCCGTGCCAAGCTATATGAACTTTCCCGGCTGGCATCTTCATCCGCTTCAAGGGGACCTAGCAGGTCACTGGTCCGTGCGTGTCAATGGCAACTGGCGGATGACTTTCCGCTTTGAAGGGGAGGACGCTGTCCTCGTCGACTATCGGGATTACCACTAGCATCAGGAGAGCAAGGAGGCGAACCATGCGGATGTACAACCCACCCCATCCCGGAACCATCATCAAGGATGGACTCGAGAACATACCGATGAGCGTCACCGCGTTCGCCAAGCACATTGGCGTCTCGCGGGTGACCTTGTCCCGGGTGCTCAATGGGCGTTCCGGCATCACCCCGGAGATGTCGCTGAAGATCAGCGAGGCGTTTGGCCAGGGCTCCTCGGACATCTGGTTCAAGCTGCAGTGCGACTACGACTCATGGCAGGCCATGCACGCGAAGCGGAAGAAGGTTCGACCGCTGAAGGGACTGGCCCTGAAGATAGCGGCTTAGAGGGGCATGTATGGAGATGTTCAACCCGCCCCACCCTGGCGAAATCCTCAAAGACGTTTTACCGGAGATCCCGATGACGGTCTCAGAGTTCGCTGCCCATATCGGCGTCTCGCGTGTCACGCTCTCGCGCATCGTCAACTGCCGCGCCGGCTTCACTCCAGAGATGTCGCTCAGGATCAGCGAGGCGCTTGGTCAGGGATCCTCCGGCATTTGGTTCAGGATGCAGAATGACCATGACCTCTGGCACGCCTCCCACGCCAAGCGCAAAAAGGTGCGACCGATCAAGATGAAGGTGGCCAAGGCCGCCTGAACTCCGAGGGCGCTGTCCGATCGCCGCAAGGATTGAAACGAGTCAGCCCTGCGCCGCCGCTTGATCTACACTCATCTTTGCATTCGGTATGGCGGATGACTTTGCTCAACTCGTAAAGCAGCAGGCGGACATCGTTCGCATTGTGGGCGAGTACCTGAAGCTGCGCAAGACCGGCGCGCAAAACTACACCGGCCTGTGTCCCTTCCACAAGGAGAAGACCGGCTCCTTCAGCGTGAACGCGACCCACGGCTACTACTATTGCTTCGGCTGCCACGAGAAGGGCGACGTGTTCACCTTCGTCATGCGCATGGAGGGCCTCAGCTTTCCCGAAGCCGTCCGCGCGGTGGCGCAGAAGGCCGGGATCGCGCTGCCGAAGCGCGAGTTCAACTCGCCGGAAGAGGCGCGCGAAGCCGGGCTGCGGCGGCAACTGCTCGACATCCACGAGGCCGCGACGCATTATTTTGAGGCCCAGCTCAAGTCGCCCGAGGCGGCGCGGGCGCGCGAATACCTCACCGGCCGCGGGGTTTCGGCCGAGACCGTCAAGACCTTCCGCATCGGCTACGCGCCCGACGATTTCAACGCCATGCGCGAAGCGCTCAAGCCGCACTTTTCCGATGAGGCCTTGCGCGCCAGCGGCTTGTTCTCGTCGAAAGAAAAGAGCGACGACGGCCTGCCCACCGGCGATCTCTACGCGCGCTTCCGCAAGCGCATCACGTTTCCCATCGCGAACGAGGGCGGCAAGGTCATCGCCTTCACCGCGCGCGCGCTCGACCCCGATGACAAAAACGCCAAGTACCTCAACTCGCCGGAGTCGGCTCTGTACACGAAAGGGCATGTGCTCTTCAACCTGGACAAGGCCAAGGCGGAGATGCGCAAGTCCGACTTCGCCGTGCTGGTGGAAGGCCAGATGGACTGCATCAGCGTGTACATGGCCGGCATCCACAACGTGCTGGCCGTCTCCGGCACCGCATTCACGGAGCCGCAGGTGCGGCTGCTGGCGCGCTTCACCAAGCGCGTGATCGTCAACTTCGATCCCGACACCGCGGGCGCGATGGCGACGGAAAAGTCCATCGGACTGCTCACCGAGGAAGACTTCGATGTGAAGATCGTCAGCCTCGAAGGCGGGCTGGATCCCGACCGCTTTGTGCGCGAGCACGGCATCCAGGCGTACGGCGCGGCGTTGCGCGGGGCCAAGCGCTACTCGGACTACTTGATCGAACGCGCGCGCGAGCAGTTCCCCGGCCGCACCGCGGAGGCCAAGGTCAACCAGATGAACTTCCTGCTGCCGAGTATTCGCCGGACGAGGCACCCGATCAAGCGCGCGCAGTTTGCGGAGGACGCGGCGAATAAGCTCGGCATCGACTCGGCGCTGATGCGCGAGGAGCTGAAACACGCGGCCGCCCAGCGCGTGGCCAGCGTGCCCACGCACCGGGAGGAGCCGCTGACCGAAACCGAGCGCATCCTGCTGCGCGCGCTGGTGCTGCCGGAGAGCGAGCCGGCGCGTGTGATCGCATCGACCAGCATCGCCGACCATCCCGAATGGATCGCAGACCTCGCTACCGCCGATCTGCTGGACGCGCTGGCCCACGCGCCCGCGCCGGAGAACCCGCTGGACGCCGCATCGACCGAGGAGGCGCGCGCGCACCTGGCCCATGCGCTCGAAGAGCCGGTCCACGCGCCGCAGCAAAATGCAGCGCCGCTGACGGTGCAGGTGGAGGGCGCGCTGCATACGCTGGAGCATCGGCGGCTGGAACGGCGCCAGCGCGAGCTGCGCTCGCAGATCGCCGAGGCCGACCGCCGCGGCGATCAGGAGATGCTGGCGAAGCTCATCGAGGAGAAGCTCGCGATCGACCGCAAGCTACGCAACCATTGAGAGGCCCAGGGCTAAAGCCCACCACTCGCGGGTTTCGTTCGCAGGGCTGAAGCCTCGCGCAATCCAGATGGCATCGGTTGTTACAATCGACCTAAGCTCCATGGATGGCCACACCAAAAAGCGGTTGGTTTGGAGCCTCTTCTCCAATGTCGTATCCCGGCTCGCGCAGACCGCGATCATGTTTATTCAGGTCCCGGTCTTCCTTCATTTCTGGAGCGAATCGCTTTACGGCGAGTGGCTGGTCCTGAACTCCATTCCCGTCTATCTGGCCACCAGCAACGCGGGCTTCGGCACCGTCGCCGGCAACGAGATGACGATGCTGGTTGCCGGCGGCGACCGCGAGCGCGCGCTGCGCGTCTTTCAAAGCTGCTGGTGGCTCATCGTGGCCATCTGCAGCGGGTTCACGGCGCTGCTGGGCTTCGCGCTCTATTTTCTGCCGGTCAATCGCTTGCTGAAGATCGCCAACATCAGCGAGATCGATACCAAGTGGATCGTCTTCTACCTCGCCGTATCCGTTCTGCTCGCCCAGCTTGAGCAGTTGCTGCAGTCGGCGTATCGCTCCATCGGCCGCTACCCCTACGGGGCGTTCGTCAAGAGCGCGATGGCGCTGGCGGCTTTCTCCTGCACGCTGTTGTCGGTTGCACTGGGCCATGGCGCGCGCGCCACCGCCGTCGTGTTTGCGGCGGCGAACGTCGCCGGCACCATCTTCCTTTCTTTGCTGGTCAAGCACGACATCCCGTGGATCGAGTTCGGCTGGAGACATGCGCACTTCAGCGAGATTCGCCGCCTCGCGCGACCGGCTATCGCGTACATGGGGTTCCCGGTGGGCAATGCGCTCAACCTGCAAGGAACGCTGCTTGCGGTTTCCTATGCGCTGGGGCCGGTCAGCGTGGTTGTCTTCTCGACGGCGCGCACCATTTCGCGCGGCGCGCTGCAGATGGTGCAGATGGTGAACAGCACCTTCGAGCCGGAGCTGACGCTCTCTTACGGCGCGAAGAAGATCGACCTCACGCGCGCGCTGCACCGCCGCGCCTGCCAGCTGGCGGTCCTTGTCGCGCTGGCCATCGTGGCCGGCGTGATGACCATCGGGCCATACGTTCTGCATAGCTGGACGGGCGGAAAGGTGCCGCCCAGCCGCGGCCTGCTGAGCATCCTGCTGCTGGTGGTGGTGGTCAACGCGCTGTGGTCCACCAGTTCCACGCTGATGACGGCGACCAACCAGCACCAGAAGATGGCGGCCGTCTACCTGATCGCCACCAGCCTGACCTGTGTTGCGTGTTTCTTCTTCGCGCGCTGGGGCGGGTTGTACGGCGCCGCGGCCGCGCTGCTGGTGTCGGAGCTGGCGATGAATGCCTACGTCCTGCCCGCCTCGCTGCGTATCGCCCAGGACACCTTCCCCGCCTTCATGGCGGGCCTGCTGCATTACCCGCACACGCTCAAACCCGCCCAGCTGCTGGCGCGGATTCGCCGCGCGATGCCGGGCCTCGACGCCGAATAGGGCAGCGGCGCGAATCTTCGCGCCTCAGGTGAGGCGATTGTGCGAGAATTCTCGCCTACATAACAGAGGTCTATTTCCCGAGACGAGGTTCCCTTCATGTCGATCACGAAGAGGTTGTTGGCGGGCGCGGCGGTTGCGATTGCGGTGTTTGGATGCAAGTCGGGGACAGCCACCGCGGCTGCCGGAACAGGCGCGGCCGCGGGCAGTGCGGGCGCGGCGGTAGCGGCGGCCGCGCCGGTGAAGCAGGAGATCGTCGACCCCTCGTTCAACAACATGAATGCGGTTGAGGTGACCGTCCCGGGAAACTGGCACTTCCAGGGCACGCTGATGCAGGGCGGGCAGTGCGTGGGAACGCCGTTCCCGGTGTTTCGCGTGACCAGCCCGGACGGTTTGTCGGCGTTCGAGCGCGAACCGACCATCGGCTGGCGGTTTGGGACGGGGCCGATGGCGGCCACCCAGTCGGACTGCGTGCCGCTGAAGACGGCGCTGGGGGCGCAGGACTTTCTGAAGTACCTGGCCCCAACCATGAAGCTAACCTACGTCTCGGACGTGGCGGAGCCGGCTGCCGAGAACGCGGCGGCGCAGGCTGGGCTCCAGTCCGCCGAGGCGGTCTACGCGCCCAAGTACGCGGCCGAGCACCTGACTCCGCCGAAGGAGACACGCGAACTGGCGCGGGCGCGGGTGAGCTACCAGAATGGGACGTTTGCCATGCTGGGCGAGCTGCGCGTGACCCTGGATTGCACCGAGACCGCGTATCCGGGGCAGAAGTCGATTCTGCGGGGGATTGCGGACCGGCCGGGCTCGGACGTGACCACCTGCACGGCGTCGACGCGGTTTTACAGCGCGCCGTCGGCCCAGCTTCCGGCCGTGCTGGCGGTGTGGGACGCGCCGGGAATGGGCGCCGTGGAACTGATGCCCTGGGAGCAGGCGTGGGTGAACCGCAACCAGCAGCAGGCCAACCAGGCGATGTCGCAGATGATCGCCAGCACGAATGCGGCGATGAAGGCCAGCGCGCAGCAGTTCCAACAGTCGATGGCGGCGCAGAACCAGATGCACCAGCAGTTTATGGCGCAGATGCAGGCGAGCACCAACGCGTCGATGGCCAACGCCAATGCGAGCATGAACGCGCAGTCCACGGCGGCGTCGGACTGGGTGAACTACGCGCTCGACCAGCAGACGGTGCTCAACCCGTCGACCGGCCAGGTCAGCACCGTGTCCAGCGCCTACACCTACACGTGGTCGAACGGCCAGACCAGCTACCAGACCAACGACTCCAACGCGAACCCGAACGGCGCCATGCCGGGCACCTGGACCCAGACACAGCAAGTGCACGGGAACGGAACGGCGAAATAGGAGTACCCCAGGGGGCCTTCCTCCCTTCCCCGACATTCGGTCCTAAACTCCTGGAAGGGATGGGGTTGGCGGGAGACCAGGTAGGGGCAGGAGTCCGCACCGGTCAGGAAAAGTCCGTACCGGACGCGGCACTTCGTGCGGCTCTCGAAGGGCTCGCGGGTGAAAAACAGAGTTAAGAGCAAGAGGCCCAGCGCGGACGCTGGGCCTTCTCCATTTCTTATTTCCTACTACCAGTATATCAAGCGGACCATAACTCATCTGCCATCTATTTTTATGGCCGCAAGTGATTGGTAGGGAAGTTGTTCGATGGTTTTGGGGTGATTTCGACTATTGACAATGGAATCGCGATTTGCGGCTCAACAAAGGAAAGGCCCACGCGGATGGCCCCAAGGGTGGGTACAGCTGCTTTCCCAGGCCTGCATCGGCCAGACGAGCAAGCTCGTCCGGGCCGATTCCGACCTGGGCTGGTATAGGGCGCGCTTTCAGCGCTTACGACCGTGACCGGCGCGAGCAAGCTTGATAGTCATCTCGTGTTCAGTCGCCAAAGTTCGAGACACGAATGGCGACAAAGAGGGTCGGACAGCGGGAAGAGCGAAAATACGGAGAGATGATTATCCAGTTAGCTCCGGCGCGGTACGAATAGGTCTCGGGAGGTTCCAGCGCGTGCCTTCAGCCCGCTGGGTTTTCGGCTGTTCTGCACCTGGGGCTTTGCCCCAGGCTACGGTAGCTCGCGCTTTCAGCGCGTCAATTGCCGGTTGCCTGAGCTAACTGGATAGTCATCTACGGAGATTCTGGAGCTTCGCTCCAGAATGACGATGGGTAGGTGGGCCGACGGGTAGATGGGCTTAATCGCCTAGGCAATTGTGTCCCGAACTTTTGAGACACCATACTCGTGTTGGGAGTCCTAGTGTCCCCCTGCGGGAACCGCAATCGTCCTCACCTTGAACCCGGCGGGGATTTCGAAGTCCTGGGGCGTGGGCTGCTTCACCTTGATCTGGTCGTAGCGAACAATCTGCTTGTATCCGTTGGCATCGCGCACGGTGGTAAGCAGAAACAGTTGCAGTACGGGCGACCACCAGGACTCGTGGGTGAGCGGATATGCCGACATGCTGAAGCTGGACGCCGGCGCTGGGACTGCACCCGCTGCCGCGATTGCATCCAGATCCAGATTCGGGTCGTTGGTGGTCCATGTATAGCCCTGCACCTCGAAGTCATTAAGCATCTTTTTGGCCAGATCGCTGCGGTTGGGGTCGTCGGTGGCAAACGGCCGGCTCTGGGGCAGCAGTTTGTCGACGGCCCCCGGCGGAAACTGCGTGACCGTGGCGATTTGCGCGACGTAGTTGATCTCGATCATCCGCACCTTGACCGGGTCCCAGATATTCGCCTGGGTCAGCTTTCCGCCGAAGGCGGGCGAATCAAGGTGAGAGGTAAGCCTGCGGCCGCTGGAGTCGCGCTCTTCCAGCGAATAAAACGACGACTGGACCCTGCCGAACTTGTCCTGGGTCTCGACGGTGCGCACCGCAAAGTATGGCTGGTATCGGGCTGCCGGGGTTTGGGCGAGCACCGATGCGGCTGCGCCGGCCGCGATTGCCAGTGTCATCCCCCGGACGCCGGCGGTGAATCCGATTCTCATGGTTCCTCCGATGGGCTGTGGCGGGCTGGTTAAGCCAGCCCGGCACCCTCTACAAGCATAGGCGGTTACGGCGGCGTCCGCACCTCGACCCCGCGGCGCCAACGGTTCACCGCGGCTTGCGACAAGGGCACGCAGCGATCGACCACGGCAAACCCCAGCGGCCGGATGGCGGAGGTTGCCAGGCTTGAAGCTCAATCGGGAAACGGGTTTTCTGGCGAGTGTGCTTCGGCCGGGCCAAGTCATTCATGCACCTTTAGTTGTACCCGTGTCGTGACGTAGATCACATTCAGACTTTTGCCTCCAGCGGTACCGTGTCTCCAGTGGTGAATTGCAGAGTCTCACACCGCTCGATTTGCAGAGGTGGGATTCCAGAATTGGATGTCACGACTATGGCAGGAACCTACAGAATCTCGGCGACACCGTTGCTCCACACCGACGGCAACTTCAAAGGCAAGCTCAAAGGCGTCAGCTTTACCGCGGCGTCCCCTACCCAGACCCATGAGTGGTTCAGCAACAACTGCGGGCAGTTTGAGCTCGCCTTCAGCCGGATCATGCCGGCGAGCCTGGCCCGCATCATCGTCGCCTCGCTGATGCACGGAGACGATGTCGAGTTCCCCGGCCTGTACGACGAGGAGGCGTTCGAGCAGGGCTTCCTGTTCGAGTGGTCGCCCGTCCACCTGATTCTTCCCCCGCGGTTCGCGCACGAAGGCGCCTACTAGGCCCACGGTCTCGCCAGCGGCGCGGCCGGAGATACACCTGCGCCAGTCCCTTTTGCGGAGCCCGGCCTATCGTCACGCCGGAAACCAGCTCTCTGACTGAGAGAACCAATGCAGGGTTTGGCCCCTCGCCCGAGGGGCCTATTTTTCAGGGGAGTGCCGACCCACGTACCGCGAATCGCGATGTGCAAACCGCCGCATATTGAATGTGCAATGGTCACGCAGGAAATGTCCGTGGGTCACAGAGAATTTATCAGCCGTTCAAACAAGCTCTGCCGTCGGCGTGTTCTTCTTTTCACACCAGGCACGCAAATCCCCTACCAACAGGACGGCAAGAATGATTTCTGTCGCAAATGCTTTCAACTCCTGCCTTAAAAGCTCATCGTTTGGCAAGTTCGTGGCCGCGATCGCCGCGGTTGTCGGCCTCAGTGTTTCCGCACCCGCAGCCACTACAATCGCCGATGGCGGTTTCGAGGCGGCTGGCGGCGGCAACGTCTATTTCGCTGGGCAGAGCATCGATGGCGGCTCCTGGAACGTCACCACTGGAGCGGTGTACATCGACACTCTGGACCCGTATGTCTTCGCCGGCAGCAACTCCGTCAATCTCACCCTCGCAAATCTCTACGTACCCAACTCGCTGGAGCAGACGCTGACCACGACGGTCGGCCAGGGTTACACGGTTAATTTTTGGGCCAACTCCGATTCGGCGAACACCTTCTCCATCACCGAAAACGGCATCGCGCTGACCGGCAGCCCGGCAAGCATCGTGGACAACGGCTTCCCCGGCGCAATCACCAACAGCTCGCTGTTCGTGGACTACACGGGCACGTTCTTCGCGACCTCCACGACCACCGACCTGACGTTCACGGCAACCGGCGATCCCGCCATCGGGTCGACCGACGGATCGGTGATGATCGACAACGTCAGCATTCATGCGACCCCGGAGCCGGGATCGATGGTGCTGGCGCTGACGGGAATTGCCGGCCTGGGCCTGCTGGTTGGAAAGAGGCGCCTGGGCCGATTCCTGTTCGCCAACTAGACGCCTCGGCCAGGGGCCAGGTTCGCCAGCTCCGATCCGAGAGCGCGCAGGCAGCGCAGACTCGGGAACCTCAACCGCCTTCCCGCGGCCGCGAAGGACTGCGGGATTCCTAACGTCAGATTGACAAGGAGCAACTATGAACAGACTTACCGCCATGCAGCGCATCCCCCGGCTCGTCGCCGGCCGCGCGGCTTCCTGCTTCGCGCTGAGCGTGATGGCCTCCGGGCTGGCCGCCTCCGCCCAGACGTCGGAGACTGCCGCTCCGGTCTTCACTCCCGGCAACCTGGTAATCAGCCGCTCGGTCTACAGCGCGGTGCCCGCCTCGGTCGTGGTCGGGCAGACGCTGCCTCCGGGCTGCGTCCCCAGCACCAAGAACAAAGTGACCTGCGGCGTGGCAGCGGTGGACGGCACCTTCCCCACCGTCTTCAACAACGACACGCCGGACCCGAGCTTTGGCATCACCTCGCCGATTATCCTCGACGAGTTGACGCCGACGGGCACAACCATCAACAGCATCACCGTTCCCAACAGCTCGACCACCGCGGGCGATCAACTGGTGACCAGCTTCAGCTCCAAGTCCGAGGAGGCGCTGCATCTCTCCACTGACGGCACGTACCTCAGCTTCATGGACTACGTCGCTCCGCTGAACACAATCGACGTTTCGAACGCCAACACGCCCGCCGTGATCGACCCCACCAACCCGGTGCCCGGCGCGTACTATCGTGCCGTGGCCACGGTGAACGCGCTCGGCCAGTTCAGCTTCACCGAGACCAACGCCTACAGCGGCAACAATGGACGCGCCGCCATCTACGTGAACACCGGAGGCAATAACTTCTTCTACACCGCGGGCAACGCCGGCAACGGCGGCAATCCCGAACCCGAGGAGGTCGTCAACGGCGCCGGCCTGCAGATCATCTCGCCCGCGAACGCGCCGGAGGCGTCGCAGACCCCGGGCCTGCCCACGCCGGTGGCGAGCTTCAACGTGTCTGAGGTCCTGCCTCCCGGCACCACCAACCCGGACAAGACCGGCAAGGACGACAACTTCCGCGGCCTGACTCTCTACAACAACGTGCTCTACACCACCAAAGGCAGCGGCAGCAACGGCGTCAACACCGTGTACTTCGTGGACACCACCGGCACGGCGTGCCCCAGCGGTGTCGGCTTGCCCGTCCCCGGAGCACCGCTGCCCACCACCAACCTCGGCCCCACCTACAACTCGACGACCGGCCTCGCCAATAACATGTGCATCCTGGCCGGGTTCCCCACCGAGGTCAACAAACTCACCAATCCCGTCGCGTATCCGTTCGGCCTGTGGTTCGCCAACGCGACCACGCTGTACGTTGCCGATGAAGGCGACGGCGTGAACACCTACAGCGCCACCAGCAACACCTACACGGATGCAGCCAGCTCAGTGAATACGGGCGGCTTGCAGAAGTGGATCTTCAACTCGACCACGCAAACCTGGGGCCTTGCCTATACGCTGACGACCGGGCTGAAGCTGGGGATTCCGTACGCTCCGACGGGCTATCCCACCGGCCTGAACAACGGCACCGACGGCACCGGCCTGCCCTGGTCGCCCGCGACCGACGGCTTGCGCACCATCATTGGCACGCTCGCCGGCAACCGCATCCAGGGCTACAGCGCGGTCATCTGGGCGATCTCCTCCACGGTCAGCGGCGACGGCGACCAGGGCGCCGACCCCAACAAGCTGTTCGTCATCACCGACCGGCTGAGCAACACGTCTCCCACCGTCGCGGCGGAGGAGACCTTCACGGACCTGCGCGATGCGGCCGGCGGCGAGGTGCTGCGCGGTATCTCGTTCACGCCGGGAACGCCGGTCACGTCGAACTAAGCTGACTCGAAGCGAAGGCCCTGCGGCTGCGCTTCACGCGAGGCGCAAACGCCCTCAAAGCAATCGCAGGGCTGAATCTTTCAACCACGGCAGGCCGGACATATTCCGCGCCTGCCGTTCTTTCTTCCCCAAACCCATCTTCTTGCTGCCCGCCCGCAATTTGGGAGATCGTGATCGCGCCCTTAGAATCGAACCATGGGCTTTTTCGCGCGCGGACACAATCCGGCGGTGAGGTCGGATGGCTGAGCTCGTCTTCGACGAACTGCATTGGAAGCCGCACCACAACCCGTGGGCCGTCGCCATCACCGTCACGCTGGCCACGTTCATGGAGGTGCTGGACACCTCCATTGCCAACGTCGCGCTGCCGCACATGGCCGGAACGCTCGGCGCCAGCCAGGAGGAAGCCACCTGGGTGCTCACCAGCTACCTGGTGTCGAGCGCCATCGTGCTGCCCATCTCCGGCTGGCTGGCCAACCGCTTCGGCCGCAAGCGTTTCTATATGTCGTGCGTGGCCATGTTCACCGTGTGCTCGCTGCTGTGCGGCCTGGCCAACACGCTGCCTCTGCTGATCTTCGCGCGCGTGCTGCAAGGGTTGGGCGGCGGAGGCCTCGCCACCAGCGAACAAGCCATCCTCGCCGACACCTTCCCCATCGAGAAGCGCGGGCAGGCCTTCGCGCTCTACGGCATGGCCGTGGTGGTCGCGCCGGCCATCGGCCCCACCTTCGGCGGGTGGATCACCGACAACTTCAGTTGGCACTGGATCTTCTTCATCAACCTGCCCGTCGGCCTGCTTTCGCTCTATCTCTCCAACCGCATGGTCGAGGACCCGCCGTTCCTCAAGCTCCGCAAGGAAGCCGCCAAGCACCTGAAGGTCGACTTCATGGGCCTTGGCCTGGTCGCCATCGGCGTCGGCCTGCTCGAGTTCACCCTCGACAAGGGCCAGGAGAAGGACTGGTTCGGCGATCCCATGATCCGCTTCACCTCCTTCGTCGCCGTCGCCCTGCTCATCTTCTTCGCCTTCTGGGAGTGGAACCACCCCGACCCCATCGTCGACCTGAAGCTGCTGAAGAACCGCAACTTCGGCACCGCCGTCTTCCTGCAGCTCATCCTCGGCATGGTGCTCTTCGGATCGACCGTGCTCATCCCGCAGTATCTCCAGGTGCTGCTCGGCTACACCGCGGAGCGCGCCGGCATGGTGCTGTCACCCGCCGGCTTCCTGATGATGTTCATGATGTTCATCGCGGGCAGAACGGTGGGAAAAATCGACCCGCGCCTGATGGTGTGCCTCGCCTACATCGGCACCGCCATCGGTGTCTTCAACCTCTCGCAGCTCGACCTCACCACCAGCTTCGCCCACGTCACCGAGCTGCGCATGCTGCAGGTCATCTGCCTGCCCTTCGTCTTCATCCCCATCAGCACGCTCAACTACGTGGG
>Ga0181529_10000093_pt1 | contig 112709 bp, 88 predicted proteins | sample PEATcosm2014_Bin_36_FD_119763 | JGI IMG/M metagenome (GOLD analysis project Ga0181529, IMG submission 119763) | Peatland microbial communities from MTU Mesocosm Facility, Houghton, MI, USA - PEATcosm2014_Bin10_30_metaG | ecosystem: Environmental > Terrestrial > Soil > Wetlands > Peat | place...
ACGTGTAGAGGTTAGCGATCCCCAGCCACGGATGAACACGGATCAACACAGATAGAAAGCAAGAGTCCCAAACGGGCTTCTTCTATCCGTGTTTATCTGTGTTCATCTGTGGCTATTTTTGTTATGCGTGCGAAGGCGGGGGTCAACGGCTTAGAATGGTGGCGCGGGCCGCTGAGGGCGTCCGCTGCGATGCCAGGCACGATTATTCAGATCAACGTCTCTGCGGGGGGCCTTCCGAAACGGCCGATTCCGCGTGCGCGTATGGGCGCCGACGGACTGGAAGGCGACGCGCAGGCACATCCGAAACTTCACGGCGGACCGCGCAAGGCCGTCCTGCTGATTGCCGCGGAAGTGGTGGACGACCTGGCCGCGCGCGGCTACCCGGTCTTTTACGGGGCATTGGGCGAGAACCTCACCATGCGCGGCCTCGACGTGCGCGGGCTGCGCGTCGGCGATCGATTGCGCGCGGGAGGAGCAACCCTGGAGATCACCCAATTGCGCGTGCCATGCGGCCAACTCGATGTTTACGGCGAATCCCTCACAGGCGATCTGTACGATGCGCGCGTCAAGGCCGGCGACAGCGGCTCGCCGCGTTGGGGCATGAGCGGATTCTATGCCAGCGTAGTGGAGGCGGGCGCGGTGGCGCCGGGCGATATAATTGCGCCAGTGGCCCAGCTTGCCTGACCCATGCTGACTTTGCTTGATCGCGTTCCCGAGCGCGTGGCGGCGCGCATCCAATTGCTGCTGGCTTCGGTACCGGACCCGGCAGCGGCGACCCGCTATATGGAGCGGCTGCGGCAGGCCTCCCCTTCCGCCTTCGACCGCATTACCAGTTCGCCGGCGGCCCTGCGCTCGGCGGCGAATGTGTTCGCGTACAGCGCATTTCTTTCCGACGCGGTCCTCAAGAACCCGGAGCAGATTCTCCAGGTGGCCAGTTCCGGCAGCTTTTACAAGGTGCTGTCGGTGGAGGACTACGAGGAGCGTCTGTACGATTTTCTCGGCGCGGGCCACGGCGGCGTGCCGTCCGCGGTCGAGCTGGCGCGGTTTCGCCGGCGCCAGTTGTTGCGGATCGCGCTGCGTGACGTGCTGGGCGTGGCGGGCCTTGCCGAGGTTACCGAAGAGCTTTCGAGCGTGGCAGATGCCATCCTGAACGTGGCATACCGGCACCTCCGCGACGACTTCGTGACGCGCCACGGCGAGCCGCGCCTGGCCGATGGCCGCCCCTGCGGCTTCTCGGTGATCGCGCTCGGCAAACTGGGCGGCCAGGAGCTGAATTACAGCTCCGATATCGACCTGATGTTCATTTATGGCGGCAATGGCCAAACCACCGGCCCGGACGTCGTCACAAATAAGGAGTTTTACAAGAAAGTCGCTAACGAATATACGCGATTACTTTCCACTTACACCGCCGAAGGCCAATGTTATCGAGTGGATTTGCGGCTGCGCCCGGACGGGACGCTGGGCGAGGTGGCGATCTCCGGCGAAGGCGCGCGCGACTACTACAGCGGACGGGCACGCGACTGGGAAAAGCAGATGCTGATCAAGGCGCGCGTGGCGGCCGGCGAGCCGGAGCCGGGCGCGGCGCTGCTGGAATTCGTCGAGCCGTTGATTTACCAGACCTCGCTCGATTTCCGGGCGGTGGAAGCGGTATCCGAAACGCGGCAGCGAATTGGCGAAAAGATGGCCTCGCGGCGGCGTCCAGGCGGCGGCATCGACATCAAACTGACGCCCGGCGGCATTCGCGACATCGAATTCCTGGTGCAGTGCCTGCAGCGCCTGCACGGCGGCCGCGAGGCGTGGGTGCGGCACGGCGGCACCATGTTTGCGCTGTTCCGGCTGCGCGACAAGGGGCTGCTGAGCGGAGTCGAATATGCGCGACTGGCATCGGCGTATCAGTTCTTACGCTACCTGGAACACCGTCTGCAACTGGAGGACGACCGGCAGACGCACACACTGCCAGCCGATGCGGATGGGCTGGGGCTGCTGGCGCGCAAAATGCCGCCGGCGGCAACGGGAGAGGCGCTGGACGCCGATTCGCTGCAGCGGAGCCTGAACGAACACCTGGCTGCGGTGCGCGAGATTTACGAGCGCGTGATTCACGCGCAGAAGCCGCTGTATTACACGCCCGGCCTCGAGCCGGCGCTCGAAGAGGAGCCCGAGCCGGCGCCGTTGGCGACCAACCTGACGCGCTTCCTGGACCAGCGCGCACCGGGATTGGCCGCGGCCGTGGCCCTGGCCGGCTTGCATCGAGGGCGCGAGCGCTTCGAACATTTCCTCGAGAAGGCGTTCGCGCAACCGGAGATCCTGGAACGTCTGGACGGCGACGCGCACCTGGCGGCCGGCGTGCTCGACGTGTTCGAGCATAGCGGTTACTTCGCCGACGAACTGCTGCGCTACCCGGAGTTGATGGAGGAGATCGGCGGACCTTTCCGGCTGGAGGGCGGCGCGCTCGCCGATGGCAGCTCGCTGCGCCGCTATTACCGCCGCCAAATGATGCGCATCCAGACCGAAAGCCTTCTCGAAGCTCCGCCCATTTTCACTACGCTGGGCAAGACTTCGGTGCTGGCGGATAGCGTGATCGCGGCCGCGTATGAGATTGCGGTGCGGGAGGCGCCGCCGGCGGCGAATCACGCCTACGAACCATCGAACCAGATGATGGTGATCGCGCTCGGCCGCCTGGGCATGCGCGAATTCGACCTGGGTTCGGACGCCGACCTGGTGTTCGTCATCCCGGACCAGGACGCCCCGGAGCACGCCTTCTGGACCGGCGTGGCCGAGCGCATGGTGCAGATTTTGAGCGCTTACACGGGTGAAGGCGTGATGTTCGCCGTCGATACGCGCCTGCGTCCCAACGGCCGCGAAGGCGACCTGGTGCAATCGGAAGGCGCTTACAAAGCCTACTTCGAGAGCCACGCCGAAGCGTGGGAAGGAATCGCCTACATGAAGTCGCGCGCGGTGGCCGGAGACGTAGAGCGCGCCACCGAGTTCCTGAACGAGTTGCAGCAGGTAGACTGGCGGCGCTACGGCCAGAGCATGCGCTCGCGCAAGGAACTCGCCGAGATGCGCGCGCGCGTGGAGCGCGAGCAGGGACCGCGCAATCCGCTGAAGGCCGGCCGGGGCGGATTCTACGATATTGACTTCGCACTGATGTACTTGCGCCTGCGCGCCGCCGGCATCTTCTATAAGGTGCTGAATACGCCCGAACGCATCGACGTGAACGAAAAGATGGGGCACCTGGATCGCGACGACGCCCGCTTCCTGCTCGAAGCCGCCACATTCTACCGCGGCATCGACCACGGCCAGCGGGTTTCACGCGGCCACGCCGAGGGCAGCCTGCCCACTTCGCAGGCGCAAATGGAAGTGCTGGCAAACCTGGTGAAGCGCTGGACGCCGGAACATTTGCACCGGCAGCGCCTGGACGTGACGCTGCGGGAAATCCGCCGCCGCACGCGAGAGTACTTCAACCGGCTGTTCGAGCAGTCATGAAGGCGCTGCGATTCGCGGCCTCGTTGGCGCTGGTGGCGACCATCATCGCGGCGTACCGGCTCGCGCCGGTCAACAACACCACGGTGGCGCTGACGCTGCTGCTGGCTATCCTCGGCATTTCGACGTGGTGGGGACTGGCGGAAGCCACGCTGGCATCGGTGCTGGCGGTGCTCGGGTTCAACTTCTACTTCCTTCCCCCAGTCGGCAAACTCACCATTCAGGATCCACAGAACCTGGTGGCGTTTCTGGCGTTCCTGGTGACGGCGGCCACGGCCAGCCAGCTTTCGGCGCGCGCCCGCCGGCGCGCGGCGGAGGCGGAGACGCGGCGTCTCGAAAGCGAACGGCTCTACGCGCTGGTGCGATCGTTGGCGCTGGCCGGCAACCCGCGCAAGACCATCCGCGAATTCCTCAACCGGGTGGTGCAGGAATTCGGTTGCCGCGGAGCGGCGTTCTTCTACCGGCAGACGGACGAGATCCTGCGCACCGGCGCGGAGAGCCAGCCGGTGGCGGATCAGGATCTGCGCGTTGCGGCGGAGCTCGAACACGCGTCGGGCGAACCGACCGGCGACTGGGTGGCCAGCCCCGTCCGCCTGGGAATGCGAAGCCTAGGCAGCCTGGGCCTGGTGGCGCCGCTGCCTTCCGCGCAGATGGTGCGGGCCATCGCCGACCTGGCCGCTATCACCATTGAAAAGGCGCGCGCGATGGAGGAAGCCAGCCACGCCGAAGCCGCGCGGCAAAGCGAACTGCTGAAATCGGCATTGCTCGATTCGTTGGCGCACGATATCAAGACGCCGCTGACGTCCATCAAAGCCGCCGTCACCAACCTGCTCGGCGAAGCGGCTGCGGCCGATCGCGAGTTGCTCACCATCATCAACGAAGAAGCCGATCGTCTGAATCAACTGGCCGCTGAAGTGGTGGCCATGGCGCGCATCGAAGCCGGCAAGCTGCATTTGGAGAAGCGCGAAGTGCCGGTGGAGCAGATCGTCACCGGCGCACTGGCCGAGGTCGAGGGCCTGCGCAAGGGCCGCCCCATCGCCATCCACGCCGCCGACGATCTGCCAGCGGCCGAAGCCGATCCCGAACTGGCGCAGCAGGTGATAAAACAGTTTCTCGAAAACGCGCTCAAATACACGCCCGAGGACACGCCCATCGCCGTCTCGGCGGAGCGCAAGGGCGGCAAAATCGTGATCGGCGTCGCCGACCGCGGTCCGGGCATCGAAGAGCACGAGCGCGCGATGATCTTCGACCGCTTCTATCGCGGGCGCGAGCACCGTTTCCGAACCAAGGGAACTGGCATGGGGCTCGCCATCGCCAAGGGAATCGTGGAAGCGCACGGCGAGCGGATTTGGGTGGAGAGCGAGCGGCGCCAGGGTTCGGTATTTTACTTTACGCTGGCCGCGGCGGGAGGCAAAGCCAATTGAGCGCCGGAAAAGTTTTGGTGGTGGACGACGATCCGCAGATACGCCGCGTGATGAAGGCCACGCTGGTGGGGCACAGCTACGAGGTGATCGAAGCGCGCACGGGCGAAGACGCGCTGGAAATGTTCGCGCGCGAAGCGCCGCACCTGGTGCTGCTCGATATGAACATGCCGGGCATGGGCGGCCTGGAAACCTGCCGCGCGCTGCGCGCCGCTTCCGACGTGCCGGTGATCGTGCTGACGGTGCGCAACTCGGAGAAGGACAAAGTGGCCGCGCTCGATGCCGGCGCCGACGATTATGTCACCAAGCCATTCGGCATCGAAGAAGTACTGGCGCGCATTCGCGCCGCATTGCGCCGATCGCCCAGCGGGCCGGAAGGCGGTCCGCGCACTTTCGAAACCGCGGGTCTCGAGGTCGATTTCGAAACCCGCCGCGTTCGCGCGCAAGGGCGCGATGTGCGCCTGACACCGAAGGAATTCGAATTGCTCCGCTGCCTGGTGGCGCACGCCGGCCGCCCGGTTACGCACCGCGAACTATTGCAGGCCGTCTGGGGCCCCGATTACGGCGACGAGCCCGAATACCTCCGCGTCTTCATCAACCAATTGCGCAAGAAGATCGAAGTTAATCCGGCGAAGCCGACGATCATCTTGACCGAGCCGTGGGTAGGATATAGGTTGGCGGCGGAGTAGAAAACGCCAGCGTGGCGCATTCTGGACAGCCCGCGCCGCGGTGCGCTTCAGGCCGGCCGCGTTGCTTGCGGCGGTTCGAAGTGCAGTTCCAGCGCTTCCTTCAGATTGGCGAGAGCCTCCGCTTCGCTCTCGCCTTGGCTGGCGACGTCGAATTCCAGACACTGGGAGACGTACCACTTTCCCTCCCGCCAAACGGTCGTGGCGGATGGTCGATTCATAGCCTCATTGTTTCACAGGCAAGGGCGCTTCGCACGGCTACCAGGGCCGTTCCTGGATGTTGAACAGGGTTCTTCCCTCGTCCGCTTCGCGGTCCTCTTGCGTGCAGCGGGGCCAGGGCTTGTCGCTGATGTCCAACATCGTGAAGTGATACGGAGGACGCCAGCGGACGAGGAAATAGGCATTGGGTTGCGGTGCGATAGGGCTCGCGGCGTCGGAGAGATCGACGCCGACTTGCCAGAGATCGGGCGTCACGCAGTGCATCGTGGGGTAGCCGAAGATTCCTGCGATAAAGCCGGCGTGAAGCCGTTTGTGCCATTGTCGCAGGGTCGGCGATGCGGACCAATTGGTGCTCTCACTCCAATCGCGCGTCAGCCATTCGTCCACGAAATAGCGCGGCTTGAGCGCAACCGGATCTACGCGCCGAACCTTATCTCCGTCGATTAAAAGGTGCTGGATGGTGTCGCGGACGACAGCCGTGGCGTCGATGCTCCGTTTCGCGCATTGAATCAACACGTCTATGTGCCCGTCGCCTCCCGCCTCTTCGCCAGAGATACTACCTACTGAATAGGTCGCCGGCATGTAAGCTATCTCCGACCCGTCAATCAGGAGCTTAGAACCGCCCGAGGGCTCGACCCGCCAGACCCGATAGTAGACCGGATGCCAAGCCGATGAGCACCACTGCTCATATCCGAGGGTCATCACGAACGCGGGGCCGCCCAGAAACGACCGCGCGACCTGCACAGCGATAATGTGCTGGGGGGTGTACTTATTCGGAGAGTAGTCGTTTTGCTCGGATTCCCACACCCGCTGCCAGCGGTCATTGACGGATCTGTATCCGTAGGCCGATTCGTCGTCGCTGCAATTGGGAATGCCTACTGCAGTCGTGACAATCAACAGCTCTTCCCGCCTGCCGATGCGGACTTCGCCGAGCGAACCCAGCATGTTCTGGCTTTCCGGCTTGTCGCGCACGCTTACGGCCTTCAGTGATTGGTTGATTCGAACAGCGAAGGCCTTCTCGTCTCCGTCTTCCTTCAGCGAGGCGAGCTGCGACTCGATCCAATCCCGGAGTTGATGCTTGGCGACGGTAAGCTCCGGCCTGGCGCCAAGGTCAACCGCAGATGCCTCTTTAGCGTGCGAGCGCAGGGTTACCAGGGTCGCATGCAAAGCATTCAACCGCGCGTCCTGCGCGGAAGCGGCAGCCGCCATCCAGAGGGCTGCCGCCAGGGAAATGACCCGCATGTGGCAGATTATAGCGGCGAAACATGGGACGCGATACACCGAACAGAAGTTCGCATCCCCTACCGCACCTCGACTGTGTACTCCACCTTCACGCTTTCCTTGGCGGGCACCTGAATCCGGAACTCCATCATGCGATCGCCCAGCTTGTGTTGCGGGTGCGAGCTCTCGATGACCGTCCATTCGCCGTAGCCCCAATTCTCCACGCCCTCGCGCACAAAGGCGGTGGCCGCGTCCTTGCCCCGGTTGGAGATCACGACCTCCACCTTCGTGACCAGCTTCATGTGATTACGCGCCATCGCATCCGGCACCTCACGCCGGTCGATCACGCGCCGCGTCCCCTGCAGCACGTTGGAACGGCCCTGCGTCACGCTGAAGTCGGATCCCACGGGCGTAATCGGAATCCGGTCCTGTCCCACGACTTGCGCGAGCCCGCTGTCCTGGGAATAGATGGTAACCGTCCCGTTCGGTAGTAATGCAGCCGAATCGTTGCGGCTCACCAGGCGAACCTCCAGACCGCGCGGCTGCAGCATGAAGCCACCCCGGCCTAGGGTCTGCGTCTGCGCGTCGTTTTCGAAGATGTCGCGCTGCTCCACGGCCAGCTTCAGCTTCTGGAAGAGCGGGAACCGCGCGATCGGCGTGTTCGCCGCGATCGCGATGTTGCGGCCCAGTCCGAACCGGGTGAACACGCTCAGCCCTGCGACCTGCGGTTCCGCCGCGCTATCGACCTCGGATTCGAGCACGGCCGGCGCGGGGGCCATCTGCGCATTGGCGGCGTAGCCCCTCGTCTGGCCGCCGTCGGCGAGCAGTTCCACGTCGCCCGCAACCAGGTCCACCGCGTCCGCGCACACGTCCATGCCGGTTTCGTTCCGCACCGACACCCAGCCGTCCAGCAGCATCCCGGCAGGCGTGACGGCAGGCCGCGGCGCGTCCAGCACCAGCGAGTACTCGCCCGTCCAACTCATCTTCGGAGCCAGATAATCCACCTGCACTTTCCGCGGTCCGGCGGCGCCCGGATTCCGCAGCAGCAGGTGCAGCACGGGCGATTTCACGTTGCCCACGTCCGCGCCGTCGAAGGTAACGTCCTGGCGCAATACCACCAACTGTTCGCCAGTCACGCGCACGGTGCCGATGGCCGCCTGCGGCATCAGGCTGCGCCACTCCACAGCGTTCTCGCCCGCCTGCAACTCCAGCGTGCGCTCCTCCAGGACCTCCGCCACGTTCGCGCCGAAGATCGACAGATGCCGCACCGGGCACGTCGCTTGTCCATAGGCAAGGAACGGAACGATCAGTAACAAACCACGCCATCTCTGCACAAGGCCTCCTCAGTCCGCACTTCACTGCCCTCCACGGGCGAAAGTGAAATCCGGACACCATGGATTTACTTCTTACGGACAGTAGCACAAATCGGATGGGAGAATCCGAATCGCGGCGGGGCGGCCTGCAACGGGGTGTTGGACCGTGAATCGCCTCGGAAGAGTGCGAATGAGTGGAGGACCGGCGCCCTACGTCACCGGCGGCAGCGGCACGCGCAGTTGCCCGGCGAAGACATCGGCGAAGGCTTCCAGGACCTCGGCGTGCAGCGCGCCGTTATCGGCTAACACGTCGTCGGATTGGGTCACGCTGTGCGGGGCGCCGTGCATGTCGGAGACGCGGCCGCCGGCTTCGGTCACCAGCAGCGTGCCGGCGGCCACGTCCCACGGCTTGAGTCCGAATTCCCAGAACAGGTCCAGCCGGCCGCACGCCACGAAGGCCAGATCGAGCGCGGCCGAACCGGTGCGGCGCACGCCGTGCGAAGCCATCGCCATCTGGTAAAAGAAATGGATGTTCACGTTGTGATGACGCTTGCGTGCGGGGAATCCGCTGGAGCCCAGGCAGTCGGCCATCCGCTTGGTTTGCGAAACGTGAATACGCCGGTTGTTGAAGTACGCACCCGCACCACGTTCGGCGGTGAACATCTCCTGGTGGATGGGATCGAACACCACGCCGGCCACCATCTGGCCCGCGCGCGCCAGTCCCATCGAAACACAGAACGCCGGAAAACCGTGCGCGAAGTTGGTTGTCCCGTCGAGCGGGTCCACGTACCAGCAGTATTCGGCGTTGGGGTCGTGGCCGCCGCCCTCTTCGGCGACGACACCGTGCGATGGGAAGTGCGACCGCAGCCGCTCCACCACCAGCTTTTCGCTGGCGCGATCGGCTTCCGTTACCAGATCGAACTCGCCCTTGAGTTCAAACGGCACTCGGCGCTCGCAGTAATGGGCCAGCAAAGCGCCGGCTTCGCGAGCGATATCCACGGCTGTTTCAAGATAGGGCATGGGCGGCAGGATGGCGTCGAAGGCTAACCCAACTCCACCACATAGTTGATGTCGTGTTTGAAGATGAAGAGGTTCGGCTCGCCTTTGCGAGTAATGCGGATGAAGGAGTGATCGTAGTATTCGATCACGCCGGTCACTTCCTCGCCGCCGGCCAGCTTGACGCGCACGGGCGTCGCCTTCTCGATCAACTGCTTGAGGTATTTGACCTCTTCCAGTGTGTGCTCCGGGGCGCGCGCGGACGCGGACTTTGGCTGTTGTATCGTAAGCTTCTCCTAACGCTTCCTCCGGCTATCGGGCTTCAGCGTAATCTGCTCCGCTGGCGTTCCCGAGTTGGCCTCCGCTTCCCCATAATAGCCGTTGCGCGCCGAAGCCCGCAATTCGGGAGACTTCAACCGCAACTCCAGCTTGTGAAAACGCTCCTTGGTGAGCGGCACGTCATGCGGGTAGTAGCCCAGCAGGTACTCGGTGCGCAGCTCGGTGATGATGGAACTGAAGGCGCGATCGAGTTGCGCTCCTTCGGAGAGCAGAAAGGTGCGTCCACCGGTGCCTTCCGCCATGAATTGCAGGGCGTGCTCGCCACCGATGTTGCGGCCCGCGTCGTTGGTGATTGGCATCACGATCACGCCGTAAATCACCGCGTCGGCCAGTTGCGCCGCTTCGAGCGCGCGGTGGCTGTCGATCTTGCTGGTGGTTTCACCACCATCGCTGACCAGCACCAGCGCCTTGCGGCCCTCGCGCAACTCCAGGTCGCGCGAAGCCAGCCAGATGGCGTCATAGAGAGAAGTGCCGGCCGAGCCGTGCATTCCGCGCAGCATGGCTTCGAGCGACACAATGTTGCGCGTGTAATTGTGCACCTGCGTCACCGCGTCGTCGAAGGTGTAGAGCGCCACCTGGTCCTGCGAGTTGCGGGAAGAAATCAGCGAGCGAATAAAGCGCACGGCGGAATCGGTTTCGAACTTCAGGTCCTGGTTGGTGCTCCCGCTGACATCCACCAGCAGCGCGACCGAAAGCGGCTGATTGGTCTGGCGCTCGAAAATCGCGACTTCCTGCGGCACGCCGTTGTCGTAAATGTCGAAGTCTTCCTGGCGCAGCGATCCCACCAACTGGCCGGCGCGATTCTTCACCGTAGCCACAATGTGTACCAGGTTGACCTTGACCGGAATCACCAGGTCCTGCGCGGCTAGCGATGCGCAGCAGATCAGCACGGCAGTAAGGTAGGTCACGCGCTTCCGTCCGCCAACCACTGCGGTGGCGCACGCCCTCTTGCGTGCCGCGCCGGCATTGGTGCCGGCGCGCGAGCACCCGGGAACGAAGAAAGGTCGAGATGACTCTCGACCCCGCACGCAGGTCTGCGTGCCCAACGCGCTACCGCGCCAGAGGGACATTAGGGCCCCACGCTCCTTCCACCCATGCCTCGCCATCGGCGAAATGCTCTTTCTTCCAGATCGGCACGCGTTGCTTGAGGCGGTCGATGCCGGCAAGCGCCGCCTCGAACGCGGGCCGGCGGTGGGCAGCCGTCGCCAACACAGCCACACTGGTTTCGCCCACCAGCAGACGCCCCAGGCGGTGCGCCATGGCGATGCGTTCGACCGCGAAAGCGCGAACGAGTTCGCGGCCGATTTCCGCCATGGTGCGCAGCGCCATCGGTTCATAACCTTCGTAATCGAGATACAGCGTGCGCCGGCCGCCGGTGTTGTTGCGGACGGTGCCTTCGAAAGTCACCACCGCGCCTTCCCCACCCCGCAACAGCCGCATCAGAATTCGTCGCGTATCGATCGGCTGGCGCGTGATGGCGAAATAGTTGCCGGCTTCTTCGATTTCGATGCCATCCACGCCGTCTTCCGAGCCGCCGCTCACCGGCGGCAGCAGCGCGATTTCGTCGCCCTCGGCGATCTTCGTGGCCGGCTCGGCGAACGCGCGGTTGCGGGCCACCACGATGCTCCCTGCCATCTTCCCGACCGCCGGCGAGAGCGCCGCGTAATGATCCAACACGGCGCGCAGATCGGCGCCTGCGGCGAACTCGGCATCCTCCGAGCCACGGCCGGCCAGTTCCTTCAAAACGCCGAAAAACAACACACGAACGCGCATCGGTAGCGATTGAAATTCTCAGTCTATCAGACGGTTCGAATCGAATCTCCGTTTCGCCTGGCTGCTATCAAACCTGCATTTCGGAGTTTGCATTTCGGAGCATGCGGTCTTGAAGGTTCGTGGTATGCTATGCCCTAAATCCAGGAGCCAAAATAGAAATCCTGGTTTACATTCTACAGACGGGTATCCATATCTAGGATGCCTCCAGAGGCGGGGACGTTTGATGCGAGTCTACAGACTATTGAAAGCTACTTTGCCGATTGCAGCATTCGTTTGTGCTTGCACAACCAGCTTACGTGCGAGCATTTTGGCCACTGCCACTTACACGTCCACGCCCGCGGGCGCCAACGGATACCTGTACGACTTAACGCTTACGAACACGGGGACCACGACGATCGGGACGTTCTGGTTCGGCTGGATTCCAGGAGCTGGCTTCCTATCGTCAGCGCCAACGAACATAATCAACCCGGCAGGATGGAACGACGTTCTGACCAACGCTAACCAGGCTATCCAGTGGACAACCTTGACCCTGCTGAATCCGGGGCAGGCTCTCTCCGGGTTCGAATTCGACTCTCAGGAGACGCCAACTCAACTCCTCGGAACCGTTCCGTCCGGGACGGGAGCCGGCGATCCCATCACGACCAGCTTCGTCTACATTGCCGCCCCACTCGCGGACCCGGGTTACCAATTGGTTGCCACGCCAGCAGCGACATCGTCGGCACCGGAGCCGGCGACATTCGGCCTAATCGGAGTGTCGATTGGGCTATGCATGCTCGGCCGCCGGCTCGCCCGGGGACGATCTGCGCCGGCGAAAGATTATCGGGAATCTGGCCAACACTGAGGAGCGCCGCAGGAAGACACCCATTAAAGCCAGCCGCGCCCCCTTTGCATTCGTCACGCCCAGCGGGTTCTTCGGATCCCAGCCTCCGCCCGCCGCTTGATGGCGCGCCCGGGAAGATGGCCGGTGTTTTCGCGAGCGAGCGATTGAAGCCGGGGCTCGGAAAATATAGGCGAGGTGTGACGTTGCCGTGGTATAATTCGTCGAGATTCACCGCTGCTTAAAAGGAAGAAGAGAGGCGAAAAGGAATGTTCAGTAGATTGGCGGGCGCTGCTATCCTGTTCACTGCGAGTATTGCGTTACACGCTGCGAACATCATCAATACGACCGGATCCAATTCGTTTGGATTTACTGGCCAACTAGCCTTCGTCACAGCCTGGGACCAGACGGTACCCTACTCGGGTGTCTCCATTACCATGCCGCTCGAAGACAATAGCACAAGCGGACCCATTGGGGGCGTGGAAGGCACCGTCTACCTGATGAATCAAATCGGGCCGGGCACCACCGCCGCCAACCAGGTAGTGGCACCCGTAAATGTCTCGGGGTTGACCGCTGCGTTCACCAACGTTACCCTGTTCTCCGGGCTCACGCTGTTTCCCGGCCACTATTACGTTGTGCTGGTCCCGACCAATGCGAGTCCGATGTCCATGTCTCCCGAGGGAACGAATGTCGGCGTTGTCGTGACGACGGGAACTTCCGTGACCACCCTGGGCGTGGGCGTTCCCGTGACGCTCGCCGGGTATCCTCCGGCGTCAACCGTTACTTTGAACCCGCCGGGAAACCTGGACCTCAACGTCACGGGCACTCAGGCGCCTTTGGCGACACCTGTGCCCTCGTCGTTGCTCCTGACGGTGGCCGGGCTGGTGGCCGTCGGATTGTGGTTCGCCAAGCGGAAGTTCGCGGCCGCTTAATGGCGCCCGCGAGGGGCTGCCACCCGCGTCCCGCCAATCGGCCGGCAGCTTACGAAATACTCAATCTATCGGACGGTTCGAAGCGGTCGTCCGTTTAGCTTGGTCGTGCCTAGACACCGGGAATGCTGGTATCCGTTGCCTCCTCCGCCCGCCGCTGGATGGCGCGCAACCATTCGTACCGGATCAATGAGCTGCCGGGGTAGATCATGCGCCAATACCCGGCGAATCCGTGCAGGACGTGAAACCCGGTCACGTAGACGCGGGTTTCCGTGGTCAGCGTGCAGTGCGCGGCGTCGACCTCCTCGATGCGGAAGTTCATCGCGATCGCCGGCCTCGGGTGCGGGGGCCGATCCTTAACGACACCAGTGCCAACCACGATTTCGCGGCCTGGCTCGTCGGCCAGCACGTGAAACCACCCCGAGGCGAAGGTGTCGAGGATCGGGCGGCGCCCCGGAGCATTGAGAATGCCCGAGGCGGGTCTACCGAATCGGCGGATCCAGGTGAGGGTCTGGAAGAAGCGGATTTCGTCCGGAGTCACTGTCCGGATTGCAGCGTCGACCCGGTCTTTGGGTGCGTTGATCTGGATGCTGTGGAACTCGCCGAACTGGAACACTGGCACGAACTCGTCCAGGCGCGTGCGGGCGGTTGTCACCCGCGTCTCGCTGACGGGCAGATAGGTGCCCGCCAGGAAGGTCAGCAAGCCGAGGCCCACCACAAGCAGACCACTCTTCCGGGTACGAATTCCGAGGAGCCGTAGTGGTTTCAGAACTGAAACAACGCCGGCCAGTGCGCCGATCAAGCCCAGGTATTCGAGTATCCCGCCGAAAATAGTCATGAGTCGCCTCGCGTGGATGGGTCGCGCCGGCGGCGAAGCCGCCGCGGGGCCGACGTCGAGGCTCTGTCGCACTCAGAATCGGCTTGACGCCAACTATATAATAGGCGATATATATATTAGCATGTCAAGAGACCCGCAGGACTTCCTTCCGCTGCACAATAACTGGTTCCACATTCTGCTGTCGCTGGTCGGGGCCGATCAGCACGGCTACGGCATCATGCAGGAGGTCCTGGAGCGGACCAACGGTACTGTCCGCCTGTGGCCCGCCACTCTTTATGGCTCGCTGAAACGGCTGATCGCCGACGGGCTGATCGAGGAATCCGATGAGCGGCCGGTGGCGGAACTGGATGACGCGCGCCGCCGTTACTACCGGTTGACGCGGCTCGGCCGAACCGTGCTCGACCTGGAATGCGAACGGCTGCAAGCGATGGTCCGCATGATGCAAAGGAAACGCAAGCAGGAGGCCTACTGATGAACCCCCGGCTGAGCATCTGCCTGTCCCTCTATCGGCGCCTTGCCAGCGCATATCCGCACGAGTTTCGCATGCTGTACGGAGAGGATCTCGACCGATTGGGGGAAGACGCCATCCCGGAAGTGTGGCGGCGGTACGGTCTGCCCGGGCTGCTCCGGCTGCTCGCCGATATCGCCATCCAGTTACCCGCCACCTATCTCACCGAAATCCGGCAGGACATTGTCTACGCCCTGCGGACGCTGGCCAAGTCGCCTGGGTTTACCGCCGTGGCCGTGCTATCGCTCGCCATCGGCATTGGCATGTGCAGCGTGGTCCTCAGCGAATGCCAATCGATTGAAGGGCCGCCTCCCGGCGTGCGCGATCCCGCGAAGCTGGCGACCTTCGTTTGGAGCCAGGTTTCCTACCCGTATTTCGAGCACTATCGCGAGCAACACCAGGTGTTGGCCTCTGCCACAGCGTTTCTGGGATTAGTCCCGTTCGCCGTGGCGTTCACCTGGGACAAGCGGGCCCACGCGGAACGGTTCTACGGACACTTGGTTTCTCCCGAGTACTTCACAACTCTCGGCGTGACGCCGGCCGCCGGGCGGTTTTTCGCGCTGGAAACGGAGAGGCCCGGCATGGCTCCCGTGGTGGTGATCAGCGATCGCTTCTGGCGCAAGCACCTGGGCGCGGACCCGCTGGCGGTGGGACGCGCGCTGCGGCTGAATGGTTCGATGGCAACCATCGTCGGCATCGGTCCGAAGGACTTTTTGGGTGCTTGGCCGGGTAATCCCGCGGACCTGTTCGTGCCGGTGACATGCGCCGGTTCCCTGGCTCCAGAGCTCAGCGGCGATCCGCTCCACGCCCCCGACCGCGAGATCTTTCGCATCGTGTTCCGGCTTGCCGCTAGCGTAAAGATGCGCACGGCGGAAGCCGCCCTCGACGCGGTCACCCGCAATCTCGACAGAGAGAACGGAATCCAACACGATCGCGACCGCAAGGGCCGCGTGGTGCGGCTGATGCCGGCCGGCACCGTCATGTATATCACGCCCGAGCAGAGCGCGTTGGTCGACACTTTCGATGTCGTCCTGTGGGCATTGGTGCTCGCGCTGGTCTGCGCGAATCTGGCCAGCCTGCTGCTGGCTCGCAGCAGCCGAAGAAGAGGGGAAATCGCCATCCGCCTTTCGGTGGGCGCCAGCCGGCCGCGCCTGGTGCGGCAGTTTCTGACCGAAAGCGTGATGTTGTCGCTCGCCGGCGGTCTGGCTGGCATCGTGCTGGCGTACGGGATGGGGCGCGCGATCTCGTCCATGCCGGTGCCTTCCGAGATCCCGTTTGAATACTATTTCGGACCCGACCTCCGCGTGCTCGCGATCACGCTGGCGATTGCGCTCGCCGCTGGCATAGGCTTCGGCCTGACGCCGGCGCTATCTTCGGTGCACACCGAGATTGGCCTCATCTTGAAAGAGGGCGCCCAAACGCCGCTGCGCGGCTACCGCCGATTCGGTTTACGCAATCTCTTTGTGGTGGGCCAGATGGCGGCATCGCTGATGCTTCTACTGGTCACCTGGTATGTCGTCGCGGGCTTCCTGCACACGTCCCGCCTCGACCCTGGCTTCGAGACCGCCCATCTCAACCTCATTTCGTTGGACCCGGTGCGTGACGGCTATTCCGCCGAGGCCACGGCGGCGCTGCTTACCGGGCTGTCGGACGAGTTGTCGCGCGTCAACGGAGTCCGCGCTGTGTCTCTGACGGACACCGTCCCGTTTGCCAGCATGGCCGCCGGCCGGGCCAACACCCGCATGTCGGCTCCTTCGGGGGATGGGAAGAGCGGCCAGGTGTTGCACTCCGCCTTCCGCGAGCGCATTGGGGCTGGTTACTTCGCCGCGTTGGGCGTGCCTCTCTTGGCCGGCCGCGAGTTCGGCCGGCGGGACCAGCAATCGGACGAGCCACCAGGGACGAAAGGCGCTTCGGCGATTCCGGCCGTCCTCAATCAGACCGCCGCGCGGGAGCTGTTCGGTGGCGAGGATCCGATCGGCCGTTCGATTCGCGAGGGCGAACTGAACTACACGGTGGTCGGTCTGACGCGCGACGTGCCGCCCGGCTTTCTGTCGGCCAAGACCGTGGCGACAATGTTCATACCGCTTACAACGCCGGCGTTTAGCGAGAATCCGGCGCAGCGCGCCACCATCCTGGTGCGCGGCACGCCGGGCCGGGATACGCTGGCAGCCGTGCGGCGGCAAGTGGCGTCGCTCCACCCCGACCTCACGGTTTTCAACGTCCACACCTTGCGGGAGGACATCGATCGGATGAATGCGTTTGTCGAGTGGGATTCCGCGATCTACATAATCCTCGGCCTTTTCGCCTTGCTGCTCGCCTCGATCGGCTTGGGAGGAGTGACAGCTTACGCGGTGGTCCGCCGGCGCAAGGAGATCGGCATTCGCATGGCGCTCGGCGCTAGCAGCCGCCAGGTGCAGGGGTTGGTCATGAGAGAAGGCACGGCGCTGGTGCTGGTGGGTTCGGTCCTTGGGCTTGGCGGCGGACTTGTTCTTTGGCGCTCCCTCTCCGCTTTCAGCGATGTGTTGGCGCGGAGCTTCTCGACGAGCGCCAGCGATTCACTTTTCCTTTTTGGCGCGCCGCTCGTTCTGGCCGGTCTGGCGATGCTGGCCTGCTACCTGCCAGCGCGTCGCGCCACCGAGATAGACCCCGTAACCGCGCTGCGCGAAGAGTGAAGCGAGAGGTGGGGCAGGCGCTTCCGCCTGCCAACCGATTCTTCCGCAACGCCGCTCGACGGGTTACAATCGCAGTTTCTCCATGACGCCTTCTTCCGAGACCCGCCTGCGCGTGCGCTATGCCGAAACCGACAAGATGGGCGTGGTTTACTACGCCAATTACTTCGTTTGGATGGAAGTGGGCCGCGTCGAGTTATGCAAGGCATGCGGCTTCAGTTACCGCGACATGGAGCTCGACGATGGCGTGCTGATGGCGGTGGCCGAGGCGCAATGCCGCTACCGCGCTCCGGCGCGCTTCGACGACGAGGTGATCGTCAAGACCTGGGTCGCCGAGGCCAACAAGCGCGTGGTCACTTTCGGTTACGAAATGCGGCTGGCCGAAACGGACGCCGTGCTCGCCACCGGCTCGACGAAGCACGTGTTCGTCAACCGCAAAATGGAACGCGTGCGCATGCCGGATCGGTACCGCCCGCTGTTCGGGCTGGAGTCCGCACGCGCCGAATAAGCGCCGGCCGCCTGTGTTCCCGAGAATCCGTCAGCATGTCTGGGTGACCGGGGACACAAGACAGGATTATCATGTCTGCATACCCGAAGCCAGCGGCCGAAGGCCGGCGGGCGAGAATCGTTTGTCAAAATGAGGCTGCCGCTGGCCCGTCGCACGGCCAGGCGGGAAGGAGACACATGAAGATTGTGAAGTGTTTGACGATGCTGGCGGTCGCGCTATCGCTCGCGGTGGCGCCGGCCCAACAGGCTACCACTGCGAAGAAGGTGACCACGGCAACCACAGCCACCGCCGCGAAAGCCACCACGGCGACCAAGGCAAAAGCGGCGGACCTGGTGGATATCAACTCGGCCACCGCAGCACAACTGAAGGCGTTGCCGGGGATCGGCGATGCCTATTCGGCGAAGATCATCGCCGGCCGGCCGTATCGCGGAAAGAACGAACTCGTCGACAAGAAGATCGTCCCGCAGGCCACCTACGCCAAGATCAAGGACCTGATCATCGCGAAGCAGAAGTAAGCAGCGACAGCGGATGGTGCGTGGCAGAGCAGCGTTCCCTCTGGTTGCGACGCGGACTGCGAAACAGAGGCGCGACCAGAGGGAGCGGTGCAACGATCAAACGGCATCTCGCGATCAGCCACCCGTCCACAGTCAGCCGGCGCGGATCGGCTCCGCTTGCCGTGGCGTAGATGCCGCGGATTTCCCCGGCTGAACATTGACGTGCGTGGGCGCGCCTGCTTAACTGGGAACATCTCTTATGGCAGGCGTCGAACAATCGCGGTCGCTCGCCGACGTGCATTCCAGCGTCGATATCTCCCAGGTCTCGTTTTGGCGCCGCATGTTCGCCTTCGCCGGACCAGCTTACCTGGTCAGCGTCGGTTACATGGACCCGGGCAACTGGGCGACGGATCTGGAAGGCGGCGCGCGCTTCGGTTACCGGCTGCTGTGGGTGCTGGTCATGTCTAACGCCATGGCCATCCTGCTGCAGACGCTCAGCGCGCGGCTCGGCATCGTGCATGGGCGCGACCTGGCGCAGGCCTGCCGCGAAACGTATCCGCGTCCGCTGACCGTGGCGCTGTGGGTGCTATCGGAAATTGCCATCGCCGCATGCGATCTCGCCGAGGTGCTGGGCGCCGCGATCGCGCTTAACCTGCTGTTCCACATCCCGCTGCTGATCGGAGTGATTCTCACCGCCGCCGATACGCTGCTGTTGCTCTGGTTCCAGAGCTTCGGCATTCGCACCATCGAGGCGTTCATCCTGTCGCTGATTACGATCATGGCGGTGTGTTTTTGCATCGAGGTTTTTTGGGCGCATCCGGCGGCGGGCGCACTGTTCAACGGCCTGCTGCCGCGCATCGATCGCAGCAGCCTGTATCTGGCCGTTACTATCCTCGGCGCCACCGTGATGCCGCACAATATGTATCTGCATTCGGCCCTGGTGCAGACGCGCAACATCGGTCGCTCCGACGCCGCCAAGCGCAGCGCTTGCAAGTATAATCTGATCGATTCGGCGGTGGCGTTGAACGGCGCCATGTTCGTCAACTGCGCCATTCTCGTCCTGGCGGCAGCGGTGTTCTTCAAGCGCGGCATCGTCGTCACCGAGATTCAACAGGCACACGAGCTGCTGGTGCCGCTGCTGGGCGCCAGCATGGCGGGCGTCCTGTTCGCGGTCGCGCTGCTCTGCTCCGGCCAGTCTTCCACGCTCACCGGAACCATGGCCGGCCAGGTGGTGATGGAAGGCTTCCTCAACATCCGCATGCGGCCCTGGCTGCGCCGCCTGATCACCCGCTCGCTAGCCGTGATTCCGGCCGCGCTGACGATTTATTTCGCCGGAGACAAAGCCACGCTTGGCCTGCTACTGTTGAGCCAGGCGATACTGAGCATGCAGTTGCCGTTCGCCATCGTGCCGTTGATTCACTTCACCAGCGACCGCGCGCGTATGGGCGAGTTTGCCAACGCGCCGTGGGTGCGGTACCTAGCGTGGATCACCGCTGTTGTCGTGATTGGTCTCAACAGTTGGTTAGCCTACGATTCGATTGAAGGCTGGTTGGACGGCGCCGGCGCGTGGCGCGGCGTGGTCGGGGCGGCGGCAATCTCTGTTTCCGCCGTGCTCGTGTTTCTGCTGCTCTGGGTGACGTTCGAACCGCTCATCACCAGCCGCAAACTCGGGCGCGCCGCGCTCGAATTCCCCGCCATCGAAGGCGCAACGGCCATTGCTCCGGTCTACCACCGCATTCTGGTCCCGCTGGATCACACCCGGCTCGATCTGCTGGCCGTCGGCCACGCGGCCGCCATGGCGAAACAGCACCATGCGAAGCTTTACCTGCTGCACGTGGAGGAGGGAGTCACCAGCCAGATATACGGCGGCGAGGCGTCCACCGCCGAGGTGGAAGCCGGCCAAGCCTATCTCGACCGCATCGCGCAATCTCTGCAAGCTCAGGGAATCGAGGTGGAGACGGCGATCCTTCATTCGACTTCCCCGCGCAAGGAAATCGTTCGCTACGCGCACGAAATCCACCCCGACCTGTTAATCATGGGCGCCCACGGCCACGGCGGCCTGAAAGACCTCATCTTCGGCACCACCATCAGCCCCGTCCGCCACAACCTGGATATTCCGATGCTGATTGTGAGACCGGGCAAGGGGTAGGTGCGAAGAGCGCGGTACAGGCGTGAGTTCGCTAACAGCGGTCCACGCTGAGCGGAGCTTTGTTAGTGGGCCGTCGGCGTGTAATGATGGAATGAGCGGAGTTATAACCATGACACTGACTAATCTCACGTACATTGTTCTAGAGCTTAACGCGGCTCTTGACACAGGAAAGTACGATGACATCCCGATGACGCAGGCCAGTCAGCACATCGAGGCAGGCGACCTTGTGCAGTGGCTTCGGGATAGGGTAGAGGATGCGGATTTAAGCTTACTGAGTCAGGACGTGGCTGGTGAATACCAGACTGCCCTCGCCGACATATTGGGGGGGTACGCGGGGCGGGAGAGCCGTAAGTGGGGCGTTGAAAGACGTGCGTTATGCCTTCTGATCGCCTGGACGAACGAGTTGATCCAGCAGAGGCGCTGGAAGGAAAATTAGGAGTCGGCCGCCGGAAGACCAACGAGAGGGGAACGACAGCCCCCGTTTCCCGTCTGCGTTCAATGCTGGACGGACTTGGTTCCACGCGCCGCCACTTCAGACGCTCCACTGAAAAGCAGCCTAGATCAGGTCTCCTCGGATTGCGTTTCCGTAATTCCCCAGGGAGAATCTGCCGTCTGAATTGCACAGGCCATCCAGCTCCTGCCCGTCCTTGAGGCGGAGGGTCGCATCTGCGCCGGCGAGGGCATTAACAGCCTCGGGCGGGCCCGTTATGCTGGCGTCGATCTTGGTCAACCTGGGCGGCTGGCCCTTGTAGTGCACGACAACTCGGTAGTTCACATCGAGTGTCCGGCCGTTGCCGGGACGGGCCTGTCCATCGCCCTCTAGCACCTTTGGCGTATCCATACGATCATTATCGCGCGGTCTCGCTGCCAAAAAGTCCAACATCAACGGATCTAGGCTTGCGCCCTAGCTCGCGCGCTTCGCGATCAGCTCGCGAACTTTAGAGACAAGATCGTGAGGCACACTCATGACGGTCTCGGAAGACGCGCCGCCAGCTTCGTCCTCCGCTTGCGCCTCATCTTCGGTCTGTGTCTCGTAATGAGCCAGCACTCGCTGCACCCTGGCCTCATCCCACCCGTTCGGAAAGCTGGTCTTGCTCATTGAATTGGGCCTGTGAGCCACTTCCACCTTACTTTAACGCGAGACGGGGCGTAGGAATTCCACCGGCGAAGAGCCTTTCGCCCCGTTCCGGGGCTTTCCACCCATGCGTGCCGTCCCCAAGGCTCACGCCTTGGGCTATTATCTTCCGCCCTCCGGGCTTGCCCGGCCAGCGTTAAGCTTGCGGCTGTGGTGCCCCTCCACGCTACACGCGCCTTTGGGCCACAATGCCCCAAACCCGTGTCCCGGCAACCCAGCCGAAGTTGGCTTGCGGTGGCTAAGCCTAATTGTTTCAATCGGATTGAATTGGTATGACGGTTGCACATAAATCGCCGTGGCTCGCAGATTGTTCCTCGTTGCGGCGTTGTTGGGTGTGGCACAGCTTCCAGCGGCCACCCTCCAGCAGCTCTCGATGGCCGACTTAATCGCGAAATCCACCGCCATCGTGCGCGGCACGGTGCAGGGTTCGTTCACGGCTTATGCCGGCCCGGTGATCTTCACCCATTACCGAGTTCAGGTGTCGGAGAAGTGGAGGGGTGCGGCCAGTGCCATGGTGGATGTGGCCGTCCCAGGCGGCATTGTCAACGGCGTCCGGCAGACGTACGGGGGCGCGCCGCAATTCCAGCCGGGCGGCGAGTACGTGCTATTCCTGTGGACCGGCAAGTCCGGCATGACGCAGATTATGGGGTTTTCGCAGGGCGTATTCGCGGTCGTACAGGACGACTCGTCCGATCCCGATGTGGCGCGCAGCGCGACTCATGAGCTGATGCTCGACGCGATAACCCACAACCAGGTGAACGATCAGCAGTTGACCATGCGGCTGAGCGTGTTGCGCTCGCTGGTACAGAGCGCTTTGGGGGCGACGCAGTGATGCGGCGACGGGCGGCAATGCGGGCGATGGTGGCGGCGGCAGCGGTGCTGGCGCTGGTCGTCCCCGCCGAAGCCTACTATCACTACACCTATTACACAGGCCGCAGCGCACCTTTCACTCCCGTCCACGCGCGATTCAATCTGGCGGCGCTCAGCAATAACACGCTCAACGTATTCGTCAGCGATGTGGGCCCGATCAACTATGCCGCCAACGACACTTTCGGTTCGGTGCTGGGCGAAGTGAAGCAGGCGGTGGCGGCGTGGAATACCGTGCCCAACTCCGCGTTGCGGCTGAATTTCGCGGGCCTGGAGAGCGCCAGTCAGATACCGCAGCCCAGCGGAAGCGCGCAGGGCGCACAGAATACGCCTGCCATCGATGTGGTATTCGCCGAGATGCCGCCCGGACTTTTGGGGTACGGTTCACCCAATATACCGGTGGCCCCACAGTTTCAGACCGGCTCCGACGGCCAGCCGCTGGTGGCTATTACGCGCTCGGTGGCGGCGTTGACCAACGATACGACGCTCGGCACAGGCCCCAGCGAATTGCCGGATTTCTTTACTACCGCGGTGCATGAGATCGGCCACGCGCTCGGTTTGCAACACACATGGACCGGCGCGGCGATGTCGCAGGGTGTGATTCGCAACACGACACGCGTGCGGCCCATCGATGCCGACGACATGGCTGCGTTCAATCTGCTGTATGGCGCCGCCAACTGGACCGCCAATTACGGATCCATCTCCGGCCAGGTCACCTTCGCCGGCGGCAATACGGGCGTCAATCTGGCTTCGGTGGTGGCCCTGCCGGCGGCCGGCGGACCGGCGGTGAGCGCGCTGACCGACCCGGCCGGTTTCTACAACATCGGTGGCCTGCCAGCGGGGCCGGCGGGGACCGCCTACATCCTCTTCGTCCATCCGTTGCCGCCCGACGCTTTTCCCGTCAATGCCGAAGGTATCTGGGGGCCGTACGACACCAATGGACTCCGCTTCGTTCCCGGTGGGGATTTTCGAACCGTGTTTTATCCCGGCACCAGCGACGCGGCAGCCGCCACGACCTTCAACATCACGGCCGGATCGAGCGCCACTGCAAACTTTAGCGTGCAGCCGGAATCTGCGGTGCCTATGTACGACGTCGTCACTCGCGGTTTCCTGAACCCCGCGACCCGCGACTATACCGTCAACGCCGATTCCCCCTACAACTGGATGTCGCCCGCATTCATCGAAGGAACCCAGATCGAATCGTTGGTCGAGACCATCTATTCGCCGCTCGTGATCCCGAAAACCGTTTCGATCCTTGGCGGGTTCGCTCCCGCGCCCCTCTGCACCACCGACGCTCCGTGTTTCGAAGTTTGGAGCCTGGCCTCGGCGCTGCTCGCCTTTTTCGATCCGCCGGCCAACCCCGGCACCGGCCTGCGGCACCTGGTATTCAACCTGAACGATAACGATGTCTACGTGCTGCCCGCCGGAGTGATTCTCGTAGCGAAGCAACCGCCATACGTCGATTCCGTCGCCGCCAATCCGGATGGCACCGTCACCGTCTCCGGTACCGGTTTCGGACCCGATAGCGCAGTGTACATCGATAGCCTTCCCGCTTCGGTCACCCAGAATCCCTGCCAAAGCGGAGCCTCCGGCGATTGCTCGATCACGGTCACGCCGCCCTCGGGCACGAGCGGGCAAATCTCCGATGTCACGGTCTTCAACGCTGATGAGCAGGATTCCACGTTCCTCCAATCAGCGAACCTTCCCGTGTACAATTACCCAGCCACGAGCGCACCGCAGTTGCAGGCCATCAATCCGCCGTCGCTCGCGGCTGGCGGCGAAGCGATGGTGGACATCACCGCGTCCAACACCAGTTTTGTGGCCGGGCAGGTGACGGTTGGTTTCGGCACCTCCGATATTACAGTGACTGGCGTTTGGGTAATCGGCCCGACCCACCTGGTGGCCAACGTCATGGTGGCGCCCGGCGCGACCCTGGGCGCTTGGGAGATCAGCGTGATTTCCGGTTTCCAGGTGATGACGCAGCCGCTCGGTTTCCAGATTGTGGCCGCCAGTCCGGCCGCCCCGGCGATTCTGGCGGTGGTGAACGGAGTGACCAGTCAAGCCACCATTTATCCCGGTGCGGTCGTTACCGTCTGGGGCGCCAACCTGGCTAACTCGCAGATCGCCATCAGCCCCATCGCGGACGCCACCACGCCGGCGGCAACCGCCGCCGTGTCTGCGCAGATCGCTTATTCGTCGGGCGATCAGGTGAATGTTGTGGTGCCCGCGGGCATACCCATCGGGCCGGCGATGTTGAGCCTCGCCACCAGCGCCGGTGCCACCAGCGTGGTGGTGCCGATCGCGTACGCGCCGCCGGCGATCCTCGGCATCACGGAGCCTTCCGGCGCCATTGTCAATTCGACCAACGCGGCCAACCCGGGCGATCTGTTGACGATCGCCGTCGGCGGCCTCGATCCCACGGTGACGCTCGCGTCCGGCCGTCTGCAAGTGATGGTCGGCGGCGTGTCCATGCCGGTCCAGCAAGTCGGCGCCAGCCAGATCCAGTTCACTCTCAACCAATCCTTCAATGGCACACAGGTTCCGGTGACGATCGTGGTGGACGGCTCCTCCAGCGCACCGTTCCTTATCCTGGCCAATTAGGTCGCTGACCGCGAGATTCCGGCTTATCCGGACACCGCTCCCTGACGGTCGCAGCTCTGAAGCAATCGGAGCCGCGACTGTCGGGTGGCGGCATTTCAATCGAACCGAGCCTCGCAGTCGAAGCGACAGCCACGCCGAGCAGCGGTCCTTCTCACCGGCGCAGCGACGCCACGTAGATTTGGAACGGCGCCCAATAGTAAGGCCGGGCGAATTGATCCGAGCCGAGCAGCGCGAGCTTGGCCTGGTGCATCGCCGTAACCGGGTCCGCGCCCGCAGCCATCCGCCGGTAGAATTCGTTCATCAACCGCTCGGTCGAGCTGTCGCTCACATCCCACAAACCGGCGGCCACCGCGCGCGCGCCGGCGCGCAGGAAAGCCCAGGCGAATCCCACCAGTCCTTCGCCCGCATACGCCCGCGTGCCCGCGCTGCTGCACGCCGAGATGGTGACCAAATCGGCGTGGATGGGAATTCCCACCACGTCGCGCGCGTACAGCTTGCCATGTGAGAGGATCACCGCCGATTCGAGCGGCCGCTCCGCGTTGGCTTCCGCATGGGCGGCGAAATGGATCAGCGAAAACCGCTGCGGACCGGCCTGCCAGTAGACCGCCGGCGATGCCTGCGCACCCAGGTAAGCCTGTTGCGCCTGGGCCGGAAAACTCGCCTGAATCTCGCGAATCTCCCGATCTGCATTCGGGAGCGGCCGGTAGCGCGTGCCCTCATAATCCGGCGCACCAATCAGCAGCAACGAAGCGCTTCGCTCTCCGGCCGCTGCCGGCGCCGAGGCCAGGATCTCAATCGAGGGCGCAACCGCCATCTCGACATCTTCAATCCAGTAGTGCGGATGCGGGGCGGCCGCCACCAACGTCTCCAGGTTCAACCGGTGCAGCGCGCCATCGGGAATCACGATCAGCCGTTCTCCTTTGCGGAGGTGTGGCACAATCGGCGCCACCAACAGCTTCCAGAGCTCGGCGCCGGCGGGGTTGGCAGTGAGCGGATCGCGCACCGAGTGTTCCACCGTCTCGCGATAGTTGGTCACCAGCTTCTCGATCGCGCCCGAGTCCGGCAGTTCGAACCGTTCGATGCCGTTCGCGGTGATTAGCCACGCGAATGAGCGGCGCGGCGCCAGCCAGAAGGAGAGGATGCTCGCGTGCCCGTCGCGCGCCACGCGTTCGAACTGGGCCAGACTGCGCGGCGGCGCGGCCGCGGCGTCCTGTTCCAACCGCTCCGCCAACACTCGCGCGCGGCTCGACTCCACCACCCGCAAGGCGCGCGCATCGTCATGCTGCCGCGACAAAACGTCGACGTAATCGCGGTAAAAATCCATCAATTGGGAAAGCAACGTCATGCGGCGGTTCGGATCCAGCAGATCGCTGCGGGTAGCCTCGATGATGCGTAGCGCCTGTTCGTAGCATGGGTCTGCCTCCGCAAGACGGTTGGCGTGGTCCGCCAGAGCGCCCAGCAAATCCCACGCCGCCCAGCGGATATTGGGCGGTGTGTCGCCGGCACGAGCCAGTTCGTGGCCAATTCGGGCGGCGGTTTGGAAATCGCCGCGGCCCTCGGCGATGCGCGCGCGGTTCCGCTCCAAGTACGGCAGCTCATCGCGCGCGTCGAGCACGCGGGCGAGATCGGCGGCGCGTTGATTCCACTCCGCCGCCTGGTCCCACTGCTGGGCCTTGATGAACGTGAGGGCGAGATTGTCGGCGTTGCGGGCAGCGGCCCCCTGGCTGCCAAGCGCGGTTGCGATATCGTACGCCTTGCGGTAATTTGCAATCGCGTCCGGGTAATCGCCGTCGCCATCGTACGCCAGTCCCAACTCGCCAAGCGCGGTCATCAGATTCGCTCTCGCGCCGATGGCCTCGAAAATGGCGATGCCTTGGCGCTGGTGCTCGAAGGCACTATCGAAGTCTCCCAGGATGGCGTACGTCGAACCGAGGTTACCGTGCGCCATGGCGGCCACGCGACGCGCGCCCAGCTTTTTGGCGGCGGCCAACGCTCTCTGGCCGGCATCGATCGACTCTTCGTATCGCTCCAGTTTCTTCAGGGTCCGCGACAGATTGTTCAGTGCGACTGCGTGCCAATAGGGAAACCCCGTCTTGGCAGCCAGATCCGCCGCGTCGCTATCCGATTGCCGGGCGTCCTGCCACTGGCGCGCGGCCATGCCTTCGGCCAGCTCCAAGCGGATGCGCAGTTCGGGATCGCGGACTGCGGCACGTGCCTGGGCCAGAAGTTCAGGAATCTTCGCAGCCTCGACACCGAGTTGAATATCGACTATGGCCAGATCGATCAGCCGCCGCACTTCGAGTTGCGCCAGCTCCGGCTTGGCCGGGATAGGAGTCAGCAGGAGATCTCGCGCCGAATTCCACTTGGATTGCGCCGTCAGCACCTCGGCATCGAGCAGCTTGAGGCACAAAACCCAGTATGAATCGGGCTCTTTCTGCGCGCGCGTCGAGTATGAGGAAGCCTCCCGCCCAGCCGCCGCCAGGTCGCCAGCAGCGAACGCGGCCCAGGCAAGAGCATACACACGCTGGGCCGATTCCGTACGGATACAGCAACAGAACGGAAGCACAAGGCCGCACACGGCGGCCGCGACGATCCTAGCCCGTTTGGCCGTTCGAGTGTCCGGAGCCAGCGCTGCCGGGGCCACCCGCGTTACAGCCCATGCCCAGCCGGACCAAGGCGACGCGGCGGTCGCGACCTTTGACGTGAACCTCACCGAGAACGATTCTGCCGAAACCACTCCAGTGAATAGTGTAACCGTCCACCGTGATCTTCTGCTTTTCCGGCTCCGGCCCGGAGAGACGAATTTCGCGCACCAGCGAGAACTTGTGCTCGCGGCAGCACTTACATTTGCCTTCGGATACCGGGTCGAGCGCGAAGCGCCAGCCGTTTTTCTTGCGATAGTCCTCGGTCTGTTTGGCGTAAAATGCGGCAAGTTGTTCGGCGTCTCCGCAATGCAGTAGCGGTTCTTCGTCGAAAACCACTTCCGCCTTGACGTTGCCCATCTGGAGGCCTTCGATGCGGCTGCCCTTGGTAGTGACCTCGGACACCGCGTCGCCAGGTTCGGCTGCGTGCGCGGAGAGGAAGTGCAGGCGCATGTAGCCGATGTTCAGCTTGTCCACCACCCGTAGATCCTCGATGTCGGCTTCCACTTCGGTTTCGTAACGCGTGCCAAGGTCGCGCCCGTGGGTCGCGGTTTCGACCTTGCGGACCGAAAGCAGGGTTCGCTTGCGCGGATGGTCCACGGTGTAGGCGTAGTTCTTGACACTCGCCTGCGCAAAACCGCCGGTCGCCGCCAGCACGCTCGCGCCCAACGTGGGAATCACGTGGTTGAGATTCTCCACCCCGTCGAGCTGAGTGAATTGCGCCGCAACGCCCAGCGCATGTCCGGAGAATCTGAAGTACTTGCTCGGGTAATTGCTCATCTGCTAGTGTGTCCTTGGCTGAATGTCGAATTCCCCGCGCGCCAGTTGCGGGCCGGACTCGCCGGCGCGCACTACGACGGAGTAATGGCCCGGGCCCGGCTTGCCCGGGAAAAGGACCGCCAGCGGCTCGCCGGGAGCCGGGTTAGCGAGAAAACCACCGTTCCACATCTTACCCGATCCGTCAAGCAGCTCCACCCAGAGACGCCCGGTTCCCTGCTGCGGCGCCACGGCGATTTCGAAATGGAGAGGGCTGCCCTCTTCGAGCGTGCGCGGCGCCGAACGCGTGGCGTCATCCAGCGGCACGGCCGCGGCGATCGCCAGCGGTGCGCGCATAGCTGGAATCGTAACCGTGGCCTGGTAGCCTGCCAATACGGCGAATACGACGGCTGCAAAAACGGGCACCGCCGTTTGTAACCGCAGCCAGGTCAGCCAGCCCGCCCGCTCCGGCTCCGGCTTCCGCGACAACCTGTCCTCGAAAACGGCCCGGGCATTGGCGGCAAACGCCGACGCCGTCCAGACATCGTTCAGGCACGGCCTGCAATCGGCAAAATGCGCCTCGAATTCGTCCCGCTCGCCCTGGGCTAGATCCCCGGTTGCGTACCGCTCGGAAGCGCCCATTTTGATCGCCGCAGCGTGGTCCATTAACTTGCCCTCTACAGGGATAGTGAAATCGATGACTCTGCCGTTACAGAACCGGCCAGCTTTCTGAACTTCCAGCCCACCGCCATTGAGGGTATGCCCGGTGCGCTCAAGTTCGTTCCCTATATTCATAGCAGAGTTGGCGGCCCGCCGGCGCAACCGCCGGCGAATCCAGTGCGAAAAGGCGGCTACACCGGTGATAAACGATACTTCTGCGGCTATACTACCGATGAGGTGCTCATGCAAGTTCTAATAGGCGCACTAATCGGCTTCGCCGTCTGGTTCGTGCTGCGATTTCTCATCATGGGTGTATATACCGTGGATCAGAACGAGCGAGCGGTCAAGACCAGATTTGGCAGGGCCGTGCGGATTGCCGGAGGCAAAACCACGCTCGACGATCCGATTGCGGAGTTTCTCCTTCCCGACGAACGCTCGCGCTACTCGTATCCGCAGGTCCGCGTGGTTCCACCCGGCGGACCTTACTTTAAGATGCCCTGGGAAAAGATTCACAAGGTCTCTATCGCCACCATGACGATCAATATGGCGATCGACCTGGAAGACCCCTCAGCCAACGACGCCGGCGCCCGGCTGGAAGCCGTCACGAAGGATCAGCTCAACACCGGTCTCACCGGGCAGATCCGCTACCGCGTCAGCGAGGCGAACCTCTATGCGTTCCTTTTCGGCATCAAGAAGCCGTTCGTCCACGTGCTGGCGTACTTCGTTTCCGTGCTGCGGCAACATATCGCCAACTTCGAAGCCAAGCCGGTCGCGCTGGCCGCCGACGCAACCCCGGCCGGCGCCTCGCCGCTGGCCGGCGGCGAGATGACCGGTGTTTCGATCAACGACCTGCGCAAGAACCTGCGCGACTTGAACGAGTACATGGACCATGAGTGCCGCACCACACCGGCGCGCTACGGCGTCATCTTCGACGCCTCCCTGATCACCGGCATCGACCCGCCGCCCGACGTGGAATCGGCGCTGGCCGCCATCAATACCGCGCACAACCAGGTATCGAGCGACATCAGCCTGGCGCAGGCCGCCGCGGATCAGCGCGTCGTGCAATCCCGCCGCGCCGTGGAAATCGAAACCCTACGCGCGCAGGCAGAGGTGGAACCCGTCAAGTCGCTCGCCGCCGAGCTCTCCGCGCTTTCGAAGGGCGGCCCCAACGTACTTGGCGCATATTTGAGAAACGTACGGCTGGCGCTGTTCGATAAGGCCCAACAGATCTATCTGGAGGCTGGAAAGTGATGGAATCGTCTATGCTGGCATTTCCGATGGCTGCGCTAGCTGTCTTCATCGGCCTATTCATCGCCGAGCCCGTGCTGCTCGGCTTCTGCCGTCTGTTCGGCCTCTACGCTATCGTGCAGGAGCGTACCTGCCGAGTGTATGTCCTCTTCGGCAAAGTCGCCGGGATTCTCGATGAGCCAGGCCTGCACTTCCTGCCCAACAAGCTGGGCGCTTCGGCGTTCTTCATCAATGTCCTGGGCTCCTGCTATGTGCTCGACCTGCGCCTCGACCAGGAGTATCTGCGCAGCCAGCCGGTGAACTCCGAGGAAGGCGCGCCGATGGGCATCGGCATCTGGTACGAGATGTGGGTCAGCGATCCGGTCGGCTATCTGTTCAAGAACACCGATCCGCGCGGCTCGCTGCGCGCCAATGTCAGCAACTCGACCGTGCGCTGCCTCAGCAACATGCCGCTTGCCGAGATGCTGCAAACCCGCCACAACATGAGCCAGACCGTGCGCGCCGAGGTCACTGGCAAGTCCACCGAGTGGGGATATCAGCTCGGCTCCGTCTACATCCGCAAGGTGCATTTCCGCGATGCCGGCATGATCCACCAGATCGAGGAGAAGGTGGTCAATCGTCTGCGCCAGGTGACATCCGCCATTAAGCAGACCGGCGCCAACCAGGTGAGCGTGATCACCAGTTCGGCCGAGCGCGAGGCGGCCATCGAGTTTGCCAAGGCCGCCGCCATCCGTCCCGCCACGCTGGGGCAGGCCTTCCAGGAGATATCGAAGGAGCCGGCCGTGGCCGAAGTTCTGTTCGATATTCTCGAGACGCAGCGGATGCTGGCCTCGAACGCGCGCATCCTGTTGCTTCCCGGCGGCCCTCACGCGAGAATGCTGGCCAACCTGATGGCCGCGGAAAGCGGCGCACTCCATGCCGCGCTGCCCGCAAAGCCCGCTGTGCCGCCCACGTCCGCGCCAGCGTCCGCGTAGCGACGGTGCTGAATCCGGGTTCGCGTTGTGATACAAGGGTGCTGACACGCGCGCCGATACTCCCGTGCGCTCCCGATCGCGGTGCGTCCGGTCAAGCTCGGCCGAAGGAGTGAAGAAGATGGCTTCGATAGGGAAGACGACGCTGTGGATTGCTGGGCAGGCGCTGTGGGTTACCGGCCTGTTCGCCGCACAACCGACCGTTCAGGACGCGCAGAAGTTCATGGAAGATGCCGAGCAACGCTTGCTCGTCCTCGGCAATGAGGCGCAACAGGCCGCTTGGGTGCAAGAGAACTTCATCACCTCGGATACCGAGGCGCTCGCCGCCCGCGCCAACCAGCGCGCCACCGACGAACAGGTGCGGCTGGCCAAGGAGTCCAAACGCTTTGACGCTCTCTCCCTGCCTCCCGACCTCGCGCGCAAAATGAAACTGTTGCGGATCGGCTTTACGCTGGCCACGCCCGCCGACCAGAAGGAAAGCGAAGAGGTCTCCAACATCGCCGCCTCGCTCGATGGCATGTACGGCAAGGGCAAGTATTGCCCACCCGCGCTCGCCAACGCCGAAAAGAAATGCCTGGATATCGGTGACATCACACGCATCATGGCGGCCAGCACGAATCCGGCCGAGTTACTGGATGCCTGGAAGGGCTGGCACGCCATCGCGCCGCCCATGCGAAAGGATTTCGCACGCTTTGTCGAACTATCGAATAAGGGAGCGCGCGAATTGGGCTTCCGCGACACCGGCGCCATGTGGCGATCGAAGTACGATATGCCGCCCGACGATTTCGCCCGCGAAGTGGACCGCCTGTGGGAGCAGGTGCGTCCGCTCTATCTTTCCCTCCACGCCTATGTGCGCAACCGGCTGCGCGAAAAGTACGGCGACGCCGTGGTCCCGGCACATGGTCCCATCCCGGCCGATCTGCTCGGCAACATCTGGGCACAGGATTGGTCGAATGTCTACCCGTTGGTCGCGCCCGTGGGAGCGGACCGCGGCTACGATCTGACGGCCATCCTGAAGGCCCGCAAGACGCAGCCCCTTGACATGGTCCACTACGGCGAGAGCTTTTTCAAATCGCTCGGTTTCGACCCGCTGCCGCAGACCTTCTGGGAGCGCTCGCTCTTTGTCAAGCCGCGCGACCGCGACGTAGTTTGCCACGCCAGCGCCTGGGACGTGGACAACGTCCAGGATCTACGCATCAAGATGTGTATCGACATCAACGCCGAGGATTTCATCACCATTCACCACGAGCTGGGCCACAATTTCTATCAGCGCGCTTACAACAAGCAGCCCTATCTATTCCGCGACAGCGCCAACGACGGCGTGCATGAAGCCATCGGCGACACCATCGCGCTTTCGGTCACGCCCGAGTACCTGGTCAAGATCGGACTGCTCGATCAGGCGCCGGACGCATCGAAGGATATCGGCCTGCTGCTGGCGCGCGCGCTCGAGAAGGTGGCCTTTCTGCCCTTCGGCCTGATGATCGATCAGTGGCGCTGGCGCGTGTTCTCCGGCGAGATTCCGCCCGATAAGTACAACCAGGCTTGGTGGGACCTGCGCACCAGGTATCAAGGCATCGCGCCGCCGATTGAGCGCAGCGAGCTGGATTTCGATCCCGGCGCCAAGTATCACGTCGCGGCCAACGTTCCTTACACGCGCTATTTCCTGTCCTTCATCATGCAGTTCCAGTTTCACCGTGCGCTGGCCAGAGCCGCCGGTTGCCCCGCGCCGGGCAGTGGCACACCGCTTTCGCGCTGCTCGATCTATGGCAGCAAGGAGGCCGGCGAGAAGTTGAACCAAATGCTCGAACTAGGTCTCAGCCGCCCGTGGCAGGAGGCCTTGTACCAGATGACCGGCGAGCGCGACCTCGACGCTTCCGCCATCCTCGACTACTTCGCTCCACTCCAGAAATGGCTGGATGAGCAGAATAAGGGCAAGCCGGTAGGCTGGTAATTGGAATTGGCGGGGGCTTTCCGGGCGGATGAGCCGAGAGATTTCTTCGCTTTTCCGTGCCACTGTTATTCCCTGATAACCGATCCACGCGCCGACAATCGCCCCTATTGATCGCGGCTCCGAGGCACCCTCCGAGCCGCGACCATAGGGAGCGGCATAAGATCTGGCACTGTCACTAGGTAATGGCCGCTAAGAGCCTTTCCCTGTCCAGATTCAGTCTAATCGCACAGTCATCCGGGGATGTGCCGCGCGGTGAATCGCCGTATCGTAATCAGTGTGGACATTGCCGGGAGGCTTGCACGAGTTGCCCCGGATGGCCGCAAGCGGATCGCCGGAGAGTCTGGGAACTCCGCGGGAACGGAAGTCTGGCGAGTTTATCGGAGATCTCTCTGGGCGAGAATCGACTACTCAATCGAGATCGCATTTCTGTCGAATTGGTCGATACGGGGTGTGAGCGGGGTTAACAGGCCATGGCGTTCGTGAGCATCAAACGGTTCCTGGCGCAGTCGGAGGCGGAAGCCGCCTACTTGAACGTGATCGGCACGTTGCTCGATGCCGTGGCGGACAGCGCTCTGGAACTGGACCGCGCCGCCTGCGGCAGTTTCCGCAAGCTGCTCGGCGAAATTCGTCAGGGCATGAACCCGGAAGCCAGCATCGAGAATCTGTTATCCAACTCCGCCTCGGCTGTGCAGGCAATCGTCGAAAACGGGCGAGAGACCGCCCGCCTCGTGCACACCCAGGGCGCCGAGATGCGCAATATGATTGCCATGCTGGCCACCACCGTCGTCGATATCGGCGGGGTTGGCGGACGCGCGGTGGCGCGGTTGCAGACCATCGGCGACGATCTCGAAAAGGCCGTCTCTTTACCGGATATTGCCACCCTCAAGACGCGTCTGCAATTGTGTCTTGGCGATATCCGGCAGGCAGCCAAACAGCAACAGGCCGAGTCCTCCCAGATGGTCCAGGCCCTGCGCCGGGAAATCTCCCGCAAGCAGGAAGCCGGCCGGATCATCGGTCTCGACCTGATCACCGATCTGCCTGGCGAGGCCGTCGCCCAGGCGCAGTTCCTCGACGCGCTCCGCTCCGGCGAACGAAAGCACGTCGCCGTCTTCGTGCTGTGTTCGGTCCAACGCATCAACCTGCGCTACGGCCGTGGCGTCGGCGACAATGCGGTGCGAGCGCTCAAACAGTATCTTGCCGAGCAGTTGACGCCCGCCGACCGCATGTTCCGCTGGCCCGGCCCCGCCCTGGTCGCCTTGCTGGCCGGTACCGATCCGCTGGATCGGATCTCCGCTCGTCTGAAGCGCTTCCTCGATACGCCCATCGAACGCACTTTCGATGTCGACGGCCACTCGGTGCGGATTCCCCTTTCCGTTGTATGGTCCGTTTTTGCCCTGTCGCCTCCCATCGAGGACCTGAATCGCCAGATTCACGATTTCGTCGCCAGCCAGGGCGTTCACGAGGAAGACCTCATCCCCGCCTGAGCGCCGCCGCTTCTCTGGTTGTCTTCCCACGCGAGGCTCGCGGGCCTGTATCATCGAAGGATGCGTGGCCGACACGTCCGCTCATGTTCAGACCAATCTTAATCGTGGGTTGCCCACGCAGCGGTACCACGCTGCTGCGCGATCTGCTGCGTTCGCATCCGAACCTGACCTTTCCTCGGGAGTCGCGCTTCATTCCGGAGTTCTATCGGGCTTACGGCGACCCCGCCTCCGACCAGGAAGCATGGCAGCTCGCCCGCCGCATTCTGAGTTTCCCGCGTGTCGCGAAGCTTTGGAGGATCACCGCCGAGCCGGCGGACTTTGCTGGATGCCGGTCCTTCGGCGCTGTGACCCGGCGCATTTTCGAGATCTGGGCGGCGAAGGAGGGCAAACCGCGTTGGGGCGATAAGACGCCGCAGCATGTGCGCGACATTCCACTTCTGCTGAGCCTCTTTCCGGATGCGCAGGTGGTTCACATCGTTCGCGACGGCCGCGACGTGGCAGTGTCCTGGCTCCGCACGCACTTCGACCCGGGCAACCTGTATGCCGCTGCGCGCCTGTGGAAAGAGATGGTGACGAAAGGCCGCCGCGATGGCGCTCTGCTGCCCACCGGAACCTACTTCGAACTGCGTTATGAGAGTTTGCTGGCCGAGCCCGAGGCGACCATGCGCACCTTGTGTACGTTTCTCGACGAGCATTACGTTCCGGCGGTGCTCACCCCCAGCCGGGGTGTAGGCCGAGCCCGGAAGACCTCACCCGAACTGACCTCCCACGAACGGAGCTTCCGCGAACGAACCGACCCGCTTTTCCACGACACAATCGTTAGCAAGAACACGGGCGGCTGGAGAACCGGCCTGAGCCTCCGCCAGCGAGCGCTGTTTGAAAGTGTCGCCGGCGACCTGCTCGGCGAATTGGGATACCCGGTCGAAGGGCTCGGCAGACCGCTTTCGGGCGCCGAGAAACTGTGGTGGGAAGCCGACCGCCAGGTGCGCTATCAGACGCGGATGCTGCGCGATCTGCGCCAGCCGTTTTGGCGCAGCTTCGCGCTTTCGCTCGCGTGGGTGAACCTGCTCCCGTTTCTTCGCCGCCCCGGGGTGAAGAAGTCAGGCAGCGAATCGGCGCGGGATTAGGCCTCGCCGCGAACCCACCGCATTGGCACTGGTCCTGCCACTCGAAGCTTGAGCATTCTTCCGGCGCGCGTGGGAGCGATGTGATACCAGTTTTCGGCAATATGCTGGAAAGAGCAGCGCCGTTAGTGGTCGCGACTCGCCTAAGCGCGAGACCCCGACAGATGACAGGAAGCGATCGTCCGTTCCGACTCCGATCTAACCAAATGGCAACAGATTTCGGGGGTCGCGAAGCGGCGCCGAATGCCTAACGGACATGAGGAGTGGGCTTGGTCGTTCCCACGCCGGATCGCGCGCACCTGTATCATCGAAGGATGCGAGGGGGGGCAAGTCCGCTCATGACCAGACCGATCTTCCTCATGGGCTGCCCGCGCAGTGGCACCACGCTGCTCCGGAATCTATTGCGTTCCCACCCGAACCTGACCTTCCCCTCGGAGTCGTACTTCATTCCGCGTTTCTATCGAGGTTACGGCGACCCCACGTCCGACCAGGAAGCATGGAGGCTCGCCCATCGCATTCTGCAGAATCCCCGCGTCGCCCGGCCCTGGGGAATCGCCGCTGGGCCGCCGGATTTTGCCGGGTGCCGCTCGTTTAGCGCCGTGACGCGGCGCATTTTCGAAATATGGGCGGCGAAGGAGGGTAAGCCGCGCTGGGGCGATAAGACCCCGCACTATGTTTACGATATTCCGCTGCTGCTGCGCCTCTTTCCCGACGCGCAGGTGATTCACATCGTTCGCGACGGCCGCGACGCCGCGTTGTCTTGGCTCCGCACGCGGTTCGAGCCATGCAACCTGTATGTCGCCGCGCGCATGTGGAAAGAAATGGTGACGGCAGGCCGCCGCGATGGCGCGCTGCTGCCTTCCGGAACCTACCTCGAGTTGCGTTATGAAACTCTGTTGGCTGAGCCCGAGGCTACCATGCGAAGCGTGTGTGCGTTTCTCGATGAGCCTTACGTCCCGGCGGTTCTCACTCCCAATCCGGTTCCGAACGAACCCGGCCGGCGAATCCGCGAGCGGAGCGACGGGGCTTTTCGCGAGGGCGTCGTCAGGGATAACGCCGGCGGCTGGAGATCCGGGATGAGCCTCCGCCAGCGGGCGCTGTTTGAAAGTGTCGCCGGCGGTCTGCTCGGCGAATTGGGATACCCGGTCGAAGGGCTCGGCAGCAGGCTCTCCCGCGGCGAAGCCCTGCTGTGGGAAGCGGACCACCAGGTGCGCTGGCTGGCGCGGCGGCTGTGGAGGCTGCGTGCGCCATATTATCGCCGTAACGTGCTTTCGATCGGATGGGCGATCGTGCTCCGGTGTTTGCGCCGACCCGCATCGAAAGCATCGAGCGACGAACCGGAACGGGATTAGCCGGATGCGCCCCCGCAGTCCCGAACCTCCGCTTCGTTCGATAATCGATAGAGGATGCCATCGCGAACTTCGCAGGAACAATTCGACCGCCAGGCGGCGCAATACAACGCGGAATGGAATGCGTGGAACGGCGACTCGCTCGCCTGGCTCATCGAACGCGCCCGGTGCCGGCCTTTGCACACGGTACTCGATGTGGCCACCGGCACCGGTTTCACGGCGGTGGCCTTTGCGCCGCTGGTCGCGGAAGTGATCGGTCTGGACGTCTCCACTGGAATGCTGCAGGAGGCACGCGAGCGGGCGCGCTCCGCCGGGCTTGCCAACCTGACCTTCGAGACCGGCGCGGCCGAGTCGCTTCCGTTCCCGCCGGACCGCTTCGACATCGTGGTTTGCCGCCTGGCAGCGCACCATTTCCTCTCGGTGCCGAAGTTCGCCGCGGAGGCTTACCGCGTGCTGCGGCCGGGCGGGCGCTTGTTGATCTCCGATACGGCCGAGCCCGATGACGCGCCCGAAGTGGACGCCTGGCACAATCATCTCGAAGTCCTGCGCGACCCTTCCCATGTGCGCAACTACACTCCCGTCGAATGGCGCGGCTTCGTCACGGCGGCCGGATTCGCGCTGGAAGAGTTGGATCTGGTGCGCGAATCCGAGCGGATCGGCATGCGCTCGTGGATCCAAAAGGGCGGTTGTAGCAGCGAGACCGCTGCCGAAGTGCGCCGCCTGATCCTCGACCCGCCGCCGGAAGTGGCGCGCACATTCTCGATCGCTCAAATGCCGGATGGCGATGTCAGCTTCCAGTGGGTCCGCGTCGCACTCTCGGCGCGCAAGCTAGCCTGACGTTTCGTCGCGCTGGCGGTCCAGCCGGCCGAGCCGAGAGCCGTCTCGACTTTTCTTGACGGCCAGTTCTTGACTCCCGCTGGCCTCCTTAGCGCCCGCTGGCCTTCCGCTTGGAACGCTCGACGGCCTCTTCCACCTCGCGGCGGTATTGGGCGAGCAACTCGGGCGTGGTGGCTTCGAAACGCATCACCAGGACCGGCTGCGTGTTGGAGGCGCGCACGAGTCCCCAGCCATTGGCGAATAGGACGCGCACGCCGTCCACATCCACCGTCTTATGCTTGGAGCGCAGTTCGGCGGAGGCCAGACGCACCACTTCGAACTTAATTTCGTCCGGGCAATCGAAGCGGATTTCCGGCGTGTTGACGGTGCGCGGCAGATCGGCCAGCAGGGTCGAGAGCGGACGGTTGGAATTGGCCACGATCTCCATCAGGCGGCAGGCCGCGTAGATGGCGTCGTCGTAACCGTGATAGCGGTCGGCGAAGAACATGTGGCCGCTCATCTCGCCGGCCAATTCGGCGTGGCTCTCCTTCATCTTGGCCTTGATCAGCGAATGGCCGGTCTTCCACATGATGGGATTGCCGCCGTGCGCGGCGATATCGTCATACATGAGCTGCGAGCATTTCACTTCGCCGATGAATGTGGCGCCCGGCTTGCGGGTGAGAATCTCGCGGGCATAAAGAATCATCAACTGATCGCCCCAGAGGATGGAGCCACGCTCGTCGACCGCGCCGATGCGGTCGGCGTCGCCGTCAAAGGCGATACCCAGGTCAGATTTGGTGTCGACAACGCGTGCGATCAGCGCTTCAAGATTGCACGGGACGGTGGGATCCGGATGATGGTTGGGGAAATGGCCATCCATCTCGAAGTACATTTCCGCGGCGTCCACGTTGAGCCGTTCGAGAATGCGGTGCGCCACGGGTCCGCCGACGCCATTGCCGGCATCCACCACCACGCGAATGCGGCGCGGGAAGTGGAACTGGGCGGAGACCTCGTCGACGTACGGCGTGACGACGTCGGCCGTGGTCTCGCTGCCATCGCCGCGATCCAGATCGCCGGTTTCGATCATGCGGCGGATTTCCTGAATGGCCTCTCCGTGAATCGTGCCGGAGCCGAGAACAGTCTTAAAACCGTTGAACTCAGGCGGATTGTGGCTGCCCGTGATCATCACGCCGCCATCTGCCTGGGTGTGCACGGTGGAGTAGTAGAGCAGCGGTGTGGGTTGCACGCCGACGTCAGTGACGTGGCAGCCGCTGGCCTTCAGGCCGCGCATCAAAGCGTCGCGCAGGCGCGTGGAACTGAGGCGCGTGTCGCGGCCCAGGCAGAGTTTCGGACCGCCGTGACGCCGCAGGTAGGTTCCCAGGGCTTGGCCGAGCGCGGCAACGTCTTCGCTCAGGAGTTCGACGTCGGCGACGCCACGAATATCGTATTCACGAAAAATGGTGGATTTCAGCATCGGGGAAACGTCTATTGTAATTCGGCGGCGGCTGACCATTACGCGGCCGGGGAATCTCCGCTCTGGCTGCCGCTTTCGAACCACAGGGTGTGGCTGACTGGTTTCATGCGGCGGGCGGGACCGATGGCGTCGGTGCGATTGACCCGGGGCCATCCGCGTTGCAATTGCGTGGATTCCGCCTCCGGGCCGCGCGAAGCATGCGTGCTGGCCGCGAACGTGCACTGTGTTTCCGACGAGAGAGGGCTGGGATGTGCGCGCGGCCAGCCTCGGTGCGGCGCGGTCCGGTGGCCTGTGACAGGCATTCACACCTGTGGACGCCGCCCCTCGTTGTTTGGAGCTCCTGAGATCCGCTAGAATGAGTGCTTATCAGCAGTACGGCCGGCAAACCCCAAGTGACGTCATTCCCCATGCAAAATCTTCGCGGCAGGGCACAACGAAAAGGTATGCGCGCATGAAGTACTTCGGGCGCTGGAGCATGGCGATGGTGGTGCTGTGTGTGGGCGGGTTGGTGGCGCCCGCCGGCGCGCAGCAGACCCAGACGCCAACGGAGCAGAAGACTCCGCCCGCACAGACACCGCCGCAGCCGGCTCCTCAGCAGCGCAACCCGTTCGAAGACGTGCCGGGGAACACCGCCCAGCCGACGCAGCAGCAGCCGGCCCAGCCGAGTCCGCTCGAGACCGTTCCCAGCGCGCCCGGCCAGCCGGCACCGCAACTGGAAACGCCGAAGCAGGCTCCCGGCGCGGCGCAACCGGCCGTCGGCGACGTGATCAAGGGCATCGAATTCCGCGGCGCGCGGCGGGTTCCTTCCGAAACGCTGAAGGCGCTGATTTTCACAAAAGCCGGCGACCTGTACAGTGAAGAGGCACTGCGGCGCGACTTCATGGCGCTGTGGAACACCGGCCGCTTCGACGATATCATTCTCGAAACCGAGCCGGACCCTACCGGCGGTTTGATTTTGCGCTTCGTGGTGACCGAACGCCGCGTCATCCGCACCATCAACTATGAGGGCATCCACACCGTGACGGTGTCGGAGATTCTCGACCGCTTCAAGGAGCGCAAGGTTGGACTGGTGGTCGAATCGCAGTACGATCCCAACAAGATTCAGCACGCCGCGCAGGTGTTGAAGGAATTCCTGTCCGAGCGCGGCCGCCAGTACGCGACCGTGGACCCGGTAGTGGAGCAGATTCCGCCTTCCTCGCTCAAAGTAACGTTCGCCGTCAAGGAAGGACCGAAGGTGAAGGTGGGTAAGATCATCATCACCGGCAACAAGTCGGAGAAGCAGAAGTGGGTGGTCGCGGCGATGAAGAACCTTCACCCATACGGCATTCCCCACTCGATTCTATTTGAAAGCGTGTTCGCCAAGACTTACGATCAGGCCAAGCTCGAGGAAGACAAAGAGCGCATCCGCCAAGCCTACCAGGACCACGGGTTTTTCGAATTCAAGGCGCTCGACGAGAGCGTCAAGGTCTTTCCGAGCGGCGGAAAGGGCTGGCGCCTGCCTATCTTCAAGATGGAGCAGCCCGGCATTTACGCGGACATTACCATCCCGGTCGAAGAGGGCCGGCTCTATCACCTGCGCACGATCAACTTCGTGGGTGTAAAACTCTTCCGTACGCCCGACGTGCTGATGTCGCTGTTCGGCATGAAGCAAGGGGACATATTCTCGACCGAAAAGCTGCGCAAGGGCATGGAGAACATGCGCAAGCTCTACGGCCAATTCGGTTATATCAATTTCGTGCCGGAGCCCGCGTTCGACCCGCAGCCGGGCTCGGACCAGATCGACCTTACCATCACCGCCGACGAAGGCAAGCAGTTCTTTGTCCGCCGCATCGATTTTGCCGGCAACACCACCACCCGCGACCGCGTGATCCGTCGCGAAATCCTGTTGGATGAAGGCGACATGTTCAACAACCAGCTTTGGGACATGAGCATTCTGCGCCTCAACCAGCTCGGTTATTTCGAGGTGCTGAAGAAGGATGAGGCGGCCGACATCAAGACCAACCCGGGAACCGACACGGTGGACATTACGCTCAAGGTGAAGGAGCGGGGCAAGAACACCATCGGATTGAATGGCGGCATCTCGGGAATCTCCGGCAGCTTCGTGGGGGCGAACTATTCCACCAACAATTTCCTGGGATTGGGCGAAACCCTGTCGCTGAACGGGCAACTCGGCACGCGCCAGCAGAGTGTGACGTTAGGGTTCACCGAGCCCTACTTGTTCGACAGGCCCATCCAGGCGGGCTTTACGGTTTTCATCAGCCGCTTCGATTACAACCAGGCCCGCGAAGCTTCGATTCTGTACGGGCAGAACCTGCTGCCGCTGTACCAGTCCATCGAAGGCCCGAACAACCAGAACCTGCTGAATTACATCCAGAACAGCAAGGGCTTCAATGTTTCGCTGAGCCACTCGCTGCACCGTAGCTTCTGGCGCACCAGCATCACCTATGGGTACAGTATTTCGGATATCGTCACACAGACAACCGGCGCAACCAACTATTTCGACTACATCGATTTCAGCGGCGTTTACGGGCCCAACGCACTGAACGGGATTCACACCAGCTCGATCACGCCGGCTCTGGGATACAACACAGTCAACAACCCAATCAACCCGACTGGCGGTAAGAGCATCTACTTTTCAGTGGCGGCCGCCGGCAGCGTACTCGGGGGCAACGTGAATACGATTCGGCCGGCGGTTGACATTAAATACTTCAAGCCGTCGCCCATCTTCAGCAAGAAAAACGTGTTGGCCTTCCACTTGAGCACGTGGCTGATCACCGGTTACGGCGGCAAGCTGATTCCGCCGTTCTCGCGCAGCTTCATGGGCGGCGAGAACGATGTGCGCGGCTTCAACATCTGGGGCATCACGCCGATTGCGTTCATCCCCTCCACCGCCTCGGTGAACGTCTACAACGCCGACGGATCGCAGCGCACGCAAAACGTGGTGGTGGGCGGAGTGCTCCAGCCGCAACCGGTGACGATGACCATGCCGGTGTACCAGATCATTACGCCTGGCGGCGACTGGCAGAGCTACGGGAACTTCGAATACCGCATTCCGATTGTCGGCAGTACAGTGAGCCTGGTGCCGTTCTTCGATGCCGGCGTGAACCGGATCATGCGTCCCAGCCAGCTCACCATGGACCCGCAGCGTGTACTGGATCTCAACGAGCAGTTTCCAGCAGCCGGCTACAACGGCCAGGTGCAGATTGCGCCAGGCACGGAAAAGACGCGTGCATCCACGGGCCTGGAACTCGATGTCACTCTTCCGGTTGTCAATGCGCCCTTCCGGATCTACTTTGCATACAACCCGTTGCGGCTGGACACGAACATTCAGACGCCGATCGCTGCGGACCGCAGCATATTCCCCAATCAGGCGACATACAACGCCGCGATTGCCAGTTACGGGCCACTCTATCCCTGGGATGAGAAGTCGACCATGGTCCGGTTTACCGTCGGCAGGACGTTTTAGCGGTTTCGCGAGACGACCCGCTGTGATAGGATTTCACGTTTAGGAGTTTGACCTTGAAAAAGAACGTAGCCGCAATTCCCGCGCTGCTCTGCTGCGCCGCCACGCTGGCGTGCGCCCAGGCGCAGCCCGCACCCGCGCAGGCCGCCGTGCCGACGCCGAGCCAGGCATTGCCTGTCCCCACCAAGATTGCGATCGTCAATATCCAGTCCGCCATCTTGAGCACCAAGGATGGGCAGAAGGCCCTCGCCGAAGTGCAGACCAAGTTCAATCCGCGGAAGACCGAACTGGATAAGAGGCGCTCCGAGGTCGACGCGCTGCAGGAACAGTTACGCAAGGGCAGCGCCACCATGAGCGATGACGCCAAGGAGCGGCTGCAGAAGGATATCGAGGCTGGCACCAAGGATCTGAACCGCAAGGGCCAGGACATGAACGACGACCTCGAGGCGGAGCAAGGCCGCCTGATGCAGGATCTGGGCGCCAAGATGATGAAGATCGTCGAGGAGTACGCGACGCAGAACGGACTTGCCACGGTGCTCGACGTGAGCAACCCGCAGACCGACGTTCTCTGGGCCGCCGCTTCCACCAACATTACGCCCGACATCGTCCGGCTCTACGATCAGGCCCATCCGGTCGCGGAACTCACGAAGACACCCGCCGCGGCTCCGGCGCCAGCCAAGAAGCCGTAGGGCGGAAACAGCGAGCTGCTTGCCACACGGGCAAGCTAGGGCATGCCCCACCAGCGTAGTCGGTGGGGCATGCCCTAGCTTGCCCTTTGTTTGTCCAGGCGGGACAGCCCGACTGCAATCTGTTAAGAGTGGAGAGAACCCATGAATGTCCTGATACTGAACGCGGGTAGCTCCAGCCTGAAGTTCCAGGTGATTGCGACCGATCTCGACCGGATCAAACAGTCGAGCGACGAACGCCTGTGCCGCGGCCAGGTGGAACGGCTGGGCGGCGAAGCCATTATCACCGTACAGAGCCGCAACGGCCTGCGGCGCAAACTGACGGCGCCCATTCGCGACGTTGCCGCGGCACTCGATTACGTGCTGCGCTGGCTCGCCTCGGAGAACTCGGGAGTGGCCGAGATTCGCAGCCTGGGCGATTTGCATGCGGTGGGACATCGCGTGGTTCATGGCGGCGAGACGTTTCATGAATCGGCGCTGATCACGGACGACGTCCTCAAAGGCATCGAAGACTGCATCGACCTGGCGCCACTGCACAATCCCAACAACGTGAAGGGCATTCTGGCAGTGCGCGAAATCTTCGGCAGCCAGACGCCGCAGGTCGCGGTGTTCGATACCGCATTTCACTCTACCATCCCGGAGCATGCATATCTGTACGCGCTACCCTATCACCTGTACCGCCGCCACCGCATACGCCGCTACGGCTTTCACGGAACATCCCATCGTTACGTCGCGTATCGCTATCGCGCGCTGCGCGGCCTGACGCGCGATCAGACTAACCTGGTGACATTGCACCTGGGCAACGGCTGTTCAGCCTGCGCGATTCGCGGCGGCCGTTCCGTGGACACGTCGATGGGCATGACGCCGCTGGAGGGCCTGGTGATGGGGACACGCTCGGGCGATCTGGATCCCGCCATTCTGAACCTGATGGCTGGCAAGGAAGGGCTGTCGCCGCACGAAGTCGAGTCGGTGCTCAACACCCAATCCGGACTGCTGGGCGTTTCCGGACTGACCAACGACATGAAGGTGCTCGAGGAGGAGCTGAAAGTGCACGATGACCGGCGCGTGCGCCTGGCCATCGAGATTTTCTGCTACCGGGCGCGCAAATACGTCGGCTCGTTTCTGGCGGCGATGGGCGGAGCCGACGCGGTGATCTTCACCGGCGGCATCGGCGAGAACTCGCCCCAAGTGCGCGCGCGGATCTGCGACGGACTGGCGTGGGCTGGGCTAAAGCTCGACCAAGGCCGCAACGAGCAGATAGTGGCGCGCGGCGAAGGCCAGATCTCGACCGAGGATTCCCAGCTCGGCGCGTGGGTGATCCCGACCGACGAAGAACTGCTGATCGCGCGCGATACGGTGCGCTGCATACTGGGCGAGCCGCACCCGGGATAGCACGAGCAAGAATAGCCGCAGATGAACACAGATCGACACGGATAAAAACCGATCCCCGAGCGACGCGGGGTTCTATCTGCGTCGATCCGTGTTTATCTGTGGATTGAACTCACCCGCGGCGGTCAGTACGGCCACGTCCATGTGTTGATTTCCGGGCTGTCGATGCCGTGTTCGTAGGCGTAGTTGCGGCATTCGATCTGCATGTTGCGGAAGCGCTCCTTGGCGTGGGCGCCGATGCGCTGCAAGCGGGGCGTGCGGTCGATCGCGTCGATGGCCAGGCTGTAGCGGTCGATCTCGTTGTTGATCGCCAGCTCCATGGGCGTGTTGATGTTGCCCTTTTCCTTGTAGCCGCGCACGTGCATGTTGGCATGGTTGGTGCGACGGTAGGCCAGCCGGTGAATCAGCCACGGGTAGCCGTGGAAGTTGAAGATGACCGGCTTGTCGACGGTGAATAACGAATCGAAATCGCGGTCGGTCAATCCGTGCGGATGCTCCGTGCTGGGTTGCAGTTTGAAAAGATCGACCACGTTGATGAAGCGGATCTTCACGTCGGGAAATTCCGTGCGCAGGAGAACCGTGGCAGCCAGCGCCTCCTGCGTGGGGATATCGCCGGCCGCAGCCATCACCAGATCGGGCTCGCCGTTCGAATCCGTGCTGGCCCATTCCCAGATGCCGATGCCCTTGGTGCAGTGCCGAATCGCAGCCTCCATATCCATGTATTGCAGGTGCATCTGCTTGTCGGAGACGATCACGTTGACGTAGTTCTCGCTGCGCAGGCAATGCGCGGAGACCGAGAGCAGCGAATTCACGTCGGGTGGAAGATAGATGCGGGTGACGGTGGCGCTCTTGTTGACCACCACGTCCAGGAATCCGGGGTCCTGGTGGGTGAAGCCGTTGTGATCCTGCCGCCATACGGTGGAGGTGATGAGAAGATTCAACGATGCCACGTCCTGGCGCCAGGACAAGTGATTGCAGATGGAGAGCCACTTGGCGTGCTGGTTGAACATGGAATCGATTACATGCACGAACGCCTCGTAGCTGGAGAGGAAGCCGTGGCGGCCGCTGAGCAGGTAGCCTTCGAGCATACCCTCCATAGTGTGTTCGCTGAGCATTTCGATCACGCGGCCGTCGGGCGCGAGCTCGGTGCCATCGGCGTCCTCGGGAAAACGCTCGGCGATCCAGAACTTCTTGCTGACCTGGTAAATCGCGTCCAGCTTGTTGGACGTGTTCTCGTCGGGGCCGAAGACGCGGAAGTTGTCCATGTTCATCTTCATCACGTCGCGCAGGAAAACGCCGAGGGGGCGCGTGTTTTCGGCTTCCGACGTTCCGGGCTGCGTGATGGTAGCGGCGTATGTGCGAAAATCCGGCAGGCGCAGAGCGCGCTTGAGGACGCCCCCGTTCGCGTGCGGATTGGCGCTCATGCGGCGGACGCCAGTGGGCGCCAGCGCCTTCAGCTCCGGCAGCAGCTTGCCCGTGGCATCGAACAGTTCTTCCGGTTTCTGGCTGCGCATCCAGTTTTCGAGCAGGCGCAGTTGCTCGGGATTCTTCTTGACGTCGGACAGCGGCACCTGGTGCGCGCGCCAAAAGCCTTCCAGACGATGGCCGCCCACTTCGAGCGGCGCGCCCCAGCCCTTGGGCGTGCGCATCACGATCATCGGCCAGTGCGGCCGCTCCGCCACTCCCGTCGCTCGCGCTTCCTGGCGCACGCGGCGGATCTCGCAGACCGCGTGCTCAACCGTCGCGGCCATGGCCTGGTGCATGGAATCCGGGTCCGATCCTTCCACGAAGTAAGGCGTCCAGCCATAGCCTCGCAGCAGTTGCTCCAATTCTTCGTGACTGATGCGCGCCAGCAGCGTGGGGTTGTTGATCTTGTACCCGTTGAGATGCAAGATGGGTAGCACCGCGCCGTCGCGAATTGGGCTGAGAAACTTATTAATGTGCCATGAGGTCGCCAGCGCGCCGGTTTCGGATTCGCCATCGCCCACCACGGCGGCGACAATCAGCTCCGGATTGTCGAAAGCCGCGCCGCAGGCGTGAGACAGCACGTAGCCGAGCTCGCCACCTTCGTGAATCGAACCGGGAGTTTCCGGCGTGCAGTGGCTTCCGATCCCGCCGGGAAAAGAGAATTGCTTGAAGAACTCGCGCATCCCCTCTTCGTCTTCGCTCTTGTCGGGATAGATTTCCGAGTACGTCCCTTCCAAATACACCGGCCCCAGCACGCCCGGCGCGCCATGCCCCGGCCCAGCCATAAAGATCGCGTCCAGATCGTATTTCTTGATCAGTCGGTTCATGTGCACATAGGCGAACGCGAGGCCGGGGCTCGATCCCCAGTGTCCGAGCAAGCGGTTCTTGATTTGCTCCGGCCGCAGCGGTTCCTTCAGCAGTGGGTTTTCGACCAGATAGATCATCCCCAGGGCGAGGTAATTGCAGGCGCGCCAGTAGGCATGAGTGCGGCGCAGTTCCTCGGCGCTCAGCGGCGTTCCGGAAACGGTGGATCGCGCTACCCCGTACGCACTCAGGTCGGACGCGGGCGTGGTATCGGCTGCGACAGGTGGCATTTCGATCTCCATTTTTACAGCTTACCTCGCCCAAATGACGTTTCGGTTTCGAAAGTCGTGGCGCCGGCTGTCAAGCCGGCTGGGTCGAGATTCGTCTCGACCCTTCTTGCTGTATCTCTGGCCCAGCATGCCAAGAGGAAAAGCCGAGACGACTCTCGGCTCTGCAGCCTTGACAGGCTGCGCCACTAACTGGTTGTGTTAGTGCGGTCGATGATGCGGCCGTCGCGCATGTGGACGGTGCTGTGGCCGAAAGCGGCGGCTTCGGGGTTGTGCGTGATCATCAGCACGGTTTGGCCCAGCCGCCGGTTCAGATCGCGCAAAACTTCGAGCACGGCGTTGGAGTTTTCGCTATCGAGATTGCCGGTCGGCTCGTCGGCCAGCAGAATGGCGGGGCGGTTGACGATGGCGCGCGCGATGGCCACGCGTTGCTGCTCGCCGCCGGAGAGCGCGTTTGGTTTGTGATCCAGCCGGCTGGCGATGCCGAGCAGGCGCAGCACCTCGTCGAACTCGGCGTCCGGGTGCGTGCCCAGGCCCGCAATGTAATGCGCCACCGCGATGTTGTCGCGCGCCGTCAGATTGGGCAGTAGGTTGAACTTCTGGAACACGAATCCGACTGTCCTGCGGCGCATTCTCGTGCGGCCGGCATCGCTCAAAGCGGCCAGGTCTTGGCCGCCCACTTTCACTTCGCCCGCGGTGGGCGGCGTGAGTCCGCCGATGATGTGGAAGAGCGTGGACTTGCCCGAGCCCGATGGCCCCACGATGGAGAGGAATTCGCCCGGTTGGACATCGAGGTCGACGCCGCGCAGCGCCGGCACATCCACCTGGCCAATGCGGTAGACCTTGCGCAGCTCGCGGATTTCGATGATGGCGCTGTTATTCATAAGCCAGCGCCTCGATTGGATCTTGCCGCGCCGCGCTCAGGCCGGGATAGAGGGCGCCGAGGATAGCCGCGGCCAAAGTAATCGCCGCCACCCGCGGCCACCAGGCGTACACGATCGCCATTTGAAACGAGGCCGGTACCAGCGTGCGAATCAGCCACTGCGCCCCATAGCTGAAGACAATGCCGAGGATTGTGCCACCCACACCGAGCAGCGTCGCCTCGATCAAAATGATGGCAAGGATAAATGCCTTCGACGCGCCCAAGGCTTTCAGGATTCCGATTTCGCGCGTGCGCTGCAAGACCACCATGTACATCGACAGCCAGACCACGGCGACGCCGATCACCACACCGATCGCCGCCACCACCACGGTAAACTCCTTGATCGCCGGAATCTGGTTCACGTTGTACATAGCGGTGTAATCGTCCATCGTGTTGACCGGATAGTTCTTCAGCAGGCCGCGCAGTTCCTCGACCACCAGGTTGAGATGGGACGGTTGGTCCACGGTGACGTAGATCTGGCCGAGCTTGCCGGTGGCCGCGTCCAACTCCTGGAGGGTCCGCATCTGCACCACCAGCCGCGCCATTTTTCCCGGCTCGATCACGCCGACCACGCGCCAGTCGTGATTCATCAGCTTGAGCGTCTGGCCCAACCGCACATGGCGCTGCGCGGCGTAGAGCCGGTCCACCAGAATGTCGTCGGGGCCCGCGAGCGGGCCGCCTTCGTCGAATGTGAAGCCGCCGCTCATCTGGTTGAAGCGCGCCTCATCCATGCCGGTGATGAAGAGCGGCAGTTCGATTGGGTGGTTGATCACACCCATGGCGAGCTTCACATGCGGCTGCTGCTGCACCTTATCCACCATCCCCGCCGGAATGCTGGCGCCGCTGAAGCTGATCACCGAGGAGACGGTCGAGCCGCGAATGATAATGTCTGCGCCCACGCCCCGCTGGCCGTTCTGCTTGTCGATGAGCATCCCCTGCGTCAGGCCGACCAGGGTCAGGATCAACGTTACGGGCACGCCAATCAGCAGAATGCTGAGCAGACTGCGCAGCGGACGGTTTTTCAGGTTTTCCAGAACGAGCTTGCCGGTCACTCGGGATTCGTCTTTCCTTTGGTGGATGACGCGGGCGATTGGCCGGCCGGCGCCGCGGGCTGCTGCCCGAGAACCCGCAACGTGGTCCCGGGCGGCTGCTCTAATACGAATTTATCATCTGTCACGCCCTTATTGATCTCCATTTTCACCAAGTCGATGACGACGCCGTACTCGTCCTGCGGACGATTGATTTCCACGTGCTTGGGAAAGGCGACTTTGTCGTAGGATTTCCACTCCGAATAGCGCGCGTCGGTCAGTATGTTGCCTGCGGCGTCGAAGAGCATCTGCCGCGCGATTTCCAGATTCACGCGGCTGAACCAGATCGTCCGATCGAGCCGCAGCGCGCCATTTTCTTCGCGAATCACGTGCAGGATATAGTAGGCCCCGTCCTCGTCGGTGAGGTTTTCGAGCACCACCTTGTCGGCCGCCAGGTCCACCGGGCGCACCAGCAGGGCGTCGACGAAATGCTGCGGGCGCAGATTCTCGATCCTGTTCTCCGAGCGCTGGACGATTTCGTTGCTGCCTTGGATAAACGCGTCGCGGGACGGGATATACAATTTGAATCGGGCGCCATCCGACGTCATGTCGAAGGCCTTGTTGCGGACCACCGGGTAAAGCCCGATGATGCGGATGTTCGCCGGCTGGCGAAAGAGAATGTAGGCGCGGACGTCCTTATACTCGGTAATCTTGCTCTTCTCCGCACTGCCCAGCGCCGGCACCATATCGACGGTGGCGGTGAAATCGTTCACCGCCCGGTATTCGCGGGAGATCGCTTCGATCAGCGCCGCCCGATCCGCCACCAGCAGCGGCTGTGCGACGTTGGAGCCCTTGCGCACGATCAGTCTGCGGCGCGCCAGGCAAGACGAAAACAACATCGAGCAGGAGCACACCAGGATCAACGCAGCCATGTGGCGCCGAAAACACATCTTCTCATTGTAGGCAACCTCGAAAGCGTCCTGTCAAACCACGGCGGCGCGCCGGCATGTTATAGTAAAACGAGTTGCCTGTGGGCCTGTGGCGCAGTTGGGAGCGCGCTTCCATGGCATGGAAGAGGTCGTGAGTTCGAATCTCACCAGGTCCACCAAAAAGTTTCCTACATCGTCGACGAGATCGATCGAAACCATGTCTTCGATCACGGCGGGCTGAGCGACATTGTTGAAAACGCTTCCAGCCAGGTGAAGACAATCTCGACTCTGGTCGATCCCGGCCAGGATGGCAAAACGGAAATTCTGGCTAAACAGATGTCAAAGAACCGACTTGCCACGAACAACGCTCAGCAGTCATGGTGCGTTGTTTTGGATCCGATGGGTTCAGGAGCACTTACCAAGAGACGTCGCTCTGCGACCTATTGCGTGCTTGCCGCCCTTGCCCTGTCAAGTGCTGCGCGCGCAGAGGTCCCTTTTACGTGTTCCCCCGCGAATCATGCAACCCGTATCAATCCCGACACGCATCTGGTCCTGACCTTCTCCAGCCCTCCCACTCTTGGCAAGTCTGGCCAGATTCGCATCTACGATGCAGCCGGCCACCATCTGGTTGACACACTCGACCTCAGTATCCCTGCCGGTCCGGACCCCGCCCGGCGCCTCGCCGCCCCGCCCGCAGGGGCGACTGTTCTGGACCCAGCCGTCCCCACCTCGCCTACCACTACAACGCCGGCCGTGAGAACGACGCCCGCTGATCTGCACAACTACCAGCTCACCACCATCGGCGGTTTGGCTGACTTTCACTTCTACCCTGTCATCGTCCATGGCAACGTGGCCACGATTTACCCCCACAATCATGTCCTGCGGTACAACCACAAATACATCGTGCGGATCGATTCGGGCATTTTCACTCCTGCCACTGGGGTCTTCGCTGGCTTCACTACGGACCATGCCTGGCGTTTCACCACCAAGCAGGCTCCTCCGCGCGCCAATACAACTCGCGTCGTCGTTGCAGACGATGGCAGCGGCGATTTCAACACGGTCCAGGGCGCCGTCGACTTCGTTCCCGACAATCCGCCCAACCGGGTGACGGTCTTCATCAAGAATGGCACCTACGAGGAGATCGTCTTCTTCCGCAACAAGGCCAATCTCACCTTCCGCGGCGAGGATCGCGATAAGGTTCAGGTCGGCTACGGTAACAACAGTGGGTTCAATCCACCCCAGCCGGGGCCGAACCGTCGCTGCGCCTTCTCCGCATATGATTCAACTGGCATCGAGTTCATCAACTTCACGCTGAACAATTACTTCTTCGGCCAGGCGGAAGCTCTGCTCATCTCCGGCTCGAAAAACGTAGTCAGCCACATGAATATCAAAGGCTCTGGCGATGCGCTCAATCTGCGCGGCTCCGTCTATCTCACCGACAGCACGGTCATCGGCGACGGCGACACCATCCTCGGCGTTGGCCCCGCCTTCTTCCGCCGCTGCGAGATCCAGTCTGTAGGGCCCTTCATGTGGATTCGCAACACCGAAGCGAACCACGGCAATGTCTTCGTCGACTGCACCTTTACCACCATCGACCGCCCGCGGCCGTTGAACCGGGCCCCGGCGCCTGTCGCCCTTCCAGCGTGCTCGCGCGCCTGCCCAACAATCACGGCCTCAACTACCCCTACGCCGAGGCCGTGCTCATCAACTGCCGCCTCAAAGGCATTCCGCCAGTCGGCTGGGGACCCATCGACGACGATACCTCGCACATTCACTTCTGGGAGTTCCACAGCACCGATGCCGGCGGCCATCCAATCGACGTCACGGAGCGGCACCTCGTCTCCAAGCAATTGACCGAGCCACGGGATGCCCAGACCATCGCCAACTACAGTGATCCGGCATTCGTCCTCGGCGGCTGGACCCCTGTCGTCGACCGGTGAGTGAAACTCGGTAGACAACCCACACGCGATTTCAGCCAGGCCCGAAAATAACTGGGACGACTGTGCAGTTCAGAACTGCGTCAATTCGTCCCCTGCGTTCCGCCGGATTCGTCAATTAGTCCCCGCATGGCGAGAGCGATCGATGGGCGCGCACAACTTGACGCGAAAACCCCACGCGCGAATGCGGCCGAGCGCCGACCTCGCGGGCCGTTTGCGAGTGGATGGTGGTCCCACTGGAACCGGAATCGCGCACCTTATCCAAACCGGCCGCCGCCGGCGTCCGTACGGGTTCCCATTTTGACCATCGCTACTATGTTCTTCCCCCTCAGCCAGTTACTTCAACGCTAGGGTCGGGTTGGCGCAGCCCGGGTGCTACTGTTTAGGCGGCAGGAACGCAACTGCAGTCTGACCCGCACGGAGCCTCGGCTCACGACACAGACTCGACTCATCTGCCACCAACTCATGTGCTGCCCGGAAGATTCTTCGGTGCCATCGCCGGCTGATTGGGGGCCGGTGCGCAACAATGCGACGTTTGCCAGGGAGGGCCGGTGTCTGCTATTCGCCGAGTACTCCCAATCGCTTAGAGACTGTCACGCCTGTCGCACCATTGCCGGGTGTAAGTACTATGACCACTTAGGCGGGCGGCAACAAAACTGGTCGGCGCTCGCAAGATGGGATGACGATGGAGGTCAACCGTGTTCCCAATTGTGAGATAGGACTTGGTTCCTGCCCGTCCACCTCTGGCAACTGGTTCGCCCTTCCGAACAGTGTGATCTTAACCACAGTACTCACTTGCAGCATCACCTCCAAGCGGATGCAGAAACTAGTGATATACTTCCGATAATTTGTTTCTCCCGGAGGGATCTGTGTCAGCCGGACTAGACAATCTCAAGCACGTCGTTGTACTCATGATGGAGAATCGCTCGTTCGACCATATGTTGGGGGCTCTCCGCGCGGAAGACCCTCGAATCAACGGTCTCACCGGCGATGAGACCAATCCCGATACGGACAACGAACCGGCCAAAGTCGCGCCGCAGGCCGAGTTTCAAAGCCAGCTGGATCCCGACCCCGACCATTCCTTCCCGGCGGTGCAGAAGCAACTGTTTTTCGGCACTCCGGGGCCGCCGGCGGCTCCCTCGATGCAAGGCTTCGTGCAGAGCTATTGGGACAAGCAGCACGACGTCGCGCACTCCCACAAGATTATGTATTACTTTGCACCCGGCAAGCTTCCGGTGCTGCACACGCTGGCGCAAAGCTATGCTCTGTTTAACGGTTGGTTCGCTTCTATCCCCGGCCCCACCGTCTGCAACCGCGCCTTCGCTCACTACGGAACTTCGTTCGGCAAGGTTGACCTGGATATCTTCTACGTGGTCGAGCCTTTCAAGAGTATCTATGAGCGGATGCTCGCGGCCGGACGCACAGCCAAGCTTTACTATTTCGATCCGTCGAGTTCCACGCAGGAAGTGGTCAATCTGCTGAAGGATCAGCCGCAGATCTTTGCCACATACCAGCAGTTCCTCGACGACTGCAAGAGTGGAGCGCTGCCCGACTACAGTTTCGTCGAACCGAACTACAGCGATCACCCCGGAGAAGACGGTGGAGAACAGTTAGCGTCGGACCAGCATCCGGATCACGACGTGCAAGCGGGCGAAGTCTTCATCGCATCCATCTACAACGCCATCCACCAAAACCAGGACCTCTGGGAAAGCACCGCGCTGCTGATCACTTACGATGAACACGGCGGAATCTACGATCACGTGCCGCCACCGGCCTGCATCCCGGATGGATTCCAGGCGTCGCTCGCGGACACCGGCGGCATGCCATTCGCCTTCGACCGCCTAGGGGTGCGCGTGCCCGCAATTCTGGTTTCGCCTTGGGTCGCCAAAGCAACCGTGGTGCCCGGCCCCGAAGATCCCACAAACGGGCGCGTGTTCGAGCATGCCTCCATTCCCGCCACCATCACGCAGCACTTCATCGGCACTTACGACAACCGCTCCCCGCGCGAAAAGGCCGCGCAGACTTTTCTGGATTTACTGACTGATGAAATGCGGCCCGATTCAGACTGCCCGGGCTTCGAGCTCGATTGAGGAGATTTTCCGATGGCACAGCCTCCCGTAATCCGCGTCCCCAAACCGGCGCACACCTCTTACCAGCCGGACCGTCCGCTCTGGAAGAATACTCTGCTGCAGAACCAGGTAAGGCGATTTCTCGAGGTCGAGAAAACTCTCTCGCCCAATCAGCCGCCCGGAATTTCCGTTGACGAGGGGACCACAGAGGGCGATGCGGCCAAGTACATACGTCTCATGACTAAGAGGCTCCATCGGCTTCCCGGGGAGGAATAGAAATGCGAAAGCCCTGCGTCCAACCGGCCATTTTCATCGCCTGCCTCGCGCTCTCAACCCGCGCCTACGCCCAGGAGAGCCAGTTGGGGGCCGATTTCCGCCAGGAGGACACGGATCTGCGGAAGGGTTGTTCGAGCTTCACCTTCATATCACTCGGCAGTTGCGCCTACATCCTATTTACGGACCAACCCCTGCACATCGCCGCCGGTAGCATCGCTCCCCAGGACGGCTTCGGTCTTGGTCCGGCGTTCGAGCCGCATTGGACGCCAAACGAATCCTGGCGTCTGAGTTGGGATGTCGACGCGGTTGTCTCCACCAACGCATCGTGGCGCGCGGGCGCGTACATGACGGCGGTGTGGGTTCGCCACACCGGCATCGTGGTCAAACCCAGCGGAAGCGGCGCGTCCAACCTTAAGGTAAAGGAGGATCCCGTCTTTCACGCGCTGGTGCAGACCGTCTCCCTGAAAACGCTCGACTACTTCGGCATCGGTCCCGACACCAGCGATACGGCCCGCTCCTATTTCGGATTACGCGAAACCATCGCCGGAGTGAACGCCACCTGGCCCATTCTGCAAAAATGGAGCGTATCGCTTTACGGCGAGGCCAATGGCCGCTTCGTGGATGTCCGCCCGGACCCGGGCCAGTCTAGCCCATCCATCGAGCAACTGTACTCGTCCGCCACAGCGCCTGGGGCGAGTAACCAACCGGCGTTTGCGCAGTTTGGTGAAGGCGTGCACATCAGTCCGTATCTCTTCGGCGGCCACGTCCGGCTGGATTACTTTGTGACATTCAAAGAATATATGTCACCCGGCGATTCCACGTATTCGTTTGAACGGTGGACCACCGATCTGTCCCACCAATTCCCGCTCTATCTGCGGACTCGGGCGCTGGCGCCGAACAGCTTCAATGGGCCGGACGACTGCTCGGTGAGCGCGGGCGAGCATGCCTGTCCCGCCGTGACCCGCAACCTGGAGGGCAGTATCACTGCACGGTTTCTGATGAACCAATCGATTACCTCGGCGGAGCACGTCGTACCCTTTTACTTTCAGCCGACCCTGGGCGGCTCGGATATCGACGGCAATCCGGCTCTCTCAAGCTACCAGGACTATCGCTTTCGCGGTCCGAACGATATTCTGGTGCAGGCGGCATTCGAACATTCGATTTACGGCCCACTCGGATTCACGGCCATGCTGGATGAAGGAAAGGTCGCGCTGAAGCGGAGCGATCTCGATTTCACCCATTTGCGCCACAGCTATTCGGTTGGGCTGACGCTGCGCGCGGGGGGCTTCCCGATGGTCCGGCTGCTGTTTTCGTTTGGCGGCCAGGAAGGCAACCACACCAGCGCCGCCATGAACACCTCTCTGCTGGGCGCTTCCGCACGGCCGAGCTTGTACTGATAGCGGGCAGTTCCGCGTTGCGCAACGATGTTTCCGATGAGAACTCCCGTGACACGTGACGCGGCGTCGTGATACCGAATACGGTATTTCACCGCCTCAGACTCGGTGAGACCGTCGCCATCGTTAGTCACTTGGTCTCCCGTTTCCAAAGTTCGTTTACCGCTTCCTGACGGCCTCGGCTCTGTTTCGGAGCCGCGCGCGTAAGCAAGCGGTCAAGACACTTCAGAGACACTACAGTAGCGAGCATGAGCGTTCCTTGCCGGATCACGGCCTGTTCGGACACAGCCCGCCTTTTTTGGCGGCAAGCTACCGAGAATGGCAAATCACGCGGCAATCGCCGCGCCGCCCGCACTATTCCCACCGGAACACCTTCGCGGAAAGCGCTGTGCAGACTGCGAATACAACGACAAGCGCCGCGAGGTCACCCATGTGCGCCGACCACGCATCGCCCTTCAAGATCCCGCTAAGGAGTGACACCGCATAGGTCAACGGCAGCACACGTGCCACTACTTGAAGCGCCGGTGGCAACAATTGCACCGGAACGAATAGCCCGCACAGGCCTAACATCGGATACAGGATGGCCGCGCCGATCGGTTGCGCGAAGCGGGCTGTAGGCACAATGCTCGCGATCAGAAAACCGATCGACAGAATGCTCCACGTGCTGATCAGCAGCGCCATCGTAAACCCGAATATGGGGAAGCCCGCGTGGATCGGGAAGTAGCGCTTGCCCGCCAACACAGTCAAGGCCATAGTGAGTGCCGTTAGCGCCAGCTTAACCAGCACATGAGCGGTGAGAATCGTCTGTGGTCGCAGCGGCGTGGCCCGCAGCCGCTTGAGAATGCCGCCCTCCCGGTAAATCGAGATGATCGTGACCAAGGACAACACGCCGCTGAGCGCTATGAGCACCGACACGAGAACCGGCAACTCGACACGCACGAATCCAGCGCCAGAGATCGAGCCCGGCGTGATCCGGCCACCTGCGAATCGGCCCAGCACCACAAAAACCAGTACGGGAAAGATGATCGATCCGAACGCCCCGAGCGGTTCGCGCAGAAAAATCTTGATTTCCAGCCAGGTCAGTTTCCAAAGTCCACGCAGCATTGCCTAGCCTCTCTTAATCGCGAATCGAATGGCCGGTCAACTTCAGAAAGACGTCCTCCAAGTTGGGCAGCACGGTGCGGAAATCGGTGATCCTGATCCGATTTTCGGAGAGACACTGGATCACCTCGGTCACGAAGTCGTCGCCGCGCCCCTGAATCGTGAACTCGGAGCCTTGGTGTGTCAGGGTTTCCATCTGTGGGATCGCGCGCAGGCGTTCTTCGGCGAGCGCGTCTTCCGTGGCCAGGACTACCGTTCGCGTGGGGCAGTGCCGCCTCACCAATTCCTCCGGACTGCCAATGTCGATTATCTTTCCACGCTCGACGATCGCCACGCGGTCGCACAACCGCTCGGCCTCCTCCATCAAATGGGTAGTCAGAACGACGGTTTTGCCACGGTCCCGGATGCCGCGCACCAAATCCCAGATGGCCCGCCGCGACTGCGGATCGAGCCCGGTAGTCAGCTCATCCAGAAATACTACTTCCGGATCGTTGATCAGCGCCAGGGCGATAAATAGCCGCTGCTTCTGCCCGCCCGACAGGGTCATGAACAGTGAGTTGCGTTTGTCGGCAAGGCCGAGTTGTTCGAGTAGTCGGTTGCCGTCCATCGGCTTCGGGTAGAAAGAGGCCCAGAGATCCACAGCTTCCCAAACCTTGATTCTCTTCTGGAGCTGCGCCTGTTGGAGTTGCACGCCGATCAGGTTCTGCACCTGAAACACGTCGCGGAACGGATCGAGGCCCAGGATCGAGATTTCGCCTTCATCCGGCCGACGTACTCCTTCAACGCACTCCATCGTGGTTGTCTTCCCCGCGCCGTTCGGCCCGATCAATCCAAAGACCTCGCCTTCACTGACGTCAAAAGAAACTTCGGAGACGGCCACCGTGTTTCCGTATATCTTGCGTATGCGTGAAACTTGGACGACTGGACGAGGTGTACCGGAGACGCCCATAAGATGCCAGGCGGCTAGCGCCGCGCGGTCGGACTCCTTTCTGTTGCGGTAACAAGAGAATATCAGAGCGTGGAGCCGCTCTGCGCTTCCACCGGACACTTCCACCGGACGGTTGACGGCATATGGCACTCGGGTTGAAAGCATCCCAGTGCACGGTAGCGGCGCGAGGCGAGGCTCTGGTTCGTCGAAAAGTTGCCGATAAAAGCGGATATCGCGCGCGTGAATCGAGCCGTCAGAGCCTCCTAACTAGCCGGAAGAGCCTTATAATGTTAGGAAATCATGCCGTCATCCGACGCCGACTTGGCTAGCCCAAGTGCGATTGCGCGCTATGAAGCGGTGATTGGGCTTGAGGATCGCGCCCAGCTCGCCACCGCAACCAGGGTCTTATTACAGCTGCCCGAACAGCCTCGGCGAGCCGCCGAACTCCCGTGTGAGCCCTGTGTGCCAGGGCTCGTTGGGCACGCTGCCGTTGCGCAGCGTTTCGCCGGCCCATGCCGGCGATTTCACACAGGACAGAACGGAGCCACGCATGCGGTCACCATCAGCGACGTTACCGGCGCAGGTCAGGCCAGCGGAACCGTCGCCGCGCATCAACCGAAATGAGGAGGGTACGAGATTGCTACGCAGATCCTTTTTGCAGACGCTGGCGCTGGCCAGCCTGATGTTGGCGTTCCTGGCGAGCGGCCAGGCGCAGACGGCGGGGCCGCGCGTCCTGATCACGCAGGCGATTGACGAACACAGGCTGGCTACGCTCGCCGGCAACACGCGGCCCGAAGCGAAACGGCAATACGATCTGGGGCCGGTGGCGGACGATCTGCATCTGGATATGTACCTTCAGTTGAAGCGGTCGCCGGAGCAGGATCACGCCGCTGAACGGTTCGTCGAATCGCTCACCGATAAAACCTCTCCGAACTTCCACAAGTGGATTACGTCCGCGGAGTATGGACAGCGGTTCGGCGCGGCTCCCGAGGATGTTGCGACGATTTCGCGCTGGCTGGAATCGCACGGATTCACGGTCAACGGCATTCCCGCGAACCGCATGGTAATCGACTTCTCGGGTAACGCGGGCCAGGTGCGCGCGGCGCTTCACACCGAGATTCACTCGCTCGACGTCGCGGGCAAGCGTTACTTCGCCAACATGAGCGATCCGCAGATTCCCGCCGCTCTGCTGCCGGCCGTGACGGGGGTCGTCTCGCTCCACAACATCATGCCGCAGCCGATGTTTGAACCACGGACGCAATACTCGATTGCAGCGTACGAACAACCCGTGGTTCCGGGCGACCTGGCGGCTATCTACAATCTGGCTCCGGCGTTTTCCGCCGGATACACCGGCCAGGGGCAGACCATCGTGGTGGTGGAGGATACCGATCTTTACGGTGGGACCGCGGATTGGAACACTTTCCGGTCGACCTTCGGACTGACTCAGTACTCGCAGGGTTCGCTCACCCAGGCGCACCCGGCGCCGCCCAGCGGTGACCCGGCGTGCAACGATCCCGGAGTGAATGGCGACGACTCCGAGGCGGCCATCGATGTCGAATGGGCCAGCGCCGCCGCTCCCAACGCCGCCATCGTGATGGCCTCCTGCGCCAACACGACCAACTTCGGCGGGTTCATCGCGCTGCAGAACATCTTGACCAATGGCGGCCCGCTTCCCGGCGTGGTCAGCATCAGCTATGGCGAGCCGGAAACGGCTAGCGGAGCCGCGCTTAATAGCTACATCAACATCCTGTATCAGACCGCCGCAGCTATGGGCGTGTCGGTGTTCGTATCCTCGGGCGACGCGGCCGCGGCGTCAGCCGATCGCGGTGAATCGGCCGCAGTCATGGGAATCAGCGTCAGTAGCTTTGCGTCCACGCCATACAATGTGGCCGTTGGCGGCACGGACTTCGGCGACTCCGCGGCTGGCGACGAACTGGCTTTCTGGAGCACCATCAATGGGGCCAACTACAATTCCGCCACGTCCTACGTTCCGGAAATTCCCTGGAACGATTCCTGCGGAAGCGGCGTGGCCGCCAACTACGTTGGATATGGCGCCAACTACGGCACCACGGACTTTTGCAACGGTTATCCCTTCTACGCAAATACCGTTGGCGGAAGCGGCGGCCCCAGCGGGTGCGCCACCGGAGCGCAGGATATTGTCTATGCGGTCAGCGGGACGTGCGCCGGATACGCCAAGCCGGCCTGGCAATCGATTTTCGGCAATCCGAACGACGGTGTCCGCGACCTGCCGGATGTCGCGCTTTTCGCGTCCAACGGTTTTTGGGGCCACTATTACGTGGTTTGCCTGTCGGACGAGGGCAGTTGCAAGGGCCTGCCATCTACGTGGGCCGGATTCGGCGGAACATCGGTTTCTTCGCCCATCATGGCCGGGATTCAAGCCTTGATCAACCAGGCATTGGGGACGACGAGCATCGGCGACCCGAATCCCACCTACTATGAGATCGCTCAAGCCGAGTACAGCACTTCGGCAGGAAGGGCCGCCTGCAATTCCACCAACGGCCCGGCGTCGACTTGCAGTTTCAACGACGTCACAGAGGGCGACATCGTTGTTCCCTGCGCGGGCGGAATCAATTGTTACACCGTTGGGGCAGGTATCGGTCTCCTGTCGACCTCCGGTACCTCGTTCGAGCCCGCTTATGCCGCGACTCCGGGGTGGGATTTTGCAACGGGAATCGGCAGCGTGAACGCCTTCAACCTGTTGAACGCCTTCGTGAACTCGATGGCCCCGACCGGCGCCCCGGTGGCGCCGGAGCTGATATCGCCGGCCAATGGGGCGACGGGCGTGCTGCCTACGTCCTCGTTGACCTGGAACGCTTCGAGCGGGGCCACGTCCTACGATGTCTACTTCGGCACGGCAAGCACACCACCGCTGGTGACGAGTACGGCGGACATCAGCTACGCTCCTGGGACGCTGAGCTCGGGGACTACATATTACTGGGCAATCGGGGCCAGGAACAATCTGGGCGCGAGTGCCTCCACGGCATGGTCTTTCACGACCAGCTGCGTCGCGGCGCTGAATCCGTCGAGCGCAACGGCAGGCGCGGCCGGCGGCACGGCAGCGGCGCCGGTGACTGCCGGATCGGGCTGCGGCTGGACCGCGGCGAGCAATGCGGCATGGATCACGATTAATTCCGGAGGCTCCGGCAGCGGCAACGGGACGGTTAGCTATACGGTGGCGCCCAACACGGGCGCGCAGCGCTTCGGCTCCATCACCGTTGCGGGCCAGACCTTCACGGTTACGCAGGCGGGAGTGTATCCGTTGATCGCGACCCTGGCCGGCGGCGCTATGCCGGCCACGTCGGGGCCGGGGACGTCGGTCTCGATCCCGCTAGCCTATGGCGTTGCCGTCGATGCTTCGGGCAACACCTACTTCCCCAGTCCGACTCTGGAGGCGGTCTTTAAGCTGGATTCCACCGGCGCGCTGACCCGCGTCGCCGGGACCGGCACCATGGGAAAATCGGGCGACGGCGGCCCCGCCTTGAATGCCCAGTTGAACAGTCCGCAAACCGTGGCCGTGGACGCCTCCGGCAACCTCTATATCGCGGACACCGGCAACTTCCGCATTCTGAAGGTGGATGGCTCGGGGACCATTACCCCGGTGGCGGGGGGTAGCGGCGGGCTCAACGCTTTGTTCGGTGGCTACGCGGGTGACGGCGGCCCGGCCACCAGCGCGGAGATAGGCTCTTGTGACGGTTTGGCGGTGGACGCCTCGGGGAACCTGTACATCTCCGATGGAGACAACAGCGTCGTCCGCAAGGTATCCGCCTCGGGAACCATCACGACGGTGGCGGGCAACGGAACGCCCGGCTATTCGGGGGATGGCGGGGCCGCTGCCAGCGCCCAACTGCAGACCCCGTTTGGTTTGGCGGTGGATGCCTCCGGCAATCTGTATATCGCCGACACCTACAACAACCGCATCCGCATGGTATCGACGGGCGGCATCATCACAACGGTGGCGGGCAACGGCACCCGGGGCTATTCGGGTGATGGCGGCCCTGCTACCAGCGCCCGAGTGAATTACCCGACTGGCCTGGTGGTGGACGCCGGGGGCAATTTGTACATCGCCGATTACTCCAACGACGCCGTCCGCAAAGTATCTGCCTCGGGAACCATCACGACGGTGGCGGGCAACGGAACGTACGGCTATTCGGGCGATGGTGGGGCCGCTACCAGCGCCCACATGGACGCCCCCGCTGGCGTGGCGCTGGACGCCTCCGGAAACCTGTACATCGCAGACCTGGGAAACGCGCGCATCCGCGAGGTGAGCGCGGCCGGGACCATCGGCACCGTTGCGGGCGGAGCCACCGGCGACGGTGGATTGGGTGTGTTCGGAAATTTCAATGTGCCGTGGGGCGTGGCCAGGGATAACGCCGGGAATACCTATGTTGCCGATTCCGGCAACCATCGGATTCGCAAAGTGGCGGCCGACGGAACCATCACCACGGTTGCCGGAACGGGTATCTCAGGCTACTCCGGCGATGGCGGGCCCGCTACCAGTGCCAAACTGAACGACCCCTATGGCGTGGCGGTGGACGCGTCCGGCAACCTTTACATCGCCGACACCCGCAATCTCCGCATCCGGAAGGTGGATGGTTCCGGGAATATCACCACGGTGGCGGGCACCGGCACGTTCGGCTACTCGGGCGACGGCGCGGTGGCCACCAAGGCCCAACTGGCCTATGTTGGCAGCGTGGCGGTGGACGCCGCCGGCAACGTGTATATCGCCGATGGCAACTACAGCGTCGTCCGCAAGGTGGCGGCCTCGGGGATCATCACTACCGTGGCGGGCAATGGCAGATCTGGCTACTCGGGCGATGGCGGAGCCGCTACCAGCGCCGAACTGAACAACCCCTATAGCGTGGCGGTGGACGCGTCCGGCAACCTGTATATCGCCGACACATCAAACAACCGCGTCCGCCTGGTGTCGACAGGCGGGATCATCACCACTGTGGCCGGCGATGGCGACTTCGGTTCGTCGGGTGACGGTGGGGCTGCCACCAGCGCGCAAGTCCAGCCGACCGGCGTGACGGTGGACGGCGCCGGCAACCTGTATATTGCCGCAAACTGTTGCTGGGTCCGCATGGTTTCCGCGGCCGGGACCATTACCACCGTGGCTGGCAACGGCAGCGGCGGCTACAATGGTGATGGCGGCCTGGCGACCTTTGCAAGCTTCCAGAACGCCTTTAGCGTGGCAGCGGATGCCGCGGGCAACGTGGCCGTGGTGGATCAGGCCAGCAACGCTGTGCGGTTGTTGACGCCATCGTTCAGCGTTCCCGTTTTCACCATCCGAAGCGCGCACTCGGCAACCTTCGCGCAAGGCCAGACCGGCACCACCTACACGCTGACCGTGAGCAACGGCGCCGGGGCCGCGCCGGCCAGCGGGACGGTGACCGTCACCGAGATTCTGCCTGCCGGCTTGACGCTAGGATCGATGGCAGGCACCGGCTGGACGTGTGCCGCGCCCACCTGCACGCGCACCGACGCGTTGAACGGCGGCTCCTCGTATCCTGCCATTACCGTGACGGTGAACGTGGCGGCGGTCGCGCCGGCTCAGTTGACCAACCAGGCGAGTGTGTCCGGAGGCGGCGCGAACACGGCGGCCCGCGCCATGGACTTCACTCTCATTGGGCCCCCCAGCTCGCAGGCGGCGCCATCGATCGCCTCCGGCGGCATCGTTCCCGTAGACAGCACGGTGGGGACGGTCCAGTCCGGCGAGTGGGTGTCGATTTATGGGACGATGCTCGCCAGTTCGACGGCGACCTGGAGCGGGAATTTCCCGACGTCGCTCGGCGGCACCAGCGTGACGCTCGACGGGAAGGACGCCTATCTCTCTTTCGTCAGCTCCGGCCAAATCAACCTGCAAGTGCCGGATGACATGGCGACCGGGTCTGTGCCCGTGGTGGTAACGACCGACAGCGGGAGTGTGACATCCAGCGTGACGCTCGCTAAGTTTGGTCCGGCATTCTTCCTACTTGACGCGAAACACGTGGCCGGAATCATTCTTAGGTCGGACGGATTGGGCGCTTACGGTGGAGGTACGTATGACATCGTCGGCCCGACCGGAACGTCGCTCGGGTTTCCGACGGTTGCGGCGAAAGCGGGCGACATCGTCGAACTGTTCGGCACTGGGTTTGGACCAACCAACCCGGCGGTAGCGGCCGGGAAACCGTTTTCCGGAGCCGCGGCAGTTACCAATCCGGTCAGTCTTCTCATCAATAGCGTGACTGTCACGCCGAGTTTCGCAGGTTTGTCCGGCGCCGGTCTGGACCAAGTCAACCTGACGATTCCGGCGGGTCTGGGCACGGGAGATTTGCCGCTGGTGGCCGCCGTGGGAGGAGTGCAAACGCCTTCGTACGTCGTCATTTCGCTCAAATAGGACGGGCGAATCCCGCGGTTCGCGTTCCCGAGAAGGTGGCACAGATCTTGAGCTATCTGGGCGATGTACCTGCCGAAGAATAGAACGGGAAAGTGCGCGGAATCCTCGCCGGTTCAGGCTTCGATACCAAGGCGAAGGCAGCCGCCCGGATTTTGCTGAGCCTCATACTTCGCAAATACAGTGTGCGGATCTGGTTCTCAGGACGTGACCACGATTCTCAGCGCGCCAGCCGGCCCGTCCTTGTCGATAGATTCCCGTGGGGTAGTGAATGACGCCAGCTACACCGCGCCGGTTGCGCCAGGCAGTATTGCCGCGGCATTCGGAGACTTTATACTCTCCTCGCCGCTCAGTGTCACGCAATCGCCGCAGCCCACCAGTATTTTCGGCCTTTCCCTTCAGTTCGGAAATGGCATGCCGGCGCCCTTGTTCTTCGTGTCTGGCGTGCAGGTCGACTTCCAGGTCCCCTGGGATTTGGGCGGCCAAGCGCAGAGCGCCCTGGCTGCCACTTTGAGCGGGCAGACCAGTGCTGCCCAGATAGTCAGCCTCGCACCGTTCAATAGCGCCGCGGGATACGGACTGCGCCGGCTCGCAAGCCAGGGCGCAAGCCGCATGAAGAGAGACTGCCTGACGGTGCAGCGTCTTATGGCCGGTTCGATCCGTCTCGTCGAGCTATGGTGGTTGCGAGACCCTGTCGAGCCGCTTCGAAGTCCGGTTTGATCCGCAGCGCCTCCGAGAACTGCGCAATGGCTTCGTCGAGCCGCCCCAGGCTGGCCAGTAGCCGGCCCAGATTATTGTGGAGGCTCGCATCGTCGGGCTTGACCCGCGCCTCGGCGGCGAACTCGGCGACTGCTTCGTTCAATCGCCCCCGGCTCAACAGGGCGACTCCCAAGCTATGGTGCGCCTCGGCTTGGTCGGGCCGGAGCCGGATCGCCTCATAAAACTCCTGTACCGCCTGGTCCGTGCGTCCCATGGAGGCAAACATCCTCCCCAGCACGACGTGCCCGTCGGCATCCTCCGGTCTCAGTCGAACCGCCTCCCAGAACTCGCGCAGAGCTTCGTTGGTGCGTCCCTCATTGAACAAAAGCGCTCCGTACCCGGAATGGCCTTCCACATTGCGAGGTTGGAGACTCAGCGCTACCCGGTACTCGGTCTCAGCGTCATCCATCTTCCCTGCCCGTCTGAGAATCGTTGCCATATTGACATGCGCCTCCGCGTAACCCGGTTGGACGCGGATGGTCTCGATTACCTCCCTGCGAGCTTCGTCGTTCCGCAGTTTGCTCAGATAGTAATCGGCCAGGTTATTATGCGCGACGTAGTTATCCGTCGTCACGTCCACTGCGTGGCGAAACAGCAACTCGGTATTGGCCCAGTATCCGAGTTGGATCCAGGTTAGTACCATGCAGGCCGAACAGGCTGCGAACGCTAAGACGCAGGCCGCAGTTCTGGCGCGTGGCCACCGCCGGAGAATCTCCGCCGCTCCCCAACTCAGCATGATGGCAAGGCCCACCGTCGGCAGGTATGTGTAGCGATCCGCCGAGGACTGCCCTCCCACCTGGACCAAGCCAATCACTGGCACAAGAGTCCCTAGATACCAGAGCCATCCGACCGCAAGATAGGGGTAAGAACGAAACCAGCGCAGCACCAGTGCCGTGGTGCTCAACAGGATGGCGCCGGCGGCCACCACATGCCATGCCGGCAACCGATGGGAGTATGGGTAAAACACGGCCAGATTGGCGGGCCAGAACATCCTGGCGATATACGCAATATAAGTCACCAGCGCATTCGCAACCCGCAGACCGGCGTGCAGGGAAGTGAACGATTGGATCGCGTGCCCCTTTTGCTGCGCAAGGTATGTAACCACCGACGCCGTGGCGGCAAGCGCGAACAGCGGCAGCTTCTCCCAGAGAATGGCGAGCCGATTGATGCGGCGCAGGGGCCAGACGTCCAATAGCAGGAGCACAAATGGCAGCGTGACTGCCATCGGCTTGGCCATTAGACCGCAGGTAAACGCGAGCAGGACTAGCAAGTAGCGACCCGCGGCGGGCCGCTGCGCATACCGCGCGTAACACCAAAGCGTCAGGCACCAGAAGAATGCGCACAGCACATCCTTCCTTTCCGCGATCCAGGCCACGGATTCGACGTGTAAGGGATGCAGAGCAAACAGGAAAGCCGCAAACGCGCTGCGCCACAGGGCCCCCGTCATCCGCTTCAGCGCGGCGAACAAGAGCAGAGTGGCCACCGCGTGCAGCAGAACATTGGTCAGGTGATGCCACCCGCTGCGCAGCCCGAAGAATTGGTAATCCAGCATGTGAGAGATCCGCGTCAGTGGGAACCAATTCTCAGCGTCGCTGGAAGTGAATGCCCAAGCCAGTCCGTCCCAAGTCAGTCCGCCGCGCACATGGTTATTCTGGGTGACATACTCCGGGTCGTCGAAGTTGACAAAATCGAAATGCCAAACTTGGCCGTAAACTGCAAAGGTGGCGAGAAACAGTAGCAGATAGATGCGCCACTCGCGCGTTCGATTTCGCTCGCGAGCCGGAGCTATTGCGTCGCCTTCAGCCAGCGCGGCGCGAGCCTGGTGTACACGTCTGGATCGTTTCCCCACGAGTCTTGTGCTGCCATCCTTCCGCCAGCCCACGATGGTGGCGTCGACGGGCGGCCTGCACGCGCGTTCACTTCGCCACGGCCGGGGATTCAGCCTGACCGGCCAACGCGCGTCTGCCGCGTCTTGCCCGCCATTTTAACAGCGTTTGCATTTCTTCACTTCGCACAAACGCCGATCCCGTGTGAGGCGCCCTGACGCGGGCGCCCGTTGCAACGAGCGGAAGTTGGTATATACTACCAGAACCCCTGTGAGGGGACAAAAGGAGATTGCAAATGAAAGCCTGCTACCGCCTCGTTGGTTTCCTGTTGTTGCTTGCGCCCGCCGTCTTTGCGCAGGAACACTACACCGAAGGTCCAATCTGGCGCATTCAACTGATCCGGGTAAAGCCCACTCAGATGGATGCCTACCTAACAAGTCTGCGCGAGACCACCAAACCGATGATTGAGGAAGAGAAGCGTCAGGGAATGATCGTGGACTACAAGATCTTCTTGAAGGAGACGAAAAACAATCCCCAGGACTGGGACATCTGTGTCGCCATCGAGTATAAGAACCATGCGGCATTGGACGGCCTGGACGCAAAGGGCGAAGCGGTGCGAGACAAGATCATGGGGGGAAAGAGCGCCGCCCACCAGCTTGCCGAGAAGCGGGCCGAGATTCGGGAAATCATCAGTTCCGAGTTATTGCAGGAGGTTTTCCTGAAGTAGCGGGAGGGACCTGCTTGCAGGGCCGGGTCGAGGGGATTCGGCCCTCCAGAATAACGGCTCCAAGCGATGCCGCTGTGGTAATACCAACCTGTTTGAAGAGGAGGCTGTCTATGCACCCTGAGAATGGTGCCGAAGGTCCGTTGACTCCCGGTCTGGTTTTCGAAATGCTGAACGCGCATCAGCGCACAGCGGCTTTAAAGGCAGCGATCGATCTCGATGTCTTCCGGGCCGTGGGTGAAGGACCGGGAGATGTGGCTTCCATCGCGCGCCACTGTTCGGCATCCGAACGCGGTATTCGCATCTTGTGCGATTTCCTGACGATCTACGGCGTCCTGGCTAAGGTGGACGGGCACTACCGGCACACGGCGACGAGCGCCGCGTTCCTCGACCCACGTTCGCCTTCGTCCTTAGCCTCCATCGCACAGTTCCTCGGCAACCCGGCCATGCGTGAGCCTTACGATCGTCTGGCAGAAATCGTGCGCAGCGGCCGCACCGTCCTGCCGGGCGATGGCAGCGTGGAACCGGAGAATCCGATCTGGGTTCAGTTCGCGGAAACCATGGCGCCGATGATGGCCCCCATGGTTGGTCCGCTAGGCGCGGTTGTGCTGAAGGGATACGCCGGACCGATGCGCGTGCTCGATATCGCCGCCGGTCACGGCCTGTTCGGCATTGAAGTCGCCAAGCAGAACCCGCAGGCCCACGTCACCGGTCTCGATTGGGCTCCGGTGTTGCGCGTGGCGCTGGACAATGCCCGCAAGGCCGGGGTCCAGGACCGCTACAACATGCTGCCGGGCAGCGCCTTCGAGGTCGACTTCGGCGGGCCGTATGACGCCGTGCTGCTCACCAACTTCCTCCACCACTTCGATCAGCCGACCTGTACGGGACTGTTGAAGAAGGTCCACGCCGCGCTGCGGCCCGGCGGGCGCGCCGCCACGCTCGAGTTCGTGCCCAATGAAGACCGGGTTTCGCCGCCCATGGCCGCAGCGTTCAGCATGACCATGTTGACCTCCACGGTGGCGGGCGACGCCTATACTTTGAGCGAGCTCACGGCCATGTACCACGCGGCAGGCTTCGAAGACGTCACCGCACATCCCATTCCGATGAGCCCACACACGGTGGTCACGGGACGCGCCTGAGCAAGTTTTGATTTGCTGTGCACCTCGCGTTGTGATGCTGAAGAATTCGCGCGCGCGGCGAAATCCTTGCCGTTCACGCGCAGGCGCGCATAGCCATGGATGTCGTTGCATTCCACATAGGATCGCTTGCCGGCGGTTTGGTGGCCAGCGTAACCTGCTTGTGAAACTTAGTGACTGGCGTGTCGAGGGGAAATTCCGCTATAGTGTTTCCGCCAGGGAACGGTGATCTGTTGCCACGGGCGTTGCACCAGCAGCGCCGCCGTGCCCAAACGTTGGATTTGAAACTCGAAAGTGATCGACTCTCGCGACGCATCGCGAGAGTCAGACGGGAGTCTTCTTACGCAGGCGGCATCTCGTGCCGATGCCGCCCGCGCGCTCGTCGGTTCGTCCGGCTGCGACTCGATCAGTAACCCGAGTAGAGGTTCGGATAACACGGAGCCGGCTGCCAATAGCCGTATCCGTCATAGTAACCGCAACCGGAACCCGAGTAGTAGCCCCAGCCGAATGGGATGCCGATCCCGATGCCAAAGTACGGGCGAGCCCAGAAGCTTCCGCCGTAGTAGTAGCCTCGGCCTGCGTAGAACCGGCCAGGGTAGTAGGCGCCTCCGCCGTGGTAACCGCCGCCATAGTATCCCCCGCCGTAATAGCTGCGCCCGCTGGAATAGCCGCGGCCCGCATAAGGAGCGGCATAGCTGCGCGCGCCGCCGGAATAGCTACGGCCCAATGGCGCCGGGGCGGAATAGCTGCGTCCTCCTCCGCCCGAGAACGAGCGGCCGGAAACACTGCCGCCGGAGTGTCCACCGCGTCCGCCGCCGCCGCGCTGGGCCAGTGCGGCCGTAGGGCCAAGCAACATCAGCACCACGCCGAGAGCAAGCGCTGGCATCGCGGATTTGAACGACACTGTCTGCACTGTCCGATTCATAACAGCCTCCAATACTTCCAGCACTGTTATATGCAAACCACTTGCCAATCCCAAGTCGCGGAGAACAGATGGCTTACGCAATGGCGAGCCGCAAACCCCTGGCTGAAAACCACCGCTTGGGGTGCACCTCAGCCATGCCGCCAAGCTTAGGGACAATTCGATCAACTGCTGGGGCCACGCGAGGATCTGGGCAAACTCCTCCGCCTTCACGAACACCGACGCAGGCAAGCTTTGGACGATTTCCACTGCATCGACTGCACCCGGGAGCATGACGGCGATCTACATCGATGGCGGGGATTCTCCGTTGATGAACTTCGTGTTCGAGAACTGCACGTCCTACATGCCGAGCCGGCCCGCCAAGATCACAGGAACGAACACCGCTCCGATCCTGTTCAAGAACATCAAGCTGAACGCAACCTTGGTCAGGAGCGTCGACCAGTTAACGCGGGCTGGTTGGGAGATTTCCGTCCCGATGAAGTTCGAGGTGACCAGCCGGCCAGCCACGGGCGGGCGCGGTCCCCAATCCGCGCAGAAGTAGGCGGCCTCCCGCAGAATGGGCCGCTTCCCTAACCGGCGCGGACGTTGCTCACTGTTGCTACCAGGCGCTACCCAGCATCCCAACCTCGCAACCGCCTTCGTCGCGGTCGCACGCACAACTCGGCGATCCCGCGCCCGCAGATAGCATCCACATGGGGCATCGCGTTGAAAGGCCGGGCGGCGTGGCCCCCACGTTAGCTGGCAGAGTGGCGCCGCGGCCAGGTTCCGGGTCGGGGCCGTTGTCCACATCCTGATATCCCTGGAAGCTGTACGTGCGCGAGGCCGTACCGGCCAACTCGAAAGCCAACCCGCGGTAAGCGGTGAGGTTCGTGAAGCCCGTCGGCAGCGGCGCGTTCAGCAAGTTCTGCCCGTTCAGGGCGCTCGATCCGGATGCTCCCCAGGTGAGTGGGCCAGAGGCGGTAAGCGTGCATGCGGAACCGCCTGAAGAAATCGCCGTCCACGTGGTGCCAGTGACGGGCACAGCGCCCGTGTCGCCGGTCTCTCCGGCCGGAAGAAGCCGCAAATTGCTGATCGTGTAACTGAAGCTCCCGACTGTTGGATCGAACCCAAAGAGGATCCCATCCACCTCGGACAGGTTCAGCGGGACCTGCTGCTGGCTCCATCCGGGCTGAGCCAGTTGGGACCAGTCGATCTCCACGCGCCGGGGCCCCGGCTGTGGCGCCAGCGGCGTGTACGCCTCGTAGAAGCCGTAGTCCGGAATGATTGAAATCGGCTGGGCAAGCTCGACAAACAGTGGAAAGGGTTCTCCTAACTGGTTGTGGAGGGCCTTGCCTGCCGACCAGTCCGCGCCCACCGCGGTCGCACCAGGATTGTAGTTGATGCCCTGATGCCCGATGTCGACAAAGGTGTTGTTCTCGATGTCGTTGACGCCCGTTATGTTGACGCCGTTCCAGGCGATCGCTCTCGCCAGGTTGTCATGCATTCGAAAGTTCAAACTGCCGGCATCGAGGTAGATGGCGCCGCCCCACCGTGCATGGTTGCCGATAAAGATGTTGTACGCGATCTCGGTTCCCCGGCCGTCCATGTTCCAGGTGTCCACGTTCCCACAGTCCTCGACGAACAGGCACACGTCTTCCACCAGATTGTTCAGGACGCGGGAGTTGGGCGCGAGGTAGATGCCGGCCATGGCCGATCGCGTGACCGTGTTGTTCTGCACGACCGATTGGTCCGCGCCGGACATATTGATGCCAAACTCGGCAGCCCAGTTCCATCCCTGGTCCTGCACGGTCACCTGTTGCACAGTGTTGCCAGTGCCTGCGATGTGAATTCCGCTGCGGCCGGCGTTTTGCACCGTTCCGCCATCGATGACGTTTCCACTCCCGGAGACGTCCACGCCTCCCAGGTACTGCGGCCACACCGAGTAACCGTCGAAGGTGCGAATCCAGTTTGGTGCCCTCAGGTGGAAGTCCTGCAACGTGCAATTGATGCTGTTCTGGAGGTTGAACCAGCCGCCGCGCGCGGAGAGTCCCTTGACGGTTACATACGACTGCCCACTGAGATCCAGCACCGCAGGGGCGACTCCCGCCTCCGTGCGCCCCTCGGGCGAAGCGCCGTCTGGCATCCAGACATATAGCTGCTGCTGATTGGGATCCCACCACCATTCGCCGGGCGAATCCAGCAATTCCAGCTTTCCGAAAACGAAAAAGTGGTTCCCGCGGCGCGGTATCAGTTCGGACATGGCGTTGATGGGAGCGGAAAAAGTCAGCGTGCCGGATGCCCTGTCGTGGGAGACAATCTGGCGGTCGTAAGCCACCCAGGCCTGGCCGGCCATCACGCGAACCCACGCGCCGGTCAGGTCGACATCGGGAAGAGCGGAAGACGTGATGTAATCCTGTGTGCCCGAGTCGGCCATCGCGTAAGTCATGCCCGCAAAGTCCTCGATGGGCGTATTGGGCCAACGGGCCTCGTTGAGTAACTGCCCGGCGCCAAAGACCTGCGTTGGCTGGTTGGGCCAGGGAACCATGTAGATCGCTCCGGAATAGACGGCCCAGGGCCCGCCCACGGGAGTGGCCCCGACCAGCGTCGGTTGCGCGCCGGGGAGGGCCTCGATCGTAATGGGCGCGGTGGCAGTTCCCGAATTGCTCAGCGTGAAAGTCTCATGATAGTCCCCGGTGTGGAGGAACAGAGTGTCCCCAGCCACCAGCCGGCTCGCAGCGAATTGAATTGTGGCGAACGGGTGGGTTTGGGTCCCGGCGGAAGCATCGCTCCCAAAGGGCGAGACGTAGTAAGAAGCGCCCTGGACGGCGAGGCCGGAAGTCAGCATCGAGTAAGTGAGTAGGAGAAGTGGCCGCATAGTGTGAAAACCGATCTACCAACCATTCCGGATCGAGTTCAGACCGGTCGATTGGATGTTAGCGAGTAACCTGGTGTAATGGATTCCCTAAGCACTCGCCTTACCGTATCCGAGATTAACAGGACCGCATCGCCTCGGGCAACTGGGCCGTGGGCCGAGCAATCCGCCTCCACCGGACGGCAGCCAGTGCGTCTACAATGATTACGCCTGAGCATCGGCCCAGGCCGTGTCCAGGAGCTGCTGCCATGATGAAAGATCTGCCGTTGTCGAAAGTGTACCAGTTGCTCGAACCGGGTCCGGTCGTCCTGCTGACTACCGCCCACAAGGGCCGTGTCAACGTCATGACGCTGTCCTGGCATATGATGGTCGAGTTTGAGCCGCCGTTGGTTGCCTGTGTCGTCAGCAACGCCAATTACAGCTCTGTCGCATTGCGGGCGACGAAAGAGTGCGTAATTGCGGTGCCATCGCTGGAACTAGCTCCCAAAGTCGTGCAAGTCGGTAACTGCTCGGGCCGGGATGTGGAGAAGTTCCAGAGAATCGGTCTGACGCCCGCGCCAGCTCAGCGCGTGGCTCCCCCTCTGGTGGTGGAGTGCTTCGCCAATCTCGAGTGCAAGGTGGTCGATACGCGTCTCGTCAATCGGTACAACCTCTTCATCCTGGAAGTCCTGAAGGCCTGGAGGGATCCGGCCTGGAAGTTCCCGAAGACCATTCACCATCGCGGATACGGCAGCTTCGTTGTGGACGGCGAGACGATCAAGCTGAAGTCGAGAATGCCGTAATCGGCCAACGTCCAGAGGGCCGCGCTTCGCATTCTCTCGAAACTGTTTCCTGCATGACACCACACCATGCGGTCATAACCGTCCGTTCGATTCAGATTGCTTCGCTTGGGCGAGAAATCGGCTAAAGTTGATCATGGTAAGGACAATGATGACCTCACGCAGTGCTTTCGTTTTCGCTCTAAGTGTGATGTTGGTGCGGACAACGGCGTTCGCGCAGGCTCCGCTGAATTCGCCCATACCATCCGACATCGAGATCCGCAAGATTCTCGCCGATCGCATCGGCGCGGACAACCTGGGTATAGGCATTGTGGTCGGTGTGATCGACGCGAACGGCCGGCGGATTGTCGCATACGGCGGTCTCGCAAAGGACGACAAGCGGCCGCTCAATGGCGACACTATCTTTGAGATCGGCTCCATGACGAAAGTGTTTACGTCCCTGGTGCTGATGGATATGGTGCAGAAGGGCGAAGTCGCGGTAACCGATCCGGTATCCAAATACCTGCCGGCAAGTGTCAAAGTGCCGGAACGAAACAACAGACAGATCACGCTGCAGGATCTTTCGACGCAGAGTTCCGGGCTACCGCGAATGCCGTCGAATCTCCACCCCAAAGATGCGGCGAATCCTTACGCCGATTACTCGGTCGAACAGCTCTATCAATTCATATCGGGCTACCAACTGACCCGCGACATCGGCGCCCAGTACGAGTACTCCAATCTCGGCGTTGGGCTGCTCGGGCACGTCCTCACTTTGCGCGCCGGCATGGACTACGAAGCGATGGTGCGGTCCCGCATCTGCGATCCTCTGGGCATGAACAGCACGAGCGTCACGCTATCGCCGGAGATGAAAGCGCGGCTGGCGATTGGACATGGCCCTGGCCTGGGTGCGGTGGCGAACTGGGATCTTTCGACGCTGGCCGGCGCCGGCGCCCTGCGGTCCAGTGCGAACGACATCCTGACTTTCCTCGCGGCAAACCTTGGCTACACCAAGACTCCACTTGCCGCGGCCATGGCAGCGGAGGTATCGATTCGGCGGCCGGCCGGATCCCCCGACATGGAGATCGCTTATGGCTGGCACGTTCAGACGAAGAATGGGAATTCCATCGTCTGGCACAACGGCGGCACGGGCGGATACCGGTCCTATATGGGCTTTGACGCGAAAAGCCGCGCGGGTGTCGTTGTGCTCTCTAACATCTCGACGGCTGCGGGTCCCGACGACATAGGACGCCATCTGTTAGACGCGAGCTACCCATTGGAGAAGGTGGAACCGGTCAAAGAGCACCAGGAGGTCAGTGTCGACACGAAGGTCTTCGACAACTACCTCGGCAGCTACCAATTGGCTCCCAGTGTGATCATCGCCATCACGCGCGAAGGCGATCGGATGTTCGGACAAGTGACGGGACAGCCAAAGTTCCAGTTGTTCCCCGAAAGCGAGCGGAAGTTTTTCCTGAAGGTCGTGGACGCTCAGCTTACTTTCCATACCGATGCGCAGGGCAAAGCGACTGAGGCAATCCTTCACCAGAATGGGAGGGACATGGCTGCGAAGCGGATTGACGAAGCTCAGGCTGCGGCGTTGGCGGCTGCGGCGGCGAAACGCTTCGAGGATCAAAGGCCGGCGCCTGGATCGGAAGCCGCGCTGCGCCGCGACATCGACGAGCTACGGCTCGGAGAGCCGAAATACGAGCTAATGAGTCCAGGCCTTGCCGACGCCACGCGTCAACAGTTGCCGCAGCTCAAAGCCGCGATTGCTCAGCTTGGCGCGGTGGCATCGGTCACATTCAAAGGGGTCGGGCCGGATGGCGCCGACATCTATGAGGTGAAGTTCGAGCATGGTTCGACGGAATGGAGAATCATCCTGGATTCGGACGGAAAGGTGGCTAGCGTAAATTTCCGCGCAAAGTAGGCGTGAGCCGCGGTTCCGATCGCCGGTGCGTGACCCGCCGGCTATGTCAACGCCAGCAGGCAAGAAAAGGCCAAGAGCGAGAAGAGGGCGTGATTATCTACTTGACAAAGTGTAGGGGTTTGCAATACCGTGGGTGGTGTGGCGAGCGGCGCCGGGTCGGCTTTAGCCGCGCTTTTTCGCTGTGGCTGGCTTTGGTGGGGCCTTCGGCTCTCGCGTGCGCGGTATATCAGTTACAGGTAGCGGCGGCGCCTTTAGAAGCGCTCCCAGCACGGCGTCGAACTCGGTCTTCGGAACTTTGGGGATCTCACCCATATGACCATTTTACGCTGGTTATCGTCTAGGGGGATTGTATTTTTTCGCGCTTCGCTCTAGTATTGCTCCCAGGGTCCAGATTGAAGGGTCCTAGCTACTTACCAATCGGCACTACGATGGGCCAACACCGTAAGCCGTGATCTTTCGCATAGTCCCTTGTGCCGTCCTTAGTAAGCGTCTCGTAAACCGCTCTTCCCAACATACCGGTCGGGGCTGCATTGTGGTGTCATGAGCGACACTGTCTTCGAACAGAAGCCGGCAAACCCGAAAGCAGACGATTGGGCCGAACGAATCGCGGCGCAACAGCGCAGCGGGATTTCGGTCAAGCAGTTCTGCAAAGGACAAGGGCTAACGGAGTACTCCTTCTACGCATGGCGGAAACGGCTCCAGGAAAGCGGGCCAGTTCGGTTCGCTTTGGTGGAACGGAGCGTACGCCGGCAGGAGCGCACGGCGGAGTCGGCGCTGGAACTGGTGTTGGCGACCGGCGAGCGACTACGCATTGGATCTGGCGTGGACTCCGCTACCTTACGGATTGTGCTGGACGCGTTGCGGGGATGATCCACCTGCCAGCCAGCGTGCGTGTGTACCTCTGCCTCACGCCGTGCGATATGCGCAAGAGCTTCGACAGTCTGCAGGCGCTGGTCCGGGAGCACCTGGAGTTGGACCCTTTTGCCGGACACCTGTTTGTGTTTGCGAGTCGGCGCAAGGACCGGGTGAAGATTTTGTACTGGGACCGCGACGGTTTCGCTGTCTGGAGCAAGCGGCTGGAGGAGGGGACGTACGCGGTTCCGTTGGGCGACGGCGGCGCGGAATGCCGGCGTGAGATCACGGCGCAGGAATTAGGTGCGCTGCTCAGCGGCATCGATCTGGGCACAGCGAAACGGCGAAAACGGTATCACCGCGCGGACGTATAAAACACTTCTATCTACTCTTGTTTTTACTTGGAAGCGAACCGTTTTCCGCGTAATCTAGATACACGGTGGCCATAGATCCGAACAGCTTGCCGCGGGATGCAGAGACGCTACGAAAGATCGTCGTCGATCTGGCCGAACAACTGGATCGTTCTCTGGCCGAGCAGAACAAGTACCAGAGTCTGCTGCGCGAACTGCTGGAGGCACAGCGCAACCGCAAGAGTGAGCAGTTGTCGAAAGAACAACTGGCATTGTTCGAGGCGGCCTGGAAGGCACGAGGTACGGAAGACGAATCCGCTGCTGGGGAAGACGACGATGACCTCGATGGCGATGCGGGAGCGGGTCCGAAACCGAATGACCCGCAAAACCAGAAACGGGGCGGGCGCCAACCCCTGGCGCGGCATCTCAAGCGGGAAAGAATCGTTCACGACCTGGCCGAGGCGGAGAAGCACTGTGTCGGCTGCGGCAAGGACCTGCGGCTGATCGCCGAAGAGACCAGCGAACGCTACGAATACATTCCCGCCTCGATGAAGGTGATTCAGGACGTTTGCCTGAAATACGCCTGCGATTGCACGGTGAAGACCGCCACGAAGCCGCCGCAGCCGATCGAGAAGAGCACGGCGGGAGCGAGCTTATTGGCGCAAGTGATCGTGGCGAAATGGGCCGACCATCAACCGCTGCACCGGCAGGAGAAGATGTTTGAGCGGCACGGCATCGACATCTCGCGCAAAACCATGGGCGGCTGGATGGCGCAGTGCGCGGAACTACTCGACCCTTTGTACCAGTTAATGAAAAAGGAGGTACTAAGTTCCAAGGTGATCGGCACCGACGATACCAGCGTGAAGGTGCTGGACCGGAAACTTCCATTTGCGAGGATCGGGCGGATCTGGCCGTATGTCGGAGATGCGCAACATCCGGTGATCGTGTACGACTACACGCCCACCCGATCGCGCGCCGGTCCGGCAAGATTTCTGGAAGGATACACAGGATACCTGCAGGCGGACGCCTACTCGGTCTACGATGCATTTTTCAAGTCGCAGCGTGGCATGACCGAGGTGGGCTGCTGGATGCACGCGCGGAGATACTTCTTCAAGGCGTTGGATTCCGACGAGCCACACATGGGGCCGGCACTGCACCTGATCGCACGCCTGTATGCCGTGGAGGAACGAGCCAAGGCGCTGTCGCTGTCAGCGGAGCAAAGGCTGGCGTTGCGCCAACGGGCATCGGTGCGGCTGCTCGGCAAGCTCCACCAGTATCTGCTGCAGCTGCAGCCGGAGGTTCTGCCGAAGAGTCCATCCGGTGCCGCGGTGCGCTATGCGCTGAATCAGTGGGAGGCGCTAACGCGCTTTCTGGAAGACGGTGAGCTGGAGATTGACAACGGCGCCACCGAACGGGCCAACCGCGATATCGCGCTGGGCCGCGGCAACTGGACCTTCTTCGGCAGCGACGGCGGCGGCAAGACGGCGGCGGTGTTGCGAAGCTTCATCGCTTCCTGCAAGGGGTGTGGCGTCGAGCCGTTTGCCTGGTTTCGTGACGTGCTCTCGCGCATCCCAGCTCACCCCGTGACCCGGCTCGGTGAGTTGCTTCCCCACAACTGGCAACCGCTGAGAATGGTGGAAAGTTCGAGTTCGTAACGTGTGGCGGCCCAACACTCCATCAGGGGGGTAGTATAGCGGAAGGCGAGCCGACAGGCGCCCGCGCTGCTCGAACTGCTAGAATTCCGCTATGTTGGGTGCCAGAGAAATATGGACGCCATTGAAAGACACCGAACCCACATTCTGCGTTACGCCAAGGCCGCCGAACCAGTGCACTTTGACACCACTTCGAACACCGTGGCCAGCGATAGCACCTGCGTGGAGAATCGCGTTGGAAGGTGGCAATTGCCGAATGCGCTACTGAAATGACGGCGCGCGACATCGAAAAGTACGTGTTGCAGGCGCTCGACCATGTGGGGTGGTATCGCAGTTGCTGGTTTCCACGGGTGGAGCGCGACTCGCTGAACTTCCCGGACGGGCCCGACGACGAAGAAGTACGGGCGGCGCTCTTCCGCCTGGTGGAGTCGGGGGCCGTGGTGGTGTCTGGGGCATCTTCGAAAGCGGAGGCCATCGAGGATATCCGGACGAATCCCGAATCCGAATATGAACTGGAATTGAGCGAGGAAGCACGTCAGCAGCTGTACGCGGCGCAGGAACGCGCGAAGGTTTCGCTGCCGGGCTACTTCCGGCTGTTCGCGCAAGGCGCGGAGTTCGACGTGGACGAGTATTTGCGATCCACATCTCTGACGTTTGATCAGGTTTGGCGCCGTGGCGAAGGGTCATACGCGATGAACGGAGTGGCAAAGAGGCTGGGCGACGGTGCGGCGCTTTCCTGGGCCGATCAACAAACCATCGCTGCGAGGTTCATGGCGGAGAATCGTGAGGCACTGCAGGCACTTTCGGAGTTCCCGGGGGTGCAACAAGTAACGCTCGGTTTGCAATTCAATATCGATCTACAGCCTGGACTGCTGGGGTTTGCCGTGACGACGTGGCAGCACCTGCTGCGGTGCGCATTGGACGCGAGGGTGAGCCCGACTATTTACGTACACCACAGCGGTCCGGGAGGTCCGTTGCCTTACACGTATTCGCCCGAGAGGTTCTTGGAAGGATGGTGAACCGCGCCCCGGCGTGAACGCGAATCTCCCAGTCGGACCGGTCCATCAGGGCGGCAGTTTACGAGACGCTTACGTCCTTAAGGGTTTTCCAGGCCCTGAATATGACCCGGTAGCCCTTAGGGACGGTGATCTTTTGACCACCCATAGCCCAGCACCTCCTTTCTGACGGGGGTTCCGTCGGCTTTCCGGATTACCCCATTTAGAAAGGCTGAAATCCAGGCCCTGGGAGCAGACTAGATTCTATACCTCAAGGTCTTGAATTGGAAGCACTATAATGGCTAGAGGAGGGCGGGGGGATCGGACCCCAATGCCCGGATAGACATTTGCGGTTTATAAGACCGCTCCTAGCGCCAGCTAGACGCCCTCCGCAAAATCAGATCAAATACCTTTTCCGCTGTCCTGCTTCAACTCATCATCGAATGGCAGCTCCATCGTCTCTCCATAGCGTGGCTTGATTCTGTCCAGCTTTGAAATGAAGTCCTGGTAATCGGAACTCAGCTTCATTACCGCAACCACGGCTCCCAAGTGTTCTCGAAGCTTAGGGTAGCCAATGTTCGTAGTCAACTTCTGAAAGTACTTTGCGGTCGGGCGACCAGCCTCATTTCTAGGAACCACATTCTGTAGCTCCTTCAGAACACCGGGAGCAATTCGGCGGTAAACGATGTCATTCGTCAAGACACCGAAATACTGTGGGCGTTGAACGGTATCGCGCGGAAAATCGAGGCCGCGAAGCCGGAATAGTTCCTGATAGTAATCTGCTGGGAACGTTCGTACCCAAGGCTGAAGTTCCTTCGCGATGAAAGCCTCTAGGATTCTTGCGAGGGCGTCATTTGCTCGATCACGTTGATACCCCGTCGCTTCGTCAACCAAAGCAATAATACCGACCTTAGCGAAGGCCCGCGTCAGTACATAGCACGCCCGGTAATAGCGTTGCTCCTCTTCGGTCCTGAGTTGACTACTGTCATTTGCGGCGAGCACGGCTTCGCACAATTGAACAAGAATTGGAGCTTCATATCCTTGGGTTGGCAAAGGGGCGCCACTGTCGAACACAAGCGGGTTTTCGATGGCCAGAGCTAAGTCATTGTTGTCAAATGACTTTTTCCTCAAAAGAGACGCAATTCTGGACGTTCCTTGGCCACGGCCCTTCATGCCGATAGCACCCGTCATCCCGCGCCCTGAGATAACACGTCGGCCATCATTCAGCACAAAACACGGCAGTTCGTAATCGCCGATTGTGATGAATCCCTTGTATTCCGCCTTTGGTAATGGCTTGCTCCAGCGCGCCCGCGCCGCTCGCTGAGCGATTCCCTTACGCTCTTCCGAAGTCAAGGATTCGGCGCGAGCGTACCCACCTTTTGCTTTTCCAGTGCTTGCATCTTTACTGCTCATGCTTGCACAATAACATGCTTGCATTCGCAATGCAAGCATAAAAGTGGATATTGAGTCTGGCTATTCTTCGCTGGCCTTGGTCAGGATTTCGTATGGGAGTGCCGCGCCTATCACTAGTGCGGCCACCACCAGGGCGAATATGTCTTGGCTCTCGCGGTTGTTCCATCTGAACTGGAATTCGCTCAGATAGCGGTGAAGGTGCTTCACGCTGATGTGGTGGAAGGAACCTATCACGCCACGCTTCAGAAGGCCCCAGTAGCCGTCAATCGTGCCTGTGTGAACGTCGCCGCGCACCCACTCTTTCTGTATGTGGTTTACGGTTTCGTGCTTGTGGTTCTTAATGCAACCGGCGGTGGTTCCGTACAAGTTGGAATCGTCAGAATAGATTGCCGCCGCATCGAACGAAACGTTTTCCTGAATCTTCCCTACAACGCCCTTCAGTGTGACTACGGGCATATGGCAGGTGCGTGCCCTTCCGCCGCGCTCGACTACTCCGAACACAGGGTCTTTGTCCCACCGTGCGCGCTTGCGCCGCTTGTCATACCGGCCGCCCAAATAGGTTTCGTCAACTTCAACAACGCCAGTTAGCGGCTCCGTATCGACCGCTTCCACCAGTTCCATGGCCTTGCGAATCCGGTGCGCCAGGTGCCAAGCGCTCTTGTAGGCGATGTTCAGATCACGCTGAAGTTGTTTCGCGCTCAGCCCCTTTTTCGCGTTCACCATGAGGGCCACAGCCATTAGCCACTTCTCCAAGGGAAGGTGCGTATCGTGAAAGATCGTTCCCGTGGTGACGCTGAACTGGTGGGCGCATTTCGGATCTTGGCACTGGTAGAGGATTCGACCCGGAACCTTGACCGTGCGGACTTCGCCAGCCTTGTTTGTGCGGGTGCGCTCGGTATCGTTCGTGGTAATGCGGGAAACCTGCTTTCCGCCGCAGAGCACGCACGCGACGCCATCCGGCCAGCGCATCGCTTCCAGATAATCAACGCAGGCTTCAGGGGTTGCGAACTGTTTTCCAGCATCTATCAGGTTCATGATCTTGATCTCTACCTGTAGTATGCCGCATCCCGTTTACTTTGTCAAGTAGATAATCACGATATCGCCGCTACCTTCGCCGGAGAAAACCTGCTGCTGAACTGGATCGAGACCGACAACTACAAAACCATCGCCGCCGCCGCCATGGGCTACAACCACGCGGTGGTAGCGCAATCTCCCATCGATGTCAACATGTGCAAACAGCTCAATATCCTGCTGTCGAATATGGGAGTGCCCCCGGAGAAGATCGTCATCGATCCGAACACCGGCGCGTTGGGTTACGGGCTGGAGTACACCTATTCCGTGATGGAGCGCATCCGCACATCCGCCTTGATGGGAGACGGCATGCTCGCCTGGCCGATGCTGGTTACGCCCGGTCATGAGGTGGCCCGGACAAAGGAGAGCCGCGCGCCCGAGAGCGATTTCCCGCAGTGGGGCAAGGGCCCGGAGCGGGGAGCCTTGCTCGAAATCGCCACTGCCATCAGCCTGCTCAACGCCGGGGCAGACCTGCTGGTGCTGTATCATCCCGAGGCGGCGCGCACCGTCGGACGCAAAATCCAGGAAATGGCGCAGGGCAGTGAGTAAGGAGACCGCAAGATGGCGTTAACGGGTTTACAGATCTTCAAGCTCCTCCCGAAAACGAATTGCGGGGAGTGTGCGGTACCCACCTGCATGGCCTTCGCCATGAAACTGGCAGCCAAGTCTGTGGACCTGGCGGCGTGCCCTTACGCTTCGGAGGAGGCCAGGAAGACCGTCGGCGCGGCCAGCAAACCGCCCATCCGTCTGGTGAAGATCGGGCCGCCAGGAAGCGAAGTCGCGATCGGAAACGAAACTGTCATGTTTCGGCACGAGAAGACATTCGTGCATCCCACGGCCTTCGCCATGGCGTTTGCCGACGACCAACCGCTCTCCGGACTTTCCCACAGCATCGCCGAAGCGCGGGAATACTGCCTGGAACGGGTTGGCGAGAAACTGCGGCTCGACCTGATCCTGGCGGACAACGTCAGTGAGGCGGTGGCGCCCTTCGTCGCCCTGGTCAGGACGGCGGCCGGAGCTACCGGGCGCGGCATGATTCTCAGGAGCGACAACCCCGAGGCCCTGGAAGCCGCGCTGCAAACTCTGGATGGCCAGCGGCCGCTGATCCACGCCGCCACGCCTGCCAACGCGGAGAGCATCGCCGCCCTGGCGCTCCAATACAAGGCCCCGCTGGTGGCCCGCGCCGCCACACTCGACCAACTCGCCGAACTCACCGGGAAACTGGCCGGCCTGGGCGTCAAAGACATCGTTCTCGACCTGCCCGCCGATAACCCGGCCGCCATTCTGCAAAACAACACCGTCATCCGCAAGGCGGCGCTGAAGAACACCTACGAGCCGCTTGGCTATCCTATCATCAACTTTGCCACCGGGCGCGATGCGGCGTCCGCGGTGGCAGACGCCTGCACATTCATTTGCAAGTATGCGTCCATCGTGGTGCTCGACCGCATGGAATACGAGGCGCTCTTGCCGCTGATGATGTTGCGGCAAAACCTCTACACCGACCCGCAAAAGCCGATCCAAGTGGAGCCGAAAGTGTACCCTGTGGGCGAGCCCGGACCGGCTTCGCCGGTTCTCACCACCTCCAACTTTTCGTTGACTTACTTCCTGGTTTCGGGTGAACTCGAAAACTCCGGCGTGCCGGCGCACCTGGTGATCGTGGAAACCGAGGGGATGAGCGTGCTCACCGCCTGGGCCGCGGGCAAATTCACGGGCTCGAGAATCGCTGCCGCGGTGAAGGCCAGCGGCATCGAGGGTCGACTCACCGCGCGCCGGCTGATCATTCCCGGCTGCGTGGCGCAGATCAGCGGCGAGTTGGAAGAAGCCTTGCCTGGTTGGGAAGTTCTGGTAGGGCCGGCCGAGGCTGTCGACCTGGGCCCCTACCTCAAGCGGAACGCCGCGCGGTAGTTCCATGCCTGACGTATACTTCCTGCCCGCCGGCGTCACGGTTGAAGTTCCCGCCGGCACGCTGATTCACGAAGCGGCCATACGGGCCGGTATCCACGACCTGGAACTGCCCTGCGGCGGCGGGGGCACCTGCGGCCAATGCCTTGTGGAGGTTAGTGGCCGCACGGTGATGGCGTGCCGGACCAATATCGCGTCGGACGTAACCGTGACCGTCCCGGAGAACCGGGACGTTGCCATGCAGGTAGTTGGGGAAAGCCGGTTTCTGGCCGCCGAGGGCCTGCTCCCGCGGGCCGATAGACTCTCGCCGCAGTACGAAATTCGGCGGATGACCGTACCGCCTGCCTCCGTCGAGGAACACTACAGCGATTGGAAACGCCTTTTGCGGGAATTCGGCGGCGAGCCGCCGGTGGCGGCGCCGCTCTCCGTGCTGCGCAATCTGGCCGCCGCCGTGCGGGAGCAGGACGGCAAGCTCACCATCGCGGTCGAGGAATCCGCCGCCGGCATTCGCGTAACGGAAGTGTATCCCGGGCACATCGACCGGCGCGCGTTTGGCCTGGCCGTCGACATAGGAACCACTACCGTCGCAGCGCAACTGGTGGATCTCAACGGCGGGCGCGTTCTCTCCACCCATACTCTGTACAACGCTCAGATCCGGCGCGGCGCCGACATCATTACTCGCATCGACCATGCCCGCACCCCCGCGCGCCTAGAGGAACTGCGCGCTATGGTGGTTGAAACCATCAACAGCCTGGTGCGGCAGATGGCCGCCGATCCCCAGGACATCCGCGCCGCCTTCGTGGCCGGCAACACCACCATGATCCACCTGCTGCTAGGGATGGAGCCGCGCCACATCCGCGAATCGCCCTATGTGCCCACGGTGAACCCAGTGCCCTCGCTTCGGGCCGCGGAGGTGAAGATCGACATCCATCCCGACGCGCTGGTGGAGTTCGCGCCGGGCGTGGGGAGCTATGTGGGAGGCGATATCACAGCAGGCCTGCTGGCGACCGATCTGCCCACCAACCACGAAGAGGTGTTTCTCTTCCTGGATATCGGCACCAACGGCGAAATCGTGATTGGAAATGCCGACTGGATGGTGGCGTGTGCCTGTTCCGCCGGCCCGGCATTTGAAGGGTCGGGAATTCGCTGCGGTATGCGCGCCGTGGAGGGCGCCATCGAGCACGTCGACATCGGTGCCGGTCTGGCCGTCCACTACAAGGTGATCGGTGGCGGGAAACCGGCCGGCATCTGCGGCTCCGGGCTGATCTGCCTGCTGGGCGAGCTGTTCCGCCGCGGGATCGTGGACCAATCCGGCAGATTCCACGGCAGCCGGTCGTTCGTTGTGGCACCCGGCGATTCGACTGCCACCGGAGAAGACCTCGTCGTCGCCGAGTCCGATCTGGAGAACCTGATCCGGACCAAGGCGGCCATCTATGCAGCCTGCTCGCTGATTTTGGAGAATGTCGGCCTCGACTGGGATGCCATCTCGCGAGTCTACATCGCCGGGGGATTCGGCCGGTACATCCAGGTAGCCGATGCCATCCGCATCGGCATGCTCCCCGACCTGCCGCATGGGCGCTTCAGCTACATCGGCAATTCCGCCTTGACCGGAGCGTATATCGCGCTGCTTTCGCGGGAACACCGCCGCAGGCTCGCGGAGATTTCAACGCGCATGACGTATGTGGATTTGAGTTCCGACCCACGCTATATGGACTACTACATCAAGGCCATGTTCCTGCCGCACACCGATCTGGAGCGGTTTCCGAGCGTGGCGCCAATTCTGAAGAACCAAAGGAGAAACGAGTCATGAGCAGTCTTGTGGAGCGCCTGGCCGGCGGCCGCGTTCTTATATCGGATGGAGCGATAGGAACGTTCCTATACGCCAAGGGATTGGGTACGGGTGAGTGCCCCGAGTCCTGGTGCATCTCCCATCCCGGCGAAGTCAGGAGCATCGCGGAGGCGTACATCTCTGCCGGCGCCGATATCGTGGAAACCAACTCGTTCGGCGGGTCCGCCTACAAACTCGGACTTTACGGAATGGCCGGCAAGGTCGCGGAGTTCAACCGCGCCGCCGCGGCCCTGGCAAAGCAGGCCATGGGCGGCAAAGGATATGTAGCCGCCTCGGTTGGGCCCACCGGACAGATCCTCGAAGAACATGGCGGCGACGCCACGGCCGACGGCCTGTACCAGGCATTCAAAGACCAGGTGATTGCGCTGGCCGAAGGCGGCGCGGATGCGATCTGCATCGAGACCATGGCGGCCCTCGAAGAAGCGCTTCAGGCGGTCAAAGCCGCCAAAGAGAACACTACGCTGCCGGTCATCTGCACGTTCACCTTCGAAGCCGGCTCGAAAGGTTTCCGAACCATGATGGGCCTCCGCCCGGACCGTGCGGCCAAGGAAGCCGCCGCCGCCGGGGCTGACATCGTGGGCGCGAACTGCGGCAACGGCATCGCCAACATGATTGAGATCGCGAAGCAGATGCGGGCGGCCACACCCAACGTGCCCATCCTGATCCACGCCAACGCCGGCGCGCTCGTGATGCAAGACGGCAAGACGGTCTTCCCGGAAACGCCAGGGTACATGGCTTCCCGCACGGCGGAGTTGATCGAGGCCGGTGCGAACATCGTCGGCGGCTGCTGCGGCACCACGCCGGATCACATCGGGGCCATGGTGAAAGTGGTACGCGCGCTCGGGCGATAGCCCGGTCACTCCGGCTTCAGATATGACGCTTCTCAACCCTAAAACAGCAGTTTGAGGGCGAGCTGGATGCTACGCGGACCGCCGCTGTTGAAGAGTGGCAGCAGCAATCCGCCGCTCGACGCGTTGGCCATCTCCTGGGAAAAGCCAAAGGAACTTCCCGCCGTCAGCAGGTTATTCCCCGAGGAGGCGGGCGTCGCGAAATTGGGGTGATTGCATACATTGAAAAACTCCGCCCGGAGCTGCACGGAAAACCGCTCGCTGGCCTTCACGGTCTTGTGCAGACCCAGGTCGAGCTGGTTGAGCCCGGAGGTTCGCAGGATATTGCGTCCGGCATCGCCGTATGTGCCTGCCGCCGGAATAGAGAATGCCGCCGGATTGGCGACGCGGAACGGCGGGGCGGAAGAAGAAATGTAGAGCGGCTGGCCGGTCACCAGGTTGGGGCGTTGATTGTTGGCGGCATACTGATCGCCGTTGCCGGCAATGTCCTCGCCAATCAGAGGTGTGTATGGCACGCCGGTTTGCGCGGTGAACATGCCCTCCAGCGACCAGCCTCCCAGTAACCTCGCGGCGAGGTTTTGGAAGTGCGACAATTTGCCCGGCAGCGAGTAGGTGAACGCGGTCACCAGGTTGTGGCGGATATCGAAATCGCTCGAAGCGTATTCGGCGTGGAAATCGTACGGATTGGAGCCGGTAAACGAGGAGTTGATGGAAGTGCCGGTCGGATTCGAAGCGTCATCGAGCGAGTGTGCCCAGCTATACGAGGCAATCACTTCCAAACCGCGGCTTAGCCGCCGTGTGACGTTCGCCTGGAGGGCACTGTAATTGGAGACGGCGGTGGTTTCAATCAGCTCGAGGGCGCCTGCGGAGAAGTTTGGATTGGGCGCGGCGCCGGTTGCCGGGTCGAGTAGGTTCAATGGCTGCATGTGGATCAGGTTCCTGCCGAGTGCACCGGCATAGCTGACCTGGACGACCGTCTTGCTATCGATCTGCCTTTGCAGGTTCAAGCTGTACTCATAAGTGAAGGGTGTTCGAAAGTTCGAGGGATCGTAAACCGTGGCACTACCAAACGGCGGCAAGCCGGTGATCGCGGTGACGAGCAGCGATGGGTCGACGGGCACGGTAACAGGCCCTCCCAGCGCGCTTCCGAGGAGAACATTGGTGATCTTGAAGGGCGGCCCAAACGCCAGTTGGGTAGCATTGATCGTGGGCAAGTCGTAATAGACGCCGGCCCCGCCGCGCAGCACGGTTTTTGCGTCCCTAGTGAGCTGGTAGGCGAAGCCGGCGCGGGGGGCGAAGTTACCATAATTGCCATTGTGCACCGGTGCGCCCGGAGTGCCCAGGGTTGCGGTGGCGATGTTATCCAACCCCACGATGGGGCTGAATCGGCCGTGGGCCTCGGTCGGCACGGTGTCAAGTTCATAGCGCAGGCCTAGATTGAGTTTCAGCCGTGGCGTAATGCGGACGTCGTCCTGGCCGTAAACGGCAAGATTGGTGAATCGCACGCCGAATCCGGTTTCCGCAATTTGATTGAAGAAAGACGCAGGATTGTTGTTGACCAGGTCTGTGACTGTATCGAAGAAGTACACTCCGCTCGAAAGCGGTTGAAGATTGACGTTGCCCTGTGTGCGCCGCACCCAGAAGCCGGACTTGAAAGTGTTCCGCCCGTGGACATAAGTTACGTCGTCGTTGAAACTGAAAAGATTGTTGTTCTGCCCCTCTGGGGGGTCGGGCGACTCGGCGAAAGGCAGGCTGAAGACATAGATCCCCGGCAAAATAGCGTCGCCCGCCGCATTCAACAAAATTGGCTCGGCACCGCCGAAGCTGTCGGCGGCCCCGACGGAAGTATTAGCGCTGCGCACGAACCCGAATCGCGCCTCGTTAAAGAGATCCGTCGAAATGCGGTGTACTTCCGAGAGGCTGACACTTTGCAGCCTGGAGCGGTTCCGGGAAAGTGTGTTGAGATAGAACGACCGGAGCAAACCGAGCGAGTCGCTGAACGAATAGCGCGCGAAGAAATCGTCATTGTTGGAGAAACGGTGGTCGAGACGCGTGCTGAAATCGGTCTCGCCAACCAGGTTGGTGGCGGTTGCGAAGTAGCCCGCGGTGCCGTCGCCATTGTCCGGTCCGGTCGGCAGCGGATACTCGTCGATCAGAGGCTGGATCGCCGGGCCGGCCTCGGCGCGGGCGGCCAGCGAGGGCACGCGCGCATTGGCATTCACCCCGACGCGCTGGCGCAGGCCTTCAAATGAGGCGAAGAAGAAGGTGCGGTCCTTGCGGATTGGCCCACCGAGCGTGCCGCCGAAGAAGTTGTTCCGCGAAGGCGTCCTGGATACGCCGTTGACATTGTTGAAGAAATTGTTGGCGTCCAGGTCGCTATTGCGAAGGAACTCGAAGCCGCTGCCGTGAAATTCGTTGGTGCCGCTCTTCGTGCTTACATTGACGATGGCGCCGGAGAAACCGCCAAACTCCGCGGATTGCATCTGTGTCTGCACCTTGAACTCGGCGACCGCGTCCACTGAGACTAGCGACACGCTGCTGCCGGATTGACCCACGGCCGGATCGTTGCCGGGCGCGAGGCTGATGCGCCCATTGGCACTGCCGCCTGCGTTCACGTTGATTCCGTCGATCAGAATACCGTTGGAAAGGTCCCGCTGGCCGTTTACGTTGAACGGACCGGCGGGCGACGCGGGATTATCCGTCGCGCCCGATACGCCCGGAGCCAACCTCGCGAGCCGCAGAAAATCGCGTCCGTTGAGCGGCAAATCGCCGATCATCTGTCCGCCGACCACCAGGCCCTGCTCGGATGTTTCGGTCTCGACCAAAGGCGCCGCCGCCTCCACCTGCAAATTCTCTTTGACCACCGGCAGGGCCAGCCGCAGATCGACGTGGCGCGTCGCATTCACTCGCAACTCGACTCCGGCCATGCGCGCCGGAGAAAAGCCGTCGGCTGCAGCTTCCACCATATATGTGCCCGGCGGAAGAAGCCCGAGCGAATAGTCGCCCTGGGAAGTGGTCTTCACTTGCCATTTCAATTCGGTGCCGGCATTGGTGGCACGAACCGTCGCACCACCGACCGGAGATCCCGACGGATCGGAGACGGCTCCCACGATGCTGGCGAGCTGGGCCACCAACCGTGCGGGCGAAAAGGCGAGCACCAGCACGGCCAGAACGACGATTCGCAATATGTACCGCGGTCGATTACGTCTCACACACTAACTTATAGCCTGCCTTCGCGGTTTGCGTGTGTAACAATATCGAGGCCACCGGTTCTAAGTTGTAAGTGGAACATAGGTAAACTATGGCGTAAACTGTGTCGTTGTCACCGGGGAGCGATCCTAACTCCCAGTATGATTGGGTGATGACGCGTCGCGCCAAGATACTCTGGATGCCTGGGCTGTTTCTGGTAGTTATGGCTACTGGCACGGCAGCGCAGGACCCGTCCGCATCGGGCGCGGGCGGATACGCTGGCAGCAACGCCTGCAAGACCTGCCACGCCGATATCTGGCTGAGCTTTTATAAAAACCCGCATTTCAAGAGCGTGGCATCCGGCGATTTGCCGCCCAGCCGCACTGGTTGTGAAAGCTGCCACGGACCGGCCGCGGCGCACGTGGCAGCAGACGGCGGCAAAGCCACCATTCCCAACGCATTTTCCCTGATGTCGCAAGCCAAGGCGCTCGAAGCCTGTCTCACCTGCCACGCGCGCGATTTTGAAAAGGCCAATATACGCCGTTCCGAGCACACCATGGCCGATGTCGCTTGCACCTCCTGTCATTCCATTCATCATTCGCCAACGCCGAAGTTCCTGCTCGCCAAGACGCAGACGGAATTGTGTTACGGATGCCACGCTGGCATTCGCGCGCAGTTTGAAATGCCGAGCAAGCACCGCGTCAACGAGGGCTTCATGAAGTGTTCGGATTGCCACAATCCGCACGGCGCTTTCGCTCCCACCTGGCGCATGTCGGATCGCCCGCGCATGGTGGATCAAGCAATGAACAATGAAGAGCCCTGCCTGAAATGCCACGTGGACATGCGCGGCCCGTTCGTATATGAGCACCCGCCGGTGCGCGTGGAAGGCTGCGAAGCCTGTCACTTTCCACACGGCTCGACTAATCAGCGCCTGCTGCGGCGGCCGGTGGTTTTCACGCTTTGTCTGGGATGCCACAATGGCGGTGCTTCCGGCACTCGCAACAACGGCGTTCCGATCCAAACGTCGCAGCACAACCTGCTCGATCCGCGCTACCAGCGCTGTACCACCTGCCATGTGCGCATCCACGGATCGAACGCCGACGAGACGTTTCTGCGATGACCACCATGCTCAAGCGCTGCTGCCTGATTCTCGCCGTGGCCGGAGCCATGAGGGCGCAGCAGGTCATCGCGCCCACACCGGAAGCGGTGGGCATTGCGCGCGGCGAGAATTTCGCCAATTACAATATCGTCGACTCATTCGAACTTGGGGCTAGGTGGCGTGAGACCGGCGGCAGCGTGGACACCTATCGCAGCGATGTTAACTACGGCGACGGCGTCCGCCTGCTCGCGACCAACCTGAGTATTAACTCGAAGGATGGCCACGGCCGGTGGTTCGACGAGATACTGCTCTCTACCAGCGGGCTCGGCAACGACCCCTATCAGACGGCCAGCCTGCGCATACAGAAGAACGGCCTCTATCGTTACGACATGCTCTGGCGCGAGGACGATTACTACAACCCCGGCCTGGATATCTCTGGCGGCGAGCATCTCATGGACACCGTGCGCGGGCTACAGGACCACTCTCTCACGCTGTTCCCGCAGTCGCACTTCCAGGTGGATCTGGGTTACAGCCGCAATACAGACAACGGGCCCGCTCTTTCGACCGTACAGGGATTCGATGCGTCGGCCTCCGCTTTTCCGGTGTTTGAAAACGTGAAGCAGCAGTGGAACGAGTATCGTATCGGCGTGCTGGCCGATTGGGCCGGTCTACGCTTCATCGCACGCCACACGTGGGATTTCTTTAAGGACGACTCAGCTTATGCGCTCACCGGGAACGAGACTTCCGGAGTAGCGACGGATCCTACCATCCTCACGCAATTTCAACGCTCGGAACCGAACCACGGATCGAATCCCGGCTGGTTCGGCAATATTTATGGCAGACGCAAATACTGGGCGCTCAACGCGCGCCTTACCTACAACCTCGGGAACGGTGGATTCGCGATGAATGAGCTGACAACCGGCCTCAACAGCATTAGCGTGGCGGACAACCGCCAGGTCGTTGTGAGTGGCGATGCGCAACGGCCGGTGGTGGCCGGCGATCTCAGCTTCAGCGTCTTTCCCAACAGCCGCCTCAGCATCGTCAACAATACGGCTGTCCACGACACACGCATCGACGGCGATTCCTACTTCACCGAATTCGATGACGGCACGGGCGCCAGCACCACGCTCAACTTCAAGTTTCTCGGCGTACGCACCGTGAGCAATTCGACCGACTTGAACTACCGCTTCAACAAGTGGTTCACCGCCTATGCGGGGTTTACCGATTCCAGCCGCCAGATTCGATTTCTGGAGGCATTCTCCTTTCCGGCGGTGACTGGCAGCGCGGTGAGCGGCCTGTACCAACAGACAAGCCACTTGAATGCCGGCCGCTTCGGCGTCCGCTTCCACCCGCTCCAGCCGCTTTCGGTCAACCTGGAGGGTGAGGTTGGTCACGCCGATCACCCGCTCACGCCGATGAGCGACCGCAATTACCACACGCTCGGCGGCCGCATCCAGTATCGCAAGCGTCAGCTCCAGCTTTCCACCGGTTACAAGGAACTATATAACGAGAACGCTCCGCTCTCGTTCGAAACATATAGTTCGCGATCGCGGCAATACAACGCGGCGGCTTCTTTTGCCTTGCGGGATTGGCTGACCTTCGATGCCAGTTACTCCAAGCTGCATCTGGATACCGTTGGTGGACTGGCGTTTTTTGCCGGCGTCCAAACTCCGCAGCTCCAGACCGGTTACGACTCGATCTACATCAGTAACATCCACGCCGCCAATGTGGGCTTGCGTTTCGGCATCGGCCGGCGCGCCGATCTATACGCCGGCTACACCATCACGAAGGACACCGGGGACGGCCGCTCCCTGGCCGTGCCGGTTGGAGTTACCGACCCGGCCGCGGCACTGCTAGACTCGGTCCAGACCTTCCCGCTCACGTATCAGTCTCCAATGGCACGGCTCTCGATACGAATCACGTCCAAGCTTCGCTGGAACGCCGGATGGCAGTTCTATGGCTACAGCGAACTGTTCCACCTGCTGGGTTATGACCAGGACTTCCACGCACACACAGGCTACACCAGCGTGCTTTGGTCGTTTTGAGCCAGCCGGACGCGATACTTTTACATCGTCTTTACAGTTTCCCAACGACCTATGGTCGGCATTCCCGTTAACATCCGTATCGAGGACTGCGTCGACATGGAACCACTTTGGGCTGCAAACACGAATCGGGAACCCTACCAGGATGCCCGTCTAACGATTGATTTCTCGAATCGGGCCGTGACGCTGGATTCCCAATCCATCTCGCTGACCGCCAAGGAATACCTGCTGCTGAGCTTTCTGGCGGCTCACACCGGCGAGATATTCACCCGGACGGATCTGCTATTAGCCATCTGGGGCTATAGCGACCAGATTCGAACCCGGACCCTGGACGTGCACCTGGCCCGCCTGCGTAAGAAGCTGGGCGCTTTCGGTCACCGGCACTTGGAATCCGTATGCGGCAATGGCTGTCGTTATCAGCCGCCGCGGGAGCTGCGGGAAGTGGCTCCTCCGCTTTCCTATCGCGCGTGCGCGGCGACGCCAAATCGGATAGAATTAGGGGCCTGAGAAATGCAGACCATCCTGGTCATCGACGATGATGCCGGCATTCGCGAAGTGATCGGCGTAATGCTGGAAAAGGAAGGATTCCGCGCGATTTTCGCGGCCGACGGCAAGACCGGCTTGCAGGAAGCGATGACTGCGCGCCCCAACCTGATCGTGGTTGACCTCCGCATGCCCGGCTTGAGCGGCGTGGACGTCTGCAAATCCCTGCGCAACGCCGGTGTGCAGACGCCGCTGATCGTGCTCAGCGCCATCGGCGACGAAATCGACAAGGTTCTGATGCTGGAGATTGGAGCCGACGATTACATCGTCAAGCCCTTCGGCACCCGCGAGCTGCTGGCACGGATCCGCGCGGTGCTGCGCCGTACAACTCCCGAAGCCAGCCACGCCATCACGTTTTCCGACGTCGAGGTCGATCTCGACCGCTCCCTCGTGTTTAAACACGGCGATGAGGTCAAACTCACCAGAGCGGAGTACAAGCTGTTGGTATTCTTTGTGCAGAACCCCGACCGGGCTTTGAGCCGCGACGTGCTTCTCAACTCCGTGTGGGGCTACGACGCCTTTCCCAATACGCGAACTGTGGACGCCCACGTGGTGCGCCTGCGCCAGAAGCTGGAAACGGAATCGGAGACGCCCCGCCACTTCGTGACCATGCACGGCGTCGGCTACCGGTTCATCCCCTAAGGATGTGGAGGAATGCTGTTGCGCCGCACGGTACTTCTGGTCGAAGACGAATCTCATTGCATCTCCACGCTGCAAATCGCTTTCGAGAGCGAAACCGAGCCGCGCCTGGCTCACACATCCACGGCGGAGGAGGCGCTGCGTATCCTCGATTCGACCGAGATCGCTGCAGTCATCACCGACATTCATCTGCCCTCGATGGACGGCTTCGAACTGATCGCGCGGCTGAGGAACCAGCCGCATTTCGCCCACTTGCCCATCGTCGTCACGAGCGGGGATCCGGACCCGGATTTTCCCGAGCGCGCCCTGAGTCTGGGCGCGAACGCGTTTTTCCCCAAGCCTTACTCGCCAAGCGCCATCCGGCGCAAGGTCAAGGAATTAATCCATGCACTCTAAGCTACGTTTCTTTCTCATGGCGTTGCTTCCCGGCGTAATGGCCGCGCAATCGCGCGAGCCGGCGGACCTGGAACGAATTCTTCAGCGGCTCGACGTTCTGGAACAACAGAATCGAGAATTGGTGTCGGAGATCCGCGCCCTGCGCGAGCAAATTGCTGCCGCGGCCGGCGGTCCCACCGCGGCATCCCCGCCCGGGGCGCCGCCGATTGCGGAGCGGGTCGATGTCGCCGAACAGAGGATCCACGACCTGGCCCAGGACCGCATCGAATCCGAACACCACTCGGCGGTCCAACTTACCGGCATGCTGCTGTTCAATTCGTACCTGAACGGCAAATACGGCGGCGGCGAACTGGACCCCACCTCCGCCGCCCCGGAAGCTGCCGCGCGCTCCGCCGGCGCTACATTTCGCCAAACCATCGTTGGGTTGAAGTTTCAATCGCCGGAACGAATAGCCGGGGCCGAGGTCTCTGGCGACGCGTACGTGGACCTGTTCGGCGGGTCCGGCGACTCGCTGGACTCGTTGGTCCGCTTACGAATCGCGTCCCTCAACTTTGAGTGGACGAACACTACCTTGACCGTTGCGCAAGACAAGCCGATTCTCGCGCCTCGCGAGCCCGATTCGCTGGCCCAGGTTGGGGTTTCGCCGCTCACCGGCGCCGGCAACCTGTGGCTCTGGCGCCCGCAAGCACGCGTCGAACAAAGATTTCTATTCGGCGATTCCGCCGGGCTCCGTGCCCAGGCCGGGGTTCTCGAAACGAGTGAGTCCGGCGCTGCGTCGTCCGAATACTCCTCCTACGCGCCTGGAGGCCGGCCGGCACTCGAAGGCAGATTCGCCTTCTGGATGAAGTCTTCCGGCAATGGTGACTTTGAGATTGCACCCGGTTTCCATGTTAGTAACTCGCAGTTACTTGGGGTATCCGTGCCGTCGCGCATCGTTTCCGTGGATTGGCGCATTCCGCTGGCGAGGGCCTTCACTGTAACCGGCGCCGCTTTTCTCGGCGAGAACCTGGGCGTGATTGGCGGCCTTCGCCAAGGCATCGTGGTGCTCGACAGCGGGGCCCCGAGGGCAGTTCACGGCGCCGGCGGATGGGCGCAACTCGAGTATAGTGCCACCCGTCGCCTGTCGTTTCACCTGTTTGGCGGCCAGGAAGACGACCGCAATCGCGACCTGCAGACCGGCCTGATCTCCAAGAACCAGTCGTATGGCGCCAACGCTATGTACCAGATCGTCCCGAATGTGATAGCCAGCTTCGAGTCGGCAATGGTTCAGACGGCTTACATCGGGTCGCCAACGCGCCTCAATCCTCACTATGACCTTGCTTTCGCATATCTGTTTTAGCGCCGTGCTGACGTGTCCGGGATTCGCCGCCACGCTGTCGGGCCGCGTGGAGCTGGTCGATTCGCGCGCGCCGGCGGTCCGCCAGCACCACGACTACTCCGGCGTGGCGGTCTGGCTGGAGCCGGCCGGCGCGGCGCCGCCGCCAGCCCCGTTTCACGTCCGAATGCTGCAAAAGGACAAAATGTTCCAGCCGCATCTGCTGATCGTTACCGTAGGCTCCACGGTCGATTTTCCCAATCTCGATCCGGTGTTTCACAACGCGTTCTCTAATTACGACGGCCAGCTTTTCGACGTCGGCCTGTATCCGCCCGGCTCCACGCGCAGCATTCGCTTCAGCCGCCCCGGCATCGTGCGAGTGTTTTGTAACATCCATTCCAGTATGAGCGCCGTGATCGTCGTGTTGGATACGCCGCTGTTCGGCGTCACCAGGACGGACGGACAATTCGAGATCGCCGGCGTGCCGGAAGGCCAGTACGATCTCAGCTTGTTTCACGAACGCGCCACCCAAGCCGCGTTGCGAAGCGCGGGCCGCCGCATCACTGTCTCCGGCGAGCGCGTCACGATTCCGCCAGTCGCCATTTCCGAGACTGGCTACCTCTCCATTCCGCACAAGAACAAGTACGGGCAGGATTACCCGCCTGCGCCAGACGATGCGGGCGTCTATCCCGCCACTCACAAATGAACTTTCGCCGCTTGCAATCCATGTCGCTGTTGTGGAAGATCATGCTCTCCACCTCAGTGGCCATCACCTGCCTGCTGGCTGTCGCCGGCTGGCTGGTGCAGAGTCACTTCATGCGCATCGCCACCGTCATGCTGGATGAAGAAGTGGCTGCCAGTTCCCGCGCGTATGAATCGCTGTGGCAGGCGCGCGCGGAACGGTTGGCCTCGGTCAGCCTTGTGCTGAGCCGCATGTCCGACGTGCGCGCCGCATTCGGCACGCGCGACCAGACCACCATCCGCGACACCGCCAGCGAGCTGTGGAACAGCATCGCTCCCAGCCGCACTCTGTTCTATGTCCTGGAGCCTGGAGGAGCGGCGATCGCGTCGCTTGGTCCGGCGGTGGAGAACGCTCCCAGTTTCCCGCTGGCCGCCGCTGCCGCCCGCTTTCCCGGCCAGGCCACTGGGTTCGTGATCGAAAAGGGACGGCTCTACCAGACGGTGGTGACGCCGGTGTATGTGGCCGCCGCGCATGGATCGGCGTTACTCAATGTGCTGGTTGCCTGCTTCGAGGTGGATGCGACCCTGGCGCGCGAGCTGAAGCAAGCCACCGGCAGCGACTTCGTTTTCTTTTCGCGCGGCCGGCCAATCGCATCCACGCTCCCCGTCGGTGTGCCCAGGGATCTTACGCGCCAGGAGCAGGTCCGCATCGGCGATTCGAATTATGCGCAGTTCGTCATGCCACTGGCCGACGTTGCAGGCCGACAGATCGGCGAGCTCCGCATTTTGCGCTCCTTCCAGGCAGCCGACCGGCGCCTGGCCACGCTGCGCGTCCAGATGGTTTTGATCTGGCTGCTGGCGATCTCGCTCGGGCTCGCCGGCACGTATTTGCTGGCCAGGCGAATCGTGCAACCCGTTCGCGCCCTGGAGCAGGCCGCGTCGCGAATCGCAACCGGCGACTACGAAGCGCAGGTCCCCGTGGCCGGCTCCGACGAGCTGGGACGGTTGTCCGAAAGCTTCAACGAGATGTGCGCTTCGCTGCGCATCGCGCGGCAGGAGTTGATTCGCCAGGAGCGGATCGCCACCGTCGGCCGCCTGTCCACCTCCATCATTCACGATCTCCGCAACCCCCTGGCGGCGATTTATGGCGGCGCGGAAATGCTGGTGGACGGCGAACTCTCCGTCGACCAGGTAAGGAAGCTCGCAGCCAGCATTTACGGCTCGTCGCGGCGGATTCTCGAGATGCTGCAGGAGCTGGCCGACACCAGTCGCGGAAGCACCCGCCGCCGCGAAGCCTGCCGCTTGCGAGACGTGGTTCTCGCCGCCTGCGATTCGCTTGCCGATGCCGCCGCCCGCCCCGGCGTCTCTCTTGCGTGCGATGTTCCTCCCGGGATCGAACTCACGCTGGACCGGCCCTCCGTCGAGCGGGTCTTCCAGAACCTGATCGCCAACGCCATCGACGCCCTGCCGCACGGCGGCCACGTCCGCGTTTCCGCCGAATCCGCGGACCACTCAATCGTCGTGACAGTGGAGGACGACGGCGCCGGAATCAGCAGCGAAGTCCGGCCGCATCTGTTCGAGCCATTCGTCAGCGCCGGGAAGCGCCACGGCATGGGCCTTGGGCTGGCGCTGTCGAAGCGCACCATCCTCGAGCACGGCGGCGAGATTTGGGCCGACTCTGCCACCGGCCTCGGAGCCCGCTTCCTGATCCGCCTGCCGGCCTGACGCCGCTTCCGCCAATCTTCCACTACTCTTGTTGCCGACGCGATTTTACGCTCTGTTTACACCCTTCCAACAAGCTTCGAAATGGCCGACGCTAACATCGCGGTAGGTGTAACTATGGGTTCGATCGGAATCGTTCGCGAGACATCGCCCACCGTCGATCTGGTGTGGCAAGCGGTCGAGATCGGTGAGCGAGTTGGTTCCGCCGTCTTACTCGCGGCGATAAGTCCGGTACTTGGCGCCAGTGCGCTGGCAGTGTCGCTCCTATCGCGCCGCACCCCGCTGATCGCCCACCGCCGCGTCGGATGGTGCGGATCGACACTCTGGATGCTCAAGCTCCGCACCATGTGGGTCCACGACTCACCGCTGCCGGAAAACGGTCCTCGTTGGATCGAATACATCCACGACGACGAGGGACCTGAGAACAAGCGGGATCTCGATCCGCGCGTCACGAACTGCTTTGCGCGATTCTGCCGCCGCCATTCCTTGGACGAACTTCCCCAGCTTTGGCATGTGATCTCCGGCGAGATGTCGCTGGTTGGCCCCAGGCCGCTTACCGCGACTGAGCTCGACCGGCACTATGGCGCCGCGGCGGACGAGATCCTGCAGGTCAAGCCGGGGCTGGCGGGGCTTTGGCAGGTGTCGGGACGCAACCGGCTCAGTTACGCCGAGCGCCGCAACCTGGATCTGAAATTGGTTCGCAATCGGTCGCTACGAACTTACCTGTGGGTACTGTTGCACGCGATCCCCGAAGTGCTGCGTGGAACTAACTCCTGGTAACGCCACGCCCGGGGTTGTGAGACCGACTGGTATCTTGCTGGCCGGATAGCGGCCGGCGAGTTCGGGAGTTTGCCCGGCCCGCCGGCCGCAGGCTTGCGGGATCAATTCGTGACTGCGATGGTTGCTTTATCCGTGGTGGTGATTCCATTCATCACCAATTGCAATGGGACTGCATCGCCCGTGGGTGTACCGGGAGCGATGATGATGTTGAGTTGGTACACTCCCGGGAACTGCGGCTGAATCCCGGAAAAGACTAACTGCGCCGGAACACCGCCGACCAGCACCGTGGGATTCACCACCGTGGGATGAGTCCGGCCATCGGTGACACCGCTTCCCGTGGTTACGGGGGGATTGACGGCGCCGAGGCCGGTGGCGAGAATCACCAGAGTGGTTGGGTCGCCGATCGCGGCTGGGTGCGTGGTCAACCCGGAAATAGAACCGGGCGGCGCGGCGATCTGCCCATCGCTGTTGCCGTATGCGATCGCCTGGCCAAGTCCGGAGGCTACTGTGAATATGCCCGGCGCTTCGGATATGACGTTGAGGCTTACTGGAGCCGACGAGTTCCCGCCACGTGTGACGATCACCTGTGCGACCCCGTCGGCCACCTCATACGGCAACTGGGCGTTAATCTGATCGCCGTTTGCCGCATTGTGATATACGAATAGGAGCGGCGCAGCTATGTTGTTGAATGTCACACTCACATTGCCGAGCGAACTGGAAAGCGGAATGGAGTCGGCTTGGGCCAGGCTGGCAGCGAGGTTGCTCCCGAAGATCGAAACCAGCGAACCCGGAGCTACTGCCTGATTCGTAGCGAAGCTCGCCGCATTCAGCACTCCGCCCGGTGCCACAACGGGCGTCTGGGAAAACGCCACGACCGCACATGTAAGTGTAAGCAGAGCCTTCAAAACCAGTTTCATCTGGATTCTCCTGTTTTCTATTCTAAGTGCGATCGCCTGTTTGTCCACTGTTCGCAGCCACATTTTACCTAGGTTGCCAGGACTATTTTGTGGCAGTTCACTTAGTTTGCGCTGCGCTTTTGCGTTGTTTCGCAACGATCTCCTGCCAGGTACTGGTCACTTCGGCAAACTTGCCGCCATCGAGCGTTGCAGCTAAAGCGGCTTCTCGCTGTGCTTCGTCCAGGCGAGATTCGATAAGAAGCAACTTAGCGAACGTCCAGTGTGGTTTGAACCACCGATTATTGGCGGCGATCGTTGCGCGCAGGCTTATCTCGGCGTCGGCGGCGTCGTTTTGTGAAGCATAGAATGCCGCCAGATTATACCAGGCGTTGGCCGGATATTCCGCCGTTCTGGTGGCCCGCAGCGCTGCTCTCCCAGCTTCGACCGTGGCGTGTAACCCAGTTACCGGGCTCTTGGTCCGGTGTGCCAGGTCGAATAATGCACGAGAATACCAGAGGTCGGCGGCGGTTCCCGGAAGCCGCCAATGTTCGTATTCGAGGTAGTGAGCGGCTCCCAACGCGACGTCACCGGATTCGATATCGCGCTGCACCAGCGCCAAGGCGCGATCCGCTCTGGCGAAGCGCGTAGCGAAGACCAGCAGCGCCACCGCAATTGCGAGCGCCGGCAATCTGGAGAACCTCCGCCGCAACGCCACGGCCGGCTCGCACGCTAGCCCAACTGCGAGAGCGACGATTGTGTAGAACGTCAACGCCGTGGGTATCGTGAACACCACAAACTGCTGGCTGACTATGCCCGCTGTGAGAGCTGACGCAATCCAACCGCTGAGAGCGCCCTTCTTCGCGCGTAAACGCCATGCTGCCGCGAACCCGGCGGCGCAAATACAACAGAGCATAGTCAGGCCGGGAAGGCCTTGCGCCACCAATGCATCGAGGAAGATATTGTGCGGCGATTCATGAGCGAAGTCGGGATAGGCCGCCGCCAACCGCTGCGACTCATAGTGCGGAAATGCCACGGCGAAAACCTCCGGCCCATACCCGATGGCCAGCCGATTGGCGGCCATGCGGGCGCTGTCGCGCCATAGGTATAGCCGCGCACCGCCCCATGGGTCCTCGGCGAACCACCGTGCCCGGCTGCGCAGTTGCCATCCCACAGGCGAGAAGTAGAAGACCAGCCCGAGTAAGCCGGCCAAGGCCAAGCCCGCGACCAGCCGCCGCGTCGGGCGGCGCCCCCTCCAGAGCAGCCATACGGCGGCACCAGCCATCAGGCCCAAATAGGCTCCGCGCGTTCCGCTCAGTAACATCGCACACGCGGATAGAACTGCCGATGCGCCGGCGATCCACCGCCATGTTACATTCGTATCGGTCTCCATCACGGCCAAATTCGCAAAGCAGGCCATATCCAGCCAAACGGCAAAGTAACTGGAATAGCCGAATGTTCCTGGAGGCCGGACAATCGTCCAAATACCTTCCCCGACGTGATACGCCGCGGCCGGAAGCAGCGGGTCCCACCCGCAGTACTGCGCAATTCCGTAAATGGCGGCGAGCCAGGAAGCGGCTGAAATCCCGCGCAGGACGGCTGCGGCTCGCTCCGGCCGCTCCGCAATATGATTGGCAATGAGAAAAGCGACAGCCAGGATTGAGGCTTGCGACAGCGCTCCGTAGCGCCTCCACGCGGTGCCGTACACAGACAGCGCCGGATTGGAAGAGAGGATTGTGGATAGGGCCAACGAGCCAAGTCCAAAGAGTAGCGCTGCGGAGAACCATGGGAATCCGCGCAGGCGGACCGGGCTCCGGAAGGCCCAGGCAACCAGCAGCGCGGCCGTCAAGACCAGTAAAACCCCTAACTTAGGAGTGACATCGAAGTAAAATAACAGTCCAGGCGTAACAATTAACGCTACTAGCGGGATAACCAGGGCTGCTAAGAACGTCATATAAGCTACACTAGCTCAAGATACAAAGATGACGGATACGACGGACGCGTTTCGTTACGTAGGTTACATCAAGTTGCGATGGCGCTTGATCGCGATTAGTTGCGCGATCGCGGTAACTCTCGCTTTGGTTGTCACGCTCCTGATGCCTCGCCAGTATACCGCGACGGCCCGTATCGTCATCGATCCTCCGGCGGGAGCCGACATTCGCGCCGCCATGGCAGTGAGCCCGATTTACCTGGAATCGCTCAGAACCTACGAACGTTTTGCCACTGCGGGCGGTCTCTTTCAAAAGGCCGTGGAACGCTTCGGCCTGCGGGGATTACTCGGGAACCGCCCTATCGAATCGTTGCAAAAGAGCGTCCTACGAGTGGAAATCGTGCGAAACACCCGGATTCTGGAGGTCGCCGCGACACTGCCGGATCCGCGGAGGGCGCAAGCGCTCGCGGGATTCCTGGCCGAAGAGACGGTGGAAATGAATCGGGCCGTCGCGATGCAAGGTGCGCGGGACCTCGTGGAAGCCGCCGCTCAGGAGGAAGACCGCGCTCGGGCGCGCTTGCAGGAGACCGACGCCGCATGGTCGCATGTGTTGGCCGACGAGCCGGTGGACGCACTGCAATCGGACCTGGCCGTGACGGCCGGCCTGCGGTCGAGCATCCAACAACGGATCGCAAGTGCCGAACTCGAGATTGCCGAATCCGCGGACCGCGCTCTGCAGGTCCCGGCCAGCATGGGCCCCGGCACCTCACAAGCGCGCTTGCAGGAACTGCGGCGGCAACTGATTGCCGTCGATCGACAGGAGATGGAAGAGCAGAAGCTGTTGGCGCGACGGTTGGCGGATCGCGACAATCTGGAATCCGAGCGCAAGTCCGCTGAAGCCGAACTGACCGCCATGCAGCAACGGCTCGGCGAGGCCCGTGGCGAATCCGGCTACCGCGGCGAACGGCTCCGAATCATCGACCCGGCAATTGTTCCGGAGCGGCCCTCTTCGCCGAATCTGCCCCTCAACCTGGCAGCCGCGCTGCTGTTGGGCCTGTTGTTCCCGGTTGTCTACCTCACGCTGGAGATGAACTACCAGGTGCAGCGGGCGGAGTCGCGGCGCGGTGGGTTTCACGCGGTCGGCGAGAGCGGCCGATGAATTCCGTCGTGCGTTCCGAATCGTACAGGAGTTGGGCCTGGACTGCTCTGGCGGGCGGGTGGGCCGCCGCCGTCGCGGTGGTTCCGGGCCTGGGCGCCAAGGCAGTTCTGGCGGCGCCCGCGGCGCTGGTTCCCTTCGCGTGGTGGACGCTCGGGCGGCCGGCGCGATGGCTTGCCGCGTTTCTTGGGGCGGCGCTGTTGCTGCCGCCGTTGCCGATCGCGGTTGGCGACTCGGGTCCGCATCCTTCTCTCCTTTTGGCTGCCTGGGGACTGTTCTGTGGTTTGATTTGGTTACGCGATTGGCGCTTCGCATGGTCCGGGGTGAACGCGGCGCTGCTGGCACTGGCGGCCGTTCTCACCGCAAGCACGGCGGTGGCAGCCATGAACTCCGGCGCGGAAATCGCCGCCGGCAGCCTGGTGCGAGTGGCTTTATTCGCGATTCCGGTTTACGTCTTCCTCTACACGGCGAACGGTCCATCGACCGGTTTCGATCCGTTTCGCGCCACGCGCTGGCTGTACGGGGCTGCGGTGGCTGCGGCGCTGTTCGCGTGCGTAGACTTCTATTATCAGTTTCCCGCCCCCGCCGGCTATGGGCCACAGTTTGTCTGGCTCGATTCCGGCGTGTACCGCCGCGCGCAGGGGCTGTTTTATGAGGCCAGCACGCTGGGCAATTTCTGCGCATTTTTTCTGGTGATGATCGCCGTGAGTCTCTCTCGGCCGCGGGCCGATGCACCCGTCTCGCGCAAGGCGATGGCGGCCGGCGGCACGGCTTTCTTCGCCGCGCTGGTGCTCTCGTTTTCCCGCGGATCGCTGGTCAATGTGATGGTGGCGCTGGCGGTGCTTACGTGGTTGAACCGGCGCCGCCTGCGGCTGCTGCGTCGCGCGCCGGCCTTGGCAGCCTGTCTGGTGGCCGTGGCAATGCTCACCTGGAAGATCTTTCCGGCATTCATCCAGATGTACTGGCTGCGCCTGGAAGCTTCGGCCCAGTATCTCTTCTCATCCACCGAAGGCGTGCTCTCCGGACGCGTGGCAAGCTGGCGAATCCTGGTGGACTGGATCGCCGCCCATCCATGGCAATTGCTGTTCGGAGTCGGCTACAAAACGCTGCCGTACAGCGGTTACCTGGGTACCACAGTCATCGCCGACAACATGTACCTCAGCCTGCTGGTGGAAACTGGCATCGGCGGACTGGCCGCTTTGATTTGGCTGAACGTCGCCATTTTGCGTGCGGCGCGGCGCGAGGCGCAGTCCCCGGATGCGCGCCGGTCGTTTTTCGGTGCCTGGATGCTTTGCTTCTGGTCGGGACAAGTGGTGCAAATGGCCTCCGGCGATTTGCTGACCTATTGGCGCGTGCTCCCGGTGTACTTCTGGGTGTTGGCGCTGGCGGTTCGCGCATGAGGCTGCTCATCCTGGACCAGTTCAGCGACCCAGGCGGCGCGCAGCAAGCGCTGGTGGAGTTACTGCCCGCCATACGGGAACGCGGTTGGGACGCGGCTGTGGGCATGCCCGGCGATGGCCCGCTGTTCGGCCAAATCGGCGCGCTGGGTTTTGAGACTTCGAGAGTAGACTGCGGTCCCTTCAGCTTTGGCCGCAAATCGCCGGTGGACGCGCTGCGCTTCCTGAGAGGAACGCCGAGCCTGGCGCGGCAAGTCAGGCTGCTGGTGAAACAAATGCGAGCCGATCTGGTTTACGTGAATGGACCGCGATTGCTGCCAGCGCTGGTGGGCCTGCGCGTGCCCGTGGTCTTTCATTCCCACAGTTACATCGCGGGTCTGGCACGATGGTTAGTAGGCAAGTCACTTCGCCGCGCGGACGCTTCGGTCATTGCCGCGTGCCGATTCGTGGCGGAGCCGTGGACGAAGTTCATTCCCCCGGGGCGCGTGAAGGTCATCTACAACGGCGTGGCGGGCCGCGTGCGCGCGGTTGAGCGGCGGCGGGAGGGTCCGCTGCGCATCGGCTGCATCGGCAGGATTGCGCCCGAAAAAGGACAGCGCGAATTCCTACGCGTTGCGTCAATCGTTCATCGCGCGCTGCCCGAGTGCCATTTCGTCTTGTGCGGCGCACCGCTGTTTTCCGACTCGCGCGCGCAGCGCTACGCCGCCCAGGTGCGCGCGAAGGCGGCAGGCCTTCCCGTCGAATTCACGGGTTGGGTCTCCGATGTCGACGCGGCTCTAGGGGGAGTCGATCTATTGCTGGTGCCATCCACCGGTCCCGAGGCGACCCCGCGCGTAATTCTGGAGGCGTACGCGGCCGGCGTGCCGGTGATCGCTTTTCCGTCCGGAGGGATCCCGGAGGTGGTCGCCGGCTTGCCTGGTATGCTGGTGGACTCAGTGGAGCAAATGGCGGCGCTGGCGATCGAACTCCTGACGGGTCCGCGGGAAAGGCTGGCGCGAATGTCCAAAGCTGCGAGGGAACAGTGGAGCCGGCGCTTCACGCTCGAACGGTACCATCAGGAGGTGCTGGCAACGATCGAGTGCGCCGCACAAGGCTCCGCCGCGCGCGAATTGACCAATGTCTGAAACAGGCCCGCGGCGCCCGCCGCCAGCAGCGCCGAGCCGGCGAGCACCACACCATAACCGAAGTGGGCCAGCAGCCGGCCGGCAGCCAGCGCCGCCACGGCTTGGGCGGAAAAGGCCACCATGTAATTGAGCGCGGAAGCTCCGCCGCGCTCGCGCTCGGTAACGCGGCTCATGAGTAGCGCGTTCAGTCCAGGCTCGCTCATCCATTGGAAAGCCATGTACCACCCGTATGCCAGCACGGCCGACGTAGCGGTCGATTGAGTTGACAGACCGGCCAACCCGACGGCGGTGGCGGCCATCATCCACACAATGCCGGTCACCAGGCCGGCCTTCCGGAAGATTGCCGGGGCCATCAGCACGCCGGCCAGTTGCGCCAGTTGCGAGCCGGAAAAAACGCTGCCAATGCGCTCGGTGGAGAAACGCAGATGCGCAAAGTAGACGTTGGCGAACGGGTTGAAACTCCCGGTGGCCAGGTTCCACACCGCAAACGCAACCAGATACCGAAGCAGGAACGGGCTGCGCGGATAGACCTTTGCGCTTTCTCGCGGGGACTGGTTCGATTTGAGATACCACGCTGGAATCAGCGCCAGCGCCACAAGGAACGCGGCCAGCAGCAGCACGGTCTGCTTGCCGTGCAGCCAGGCGGACAGCCAACCGCCCGCGTAACTGCCAGCGATCCCCACCGAGAACATGACGGCGAAGAACACGCTGAAGGCCAGTGGGCGGTGCTTCTCTTCGACTACGCCGGCGATCGCCGGGTTGATCGCCACGGCCCAAACGGAAAACATCGATCCGGCGCCGAGCGCCAGCGCGACGAGCGGCAGCCGCGAAGTCGCCAGGGCACGCATCGCGACAATCGCGGCCGTGCCCGCGATGTCGGCAAGCAGAACCCTGCGCAGGCCGAAACGCCGCACCAGAAAGGCGGCGGGAATCGTGCCCATGATGCACCCGATGGTGGCGCTGGCGCCAACCACGCCCAAAAAGTCTTCGCGGTAACCAATGTCAAGCAGGTGCAAATTGTACAGCAGGAAAAAGATGAAAAGCCCAAGGTTGAACTGGACGGCGGTCGCCAGGAAAATCCAGAACTGACTGCTCAGCCCGTTTGCCCGCCCCCACCACCGTGCGCCGGACAGTGCGGTTCCCGCAAGCGACACCGCATGACGCCGCGCCCGCCGTGCCACGTACGCCAAATGCCGCAGTTTGTAACGCGCACGCTTGCGCCACGTCAGTTCACTCCGCGGAACGTGAACCGCGCCGCCGTCGCGCGGCAGGTTCCCGGGCAGCAGTCGCCGCCGTGCCACGCTCCACCGATCGCGGCGCGTCTCGATGAGGCTCAGATGCAGCCACAGCTCGTCTTTGTTGGAGTTGAACTCCGATGCCGCCGGGGCAGTCGCAAAATCGGCAAACCACTGTTCGGTGGCGCTGGGCAGCGCGGCTATCTCCCGCTCCAATGTGGGTGCGAGCCGGCATCCGAACCACTCGGCTGCCAATCGGCACGCCACGGCTTGCAGCCGGCGCAGCGGCGGCGAATGGAGCGAGATCCACTCGTTCCAGAATCGATCGTCCTCGGCTCTTGTATCCAGGAAGCAGGCAATCTCGTATGCGTGAAATGCGATCGTGTCGCCGCGCAATATGTGTCGCAGAAAATGCAGCCCGGCATACGCCAGCGCGTCGGGCAGGCACAGCACATCGAGTTCAAGATCGGCCATGCGCAGCTTGCCACGACGGCCCCAGAACTCCTCGGTGCCCGGAGCTGGCAGCCGCTCCAGGGCATCGTTCCAGAACCGGAAATGCAGTTCCGCGGACAGCGGTATATCGACATCGAAAAAATCGCCGCGCCATTCCCAGCCGGTCTTGCGGATCAACGTCGGCAGATGATCGGTAGGGAAGTCCTCCATCCGCGGAATTCGCTCATAGCCCAAGCCATGTAAGGCCGCTTCCGCCGCGTGGACGCTCTCGGGCGGTGTAAACAAATCGATATCGTACTGCACGCGGTCGGCTGGCCGTGTTCCAAACAGCGCGCAATGCGTGATGCCCTTCAACGCGAGAAACTGGATCCCGCCTGCCGATAGGCACCGCGCCGCCGCGCCATACGCCTCCTCGGTTCGGCGCAGGCGTTCCAGGTTCTGCGCGGCGTTGCAATCGGTCCGCTCGCGCACCCAGTCGGGCATGGCGTTCCGCGCGGTGCGCCGCAGGGCAAGCGTCAGGTGCGACCGGTCGCAGTAATCGAGAGCCTGCCGCCAGTCGCGGTCGGTGAGCCGCCGGATGGCGCGCAACTCCGGTTCGCCAAGATGCAGCGCCGCCAGCGCCGCCGCGGGACCGCCGGGAAGCGCGGGGCATGCCGGCCAAGGGTTCGTCCGCGTGCCAGTTAAGGCTGCGGTCGTCATTGGCTATCAACCGAAACGTGGCGTGCCCATGATCGGTCCATCACGCAGCGCCTCCCGATGCGATCCCGGCGCCGAGGACGACCCCAAATTCGGCAAGCAGCCGTAGTCCGTCTTCCAGCGATTCGTATTGCAGCCGGCACGCTGGCAGATCGAGGAGCTTGCGGGCAGTTCGCTCGTGCATCGCGTCCACTTCCTTGCCAAAGCTACCGGAATTCAGCACTTGCCGCACCACTTCGGCTGGTTCCACTGGCTTCATTGCCGGTCGCGCACCGCGGCTGCGGTCCAGCCATGCTAAGCCACCGACCCTGCACCGCAGCGCGGTGCGGATTTCGCGGAAGGCATGCATCGGCACCTCGATCCCTATCTTGCCGTTGGGCCGTTCCCGCACGCCGTAGCCGGCCAGACGCGGAAACAGGCCTGGCGCGTCCTCGCGGAACCGCACCTGGTGCGGCTTGCCGACGGCCGTAGCGTTGGTACCGCCAACCAATAGCCATGTGCAATCGTCGGAAATGAACGTCCAACCGGCGCAGGCGGCGGCAAACGAAAGCGTGCTCTTGCCGGCTCCCGATGCTCCGCAAAGCAGAATTCCGGTCCCTTTGCGCGCGACCGAGGCCGCGTGCAGCGGCGCCACGTAGCGCTGCGCCATCAGCACGTAGGCAATCGACTCCACAAAATGCCAGCGCAACAGATCGTGATCCGCCGCGGTTTCCTTCGATACATAGATACACGCGAGTTGCGTACTGAAGTCGACCACGGCGAAATTATGCGCGTCGGAGACAATCGAAAGCAGGTTTCGCTGCAACCGGAAGCACGGCTGGCTTGCCGGTCCTCCCTCCTCTCCCACCACTACGCGGAATTCCATCGGCTCGCAATCGAACTCCGGGCCGTAGTCGCGCCAGCACTCGTCGGCGGCATCGATCACGTCGGGCTCATTCGTGGTCAGGTGCAGCCGAAACCCTATCGGGTGATACGCCCGGCGCAGCGGCAAGTCGACATGGCAGAGTAATGGATCGGGCCGCACCATTCCCAGGGCATCGTGAGTGGTCACAAGTCCTTGATAACATGCCCAAGCCTGTTACAGCGGTAAAACTCGTCTTGAAACAGCTCGCATATCTTCCCGCAGGCAGTAAGCTGGATATAGGTGCGAGTCGCAATTGTACATTACTGGCTGTTAGATCGCCGAGGCGGTGAGAAGGTGCTCGACGCACTCTGCCGCTTGCTGCCCGAAGCGGATGTTTTTACATTGTTCTCGGCGCCGCGGACACTTAGCCAGGAAGTCCGCCTGCACCACATCACAACGTCGTTTCTGAATCCGCTGCGGCGCTGGCACCGGGCGATGCTGCCTCTCATGCCCATGGCGCTTGAAAGCTTCGACCTGCGCGGTTACGATCTGGTGGTATCGAGCGAATCCGGTCCGGCCAAAGGCGTAATCGTTTCTTCTTCCACGCGACACGTTTGTTACTGCCATACGCCGCCGCGGTACTTATGGGACCTCTACCCGGCTTATCGCAACGATTGGACCTGTTCACTGTGGAAACGGGCCGCCATGACTCCGCTAACCCACTACCTGCGTCTCTGGGATTACGCCTCCGCGGCGCGGGTGGACCACTTCGTCGCTAACAGCCGCAACGTGCAGACGCGCATTCGCAAAACCTACCGCCGCGATTCCGAGGTCGTGTACCCGCCCGTCGAAGTAGATTCCTTCTACTGGAAGCCGCCGGAAGATTACTTCCTCGTTGTCTCGGGATTGGTACCTTACAAAAGGATTGATTCCGCGGTGCGCGTGTTTACCCATAGCGGGCGGCACTTGATCGTCGCAGGCGACGGTCCGGAATACCGCCGGCTGAAGGCAGTCGCGGGCGTTAACATCACTTTCCTGGGTCGTGTGCCGGACGACGATCTTCGCGAGCTATATGCACAATGCCGGGCGCTGGTGTTGCCTGGTGAGGAGGATTTCGGTCTAACTCCGGTGGAAGCGCTGGCCAGTGGAAAGCCAGTCATCGCATTGGGGCGCGGCGGCGCGCTGGAAAGCGTTCCGGCGTCCGGCGGCGTGCTTTATGAGACTGCGTCCGACGAATGCCTGGAGGCCGCCGTCGAACGTTTCGAAAGCATTGAGACGTGCTTCCGGCCCTCCGCGCTGCAAGACTATGCGAGGCGATTCTCTCCGGCCGAGTTCGCTTTCAAAATGATGCCGATTCTGAAGACTGGCGTCTACCAAGATGCGGCATTGCAACCGGACGCCTACTCCGGCAGCGAAAACAGATAGGCCGTCAGATTCCTCTTGTTTTGGTCGGGGAACCGATACGGCGGCATAATGGATCCGGGAGAGAGTTTCTGCGGGTTGGCAAAGTGTTCGTCCACCCAGCTTCGCGTCTGGCGTTTAGCCAGACCGTTGAGCGGCGGGCCCACCTTCATTCCGACGCCGTTCACCATGTGGCAGGCGGCGCAGTGGCCCGCCTGATACACCAGGGCGCCGCGCACCGCAAAGTCCGGCGCGTCAGCGAGCGCGGTCGCGTTGTCCGGCGTCAGCTTGAGCAAGAACGCAGCCAGCGAATTCAACTGGACATCGCCTAGCGCCACCGGGGGCATGGCGCTGCCAGGCCTGACGGCTGCGGGCTGCATAAAATGGCGGATCATCCATGCCGCATCCTTGTGGATGGCGGTGCGCGTCAAGTCCGGCCCCAGCGACGAACCGCCCGAATGGCAACTGGCGCAGTTCTCGTCGCGGAAGTAAGCGATGCCGGCCAGTTCCTCCGGTGAAAGCTGCATCCAATTCGTGGGTGCGGAGTAATCCACCTGCGCCGCCGCGTCGTGCGGTGTCGACAGAATGGCCGCCGCCGTCAGCCCACTCCAGCCGATGGCCGCCAAAACCACGAAGCTAATCGCGACCGTTCGGCGCGTCACCTTCACCATCCGTCCGCGATCGATAAACGGCACGGCAAAGAGCGCCAGCATCGCGAGTCCGGGCAGAATGGTGCTGCCGACGATTTCGAGCGGCCCCTCGAATAACTTCAGGGTCTGAAACAAAAACAGGAAATACCATTCGGGGCGCGGAATGTAAGTCGTGTCGGTCGGATCCGCGAGTTGCTCCAATGGCACCTTCGCCGCCACCGCTAGGGTGAACAGAATGGCGAATGCGACGAAGATGGCCGCGGTGTCTTTAAATACCTGGCCCGGATAGAACGGTTTCTTGGGCAGCGCCTCGTCACCCGGCTGCGGCGTCACACCGTGGCGGCGCACCAGATACACATGCGCGAGGATGAGTAACATGGTCGCCGGCGGCAACAGCAGCACGTGCACCGAATAGAATCGCGCAAACGTCACCACGCCGACGCCTTTTACCGCGCCCAGCAGCCGCGTCATATATGGCCCGGCGAGCGGCGCCGACGCCGCGATCTTGGTCGCCACCACGGTGCCCCAGTACGCGCGGTTGTCCCACGGCAGCAGATATCCGGTAAGTCCGTAGGCCAGCGTGAGCAGCAACAAGGTCACGCCCAACAGCCATGTGGTCTCGCGCGGCTTCTTGTAGGCGCCGAATACGAACACCTGCACCATATGCAGCACCACCACCACAATCATCATGCTGGCGCCCCAGTGGTGCAGCCCGCGAATCAGCCGCCCACCAGTGACCTCGGTCAGGATGTAACGCACGCTGTTGTAGGCTTCGCCTGGAGTTGGGGCGTAGTTAAAGGACAGCAGTATGCCGCTGAACGCCTGTGTGAGAAAGAGAAACACCGCGACGCTGCCGAATACCTGGTGCCAGCCGCCCGATGCAGGAATCTTCTCGTCCAGAAAACGCGCGACCGCACCAGGCAGGCCGGTTCGGTCTTCGAGCCACGCGATCAAGCCTTCCACCTGCCGCTTCATGTCCGCCTCTCGCCGGAGCTTCCGAGGCGCCCCAGCATCAACTTGCCGTTCTCCACCTTGGTTTCGTAACGGTCGAGCGGGCGCGGCGCAGGACCGGAGACCACGCTGCCATCGATCCGAAACAACGACGAGTGACAGGGGCACAGAAACTGCTGCCGTCCCTCATCCCAGTGGTACGCGCAACCCAGGTGAGTACACTGCGGGCCGAAAGCCGCCAAGCCACCGTCGGTGCGCTTCACAACCCAGGCTGTGTCTTTCTCTCTGACCACTTTCCATGCGTCGGTGCGATTGCGTCGAAACGCCACTTCCAGTGGTACGTCGGCCGCGAACCTGTCCAGTTCGCCGAGCTCGATCCAAGCGCCCTCTTGTTTCGATTTCGGCGGCGCCAGTAAATACGCCAGCGCCGGCAGCCCTAACGCGGCGGCAATTGCCACACCCAGGCCGAGAATTCCCGCTTGAAAGAAACCGCGCCGTGAACCGTCGGCCACTGCGGCCGGTGGAGCTGACTCTCGTTGTTCCATTGCGCAGGCACCCCTCCATTGATTGACTTGCTCACATCATATCCCGATGCGCCAGAGCCAGATGTTGAAAATTTGAGCCGCTGGTGTAACTTCGGTGTAAGAATGGCATACGGCGTATTGTAGCTTTTACGCCGGCCAATATCCTGAGTGAGGGTCTCGCAGACAACGGCGCAAGTGACGGACGCAGCTAAACGGGCTGCGGGCGATCCGGAGATCGTCGAATTGGTGGTTGGCTTTCCATCTCTCTCTCTGAATCGCAGCCTGTACTCCCATGGCGGCACGTCGCCCTGAATGACTCTAGCCGTCGCGAAATCGTACGGGCAGGTATAACTAGCCACATTTCTTCGGCGTCCAGTGTTGCCACAGAAACGCGCGCGCCTCGACGACCCTGGCGCTGTTCCTGTCGAGGAAACGCACCTCAGCGTGCATTGCGTCGCCGCAAACGGCGTCTTTGCCCGAGAGAACCAGCTGGATTTGGGACATGAAGCAGAGAACCGCGAGGCAGAAGCCACATTTCGCCAGTTGTCGGCCAGCCCGTCGCCGCGGCAAGCCGTGCCGGGCATGCCTCAGGCTTGTCCAAGTTAGGTTTCGGAAAGACCGGCGGAAGCTCTGCTAATGTGAGCTTGAGTTCCGAGCAAGGACCAATCTCAATAAACGGAGTCTTCCGCCTTGATACGAGTA